>Ga0098061_1000424_pt1 | contig 20051 bp, 24 predicted proteins | sample 22_taG_FD_92579 | JGI IMG/M metagenome (GOLD analysis project Ga0098061, IMG submission 92579) | Marine viral communities from the Subarctic Pacific Ocean - 22_ETSP_OMZ_AT15343 metaG | ecosystem: Environmental > Aquatic > Marine > Oceanic | place: Subarctic Pacific Ocean | collected 2015-01-20
ATTGGCAATGTAGCAGGTCCTAAGCGGACTCTCAATAGAAACGTCACCATACCATAACGTATAGAATATTCGCTAAATCTATTGGCCTACGTGGCTACCAATACCCCGTGCCACACGTGAATTTTGTATCATTTTAAACCACACGAAGAAGAGAGAGCCGTATAGGCCCTCTCTACTGAGAGTGTAACTTGCATAAGCTACTACAAGGTGAATGAGGCAGTCTTTCTTGGCTTATATACCTTGTAGTTGATGAAGGTGATAGGTGAATCGTCAGACTTACTCTTCGTATGTCTGTAGATACGACCGTCTTTGTCTGCTGTAGCAGACCAAGTGGTGTTACCTGTAACCCATTTGGGAGTAACTAAGGTTACCTTGTCGCCTTTATTAGCGTCAGCAACACTCTTAGCCATTTTGGTAAGTGTGTTGGTAGTAACTTTTGCAAGTTTAGCTATTGCAGAGGCATCTGTAAGATGACCTTCAAGTACAAGGGTAACTTGGTTGTTAGCAACAACTGGCTGATTAGAAGAGTCCTTCTTATCAGTCCATTGACCTTGGAATTGAACTCGTGCAATTGCGTTACGAACAGATTGAATGATTAATTTAAATGCAGACATAGTATGTCTCCTTTACTTTAAGATTGAGTCTCGTTGTAGTAAATACCGTATGTATTTGCTTTGTCACACCGAGACCAAGATGTGAGTGCACTTTGTATACATACAAAGTGAACAGGGGTAGAATTGCCCGAGCGTAGCGAGAGTCACCCGACAATAGGTGGAGCTGGGGATGAACTTCAACGAAGTTTAGACCCCCACACCGTAAAATTGGCGGGGGACGGGGCAATGTATATCTCATACTCCCATTCTGCGTATATTTTTTCAACTTGCCCACTAAAGCCTATATTTGCCCACTTAAAGTATTACTTTATACCTCTCCTATATTTTTTAGTATATTTTTTCGTATTTGCACTTGTTCAGTAACTACGTAACTACGTAACTTACGTTATGGGGGTAGGGGGGGAGCAATTTACGTTATAACAATACAACATAGAGATATAGGTAAAACAGACTATACGATACTTAGTAAAGCTGAAGCAGACTTAGGTAACGTAACGTACCTAGACTGGAGAGTAGCCCAGCCAGGTGATATGGCTTTAAGTGATGATAACTACATAGGCCAAGTAATCTCTAGAAAAGCTTATATCGACCTTAATAATAGACAAAAAGATTACATAAGAGCTCCTTGGGGTTCTGTTTTTTACAAGCTAGGTAGTAAAACCAAGTTTAATGTAAAGGGTCGTAAGACTAATACTACATTATCTGGTAAGTCTGGTTCTGAGGTATTTTGCAATAGTAAGAGAGTAAAGCTATTAGCCAAGGTATATGCTCGTACAAGGAACAAAAGAGAAGCAATAGAGAGGATTTATGGAGAAGTCGATAAGAATAAAAGACTTAAGTTATCTGTTTCAATGGAATCTAAGTATTTCAAGAAGATGGTAAAAGAAGAAACAGATAAATTGCTTGATACACATGGTTTCACTGGAGACTATGTTATGGAGCTATTAAAAGAAGCTATAAACATCGCTAAGACTAAGAAAGACGTTGGTAATCTTATGAAAGCGGTGGATAATCTACAAGATTTACATGGAATGAAGGAAAAGAAGGTGCAAGTGGATACTCGTCAGATAGAGGTTACATCAACTAAGACCCTTATAGACGCAATAGCAGAGCAAGAGAATAAGTTGGTTGCTACTGAGACTACTACTAAAGAGGTAGATGAGTAACTTTGAGGCTGATTATGCCAAACAAAAGGCATTAGAGAAGCTATATCATAATATGGCGTTGTTTGGGAAGATATGTTTCCCAACGGCAATCCGCTCTAGCACACCTCCGTTTCACCATGAGCTCTACAAAGCTCTACAGAATAGGGGAAAGAGACGAGTACTGGCTGCAGCACCGCGTGGAACGGCAAAGTCTACTGTTTTCAGTCTCATCTTTCCAATGCATCAAATAGCATTTAAAAAAAGTAATGAGGAAGTATTCATTGTTATTATATCAGAAAGTCAAACTCAGAGTATCAACTTTCTTAGTCGGATTAAGTACCATCTTACCCATACTAAGGGGTTTAGTGATGTGTTTGGCGACCTTGGTCCAAATACTGCTAGTAGGTGGACTAATACTGATATTATACTCGCCAATAACGCTAGGATTGTTGCTGTTGGTACTGGGCAGCGTGTTAGGGGTTTCATTACGGGTGATACTAGACCAACAGCTATCATCATTGATGACTTTGAATCAGAACTTAATGCAGCGACTTCAGAAGCACGGGCAAAAAATCGTAAGTGGATTACAGAAGCTGTTATTCCGTCATTAGCCGATGGTGGAAGAATATTAATGGTTGGTACAGTTATATCAGAAGATTGTTTCCTATACTGGGCAAAAGATTCCCCCACATGGACAGTATTGTGGACAGCTATTACAAATGATGATGGTTCTCCTGTATGGCCAGAAAGATTCCCTGCTGATAGAATAAAAGAAATACGACAGGAATATGAGAGTGTGGGTAATATTACTGGTTTTTATCAGGAATATATGAATATAGCTCAAGCTCCTGACGATGCTCCTTTTAAAGATAAATGGTTAAAGCTACATCACTATGATTTTGAACGTATAGAGGGACAAAATTGCCTAGTAAGAGAAATTGGAGAAGAAAAGAAGGTTATACCCGTAGATTTATATACTGGGGTTGACCCTGCTAGTTCATTAAACCCTAGGGCTGATTTCTTCGTTATAGCTACTATTGGTAAGGATAATGATGATAATGTTTACATAGTAGACTTATTTAGGGCACATTTAAACCCCTCAGAACAGCCAGATAAGATTATAGAGATATTCAAGAAGTTTAGACCCAGAAAGATGAAGATTGAGACTGTAGCATACCAAGAAGCACTAAGACAATCAGTTAGAAAGCGTATGCTAGAAGAAAACCTTTATATACCCGGTTTAGAGAAAGGATATAAGCCGCGTACTCGTAAAAGCGAACGGCTAATATCTATGGTTCCTGTATTCGCTAAGGGTAGGTTTTTCTTTAGACCACAAGACGATATAGCTCAAGCAGAGTTCTTAAGCTACCCTAGGGGTAAGCATGATGATATTATGGATGCTATTTGGATGGCGTTAGACAATGCAAAGCCTTGTAGGTTGAAATCAGTTGGAAAGCAAGAGAAAACAAACAAAAAGAAAAAGTTACTTGATTGGTTGACTATTTAAGTGAGAGATTACGCCCATGGCATACGGCACTAAAGTAGGCTCTAAAGAGTCTGTAGTTGATGAAACACAACGTTTGTGGCGCTCTTATTCTAATAATCGCTCAACTTGGGCTGAACACGCGGTCGAAGATAGAGAATTTAGATTAGGAAAGCAATGGACTCAAGAGCAGATTGATACTCTAAAAGCTAGAGGTCAAGCTCCTGCTGTGGTTAATCGCATACATCCAGCCGTAGAAGCTGCGAAAGCAATGCTTACATCTCATAAACCTTCGTTTAGAGTATCTGGAAGAGAGGATTCCGATAATAAGGTAGCACAGGTATTCAATGCTCTATTAGAGTATATGTGGCAGATTTCTGATGGTGATATGCAACTTAGAACAGCTGTAGATGATTATTATGTTACCGGTTTAGGTTGTTTGCTATTATATCAAGACCCAACTAAAGATATGGGTAAGGGTGAGGTAATGCTCCGGGCTATTGACCCAATGGACGTATATGTTGACCCCAACGCTAGGGATAGGTTCTTTGATGATGCAGAGAATATTATAGTTTCTAGGCTTTTCACTAAAGACCAAGCTAAGAAGCTATATCCGATGTATGATAATGCTATTCAAAATGCTGGTAACAATAGTTTTACAGATACACCCAACACAAGTAGAGCCGACGATGGAGAAGTTAGTTTCCCTGAAGATATATTAACTCAAGAAGACGAATATATCAGGGGATACGAAAGATATTATAAAGTATTAGTTAGCAAGTATAGAATCTTTGAGCAGTTTTCAGGTCAAGAACATTTACTTGAAAGAGAAGAGTTCGAAGGCTATATATCTCAACCGGCGTGGTTTTACAAAGACCAACCTATAATAGATGAGCAAGTAGCTACTCAATTACAACAGCAAGGTCAGACTGTAATGCCTATGACTTTTAATGACCTAATTGAGATGGGTTTAATAAAAGTAGTCAATGTTCAGGTGACTAGAGTTAAACAATGCGTAGTTATGGGTGATAAAAAGCTTTATTCACGCATATTACCTACTGAAGAGTACCCTGTTATTCCTTTATGTAACCTACATACAAGAACTCCTTATCCAATGAGTGATGTTCGTATGGTCAAGAATATACAAGAGTATATTAATAAAACTAGAAGCTTAATAATAGCTCATGCTACTACTAGTACTTCCGGTAAGGTATTAATACCCGAAGGTAGTGTTGATATGAAAGAATTTGAAGAGAAGTGGGCTCAACCTGGGGTTGCTATCCCAATTGATTTTTCTGAAGGTCAACCAGTTGCAATGCCTCCTACTCAACTTAGTAATGAACTATACAAGAACGAAGCTGATGCTAAGAATGATATAGACCATCAATTAGGGTTATACGCTCTTATGATGGGAGATAGTGGAAGTGCTCCTCAGACATATAAAGCTACTGTAAGTATAGATGAGTTTGGACAAAGGAAAATGAAGTCAAAGCAGATGGATATAGAGGCAGGTTTGACTAGAGCAGCTAAGATAGCTATTCCTTTAATGCAACAACTATTTCAACAAGAAAAGTTAATTCGTATAGTTCAACCAAATAACTCTTTGAGTGAATACGTAATTAATAAGAAGTTAGTAGACGATAAAACTGGCGAAATAGCCATTTTTAATGATATAACAATCGGTAAGTATGATGTTATTGCCGTTTCTGGTTCAACAATGCCAACTAATAGGTATGCACAACTTGAGTTGTACATGGATGCTTATAAGAATGGCATAATCGACAGAAATGAGGTCTTGAAAAAGACAGAAGTCTTCGATATGGAAGGTGTTCTTGAAAGAACTGATACGATTACCCAACTGCAAGGTCAGTTGCAGCAATCACAGGAACAAATCAAGAAACTTTCAGGAGACTTACAGACTCGTGATAGAGAGGCAGTTAATCTTCGGAAGAAGGTTGAAACCGAGAAGTTCAAAGGTAAATTGGATAAGATTGGAAATAAATCTTCTGCAGCCTCAACCTTGTTCGAGAAAAGGCTTGATGATATGTTAAGTATGGTCAAAGACGAAGTCAAGCGAGAAATAAAAGATAAAATGAAAGATGATACTCCTAAAAAGGACTCATCTAAGAAAAAGGATAAAAAATAATGGAAGTAGAACAACAACAAGCGGTACAAGAGACACCCCAAGTTGAAGAATCAACTGGGCCTTCTTCGTTTGAAGAAATATTCCAGAATATGGGCGAAGGAACACCAGCAGAAGCTGGACAACAAGCTCAGGCTCCACAAGAAGGTCAACCTTCTACACCTGTGGAAACCCCTACTCAACAACCTGTAAATAACGACGAAAGACGTTTTCAGTACTGGCAGTCAGAAGCTGACAAGAGGCAGAATATGATTGATTCACAGCAAAAGCAAATTGAAATGTTGCAACAACAACAACAACAACAACCAACTGCTCCTGCTAATCAGCCAGCACCACAGGAAGAAAAGTTCCCAGAACCTCCTCAAAGACCAATCCCTCCTGCGGGATTTAGCAGGGAAGATGCGATGTCGGACCCAAGTGGGTTGTCAGCGCAATATCAAAATCAGGTCGAGCAATGGCGAGATAATATGGACGAATATAATTACTTGCATTCTCAATATAACGCAGCTAAGACTAATGAAAGATTCGATGCTATTCAAAAAGAACAGCAAAAAACACTTCAAAAGCAAGCAGCTGAACAGCAATGGTATGAACAACAGAACCAAGCTACTGAATATTTAAAAGGTACGTTTGGAGCGACTCCAGAGCAGGCTCAAGAATTTGTGCAACGTTATAGTGACCCTAAATCAGTTACAATGGATAATTTGTGGAAATTGTATCAGTTAGAATCAGGACAAGGACAAGTACCCAATAACGGGCCATCCCCTGCATTTCAACAGACTCAGAATGCACAACAAGTTCCATCTCCTATGGGAGTAGTAACTGGAGCAGGTCAGGGACAGCAAGGAAGTATTGAAGACCAAATGATGAACGCCATGGTTAACGACCATAATAAAACAAATTATTTTTAAACTTGGAGGTTTAATATAAAATGGCAAACGCGAATTTTTTAAGCACAACACCGGGCACAACAGCTGCATTAGGGGGAATTTCTTCCCTTGATTCAACAAGACGCCTGTATAACTTTGGAGACAGAGTAGCATCTCTAGCTCCAGAACAAACACCTTGGTTTGTCTATCTTTCAAAGGTAGCAAAGCAAGCAACAGATGACCCAACTTTCAAATTCATGGAACAACGTCATCAATGGCAAAGACGTAACTTTGATGTAGCTACTACAGTTTCTTCAGGAGTAGCAGCAGATGGTACAGTTGCGGATTTTGAAATTGACGTAGATTGCAAATATGACAAATATGGTAACGCTGTAGATACACCTGTAGCTCCAGAGTTTTTAGTAGTAAACCAAATGGTTGCTATTAAATGCCAATATGACTCTGCAGGAGATGGAGATAATGCAAATGACTCTCCTATTGTAGGACATTTCAGAGTTGCTAGTATAGCTACTGGTACTACAGCAGTTGCAAAGCCAACATTAAAGTTTATTTCAGCAACTAAAGCTAGCGGTAAAGAGCAAGTTTTAGTTGATAATTCAAAGCTTTTATTGGTAGCAACAGAGTGTCCAGGTGAAGTTATTGGTTCAGCATTCCAAGAAGGAACTAGCTTCCCAAAGGGCTGGGCAGATGAGCTTTATGCACGTGAAGGTCACTGTCAAATATTCAAAACTGCTTCTCCAGTTATGTCTGGTACAGCACAAGCGACTCGTTACAGAGGTGTAGCTAACGAATGGCAACGTGTTTGGAAAGAAAAGCTGATGGAACATAAAATGGATATTGAGAGAGGTATGCTTTTTGGTATAGGTGGTGCTCAAAATGCTGATTATAGAACATCTTGGGGTATTGTACCTTATACTGAGCGTTATGGTAAAGTATATAATTACTCTATGTCAGGAACAGCTCCGACTGGCCATAAAGAAAACTATGATGGATTATTAGAGATTATGGAAGACTTCTATGCTCCTGAATCAGGTAATAGTGGTAATAAACTATGTCTTGCTTCAAGAAGTGTTATAAGTTACTTCAATAAAATGGCTTCTGGCTTTGTAAATAGCACAATAGGTGCAGGTAACCAGCCATTTACTGTTGATGTGAATTATAAAGATGGTAAGTTTGGCCATAAAGTAGCTCAAGTTGATACTGTATTTGGTGGGTTTACAATGGTTCAAGAGCCATTATTTAGAGGCCCTTATGCTGATATGATGGTATTAATTGATATGGATAACGTTAAATATAGACCACTAGTTGGTAATGGTATTTCTCGTGATACATATATTGAGACTAATGTTCAATCACCTGGTGATGATGCAAGAGTAGACCAAATCTTAACAGAGGCTGGTCTGCAAGTTGAATTACCTGAAACTCACGCTATTATTAAATTTGCTGACAATTAAGATTAGTAGATAATAGTTAAATAAATGAGGATTTTATAGGGGGTGGGGTTTTTCTTCCTTCTCTTTCTCTGCCTCCTTCCTCTAAAAATATATGAAATTTTCAACGCAAATAGCAAACTATACAGGTGACGCTGATACCACTTATCAAGTAAGTGCAGCAGATGATACACTTGACGGCTCTACTTCCCAATGGTTTACCGAGGGTATTAGAGATGTTATTGCTCGTGTAGAAAAAATCATGCCTGCTAAGCTTAGTATGTTTGCTTCTGAAGCTAGTATAACATCTACAGGTTTAGAATTAACGAACGATAGAGTATTCTCTGTTGAAAGAGGTGGAAAAATAGCTACTGAAGTTAGTGCAAAATTAAGACATAAATTAACAGATATAGAGAGTATATATTACACTTACCCGGATACACCTGCTTATTATAAAATATCTGGTAAATTACATGTAGTCCCTACTCCAGATGATACTGGTGCTAATACTGGAATTATTTCTTTAGTAAAATATACTGCAAATGGCGTTGATTTAACTGCAATTAATACAAGTGCTAATCATAACTTAGTTACAGGTGATTTTATAGATATAACGGCCGATACGTCTCTTTTACCTGCTATATATACTAAGAATACATTTAAAGTTACATATTCTACTGTTACACAATTTGCAATAGAAGTTCCTTGGAGTAATATTAATGATAGCGATACATATAATAATGTTGACGATTCTTATACCCCCGATTCTACTATTTATTATTCAAGAGCTACTGCTACTGCAGAAGTAGTAAAAGTAGGTGATATTGATAGTGCTAATGGAACTATTGCTTCTTTTCCTGAATCAATGTATCACTTGCCGGTCTTATATACAGCAGCTAATATTATGTATGCTAAACTAGTGACTATAAGGAAGTCAATAGCTAGTACACTTGCATCTACTGGTATTACTAATGCTAGTAATTACATATCAAATTGGGGTGGTAGTGATGAATTTGATTTTAAAACAATGATGGAAGATGAGGATACAGAAATTGCTCAAATGGCTTTAAGCGGTGCACAAACTGAATTAGGTACAGCACAGGCACAATTGGGCGTACTTACTGCTGATTACAATTGGGTAATGGGGCAATTACAATATATTAAAGGGCTATATAACGAGGCCTTTATACAGGTGGCACAAAGCTAATGAAACAAAAAGAACTTATCGAACTTGTTCAGCAGCATCATCCTCATATATTAGAGAAAGAGGCTAGAATCTTGCTAAATAGAGCATCTGATGACATTTGTAGTCAATCAGAGATTTTTGATACTTCTTATAAAGATGTTTCTATTACAGGTCAAAGATATTATTTTCTAGGTAATACAATATTAAAAATTAGAAGAGTTGATGTTGAGGATAAATTAGTACCTAGATTACAAGGGCAATTAGAAGAAACGGACTTAACCTAATGGCTGATAAAGAATACGCATGGTATATTGAACGAAACCAACTTGGTATCGTTGAAAAAGTTAGTGGAGAGTGGAAAAGTATTACTGAAGCTGGAAAAAGTATACGTATATTTTGTTCTGCTTTAGTTCCTCATTTTTCAGTAGATTTAGATGGGCAATCTGAGATACCTGCTCAATTTCATCAAGCCTTAGTAAATAAGGTTATTTCTGAAGGATATAAAGACCCAAGAAATTTAAATTTAGACTTGGCTCAATACTTTGAAGGAGAGTATATTAAGGGCGTGAAATCAGCTAAGAAATACGCAAGAATGCATCATTATAGTAGCGCTAAAATTATTCCACAGGAGTTTTAATGGCGTTTACAAATGATAATCTTAATGTAGGTGGTTTTGTTAATGATACAACAGCAACTCATAATGTTAATTTTGCAGTAGACCAATATACTAAATATATAGCTCAAGATTATACAGCTGATAATACGTTTAAATATTATGGTAATGATAATGACTTCGGGTTTATGTATAACACAGCTGATGCAGAGCTTAATATGTATTCAGGTGATAATAAGTTACTTGAAATAACTAAGCAAGGAGCTGTAACTTTTACCTGTAAAGCAGGTACTGGAATTGATGCTTTTAAAATAAAAGATACTAATGGGACTACTCTTTTTGGAGTTAATACAGATGGTGATTTTAATTTAGGTTCAGTTTTAGAGATGAGCGAGTATACCCCGGCTAGTTTGCCTGATATAGATGCTCATGGTATGGTTTTTTATGATTCAAATTTATATGCAAAGGTATAGATGGCTTATTATTTAAATGTAACTCATCCAACAGTTACTCATGGTCTATTAAAATTCGATAAAGGGAATAGACAGTATGTTACTATTTCTTTTATTGGTTTCGCATCGAGCGCCCCTTATGACATATTAAAAGTAGAAACGAGTCCTGATGCATCAACATTTACTACTTTAGATACGTTTACATTAACTGCTGCTTCTGGTGTATTAAAGACAGTTTTACCTCCTATTCCTGCAGGCACATTACATTTAAGATTAAAAGGTTATGATAGTGATGGTTCGACAGCTTTAACAGATGCTACAGAATTAAAGAAATGTGCCGTAGTAAATATTAAGTCAAAAGCATCACACAATTTAGAACCTATTTATACTGAGTCTAAAAAAATTGCAGAAGATGTAATAGACTCAGGTATTGTGACTACTGATATTGAAAATTTAAACCAAAAAAAAATTATGTGGAATGCATTATCTAATGCGTATGCAGAAATTAATACAAATGATGCAACTGATATGACTGAATATACTATTACAGGTGTTAATAATAATTTATATGGATTAGCTCAATATCCTTCATGGTTAAAAACGCAAATAACAGATAATAAAAATTGGGTTATAAATGGAAGTAATCTAACTACTCCTCATTGGATAATAGGAGATAAAATTTATAGTTTTAAAGAGACTGGTAGTGATGGTGGCGTAGCAATAGCTCAATCATGTGAGGAAGTGCTAGTTAGTCATATAAGTAAGTCTATGTTAGCAGAAGAAAAACTAAAATACACAGCAGGAAGTGATGAACATGATGAATTAACAGCTGCTGAAACAACATTAAGTAGTATAATAACAGATAAAATAACTCTTATTTAAGGAGAGAAACAATGGCAGGATGGAGAAAAGTATTAGTAAGTAACACAAAAGGAACAGCTGGAGTTGATTTAGAAAACCTAGGTCATATAGTTCCAGATGATTTAGCTATAAATGAAGATGGTAGTTTTTTATCGGGGGTAGCTAGCCAAGCTTTATCTATTAATGATAGTGGAAACGGCCTTGAATGGAAAGATGTAACAACTACATTTGCTTCTTTAACTGATTCTGATACTACAAGCACTGGATTAGCTGATAATGACATAATGGTCTATGATACTCAAGATAGTAAATATAAGATGATGCCTATGGTAGGAGATGTGAAAGTAGCAGTTACAGGCTCAGGAGCTAGTACAGTAGCTACTATGAGTATTCAACCTGATTCCGTAGCTCTTGGTACTGACACTACAGGTAATTATGTTTTAAAAGGTGAAACTACAGGTAATGGTATTTCAGGCTCTATTAATGCCGAAGGAGGTACTTTTACAGTTACTTCTAATGCAGTTTCTACTGCTACTGCAAATACTCTTGTATATAGAGATGCAAGTGGAGATTTTATTGCAAATGAAATAACTGCTAGTTTAGACGGTACTGCTGCTATAGCTACAGCTGTAAACCTTTCTGGTGCGACTGGGCAAGGTAATAATGATAAACTTGTTTTTGCTGCTAATGGGACCGCGACGGGTACAGCTACTTTAGAAACTGATGTTGCATTACATTATAACCCTAATACCCAATTATTCACTGCCCCTAATTTTGCAGGAGATATAAATGGTACAATTGGTGCCACTGCTCCTACTTCTGGTGCGTTTACAAATTTAACTAGCTCTGGTAATACTAGTTTAACCACAGCTAATATCACTGGCAACTTATCACATACTGGTGGTACAGCTACTCTTGCAGGTGGGTCTCTTGTAGTAAGTAATGAAATTGCTAATGCAGTCATTAATACTTTTATTTTAAACAACTCACAAACTGGAACTTGGCCTTTAGCTGACCCTGCACCTACTGCCCAAATCAGTTTTGATATTTTACAATCATCACAAATCACTGCTACAGATATAGATGATGATGATTTTATATGGGTTAAGGCTCAAAATTATGATGAAAGCAATGAAGCAATTTCAGGAAGTTATTCTTATGTTAAATTACGAGCTACTGATGATTATGATATGGTAGCTACTGTGGGAACTAATCTGACGACAACATGGGATGTTATTGATTGGCCTGATGGAGCAAAAATTATAAAAGGTCCTGTGTCTATAGCTTATTCAAGTGAACCAACGGGTACACAAACTATAACAATGGATGATACTGTTATATTTACAGGTGGTGGAACTTTTGCATCTACTTCTAATTTTGCTACAACAGATAATCTAATTCATTTAAATGTATTAGCAGATAATAGTGCATACGGAGGTGACCTTTCCTCTGGTATTGTATTTGGAACAACTGCAGCTGATGAGGGTGAAAGTGCGACAGCATACAAAACTGGTGGTAAATTAATACATACTGATACTGAATTTATTTTTGGAACATTTGCAGATGTAGTTAGCTCTACTCCGGCTAATCAAGATAATCTAACTACTACTAATTTAAAAGATATACGAGTTAAAGCTATTCAATTTGATACCAGTGATACTATTGATGAGACTGGTAATAGTTATGCTAATGGTGATAATCCTTATTTAGGAGTAAATGATTCTGGCGTTCTATATTTTTATATGGCTGAATAATAAATTTCATTAAACGAGGTTAGATGATAGAAGAGAAGAAAAGGAAGCTTACTCCTGGAGAGATAGGCTTAAATGTAAAGGATACTGGGTTTTTATTGGCAATATTAAATAGGGCTTCAATACAAGGTTCAGAATTAAAACATGCAATGGCTGTAACAACTAAGATAGAGAAGTTGCATGATTACATAATAAATCAAGAGGAAGTAATAAGAGGAATACATTGAATATAACAAGAGAAGATGCACAAGCTTTACTACAAATAATAGGAAGAGCTAAATTTGAAGGTAACGAAGTTATGAGCGTAGCTCAATTGATACAAAAGTTAGGAACTATCGCAGACCCTCCAAAACAGGAACAACCTCCTGTACCCCTAAAAAAAAAAGACTAAAATCAACTAACATTAAGAGTAATATCTAATGTCTTGGAAAAAGATATTACTTGAGAATAACATTTCAGCGTCAGATATTACGACTGTAGGAAACCCTGAATCAGCTGGCAGTGTATTTTTACGAAATGATTCTAATACTTTAAGATGGGCGACTACAAACGCATCTGGCGATGCTTCCTTTCAACGCATAGCTATTATAGATGGCTCTAAAGATGAATCAGTCGATAGTACTTTCCCTTTTCACTATATTACTAGACAAGAATTACATGATGGTTATATAAGTTCAAGTAATGCTCATTATGTTGATAGTAACTCTGGTGGTGATACTACTCTTTGGGATAACACTACTACGGGTGGTAATAAAATTAGCACTTTCATTACTAACTACTTATCTGACCCTGATTGGGCTTCGCCACCAGATGAATACGAAGATGCAGACCAATTTCAAGAGGTGCATAAGGACGACCTTGTAATTCTTCCCTTAGGATTATGGTCGGATGAAGATACTAATGCATTAACAACGGGCGCTGGTTTATACTCAAAGCCTAATATAAATCCAGAAAATGATGAATGTATTGCACATTGGACTCTTGGAACTTCTTCTCCGTATAAAGGTTGTTTTTTAATTACACAAGTTGCTAGTAATGGACGTGCGTATATGATACGTACTAACAATGCAATATCAGAGCCTTCAGGTGAAAGTAGTAGGGATAGTAGACAAGTACAATATGATTCAGCGATTGAAGACATTTTTGATGGGGGGATTCTATATAGAGCTAAAGGGGAGTGGATAGAAAATATTGGAGCAATATCTATAGATTCTGCTGATGATAATATTACTGTAGATATTACAAATGGGGATACTCTTATAGACAACGAGACTTCTTCTACTAATGTATCTGTATTTGATGTTAAATTAGCAGATGATTTATCAATTACATCATTAACTACTAGTGGTAAAGTAATAACTGATGAATTAATTCCTGCTACTGCAGATGAAACTATAAAAATATCTATTAATGGTACTAGTACTACTGCTTTAAAAATTCCTTCTACTAAAACTTTAAATTTTATGCACTCCGGTAGTAATATCCCAACATTATCAGGACAAACTGGGTTATTAACTTCTAGCCAAGAATTGACAGCTCCTTTACTTTCTAGTGATGTTTTTAATATAAATACATTAGATAGTACAAAAACTTCTTCTAATTGGGATGATATATATACTACTGTAGGAGATGCTCGAGGTATAATATTAAAAGGTGAGGAAGGTGAAACGCTTAGTAATTTACCAGTTGGGAAACTTGCTTATCGTGGTAGTGATGGGGAGTGGGACAAAACAGGTGCTGATGTATATCCTGAATTAGGTATATGTGTCGCTAATGAAGACGCAGGGCGTGTAGACATACTGACTCAAGGATTTGTTCGAATAGCTAGTGGTAATTTATGGGGAACTGCTAGTACTGAATATTCTCCTGGAGATGCTGTATATGCTCACACAGGTATATCTAACGGACAAATAAGTTTAGCTAAATATAATGCTGGCGGAGTGGGGAAATCTACACCAATAGGAACTATAATTGGGTTTGAAACAAGTGCTTCTCATACAACAGGTGCTTCAGGTGGTGCAACTGATGATGTATTAATTTATTTTAACCCTATTAATGTTTGGTATGAATATAATACATCAGGTACTCTTACAAAGATTGATGGTGTCTCTTTAGGAGGTACTGATACTGTAGATATGGGTGATGGTTTTACTGTAACTGCTACTACAGCGGGTACAAATTCAACCATTACAGAAAGTGATACATTAACAATTGCAGCTGCTGGTTTAATAACTACAACGGCTACAAGTGACGGAGTAATCACGATAGGAACTACTGCTACAGCAGACCAAACAGGCGAACAAATAAAAACCGCTTATGAAGCAGAGGATGATACAAATGCTTTTACTGATGCTAATGTAATTACGCTTGGCAATGCTATAACAAGCACTTTAACAGCAGATTTAAATGCTGGAGCTAACCAAATAGGCTTTACTGAAAATGAAGTAAGTAATGCTGCTAGTATGACAGTAGATTGGGGTATAGGGAATAAAGCTTCTGTTATATTAAGTCAAGTTGGGCATACCATTGCAATGACAAATCCTGCAACTGCATGTAATTTATTATTAAAAATAACACAGGGGGACCCTGGTAGTGATACAATTACTACATGGACTCCAAGCGCAGGCAACATTTACTGGGCAGGAGGTGGTGATGAACCTACATTATCTACATCTGCTAGTGCTATAGATATAATTACTTTTTATTTTGATGGTACTAATTATTATGGTGCTGCAAGTTTGGACTTTAGCTAATGCCTACTTTTGATTTACTTCCTGATGGACAAACAACACAGGAATGGGCGAAGGGTACTTCCTCTAATACCTCTTCAGATGGGACATACGCAGAAGTTGTAGATGCTACAGACGGTACTTATTTAAAAGAAGTATCTCGTAGGCATAAGATGGTTTTTACTACAGCAAATCCTACTATTTCTTCAAGTGATATTCAGTCTATTGATTCAGTTAAGCTTGAAGCTGATTTAAAATATACTAAAAATAGTTCTTTTGATATTGATATTGATATACGACAAGATGTTTCAGGAAGTGGGAATGGGCTTGATTTCAAGAATGTTATAGGTTCTGGCCCCTCTGGCGGCTATACTACATTTACAGGTACAGAAGAGACTACAAATCCTTCTGGTAATTCATGGACATTGACAGATTTAGATAATTTAAGTATTATAGTTGAATTAACTGAAGCCCCAGCTATTTTAGGGAGAGTAGAAATACGGTACTTTAAGGCTATTGTTTCTTATACGGCGGCTATAAAAGATAATGCAGTATTTTTTGGAACAAATTTTTAAAGGAGAGTAGATGCCAAAATTCGGAAGTAAATCAACAGAGAATCTTTTAACTTGTCATACTAAGCTAATAGAGGTATTTAATGAGGTTATTAAACACGTGGATTGCTCAGTACTCCAAGGGCACAGAGGGGAAGAAGAGCAAAATAAATATTTTAACGAAGGAAAGTCTAAAGTTCCGTATCCTAAAGGTCGCCATAATAGTGTTCCTAGTCGTGCAGTCGATGTTACTCCTTATCCTGTTGATTGGGATGATAGAGAACGTCAAACATTATTTGCAGGTTTTGTTATTGGGATAGCATTAGCAAGGGGTATTAAATTACGTTGGGGTGGAGATTGGGATTCTGACTTTAAAGTTCAGGATAATAGATTTGATGATTTCCCTCATTTTGAATTAGTTAAAGGAGAAAAGTAAGTGCTTGCACAATTAGAAGATACATTAAGGCAATATCCGTTAATAGGGGCAGGTTCATCACTTACTCCTGTGTTTGGTTGGCTTGAGATAGTTAATCCGGTACTGGCTGTCCTGGGTTCGTTTCTTGGTATAGCCATAGGGATATATACTTTAAAAATAAAGATAATCGAATATAAGGAAAAGAAAGAATAGGTGATTATACCCTATACACAAGATGCCCCTAAAGTTTTACAGATAGGCTTGTTTGTAAATAAGAATTTAAAGTATTCTCCTAAAGAATTACTATTACAAATAAAAGTAGTAGATTTTCGTCCTAACGCACATAAACCGGCCAACTGTTATAATTGCGAATCTCCGATGATAGTTCCCCTTGAGGTATTAGATTTATCTTCTGAGGTTTTATTCTGGACTTGTATGGAATGTGGGTTTAAAAGTCTAAAGACTGACTTTGAACATGTCTCAGCATTGATAGAAGAATCGCGTGATATATATGTGATTCCTGAACATTTCAACAACAATAATCGAATTAAAGCATAGGAGTAATTATGAATAACGAAACATTAATAATAGAGCCTCAAGATACAATAGACGAAGCAAAAGGGATATATGCAGAGGTTATAATTAAGCAATTAGAGTTAGGGATTCCAGCAAAAACGGCAATAGAGAACGCTGTTGATGCATCTCAAACATTCATAACTACTTTTCAGGTTTTAGAGGGATTTAATAATTAATGGATTTAAATATCATAGATACTTATGGACTCCCTATTGCGGGAGTTATAGCACTAGCGGTTACCCTCTATAAGGCTGTAGAATTTATTCAAAAGCAACTTTTAAATCAGATTGAAGATAGGCATAGCGCTGAAATGGAAGCCATAAGACAACTAGAAGAAGAGCATAAAGTATTTCATTCAATAATAGTTACTTTAATTAATAATTCTAAAAAGAATCAGTTAGTTTTAGAAGAGATTAAAGGAAGCCTATCTATGTTAGTTAATTTTTTAAACAAATAAAGGAGTATTATGAACATACTTGGACTTATAACAAAAATAGCAGGTAAAAATAAATCTGTGGAAAAGGTTACCAATCTTTTTATTGGTGAAAATTCAAAGAAGAGAAATATAGGATTTGCAGGGTTTGCAGTATCTGCGCTTTTATTCCAAACGGGATATATTGATGCTGAATTATTTGATACTTTAATGTTACTATGTGCAGGTTGGACGGGAATAGCATTTAGTAGCAAATTAAGTAAACTTGGTGATGCATTGAAAGAGGCTAAGAAAAAGAAGTAATATGGCTCTTACAGAAGAAATGATTAGAGAGGCATGGAATAGCTTATCAGAAAGAGATAAGTTACACCGTTATGGGGGAGACTATAATAATCTTGTCTCTCAAATTAAAACACATCAGCAAAACTCGAAACTATATGGCTATGAAGACCCTTTTAAAGATATATCTCCTCCAACAAGAAATTATCAAGAAACTTCAGTTAATCCAAATGTTCCTGTTGATGACCCTAGTTATTCTGACTTTACTTATACCAAAGAGTATAACAATCCTAAACCTGCTGATTGGGAAAATTATAGTATAAAAAATAAGAAGCAATATATAAGGCAATATGGAGACCCAGACAGGCCAACAATTGTAAGACGTAGGAATCAGACATTGCCTCCAACTGACGACCCTAATGTTATACAAAGTCTTGACGACCCTAGATTAGTTGCATTACAAAAACGTTTTGATGAGCGAACTAAGCGTAATAAAAGCGGTTATGTTATGCCTAAGGAAGATATAGAAAATTTACGTAAAGAACAAGAACGAGAAAGGTTGGCATTAGTTACTGGGGGTACGCCCAATCCTTTAGAAATTGCTATTATGAATGCTGGAGATAAATTTAAAAATTTAGGTAATGTTCCGAAAGATATTAGACGAAAATTAAATCGTTCAAAACTTGGGCAAATAGTAAACAAAAAACTTAAACAAGGTAAGAAAAAAGGAAAGGGGATTTTAGATTGGGTTTTTTAGACTACATAAAAAACAATCCTTTATCTCAAGCAATGTCTGGAATTTCTAATTTGAAAGGTGATGGTCAATTTGTAGATTTTATTGAAAAAGACCTTGGTTTAGGATGGGACCAATTAAACAAAAGAAATGCTTTAGGAATGATTGGGTCTGAAGATGCTAGTTGGCTTATGAATCAACCTAAAGATATGGCTTATGAGGATAAAATTAATAGGTATATGGATATAACTTCTAAGTATAATCTTGTAGATGAAGACGCTAGGCCTGGTATGAGGCAAGGACTGATAGATATGGGTCAAGAATCGTTTCAAGACTCGTCACAACATTTTGGGAATGTATACAGAGGTCAGTAATGCCTAAAGAATTATTTGAATTAAAGAATTTTCAAACAGGGATAATAAGTTCTCCTTCGACTACTGACGTTCCAGAAGAAGCGGCTGTATTTTCTAAGAATATAGACCCTTCTAGTGAAGCAGGAGTATTGAAGGGCATACCCGAAGACGATACCTTGGTATCCGGTATTAACAGTACTTCAGCTCAGATAATAGAAAATGACTTAATACATTATAATCCAGATACTAAAACAATGATAAGAACAGAGGGATTCAATCTTGAGACCCAAACTGAAGAAGCACCTACAAATATATTATATATTGGCGATTGGGATGGTGATACAATATTAACTGATGAATCTATAGATGGTATTACTACTGATGCTAATCAAACATTAGAAATAACAGATGCTTATGATAGAAAAAATGTCTTAAAATGGAGTAATTCTAGCACTACAGGTCATAGTAAGGTATTAATGTTTAATACTAATCAGCAGTGGGTGGTTGGTGAAATGTTACAAGTTAGTTTTGACTATTACATACCCTCTTTAAGAACAGACGAAACTACAGATTCGGATGTTGATAGAATAGTAGTATATTCAGGTTCTGGCCAAAAACACCAACATCTTAATGGGGGTATTTGGGACGATAAGGATGTTTGGGCTAATTATAATGTCAGAACTATAGTAACAGAGGCTAATGATGATAATTATCATCTCGCTATATATTTTCAAGGTTTTGAAGATAATGATGGAGATGATGACGGTGTTAGTGTAGAAGATACTATTCCTGGAGGAAACCACGTATATATAGATAACCTAACAGTTGTTAAAAATCAATCTATTTCAACAATACTAGGTAATTCAGTAACTTTCCCTAGCTTTGTTAAAAGAAATAATGAGTTGCTTTCTGGACATGGAAAAGAAGAATCTCCTAAGTTTACAAATGGGGAGTTTTTAGCTATAAATGGTGAACTTACACGACCATTAGATGGGCAAACCGGGACATTCTTTGATTTTATATTAAACTATGATTCAACAGCTGGTACTGAAAAGTGGGTTGCGTTTAGACGTGGGGTAAAAAAAATATATACATTGTCAATGGTTGATGGCGAAATTTCTATATCAGAGAATCCACTACTTAGAGACAATATATTGGCGATTGGACTTAATTATGCTAAAGATTATCTATATATTGCGGAAAGAAGTGTAGATTATTCTAGTTATTTATGCGTTATATATAAAATTGAGATTTCAACTTTAGATGGCGAAAGTGATATTTCTGGCACATCAATCTCAATACACTATAGCAATGACTTAGATAAACCTAATTTTGGTGTAGCATTAGAGGATATGATAATTTCTGATATTATAGAAACGAAAGTAGATGGTAATTCTACTGTTAATAATGGAGA
>Ga0098061_1000431_pt1 | contig 19970 bp, 11 predicted proteins | sample 22_taG_FD_92579 | JGI IMG/M metagenome (GOLD analysis project Ga0098061, IMG submission 92579) | Marine viral communities from the Subarctic Pacific Ocean - 22_ETSP_OMZ_AT15343 metaG | ecosystem: Environmental > Aquatic > Marine > Oceanic | place: Subarctic Pacific Ocean | collected 2015-01-20
ATAATATCACCTATAGAATTGAGAGGTATGGAAGCAGTTGAAGTCTGCTATAAACGTGAGTATAAACACATTCCTACTAATACATCTAGCGAACCTCTCAAAACATTGGCAGTAATCCTCGGAATTCGGGACTGTGTAAGTCGGACTTATAGAAGATATGGGACTTCATCTATAGGAAAATATATACTGCCACAATTAGGCAGGGTTTCCCAGATCCGTACTGGGCGATATGATGTAAGCCTCGCTTGAAGTGTCACACAAAGACGTTGTAGAATCCTGCCTATAAATTTTAAAGGAAATTAAGATGACGAAAAAACAGATAAAAAATGAATTCAAATCCTGTGATGTACAACTAGGATCTGGAGCCATAGAGTCAATAGAAGATGAACTATACAGAATGGTTCATAGAATGGCTAAAAGATGCCATCTAGGAAATGTTAAACGATTAACGCCTGATCTAATGTGGATCGCATTAGGCAGACACAACCTAAGGAAATAACATGGAAGAAAAAATAGACACATTCAAAGATAAAATATTCCCAAAAAAGAAACCTGAAGGAAAAATGTTTAATAAAATCAAAAAACTGGAACAAATGATCAATGTAATACAATCAGATATAAAGATAATCAAATCAAGGTTAGGATTATGAAGGAAGACGATTATTATGAAAGACATTTTAATTGGTATAAGCTCGCACTCTGCAAAATAGCTACAGCAGGTGATCAAGCAAATCCAATGCATTTGATGCAATTAGCTCAAGCTGCTCTTGATGGAGAACCTACTACTGCAGACAAACATAATGTAAACTTCAAAGATAGAACTAGAGAAGAAAATATCAATAAGAGTCAGTCATGACACATCCAAGTAAGGTCAAAGGAAATACATTTGAACGTGAATGTGTAAATAAAGCGAAAGAAAGGGGCATAAAGGCCAAAAGAGCCTATGCATCTAATGGAAGGTCGCTTGGACTAGAAGAAGAGGTTGACGCCCTTATAGGACAGTATAAAGTACAATGCAAGAGAAGGAAACGTATAGCAAAATGGTTAAAGCCGCCAGATTGCTGTGATATTGCTCTGGTACGTGAAGATCGGGGTGAAGCTTACGTTGTTATGGAATACGATGAATGGCTGGATCTTATTAAAAGAGCAGAATTATATTTAGAAAAATAGGAGTAAGTTATGAGATTAGACAATAATATATGTAAAATTGCGCTTGAAAAAAACTATATGATATTAATGCTATTCCCATTTGCTTTTGAAATACTGATAGATAAATCTTCAGTTTCAATAAGCTTACAAATAATTACACTAAATATAAATTTAACATTCCTAATGGATGAACATTTCTTTGAAGTCTAAGTTCCATCAAAGATAGACAGAGGGAAGGGTACTAACCTATCCTTCCCAATGTCTTAATTTTATTTCATCTGCAGAATATCCCGAATCAAGCATATTTAATATATTAATAGCTTTCTGATTTGGATTAAGTTCTTCTTTTTCTGCTTTTCTTTCTGCTTTTGTACCAAATAACCATTCATGACCTTTCTTTGTCCATGATCTTGGATACAAACCAAGCCAATGTCTTACCAGATCCATTCCACGACCATCTCTCATTGCAGGCCAAATCTTATTTTTCCATCTTCCATATTCAGTTGAAAGCTGATAAGCTGTATATCTAGCTGAATCTTCTGAATCTTCACTATAATCAACATTACCAAAGACAATTTTGTTAAATGTGCTTTCATCTACATCAAGTATACCAGAAACAATAGCTAAATATTTCAAATGTCCCCATGTTGGGCCAGTAAGCTCAGACATAAGACCGAAAGTATCTTTTTTACTACCTGATTCTTCTTTTAATTCAGTCATTAATGGAGTATCAATTTTTGGATCTTGAGTAGATAATATACTTTTTCCTGGATCAGCATGCATGATATCATCATGAATTCTTTCAAACCTATTAATTGTTTCGTTTTCAACCATATTATTAAGATCAGTATTTAAGAGTATTGATGCGAGTTGAGTGAAGCCATATACACCAGCATATCTCATTGCATACATCATTTCATCTGACTTCCATTGTCCTGCTTTAACAGACATATGCATACCTTTTAAAGCACTTAAATGAGTTTCCAATAAAGACATTGGATAATGCATGAGATGAAAAGTTATTTCACCCAAACCACCTAAAGCAGCTTTGCCTGTAGGTCTTTTAACAATAAGCTGATCACCGACTTGCTCTACAACTATACCGTCTCCACGTAATGGTTTTGCCTTAGCATGTGGTGCATATTCATATGCCCATCCATTTACCATCCATAATGCATGATTCTCTGCAAATTTTATTGCTACATCACTTGACATTTTTTCTATTCCAGGAGATTTAGCAGCATATTGAGGAGATTTCATCAACTGCTGCCATTTAAGTCCAAATGCTGTTCTATACATCCATCTGCGTTGCCAGTTTTCAGTAATCTGATGAAACTTCAATGCTTTACTAATACTCCAATCAGCCATATCGCCAAGAATGGACTTAATTGGCTTACCTTCATATACTATTTTTCCAGTAATAGGATTAAACTTTACATTTTCCTTTTTGAAATCAGAACGCTTAATAAGACCTTCAGTAAATAATTCAGTTGCCGTATCAGTAAATTTGTAGCCTGCCCTTTTTTCGAGTTCTTTAAGAATGTCACCTATTCCATTTGTATTGTTTCTAATATCTGATTGAATTTTATTATGTGCTGATAATCCAACACTTGAAAAATAATGCATGGCACTTGCAGCATTTTTTATAGCACCAGTTACATTAAATCCCATAGTTCTTGCTGTCTGAAATGCATTAATTGTATAAGCCATATTATTAACCCATTCAGGTCTTCCTGCAAGACCATCAGTAAAAACAGTATATTCTTCAACTAAAAACTTTTTCATTCCCTTCAAGAACTGTGTATCATTATTTTTAGGAATACTTTTCATAGCTTCCAATAAAGCACGTTGTGCATATACCATCTTATTGAATCCTACTGCATCTTGACCATATGCATTTAAAACATGAAATGGATCCTGTTCCCATATCAAATTAAGATTTGGATTTCTTGTTTTAACATTATCAGGAGGTTTAGGTAATTGTCTAACTGCTGTTTGAAAATCTATCATTTCTGCTTCTAGAACTGATGGAGATCCATTTTGCTTCATCATTTTATCTAATGATGTTTTTATATCAACAAGATTCTGCATATGTACACCAGGCCAGTATCCACCTTTTTCCATACCCGATCTAATTCTTTTTATTGCAGAATCCAATTCATCTTTTATACTTTGAGCTCTCTTTGGATTTCTTGGAAGTTTTAAATCAACTACATTCTTTAATTCACCTAATGCATTTAAATAAACCTTTCCCATATCATCTAGATATTTTCTACTGGTTTTTACAGCATTTATTACATTACCGTCATATTCTATACTTTTACCATCTTTTACAAAAAATGGATTCTTTTTTATACTTTCAAAACCACGAACAGTAACACCATCTACAATATAGTCTTCATGTGGACGTAAATGCAAATCTTGAAATTGTCTTAAAAATTCACCGTTATCCTTTTCCAAAAATTCTCTTATTTTCCCTTCAAATTCTGTTCTTGCAGATGGAGAATCAGCCTTCATAGCTCTTTCCCTGATTTCTCTTAATTCCTTTACAGCATTAATTCCAAAATTAAAATACTTACCTTGTTTTCCAGCTTTAACATAAGCTTGTAACATATGATCTGTTACAGTAGCAACACTATTCTCCAAATTCCCAATATTAACACGCTCTTGATTTAATATCTCATTCAATGTAAGATAAAACTTCCGAGATGTTGGATCCTGTTTAGATATTCCTTCAGGGACAATACCTAATACTTGTGAAAAATTGCCTCTAAGATCTTGATTATATTGGTCTATTTCAACTTCAAGACGTTTTATCTGTTCTTTAGAAAGAACATAATCCTTATCAAATGGAAGATTGAGTTTATATTGAGCAAAATCTAAAAGATTGTATTGTGCTTGTTCTATAAGTACAGTACCATCACGATTAGAAAATCTATTAGCAATATTTCTATTCTTTTTACCTTTAGCATTACTATCTATACCAACCCACCTACGCCATAAAGCATCCATATTATCTTTATGTCTTCTAAGATCTGCTGTAGTTGAATTACAAGGGCCTGGCATAACTTTTCAAATTTTTGCTCGCTGGGAGGGGCGACTTTCTATTTTCGGTTTCAAATTTTTGTATATATGACAATACATTTTCGTTATTTTTCATTTTATAAACAACCACGACCATCTATACCGAAAGTTTTTGGCAGCTTCTGTCTTATCTTGATTTTATCACCACTAACAGCTCTTGCTGTTTCTATTTGTCCATAAGATGCTACATTAAAATTATGATATCCTGGTAACTGAGAAAGCATTGGAGTATCAAACCAATAAGACCCAATTAATGAACGTGCAACATCAACATTTTTACCAAACTGTGACCAATCATATTTATCAACATACATTCTTTTATATCCATCAATTTTGTGATCAATCTCATATCGTTCACCACGAGCAATTTTCTCTACATTTTGAACCATCTTTTTAATATAAGATTCAAGCCCGATCTTACCATACTGATGTTTATGTTCTAATGCCCAGTTAAAAACCTTATTAGTAAGAGTTCTATTATGTCTATAGTAAGGTATGTCATCTGTACCATTAAACAAATATCTACCAGTATGAACTTGAGGCTGAAGCAGATACTTCATAAGTATATGAACATCTTCTGTCCTATTCTTTCCACCTTCTACTGAGCTAACCCATTTATTAAAGTATTCATTAATAGCATTCATATCTCTAGCAGATGCATGTTCAAAAACTTCTCCTTTATTTGTTTTATCCCGTTTTATTATACCTAGTGTTTTTCTATAAGATCTATCCATTGATTGTCTAAGCTCCATAGTTTCCTGTACAAACATGTCTCTTAGTGCTGGATCAGTCGGGATAATATGTTCTGATGTCATCCTACCTACACCAGTAACATTTTTCCATGCTTCATTATACATTGCTTCATCTTTAGCCATACTTTCTCTTACTTTAGGCTTTCTATCAATAACATAAACTCTTCCAGGTAAAAGTTTTAACATATCTCCTTTCTGAAACCATCCAACATTTTTTAAATGTCCATAATCAATATCTACATCCTTATTTACTCCCCATGATAAATCAGCAATCGTCAATCCATCATCTTTCCACTTTTTACCCTTAGGAGTAATAGGGCCTCTCAATTCATAAACAAAAACAGAACTTTTAAGCTTTTCTTTTCTAACTCTTCTTGATTTTTGAGTATCTCTTATCTGGATCTGACCTTCTTTTGAGATTACCATATCCTTTGCTACTTTTTTATCTATAATATCTATCACATCTTTAACACTATTAATCCTTTCTTCAAGCTTCTCAAGCTTTGTTGGATTAACATACTTTTCTTCACTAAAATACTCTAAAGAATTCTGAAGATCTCTATGCTGTTTTTGTAGAATAGTCCTTGCAACACCTCTTGTAATGCTTTTTCTAACAGCACCTCCATTTACCTTTTCGAGGTCTGGTACAAATTCAGGTAATTTAAAATTATCATATTCTTTTACTGGATTATTACCAAAAGCACGTGCAAACATTACACGCTCTGTTACTCTATCTACCATCCTACCAGCATTTTTATGATATTTACCTGGTAAATCACCAGCATCTTCCTGCCAGTAAGCTTTACTTTTAATAAGCTTATGTAATGAATGGCTACCCATTGTTCCATTAAAAAAATTATCAAGACGATCCATACCAGTACCCTTTGTATCAAATCTGAAAGGTTTTATAGTAGGTGCTATGTAGTCTCCAAACATTATATTTTTTCTAAAATTCTCTATCTTTTCAGTATATGTAGCACCTTGAAGTTTATCTTGATAAAACATTTCTATAATTTGGTCTCTTAATACATCAGCAGCACCACTATCGCCCGACCTTCTTATTCTATTCTCACTTTTTAATAATTGCCTGACAATATAACCATTAGGATCATTATGCAATCTCTTTAAATTATTGTAATCTCTTTTTAAATCAAATGGTTCTGGTGCTCTACTCCCAGCTTCATCCCATACATCATTAGAAATGGAATTAGCTTTTCTCATAGTATTAGAGATGATTTTAAATATCTCAAGCTCAATTTCTTTATTAGCTCCTTTACCATACTCTGCATTTCTAAAAAAAGATGGGCCACCTGCGAGCCTTGCTTCTAATGATCCAGGTTCTGGTGTAAATCCTTCAGGAAGTTCACCCTTTATAAAGAAATGTTCAATTGCTTTTGGACTTGTTACTCTAGCTGCTCCACCAAATATATCAACAGCATTCTGATTAACTATAGCCATTCTTTCTACAGGCTGCTGATTTTTACCAGAAATAGGATCAGTCTTATCATTAAAATCTCTAACATATGGTTGATCATTCATTTTTAGATGAGCATCATTCATCCAATGTAATATTCGTCTTGTAGATATAATACTTCCAATAGCTTTTCTTTGCTCAGTAAGCTTCATTGCATAATCTTGAAATCCAATCTGATTAGGATTTTGTCCTGCTTTACCATCCATTCCAATACCAAAAATATTTATGTCAGAACGACCAATCTCCTTTTTAAACATGTGATAGTCTTGGATGTGTCCCATATCAGCTTGATAATCTTTTAACATATCATGAGGAACATCCATATATGTATATAAATGATCACCATCATTATCACGCTGCAGTGTAACCCTTAAATCATAATTATTTACCTGTACAAGACCATTCATTTCTTCACTATTAACACGCTTAACACGCATTGTAGGTTGATCTTTAGCTATCTTTGGGATTGAATTATTTGAGAATCCAAGTGCAAGATTCAATTTTTTTGCCAAATCTTTATCTGCAGTAGTTAACCTTATACTAGTATGACCATCTCTAGCAATCTCAAGACCATTAATATAATCATGTACTTCTCCAAAAGTAAAATCATGCTTACTAGATTTATCAAAAACTTTTTGGATTAAGCGTGAAACATCAGTTTCAAATGCTGTTCTATTCGCAACCCTATTTTGATTAAAAGATGTCATATCCATAGCAGTATTAGGACTAACATCCTTTATTGTATGAAATCTACTATCATATGCTTCATAAAATGGTGATGAAAAATCAAACCGACCCTCAACAAGTTGTACTGTATGATCAATACCATTAGAATCTCTAGCTATAAAGGTTCTTCTTTCATGCTTTAGTAATCCATCCTGAAATAATCTACTTGCAGTATGCTGTGATACAGCTTGTTCTCCAAATTGCATTACAGCCCTTCTATGTAAATCCATCTTACCTGGATCTGTAGTAACTACTCCTGCTACATCGGGTCTAAATTTCCCATCAATAAAATATTCTGGAGAAGTATATAATTCCCGTATTATAGGCATTGCTAAACTTCCATCCCAATCAGGAATAATAAAATTATCTTCCCCGTATCGTGTAGGAATATTTTTTAACTTAGCAAAATCATCATTCCTTATCATCCTTCCGATTTGAGGTTTTATCATTGGATTAGAAGATGTCATACCCATCATAATAAGTTTCTTAGTTAACCCAAGTGCTCCTTCTGTATAGAATAAACCTTCTTTTTCTTTAGCAGAAAATAAAAGTCTAGCTAACTCATTATTTTCACCATGTTCTTTAAATGTATTAGTTTTAGCTATTCCATCTAAAATACTATCTATACTCATCCAGTTTCTAGCCGATCTTAAATGAGTAGAACTCTGAAGATCAAACATAGATGAAGATATATTAACACCTTCAACATTCTTTGATGTAAACTGGATACCAACACCTGTAGCATCCAAATCCATAATATTTCTATTGCTAATATTATTAAATAAATCGTCTGCCCAGGATCCAGCTCTTCTATTACCAGGAACATTGTGTACATAAGATTCAATAGGAGTACCATGACGACTTGTACCAGCCTTTGATTTTGCAGATGAATCACCTATAAGAAGATCAACATTAGCAGGCATTCTATCTGATACTCCAGGAAGATATACTAAAAATCCTTTACCCAATGTACTATTATCACCCGTAGCAAACACAATAGTCTTTGCTCCATTCCAGCCTTCACCACCCTTTTGTGCAAATAAATATTTAGCGTACCCTTCACTTGCTATTTTAGCACCATCTAATAAAGAATTCTCTAAACTTGGAAGAGTTCCTCCCTGTATTTTAGCTAATTGAATTTGCATACCAGCACGAAGTACATCATTAACACCAGGAGCAGGCATTCTTGTATTAATATCTTCAGTTAAAATCCTTCTTATATCAAATGGACTTCCTTGAGGATCCATCGCAAGGCCTTTAAAGGATTCATCATTAACATATACAGTACCAAATTTTCCATCTCTTGCTTCAAGCTCTATTGCCTTATTCCTAACAATTGGATCTGGATGATTATCAGAAAAATATTTCCTTAATTTTGGATGATCTCTTTGTGTTGTACCACCATCAGATAAATATCCACGCTTATATAAATCAGCTTCAATCTTAGCAAGTTTATTAGAACTAGAATCTGTTCTAGAATACTCTTTTAACCACTTATCAAACTGTCCTGTCCTTGTAAAATCAACATGTTGTAACAGCATTTTAAGAGTAAGATTTGAATTAGTATCAGCACTTGAAACTAAATCACCAAACAATTTCTCAAAAAATTTAGCTTCTGTATTAAGATTTAAATTCTTTAAGCTACTAAGCTTATTAGAATACCATTCACCAAAATCTGAATTTAGATTTTTTATATTATTTTTTGATCCTTCAAACAATATTCTTGTAGCAGGAGACATCCTCATGTATATATATGGAGACATAGGCATACGTCCCATCTCTTTTAAATCTTTTCCAGAAAATTTATGCCCATATTCACTTACTCTCTCAAAAGCATCTCTTGATAATTTATTACTTCTAAAAGCTTGATCAATAGTATTCTGAATAACAGCTTTATTTTCTGATGCTGCAGGCCAAGCATCTAATGATATATTCCGATGTCCATAACCAGTTTTTATAGTTATAGTATCATCAAGATAAGTAATGTCATATCTATCACTACGATTTATTGGATCTATAAATCCATGTATATGAGTTCTATCAAAAAATACATCATTAGGAGTTGTTCTAAATTTATGATTCATATCATGCTCTATCACACCAGCCTTCATCTTAGCAGTTTGACGTAGCCTTCCATTTAAAATAGAAGAAAATAAAGGCCCAGCATCATCTCTTAGAAAAGAATCCCACAATCTAGTATATTCACCTGCATTACCTTTTGTATTCTCTTGTATTCTACGTCTAATAAGATTAGATGCTTTCTGAACGCTTCTTATATCAGAAGCACTTCCAGATCCATCACCTCTAACCATTTCAATAAATTCTGGTGATATTTCATTTGGATCTTTCTTATCCTGAAGACCATATTTTTCTGCAATACTCTGCAAAGTCTTATTCTTATGATCTATAATACTATTCTCATGGCTTGTCTCCCATATTTCCTTAGCTCTTTCAGAAAATAAAGGATTCCTACTATGCGCTAAAACCATAGAAACCGCCTGTTGATTAACAGCTTCAATAATATTTTTAGCTTTTACCCAACTTCCATTTTCATTATAATCCAATATCATATCAGAGAGTTCTTTCATTTCATCTCTGGAATTCTTTCCCTTTAAAAGTTGATGTAATTTTACATTTAAACTTTCAACTAACTGTTGTGACTGATGTGGTGCTAAACCACCGCTATGAGCTCCTAAATTAGCCATATTAAAGATTCTATTGACTACTTCAGATACTTCCTGCCTTGCAACATGTTCTCGTTTAAATGTATCCATTATAATTTCACCAACACTATGTGCAGTAGCAGTATATTCATCTATATTAACTTCTTTTAAAGTTGAATCTTTAGTAAGAAAATTACGCATCTTACTAAGTTCTACTTCTATAGCAGCTCGATCTGTTTGTGTCATACCCATATCACGAAGAGTTTCCAGCTCAGAAGCAATACGATCCAGTATCTTTGGGTCACCCTTTTCTAGGGTAGTAAAATTATCTACTGTTTTCATAATGTCATCATAAACTGTTGTTAATTTTTTCTGTAAAGCACTATCTTCATAAGACATTTTTTGTAGAGCATCTCCACTGTTTTCCAGTAGATCTCTCATCTTAGTATCACCTAAAGCTTTATCTACAGCTATAATACTTTTTAATTGTACATTTCTAAAATCAGGACTCTTTGTATCAATAGGAGTAAAATCTTTCTGCTGTACAATACCACCTTCTTCACCTCCAAAAGCTGATCTAATTCTATTATTTGCATCAAGAACTTCTTTTTGTTTATCTGCACTAAGATGTTTGTATTCATCCATCATTTTAATAGACTCATTACTAGGGACATGAAGACGCATATCTCTTTCATTCCAAATACCATATCCTTCTTCAACTGCTACTTTAGAAGCATATATAGTTCTAGGACTAAGAGCTAATTCACTAAAATCTCTTCTAATTATTTCTTTATATCCAGTTGCATAAAAATTATCCCTAACTTCTTCAGGTAGTTTATTATATACTTTAGCAAATGTTTCAGCAGCCATCTGTAAATCAGCAGGATCTATAGGGGCAGATTTACCTGGATCTGTTGCAACACCCTTGTTTACATGAGCTTTTATAAGATCAAACATAGGGCCAAGTAATTCTAAATTTTCATGGATTTGTTGTTCCTGATCTTTATCTCCTTTTTTCTTATCAACGTACTTAAAATAATCTTGAATAGACTGTCTATATTTTGTCTTTTTATCTGAATCAACAACATTAAATAGGTTATCTAATGATGCTCTTAAATTTTCAGCATCTCTTGATGTGGGATCATTACTCATAACCTTATACATAAAATCTGCAGCTTCTATATTAGTAGCCCTGCCAAAGAAATTTAGATACATATTATTATCAACAGATTCATAAATCTTTCTATTCCCATACTCAGCATCAAGAGTATCCATCCATTGATCAGTAATTTCTTTAAACCGAACATTTAATGTCTCTAAATCCTTTCCTAATTCTCTTACTGGAATTCTTTTATCAATTTTCTCAGCCTTACCCATACCTGCTAATCTTGAAAGTGTGCTATTAAACTGCATTAATGTTCCAATATCATATTTTATGCCAGATGGAGCACTTAATGGATTGTATTCAATAGTACCATATTCGCCTTCTGTAGCAGCAGGTTTATACCAGACAGGTAATCCCAACTTCTCTCTTAAATCATTGAACATAGCTCCATATAAGCGATGTATGCCCCTTGCTGAATCAGATGTCAAAGCCACTTCAACAGCAGGCCATTGCATATCACCAATTGTTTGACCAGGTTTGATTTCAATTTTATCAAGCATTATAGATAATTCATCAAGCTTAGCCTTGCCTATACGCTTCATATCTACTGGAGTTCTATCTGGATCTTTATGACCTTTAATCAAATTCCATATATTACCAAGTCTTTCTACATTCTTATGCTTTGATACATTAAATTCTGATGATTTATTATTTTGTGAAGGGCCACCATCTTTACCCATAACAAAATCAAAAGCTTCTTCTATACTTGATCCAGCTTTAGTAGTTGCAAAAGATGCACCCATAAATTCAGAATTATCTTTATCGTGATAAAATTTTAATCTATTCTGGAGTACTTCAGGCTTCGCACCTAGTAGTTTCAGAGCATCATAATATGGTGTATAATCTGCGAGATGTCTCCTTGCTGTATCTTTACCCCAAGCACCCTGCCCTTTAGTCATAACAGCAGATATAAAAAGATGTGCTGCAAGTTCCTGCCCATCCATATGTTTAAAAGCACCAGTTCTAAACAAGCCTTCATTCATAACAAGGACTCCAAATCCTAATCTTGGTAAGGAACCAATAAGATCCATAACATATCTTCCTCCCCACATTCTTGACATTTCTCCAGATACTTCACTTTGAAATCTTGTCAATAATTTTTTCACATCAGCTATAGGCATCTTATCTATTTTATCACCATACAGGAGATCACGACCACTATATTCTTTTGATAGTCCTCTTTTCCAAAATCCTTGAAGCCTGCTTTGATTTACAAGATCTATATGACCACCTCTAAGCATTACTCTTAACATATCTCTTGTAGTTTGCTCGCCATATTTTTCGGTAAATCTCTCATAATTTATCTGATTATACTTTCTCCAATATGCTTTCATACCAGTACCTAGAGATTCAGCACCTGCAGCACCCATTTTTGGAAGATTAGGTATAGCACGTATCAAAGGGAATGCAAGAGACATTATAGCAGAATGTCCTAAAGCTTCACCAGTATCAAATTCTTCACCATGTAAATGTTCTTTAATCTTACCAGATGCAACAGAATGAATACTCATCATAGCCATGTCCTGTGCAGCCATACCTAAATATTTAGCTGCTGTTTCAGGCATTCTCCTACCAAGTCCACGTTCTATCCATTCAGCAACATCATTCACATATCTTCCACCGCCATGAGTTCCTCCAGTAGCCAGCTCATCAACAAATTTCCTAGCCATAAAATCTGTCTGTTCTGGAACTGTTTCCATACCAATTTCTTTAAATGCTTTCCCTAAAGCTACATTAGCATCATTCCTTAACAAATTATATGCACGTGTAGATTCAACACCTTCAATTCCTAATTCATTTACCCATCTAATGGCATCATCATCATCTAAAACATTCTTTAAACCACGAACCAATTCAGGATCAAGATCATCTATAACTTGTTGAACACGAGTACCAATCTCTTGCCCAGGCTTTATAGTTTTCTTAGCAACAGCATTAACGCCTTTTAAAATTTGATCTGCCTGTTTACTAGTAAGATCAACAGCTCCCTTAGCAATATCTCCAACAAATTGATTGCCAAAAGACCTTGTAAGTGCTCTACCTCCCTTCCCTATAAGACTAAAGGGGCCATAAGGTACAAATAAAGAAGCTCCTTCTCCCAATACCCAACCAGCACGTTCCATACTATTCATCTCTTCCCAATCATTTGCTTCAAGATCTATAGCCCCCCAACTTACTCCAGATACAAATCCTTTAGCAGCACCTTCAAATATATCTCCAAATTCAGCAGGAGGAGGAGGGGGTTGATCTAACTGAAACTGATCAAATAAAGGACGTGGTCTATCCATTGGTGTGCCAATACCAGAAAAAGTATTAACACCAGATTGACGTCCCTTATTTAATAAAGCAAAATATTCGTCAGGTAAAGGCATATATATTACTTATCGAATTTCCAAATAGGATTTATACCAGTCAAGTTTTCAAATGCTTGAGCATCAAGATAATTAGATCTTCCAGGAACATCAGACGTATAATCTGGATCTACTACTCCTGGATCATCCCAAGCACGACCAAACATTTCTCTACCTTCTATATCATCTCCTAATTTTGTTAAAGAATCATCAATAGCTTTATAGGATGAATCTATAAAACTGCTATATATTTCATCACCTTCTTTGGATTCCCTTAAAACATCATCCCATGTTCTAATAGCACTTAAACTGTCAAGTAATCTTTGCTCTTCTGCAAGATCTGCTTCTGTTTGTTCCACCCTAACAAATGGATTTCTTCCCCAACCTTCCAATTCTTCATCTTCTATTTCTCTTATTTCTTTTGGCGATTCTCTAAGCATATAGTCTCTTTCAGTTTGAGACATTGGTAATCTAGCAGCACTAGGAGGAATCCCTTCGAAAGATTGTAAAGAAATACCAAGCTTTGGATATGCTTCAATTGCTTCAGCACGACTTACCCATTTTCTATACTTACTTCCTTTTGGCTTTATATAATATTCTTTTTCATAACCTCTTAGACCGAATGCGGATTTCGTCCAATCCCATGAATCTTCTCCACGTCCAAGAATACCACCAGTAGGCTGTATACGATAAATTAGCTTCAGATCTGAATCCCATAAATAATCTCCAGCTCTTTTATCTGACCAACCTACTCCAGTTTTACCAAATCTATCTTTTTGTCCAGAATATACATTAGATTTCTTTTTGTCATCTTTTCCAGTAATCTTACCAGTATTGATCCAGTTTACATATTCAGTACCAAAATCTCCTGTTTCTCCTCTACTATGAAGTATACCTTCAATCTCAGAAAACAATGCTTGGTGTTGATCTTTGCTTGCATAAGCAGGAACATTCTGTTTATGAAATCTAAACAATTCTTCTTTAGTTGCGGATGTTACATCAAGAGCCTTTATCTTATTCATAGCAGTTTCATAATCAAAAGTTTCTTGAGTAGCTGATGAATCTGGACTCCAACCAGATCCTTCAAGCTGCAATGATCTTATACTGTTAGCATGTGCAATCAAATGTCCCAGTTGTTCATTAAGACCACTCTGAGCAGCCAATTCATTTCTGAATTCTTGAGGAGCATTATTATAAGTATACATAAAATCTTCAAAATTAGGATTACTGAATGCTCCTAATGCTATTTTAGAAGTTGTTGGAAATGCTTCTTTCCAATCATCTGGATCATCTCCTAAATTAGCAGTTAAAGTACCCGCAATTGTAGTATACAATGGTTCTGCAAGAGCATCTGCTTCTGCTTTCTTTTGTCTTGTAATAATATTTATCCGTCTTGATCTTTCAGCTGGATTTGCAAATTCTGATTTAAATGCTGCTCTTGCACCTGGAAGTTCTGTTTGACCTTCAAATAATCCACCTTCAGCTATTTCTTTATCTCTCCATTTTTGGAATTCATGCATTTGCACTACTTCATTTAAACCAGCAATTTCTGCAGATACATCTTCATAAGCTGTCCATTGTTTTCTAAGAGCCATACCTTGTCTATCTATATCTGCTAAATTCTGATAAACATCATCTATTTGTTGAGATGTCATACTTATTAAACCATCAGCACCCTTGGACAAAACATCTGTTATTTCTCTAGAACCAGATGTAGTATATACAGGATTCACTTTATACAATTTTTCATATTCTTTTTCAGATGCTCTTTGTTCTGCTTTTAGACTATTTAAATTATTTAATAAAACTGAAAGTTGCCCTTGTTTTTCTCTTGATTTTAAAGCCAATCCAGCTTGTTCTTCTTGAAATGCTTGTGTATCTTCACGAGTTAATATTTGAAAAGCTTTTTGTTCTTCAAACATTTCCTTTTGAAAAGTTCTCTGATCTGCACGTTCCTGTACTCTTAATTCACGATCTGCAATACGATCTTCTCTTTGTACAAGAAATTGTTGTTGAGCAAGATCCAATGCTTTGGATTTTGTATATAAATCAGCTAACTCACCTAATCCAGCGATAGCATATTTTAAAGTATCATCAGCCATTAAGTGTAATCCTCTACATTAGTAAAGGTTCCTTCCTGATAATCAGTAAACATATCCATAAAACTTGGATCAATTGTTTCACCAGTGGCAGTCATATAGTCTGAAAGCATAGAAGCTAATGATTGTTGTGTTCTTTGCTTTCCTTGAGCTATATCAATCTCTGCTTGAGTTTCAGCACCACGCTCCTGACTTGCAAGCAATGTTCTTCCAACTCCTATATTTGCCATCTGCATCTCACCTTGAGTTTCCATAGCTTCTAAAGAAGGGCTAGTATCTGTAATAAGTCCAGTTTTTTTCTGTTGGTCTCTTGCTCCACCATACTGCCCCATACTTTGCTGTACTCCAGTAGTTTGCGTATCAAACTGTCCTTTTTTTGCACCAAATTGAATCTTTTGCTCTGCTAATTGGTCACCAATAAAACCTTCCATTTCTTCCTGTCCAGTAATAGCTGATCCAATTTGGCTACCAAGCATCTTTTCTAATTGTACATTTCTCTTAGCTTCTTCTGAATATTCACCAAATCCAAATTGTTTTTGAAACATATCAAATGTTCCACTATAACCACCAACTTGATCATAAGATTGTGCAATCCCTCCAACAGCACTATTTGGCCCAGTCCACCAATCTTTGGTGTATGCTTTCCCACTTCCTCCAGCCCATTTTGGTCTAAAATCCCCTATACCATATTGCAAATATCCAGTTATTTCATTAACAGGAACTTCATCAAAAGAGTTATAACCTTTCTTCTGCATTAAAATATATTCACCTTGTGGCCCATGTTCTTTCATTATATCTGATTCTACACCAGCCATAATATGTATAGGGCCGCTAACTCCTTTTACAACACTACCGCCTTCAGCTGCATGATCCCCACTACCAAACTTCCCGTACTGAGCACCTTTCTGATATGCTTTATAAGCTGTTTTACCTCTCATGCTAAATACTCCCAAGCAGCTTTACCACCTTTATATAAAAGACCAGCTCCCATAGCATAAGGATTACCAGATGCTATTGCATATGAAGATGCAAGATCAGCACCAGTTTCTGCAGTTGCTTTTACTTTATCTCCTGACGATGCTCCATAATCTGAAAAAACATCATATAACTGCTTTCCTTCCATAGCTATTGCAAAAGGGCTTACTCCACCAGCTGCTTCACCTGTAGTTCCAATAGCTTCGCCTCCTGTATCTACAGCTGCAGCAGTTTTAATAGCAGTTGCTTCTAGATCTGTAGCTCCTTTTAATCCTGATGCAGTTTTAGTAGCTCCATAAGCATCAAAAGCACCTTGATATGTTCCACCACCTTGCTTATATAATTCATTTACCTGTCCTTGTAATGATGTATATATATCACTACCTTTCTTTGCCGCATCTCTAGCTGATACTAATTCATTAAAATCACGATATCCCTGTGCTTCAGGAATCAATGGCTTACCTATTTGTTCTGAAATTACTCCACCTGGAATCACTGACTTAGCTTTAGGCTTATCTTGCATCACTGGAACTGATTGACCTCGCATACCTTCTCTAATTCCTATCTCCCTTCCTCTTGTTTCAGCAACTCCTTTCCATATATCAGATGCTTCTTGTGATGTTTTGGCTGTTAATTCATCATATGCTATTGTACCTTTTGCTGGATCTACTGGTGGTGTTTTAAATTTTGGCTGTGATGCTTGGACTCTACCAGTTTCAGGTGTAAAATCTCTATAAAAAGCCTTATCCTGATATCTTTCCATATAAGCTCTATTACCTTCAGGAGTAGACATAGAGACAGGGACACCAGATTCAAAAATTTCTGATTTCTTTACATCACCTGGTCTTACTATAGTTTCTCTAGTCACTCTTTCTTCACCTGGTCTTCCATAGCGTGCATTAAACCAATCCTTTAATCTTCTTGGATTATATCTTTTTCTTTCAGGAGCAACATATTCTGCAGGTTTATACTTAAATCCAGTAGATGTACGTGGATCACGCTGACTCAATAAAGTTCGTGCCTCTTGAAGATGTTCAGCTCTTCTTGTCTCTAATAATTTAAGGGGGATACCACCAACTTCCTTAGTTAATGCAATGTTTTCCGATGTTTCTTTAGCTTCTTCTTCTTCTTTTTGCCTTTGAGTTTGTGCAATATTTGCATATAAACTAAAAGTAGTAGCTGCTTCTCTGGGATCGTAGTATTGTGCCATTAGGAATGAATATTTGTGTGTAATTTACTCATCATAAGAATAATTTTTCAAGAGTTAAGTAAGATTATTAAATTGCACATACCAGATGTCCTGTAAATCTTGTAAAATCTCCACCAGTAGGTTCGTGAGTATGTTGCTCTACTCCGCTATCTTGCTTTGCATACAATTCTATGAAATCACCAGCATCTAATTTTAAATCTGCTGAAAGATTACCCTGCCAAAAATTATCTGTAATAGCACCAGAGAGTAAATGTAGACTACTGGCAACTCTATTTGTTGTACTAGTTGTAGTTGCATCTCCCTGATTTTTATATAAATGGATATCAAGTCTTTCTTCAGCATCCCAATCACCAGCATCTGAATCTACGTCACTATCCATTAGAAGATTAGCATCGAAATGATAGATGCCATTATAAGGTGCTGTAAATTTATAATTTGATACATCAAAATTACTTCCATTATCATAATGTTCTGTATTCAGAATTATTCTAGTGTACGTACTGCCAGTTGCTATTGATTGACCATCTACACCAGTACTTTGATATACACTAAATGCAGGATAATTATCTATAATTGGAATAGCTGATCCAGTATCATCTACATTCTTAAATTCAGATTTTACAACATCTAAACCATTCTTAATATACTGAACAGTTTTCTGTCTTCCAGTTTTATGATCAATTTCTGTTCTAAATTGTGGGATACCTTCAACTAAATTTTCAAGAGTCCCTTTACCAGCTGATATACCAGATCTATTTTTATGAAGATTAATCCGATCCTGTCTTGTAAAATTACCCATATTACTTTATATTTTTTATCCTGTAAACTATAGAAATATCATTAATTTCAAAATCAAGACCAGCAGTACCATCAAATATTAATTGAAAGCTATACACATTATTAATAGAAGTTACTGGTCTTAACTCTGCTAATATCCAGTCATCTGTATTTGAATCTAATAGTGGAGTAGTATCCGAATTAGTCTTATCAGAGCTACCATCTGCTGTAGTCCTATAAAAAGGAGCAACTGTATCAGTATCACCATTAATAGAATATTGAATTGTCACACTATCACCATCCCCTTTATATGATATATAAGCTTTATAAACTTTCTTCCTTACAGCAGGATTGCCAAAATCTATATCCTTTGTTTTAAAACTAATTGTATCTGTAATATCGCTTGTATCGTCCCATTTAACTACATTAGAAGCATTTATGTTATAAATTAAATCATTATTCCAATCAATAGTAAAATTTGTTTTTATATAATCAATTTGTCTTGAACTAGAATCATTTGCACCTTTCACCCAAGATTGAGTTACCATATCATAAAGATACATTCTAGGATCAGCAGTGCTAGTATTAGTAATATCATCAACAACAATTAATTGTCTTTTCTTTGGAACATATCCAATCATGGGATTAAGTCTTGTCCCAGTTAATGATTTATCATGCCTTAAGAACTTATCCCATTCACTTTCTTTTATTATCTGCCTGCCTTTTTTTTCAAGTAGATTAATTACATTCTTTCCATCATATAAATAACATCCTTCCCTATTTGCCCATGCGATACCAAAATCAGTCTTACAAGAAGAAGCGGCATGTAATATTCCTTTATGCATAAAAGTATCTTCCAAGAATTCAACATCCTGAGATATATTTATTAAATGCATTTTAGTCTTTTTAAATTGCAGGATCCGATCTGCATATTCTTCAAGTTTAACTATCTGATCACCATCCTGGACACTAGCTTCAATCTTTCTTGCAATAGGAAATATATCAAATTTACCAGGCATTGACTTATACATTGCATCACCTTCAGTTCTTGTTATCCCATCTTTACCTTCTCTTCTTACATTTCCAATATAAGTTTGCCTATTAGCAACAACTGCTGTTTTAAATCCTTCTCCCACAGCACCTATATCAATTGATTCACTTGGATTATATCCATTAATAGTTTCATACGTCCATGGACTTGGATTTTTTATAACAAGAAAATCTTCCCCAGTTCCTGCAGTTGCAGTAGCATCTCCACCAACCCAAAGATATTTTGCATCTGGTGCTGCAAGAGATGCATCTGACGTTTGAGAATCCGAAGAATCATCGTGAAACCAATGTGTATAAGCAGATGTAAGATCTGTTCTAACACCATCAGCTATACTAATATCTACAAGAAATATCCATGGATCATCAGTCTCTTTTTTTCTTATATAAGCACGCCCTCCAGTAATAAATTCATCATAGGGAGCATGTGCATTAACGCCAACTTCTACTGCAAAACCACCATTTAATTCTACAGCTCCAGTAACACCAGATCCTCCA
>Ga0098061_1000433_pt1 | contig 19913 bp, 30 predicted proteins | sample 22_taG_FD_92579 | JGI IMG/M metagenome (GOLD analysis project Ga0098061, IMG submission 92579) | Marine viral communities from the Subarctic Pacific Ocean - 22_ETSP_OMZ_AT15343 metaG | ecosystem: Environmental > Aquatic > Marine > Oceanic | place: Subarctic Pacific Ocean | collected 2015-01-20
CACGGTTGCGACGCATATAACGCGGCTATGGGGTGGGACTAATGAGGGTTCTAACTAGCTTTTTGGCCGCGTTGGTTAAACTCGCAATCGAGATTATCGGCTTAACCCTATTTCTCTAACCCACTAGCGGGTATGCCCCTTTCTAAGGGGCATACCGGGCAGTTTACAACAGATGTCGCGAGTGATAACGCCCCAAAAGATAGAGATCCCCGGTAGTCCTCCTCCGGTAAACCCAGGAGGGGCGGAAGGTGATCGCAAAACCGCCTTCTGTGAAAGAGCCATATAGGGGGCGTCGGAGGAGGGGAGTACGACTTACGCCTGGTTCCGACACTGCTAAGGGCTGCTGCCTCCCCTCCTCCGGTGATCTTATCTTATCCCAGCGCAGCCAATAGTGCGGCCATGGTCCGGGGTCCGCGCAGGCCATCGGGTTCCAATCCTTCCGAGTCTTGGAAGCTCTGGAGCGCCCGCGAAGATGCCGGACCCCAGACGCCATCTGCACCAGCTGCACCGATGACCATCCCCAAACCCAGGAGCGCCTTCTGCCAATCCCTGATCGAAGAGAGGGTGGCCCCTGTGTCATGGGGGTGGCTGTGAATTCCGTCCAGGAGGTAGGAGAGCGCCCGTCCAGGACATGCTGGCTTGCCGAAGTTGTGGTGTCCGTACAGGGCCTCGGCTGGGCAGGGGGCCAGATCGAAGAGGGCAGCGGGGAGGTCTGCCTTATTTACGCCCGTCAGGTGGCCCCACAACACGAAGAGGGCGTGGACCTGGGCGAAGGGTGGGCCGCTAGTCCCTGTAGGGTGGCCTGGGCCTACGAAATTCCCGCCCAGGACGATGGACAGGAAGTTTCGGTTGGGATCTAACCCCAGGACAGGGCTACCGCGTCCGCCCTGGCTCCAGGTCACCCGTTCCAGATCGTTAGCCCACCAGACCTGGCCATCCTGCTGGATGAAGAAGTGGTAGAGCATCCCAGGGCAACCCGTGGCGCTTACGTGGTTCGGACCTACGTGGTAGCGGGCCGTAGCCTCGGGGTTGTCTCCACCTGCCGTCTGATGGACGACCCCTCCTTGGATCTCCGGGAGGGTACGAAGCTCGAAACGCTTAGAGGAGTGACGGGCCAAGGTCGTGCGGCCATCCCAGAAGGAGATCAAAGTCCCATCCTATAGAGGCGAAGGGAGGTCATGGGGTATCGCTTACGAAGAACCCCCGCGCCTTTCTTGGTGAGGGAGAACGTGATCGTACTACGGCGCATCACGCGGCCCTCTAAAAGCGTCGCATGGGCAGCCTCCCAGGTACAGAGCCCCTTTCGGTTTAAGATCTTCATGTCCGAAAGGCACAGACCGTGGGGGATGTCGACGAAGACACCCTCCGCCCATCCGTCCTTCTCCCAGGAGATCAGCCCCCAGGAGAGCATGTGGAGGGCTTCAAACTGCCCTTTGGTTAGGGGGAGGGATAAGATGTCATCCATGAGAAGATCCTTCGGCAATGAGTAGGAGGGGGCGCGTATTTGATCTGGCCGTTGTATAGGCCGTAGAGGTGGCCAGGTAGGTCTACTACCACCCAACGACCCCGACCAGGGCGGACCACAACAGGAATTAGACATCCGTCGCGGCCAAAGGCGTAGTATTCAAGAAGCATCCAACTCATCTGGTACGGGGCCTGGGAGGCGACCGCGTCGTAGTAGTCTGTACCGGAATACTCGTTGAGAGCATCCCGCAGGTTCTCAGCGTTACGTCTGGCTGTCGGCATTGTGCGTCCTATCGGCTATATCTCGCCTTCAAAGTGGTAAATGTAGTTGCTGCCATCTGCGAATTCTCGGATGTTCAGTGGCGTCACCCCGGCCCACGAGTCCCCGTCCTGTGCGACGAAGAGGCCTTCTCCGTCGAAGAAGACTAGATCGAAGGGGTCTATAGATCCGGCATCCCAGGAGCCTGGACCCCAGAAGTCGTTGCAGATGTTGTGGTAGACCTCCTGGCTGTCCCAGGTGATCGGCGTCTTCGTGCCGGGACCTCTCTTCCCTTCCAATACATTGGCACACACGACCCCTTCCGATTTTTGGACGCCAGCCCACCCTGCGTAGAGGTACAGCTGTACGCTATCATCCGCATGAAAGCATGCAGAAACCAACCAGAAGGGCTTGGATGGCGGCAAAAAGAACTTCTGGGTGGGCGGCAGCGGGTCTATCAGCTGACAGGTGCCCGGAGGACCGTCGAACCCTGCCAGAGGCCCCCAATACGTGGACAGATCTGCCAGAGGAGGTTCCGCCAAGGGGTGGGGCGTTCCCGGAGCGTCCTCGGAACCGGAGCAGGAGATCGTCAAGAGCAAAGGTATGTATTTTAAGATCATTTCGGCCCCTAAAGGGTGGTGAGCTACACGAAGAAGACATCTTCCTGTATCACGTCGCAGATCCCCCCTGGCCAGCTGATAGTCAGCGTGTAGGGGTTAATTCGAAGAAGGCTCCCCAGGTCCCCTTGGACCGCAAGGACGCGGCTGTCGTCTCCCTGGATGTCTGACCGGGCCACGACGAGCAGTGTGTCCAGGCCCCCGCTCTTCCAACGGAACAGCTTCTCTTCGGAATCGAACTTCCAAGACAAGGAATTGAGCGCGCTGATGGGCACGTCATCTTCCAGCGCGAGCCGGAGCCCGCTGATCAAGTTCTTTTCTGGGACGATAAGGACATCTACTTCCAGGACGAAGTCAAACCGCAGATCTGCGCGCTCTAGCGTGACCAACCATCCCGTCTCACACACAGGACCGTTCGCTTTGCGTATCGGCTGCCCCCCTTCTGTTGGATAGGCAAGGATGCTCTTCAAGTACATGCGTTTCCCCTGACAGTGAAAACAGGAACTAACAAAGGACATCGGTCACAGGCCACACACGTCTGTATTCAGGTGCTGGTATATCCGTGCTGTAAACTCGTATTCTGCGCGCTCGGGGGTCCATGGATCTATGCGAACGTCAAGGGGGAGCCACGGCAGATCCCAGTCTGCTGGGGGAGGCCCCAACAGGGTTGCGCGCTCGTCTTGGCGGATCCTCAAATCCAGAGATCGAATAAAAGGACTGTGGATGCTCTCCAGGCCAAAGGCCTTCGCGATGGACTTGGAAACCTGGCGCTCTATCTCTTGGTAGATCGGCATGGCGGCCTTAATGGGGCTTGGCAGATCTACCAGGTAGGCCTCTGGGGCGTCATGTAGCAGACCCACAAGAGCTGTGGTTTCGTTCCCTGTGATTTCAAAGGCGTGGTCGCAGATCAGCACGCTGTGCTGCGCCACGGAGTAGTGCCACTTGGTGTGTCCCGCGTACCTGCATTGGAGGGAGAGCGCATGGGCGATGTCCGTTGGACAGACATCCTCTGCGCGCAATTCGGTAGGAAAAACCTGTTTTCCTGTGAAGGTCTGGATCCAGTTACCCATGAGAAGGCCTCTCCAGCGCGTCTACCAGGTCCTCTAGCTCTTTGATCTGGGCCTTCAGAGACTGTAGCTCCTCCCCCTGGTGCTCCAAGAGCGCGCCGTACAACGTGGCAGCCCCGTCCACTCCCTGGACCGTCTCCGGCAAGGTCATGTCCAGTGCGTACAGGAGGGAGCGCACCACTCCTTTGCCGAGATCATACTCTTCCAGGAAGAGGCAGAGGAAGTCGTCTAGTGTCAACTTTCCAGTGACAATTCGTTCCATTTGGTTCATCTATACTGCTCCTGTTGCCAAAGCTCGTAGACGAGCCTGTACAACTTTTGTGCTGGGAATTGGATTCCTATCCACATGCTAACTTCATGTGATAGGCGATCTACGGCCCGAAAGCTCGGAAGATCGTCGTACTCTGCGCGACTCTCTGACAACCTCTCTCGGAGGAAGTATTGGATCTCCCCCTTCCAGGTTCGGGGATCGTCACAATGGCGTTCGGCGAAGAGTTCCGTGAAGAGATCTTCCTTCTTCATAGCGAATACTCCCGGTTCTCCCGGTAATATAGGTCGCTGCCGCAGATGGCATGTACCTTTCTGCGCAGACTAGAGGATCGTCGGGATCGAAACGCACCTAGTCGCCCGCAACTCTTACAGCAAATCTCCCACCGCTGTAGGTGGGCGATATCGTAGCTGTGGCAGCGCGTGCTGCTTCTGCCCAGGGCCTGGGACAAGACCCTGTGGAACTCTGCGTTGTGCCCCACCCTTTTGCCGTATTTGCTCGTCAAAAGCGCGTGGGTCATCTCGTGAAGGAGCGTGTCCCGCAGCTTGTCAGGGTCGCCCCGGAGTATGTGGGGATTCAGTGCAATGTGGTTGGGGATCGCCTTGCCGTCCCATCCACGCCGGTAGTGACAGGCCCCCGCAGTGGTGCGGAGGCGAGAGTTCCACCTTACGGGGATGAGAGGGATCTGTCCCGCGAAGTGTTGTGTGTTGTATTGACGAAAGAGTGAGGGAAGATTCATTGGGGTGTGACTCCGTGCCTCTACATCTTAGACACCACCCCCATTACGTCAAGGAAATATTTTATTAAGCCACGAAAGTGCCCTTCGAATGGCGTATCTCCGGCACATGTTAAATCCGCGACCACCTTTTCCTTGGAAGGCGTCGAGGAGCTTCAGGTCCCGTGTAAACAGGAGATCCCCTTGGCGCATGTTCTCTAAGATCCAAAGGTCGGAGGCCTCTGGGTACACGGGCACCAGGATGATTGTCTGCCTCGGATCTTCTCTGTCGCAGATGTCCAGGAGGCGGGCGGAGTTTGATACATATACCCTGGGAGGCAGACCCCCTTTCACCAGCAGCCGGGGGGCGAGCTTGTGGCCGAAACCTCCGTCCACGTCGAGTAAGATCTTTGCCACGGAAGAAACATAACAGAAACACCTTGACCTTGGGCCGTGCGGGACTACATTCTTTTAGACCCCAAAAAAAGGAGCGCCCATGCGCCGTCAAGGACAACCGTACCCCCTAGAGAATCCCGCAGTAGGCGACCTCGTCAGGACAGTGGGAGAGATCCGCATAGTAGGACCCTCTCTCCTCCCAGGAGGAACGCTGGGAGAGGTCGTGAGTGTGTCGCCTCTCGTGGTGGACTTTTATGGCTGCTGGATGAAGGCGGACGAGCCTGTGAAGTTTGACTCCGTAGACAGGCTGACCCCTGTGGGGCGTAGACGTGGTGCCCCTCCCAAGGAAAAGAAGGGGTTCGCATCTGGTGACCAAGCCGTTCTCTCCACGGACGTGCTGGATTGGGATGACAGAACACTGATCCCCACGGGGACGGTTGTGCGGATCACACAGGTGATGGAGTACAACTATTACGGGTTCGAATACCGGGCTTCGGGCGGGGCACTGGCGCGTTCGCGTGCAGCTGGCAGCGAACTGGCCCCCACGAGCCCGTCAGAGGGTTATGTGGGAAGCGAGATCTAGCACCCCAAGCATTCGAGGAGAGAATGTCTACCATCTTGGCGATAGAGACACAGACACATGTCGTCCTCGCCGCAGATCAGAGATACACGCTCATGAGCGGCGTGACTGCATCCGGGTCCTCTAAGATCTTCACCATCAGTGAAGATTTGTACATCAGCTACGCGGGCTGCGCCCTCTGGGACACCTGGCTGCTGGAGATGGCGGAGGAGGCTCCCAACCGCTTAGGGGACATCCCCCTTCCCTCCACCTCCCCTGTGGAGCTTCCGTTAGACGAGGAGCGGGACAGGCGTTGGCTCTTCGCAAACCGCCCGGTGCCCTCTGAAGTCGAAGAAGTTCCCATCCCCACGGTCATTGCCGCCACACCCAGGGGGATCTTCCTCATGGACGCAATGACCACGATCAAGTTGGGGATGAACAAGTACAAGGGACTCCCTCCCATAGCGGTGGCCAGTGAGGGTTCCGGAGGCCATTTGGCCCAAGGAGCCCTCATTAGTATGCTCGTTTACGCAGGAGAGGATCAGCTGAAGGATGCCGAGTTCCTACAGGCGGCTGTTTTTGGCGCAGTAAAGGTGGCGTCTCTCTTTGATCCCCACACGGGCGGGGGAGTAAGCATCCGAATTCTCCCCAAGAAGATAGATCATAGCAACATCCTGGTCGAATCTGGGGACGATCAAATACATTAGACGCATCGGAGGTCCCTTGGACAAAATACAAACAATGATCGTTGGCGTTCTAATCGCTGCTCTGTGGCTGTCAGCCTCTTCCTTGGCGTTTTCGCTTGTGCCACCTAGCGCGAATGTTGCCATCATAGGCGCAATTCTCGCCTTGATAGGGGCCAGTTCAACGGGCTGGTATCTGGCGAAGACAGATTGGGATCCTCCCACTCCTACCAAGACAGAGTTGGAGTACCTTCCCTGGGCGATCATCACCGGTATCGCCTTGCAGTTCATCTGTATGCCTCTGGTTCGTTCAGGCTTCGCCTCCATCGACGCAGGGGTGCTCGCCACGATGGTCATCACCATGGGGATCATGCTGCCCGCAGCGGAGGAAGTGTTCTTCCGGTACTTCCTTTGGAAGAAGCTCCCTGCGCCAGAGGTGACTACGACGATCCTCTTTGCTCTCGCACACCTCCCCAGCTGGGGATGGAACCGGGCAGTGCTGCTTCTTATCCCCGGAATACTCTTCGCTTTCTGGAGAAACCGTAGCGGTGGGATCTTCCCCGGAATAGGGTGCCACGTTGCCTTCAACGTCACGGGACTGTTGTTGACCTAGCGACCGAACTGTTAACTGATCCGCAGGATCCCATATGCAATTCAAATCTCGTTTAGATGCCATTTACAACACGCTTACTGGCCAGGGTGCCGGCAAGGACGTGTCGTTCGACGTAGCGGTGTCCTCTGTGCTGCCCTTCGCCAAGCTCATGGAGATCTACCGAAACTCGGGGTACGCCCAAAGAGCAGTAGATCTCCCTGTAAACGACGCGCTCCGAAACGGGTACGTGTTTGTGGGACAGGATGGGAAGGCAGATCAGGGCATCGAAGCCAAGTGGGGCATGGAAGAGGGCCGACTCAGCATAGACGCTGCGGTTCGCAAGGCCATGAAATGGTCCAGGGCCTACGGCACAGCCTACATCCTTCTGATCACGAAGGACAGTGGTCCGCTAGATGCCCCTTTGAACCTGGAGAAGTTAGAGGAGATCACCCAGCTACTGGTGTTGTCTCCTGATCAATGTAAGCCATACGACTTCTCGTTGGTAGCATCCAGATCTGGCGCAGACTTTCTCCATCCCTCCCAATACGTTCTGTCTCTTCCGATCCCCATCCGGAAAGTCCTCTCGGAGATCCCCGCCAGGTGGAGCCCCGCGCTGACCGGCAACGGACAGATCCACCACTCCCGTCTGATCCGAATAGTAGGTAGGGACCTCCTGGATATCGAGCGGCTATCCTCCACAACGGAAGGCGACTCAATCGTCCAGGGCGTGTTCCGCGAACTGTCCCAAATGATCGGGATCGACAACGCGGCCTCCGTTCTCGCAGCAGAAATGAAACAGGACGTGATCAAGATCCCCGCCCTGGAGGCCATCGCCATCTCGGATGCAGCGGACGCCTTCGAAGAGAGGATGACGCTCCTGAAGAGGTCGAAGTCTCTGCTGAACATGATCATCCTGGGTCGGGACGAAGAGTTCATCTCCCGACAAAACGCCGTCACCGGCTTTAGGGATCTGGGGCAACAGGCGAGGGATGCCTGGGTCGCGGTAACTGGGATCCCGGAGGCTGTCTTCTTCGGCAGGGCATCTACGGGGTTGTCCGGATCTGCCGGGACCGAGTCTGAAACGTATGCGGCGCTGCTCAAGGTTCTTTGGATCGAAAGGATTGGCCCTGTGTACTCTCGGCTGTTGGAGGTCGTGAAGGCACAGGAGATCGGTCCCCTGAAAAGCGGCGACCAACACAAGATTCGACTGCGCCCTGTCAGAGAAGAGAGCGCGAAGGACATCTCCTCCCGCAGGTTGGTGGATGCCCAAAGAGATTCCATGTACGTGGGCGCGGGGATCCTCCCTCTGGAGTACATCCAGGAGCGATTCAAGGCCCCTGGTGGGTGGACCGACGAGCTTCCGCCCTATGATGCCAAGATCTGGCCCCTCCCTGTAATGGAAGAGGAGCCCTCTTCGGCATCAAAAGGCGGGACACCGAACCCAGAAGGCAAGAACGCTCCTGGCCAGATGCCCTCCTCCCCGAAACTGCCTGGAGTCGAAGGATCTGGTGCACAGGGCGTAGACGTTCGGGGGTCCCTCCAAAACACAGGGGAGAGGGCTGACGCCGAGGCGAAAAAATAAGATCTCGCCTACAGACACCACCAATCAAAGCAAGCTATAGGGACCCAATGTCCGTTTTCCGTACAGATCGTATCTCCAACAAGCTCTCTGCCCCCGTCGAAGGACCGGCAGGATCTCTGTTTGTTGAGGGCTTCGCTGCCCGTCCGGGGATCTACAAATACATGAGCGAAGACGGCTCCGTCCGCAGGGAGCTTGTCCCTCGTGACGCGCTCTGGCGTCCGGACGCAATCACAACGCTTGGTCGCGCCCCTGTCACGCTGGAGCATCCACAAGAGATGGTCACAGACGAGAACGTCTCCAAGTACAGCGTAGGCGATGTGGGCAGTGAGATCGTGGAAGGTCCGGGCGGCTTCGTCCGTATCCGACTGGCGGTACGCACCCGCAAAGCGAAAGACGCACTTCTGGGAGGCAAGATCGAACTGTCCCCTGGATATGTGGTAGAAATCGACGCCACGCCAGGTGTTGATCCTGAATTTGGCGAATACGATGCCGTTCAGGTTAAGCGAGAGTATAATCATCTCGCAATAGTAGATCGCGCAAGAGGCGGCTCCGCTATGCGAGTGACCATGGACTCCGCCGTAATGGTGGATCCAATTTCCTTTTCGGAGGACGAGATGTCCGGCTTAGACGAGAATTTGAAAGTAGACGCCTCTGAAGAAGAGGAGATCTCCGAAGAAGAGGAAGCGTCCTCCGAGGAAGAGCCTACGGAAGAAGCGCCTCCCTCGGAAGAGGAAGAGGCAGACGCCGAGGAAGAGCCTACTGAGGAAGAGCCTGCGGAAGAGGAGCCCGCCTCAGAAGAGGAAGAGGCAGACGCCGAGGAAGAGCCTACGGAAGAAGAGCCCGCCTCGGAAGAGGAAGAGGAAGACGCCGAGGAAGATCCTGAAGAAGAAACCGAGGAGGACGAAGAGGCGGCCCCCGCATGGGCCACAGCATTGAGCGAAGGCATCTCCCGGATCGAGAGTCTTCTCTCCAAGGAAAAAGAGGATACTCGGATCGACACAAATCGCATCGCATGGTACAAAGATCGTGTGGGGCTGAAGGCCCGCTTGGATGCGCTAAACCTGACCCTCCCAGACGAGGCAACTAATCTGGACATGGCGACGGCAATTCTGACTGCAATGGACGTTAAGGACATTCCCTCAGAATCGGTTATTCCTGTTGCGTTAAATCTCCCCTCATCGTTCAGCTTTAAGTTTGAATCAAATACTCCCTCATATGCGGGCAAAAAAACCCCATATGGCCAAGGATAGCCTTTTTAGGAGCGCCAGATGGCAACCGCCTTCTACCAGACCATCAATCAAGTGAACGCTCTCCGGGACGCGGGGTATGCCGGTCAGGCCCTCAGCGGCGACCGCTCCGAAACCAAGGACGCGATCAACGCTAATCCTCTGCTGGGGCAGATCAGCACGTTGACCCTCACGCATGCTTCGGCAACCGACACCTACGGGTACACCGTCGGGTCATACGCATTTTCGGCAACCACCGTTGCCCCTTGTGCTGACGCCGCCGCCGCCGCCATCCAGGTAGCCGCCGCGCATAACGCGGATCCTCTGGCTGCTGCGGAGGCCTACGCCACCGCTTCAGGCGACGATGTGATCTTGACCTCGTACTTTGCAGGTGCTGCCAGCGCGTTTACTGTGGCCAGCCCCACCGCAAACGTATCTGCCGCTGCTACCCAGACTGCCGCTGACGCTACCGCGATCCCCTTCGGGAAAGGCGTAGCCTACATGGCAGCAAACGCCTCGGGTTCTGCCTTGTCCGCTGCACAAGCCTCCAGTATCGCAGACGAGTACTGCGCTCTGCCGAGTGCCTTGGGAGTGCCTTCCATCGCTGTGGTATATTCCGGAACCTATACGGCAACTACCCCCGTTGCTGCGCACTTCACCTTGGACGACAAGACCTACATTGCGGTCGCCGCAGGCGCAAACGAGGACGCTGCCATGGATGCCTTGGCCGCTGAGATCAACTTGCAGTCCGGCGTTACCCTCGCAGCGAACGTCACCGGAACGAACACCCTGACGTTGACGGCATCGAAGGGACAGAAGCTGGACCTCTCAATTAGTGGTACGAGCGACTTTGCCCTCACCGAAGCCAACCTTGGGGATGCCCTTGAGAACACCCTCATGGGCGTCTCGGCATACACCTGGGACACCGACAACAGCACGCTGGGTAGCGCCACTACCGAGTACCTTCCCGGAGAGGGGGTTAAGATCATCTCTCGCGGTTCGGTGCTTGTGGCCCTGACGGGATCTCCCGCTCGCGGCGACACGGTGTACATTGATGCCTCTGGAGACTTCTTCTCCGCAGCAGCGGCAGGGCGCATTGCTCTGCCCAAGACCAAGGCCCAGTGGCGTGGCCCCGCCTCCGGCGGAGTCGCGATCCTTGACCTCCTGTAATCCAACCCTCGCCTTAGCATAAGGAAACACTGATGAGTCAGTTTCTTCTCATTGACAATGACTTTTCGCCGAATGCGGACCAATCGGTTCGTGCGGCGCTGCGCAGTGCCCTCCGCGAGGCGGGTGGACGCATGGATTCTACTACTGCTAAGGCCTTCAACGCAGCTGTGGATGCGCGTCTTGACGCAGACCTCAAAAACATCCGAATGGACGCCCCCGGTGCTGCCGGTGGATCTGTGGCCGCTGGCGCTTTGCGTCACGTCTACAGCGAGGTCCTGACCGAAGAGCACCCTGTGCCCAACGGCCTCCGGATCTTCCCGACGGATAGCTCCGTGCCGCTTGGCGCTAAGACTCACGAAGTCTGGCGTCTCTTCGAGCGCGGCTCTGCCCGCGTCTGGCGTGGTGCGAACTCTGAGATCCCTACCGTCAACATGGCGCAGGCATCTGAGCAGTTCAACATCCGCTACTACGTCACCAAGATCCTCTGGGACGTATTCGAGGAAATGGCAGACGGTTTGGCGAACATTGATCGCCTGCGTATGCTGGCTGAGATCGCCCGTGATGTGATTGAGTCCTTCGCCAACCAGAAGATCTGGTTCGGTGACGACAACAACGGCATCTACGGCGTCCTCAACTACCCATACGTCACTCGTATGGCCCTCAACGGTCCCGATGGGCAGTCCTTTAGTCTCGACGAGGACTTGGCCTCTACCGACACCAAAGAGTACGTCAAAGAGCTGGTCCGGTTCGTGACCACCGCTCCCATCGAGTCTCGTCAGACCTTCCGGTTCGACAGGCTCGCCATGAGCGAAAAGCTCCTGACCTTCCTCAAGGGGACCTTGGTCAGTGACGGAACCTCGCTTCTTCCGGTCAACCTCCTCGACTTGTTCCTCAAGTCGCAGTCGGTGATCACCAGCGAGTCTCAAATCGAGGCTGTCTGGGAGCTTGACAACGCATTTGGGGCTGGCGTCTCGGGAATCGTGGGCTATCGCTCAGACCGAAACACCATCGCGAACGTGATCCCCGGTGGATCCATTCTGACCTTCCCTGTCACGCAAGACGGCTTCGCTAAGTACCAGCCAATGGCAATGGCACATGGCGGCATCGTTATGCGACAGATCGGGAACGTCGGTATCGCAATGGTACAGACCACACCGTAATCTCTCTAACGAGGGGTAGCGCCATCGGTGCTTGGGGTGGGTGCCGGTGGCGCATTCCACCCTACACCCTTTTTTAGGAGCAGTCTATGGCTGTCAAGAAAACGAAAAGTGCTATCCCTGCAAACCTCAACGTGCGTATCGCGAATCTGACGAAGCACGATATTGAACTGCCGTATGTCCAAGGCATGTCAGTCGACCCAAAGAAGCGTCTGCTGGCATCTAAGCTAGATCGAGGTATCGTCGGTCGGCCTCCTGTAGAGATGACCGTGAAAGGCGATGTGCTGAACAGGTTGCGAGACAACCTCATCTTCATTACCTTGGTTGAGCGGGGCGAGATTGACGCGTCTCGGGGGATCATCTAGCAGGGGACGATGGCAGATTCTGACCTCATAAAGGCGCGAGCATTAGCCCTGGACGCAAGTCTGGCGGCTGACTCGCGCCTTTCGCTGTTCACAACGATGGCGATTACTTCACATACAAAGGCGTCTTTCGTCGATGTGTATGTGGACACCCTCGCCTGTTGGGTGCTGCATCGCCTGGCGATGGCGCTGAGAGATCCGGGGGGTGCTGTCGGGCCGGCGGGTCCCATTCAATCCCAGCGCACCGGGGACATCTCCATCTCCTACCAGGGGCTGAGTATGTCAGGCGCTCCTGGAGAGGATTACGTCCAGACCACATGGGGCAGGATGTACCTGATGTACCGATCCTCCCGCCCAAGAGGTCGTGCGGGTGTCATATGATCTCAGTCACTGCCACTTTCAAGCAGAAGAAGGCCTTCTTTTCAAACCTGGCCGTGACAATGGCCGGGGGGGACGGGCAGTTGCGCCTCCTGCTGCCGGACAAGCCACGGGTCAAGAACCCCTGGGGCAAACCGGTTTCGCTTGCTGACCTCGCGTACTGGCACGAGTACGGGTTGCCTAACAGAAAGACCAAAAGCGGTGCCCCCAACCCCCTGCCCGCCAGGCCGGTGATTGCCTTTACGCTACGGACCCAGAGGGGCTTCATCCAGAAATCGCTACGGACAAGACTGCGTCTGGCGAAAGGGAAGAACCCTAGGATCAGCCTAAATGCTTCAATGCAAAGGCTAGGGGATAAGATCGTAGAGCTTTTACGCCGGGAGTACCTGGTGTGGAGGAAGATAAAGAACGCGGATCGTACCGTCGAGGCCAAGGGTTTCAATAATCCTCTGGTTTGGACAGGCCTTTTAGCCAAGTCGTGGTTTGCCAGGTGGTTCCCTGCCCCCATACCCAACAAGGTCAAGGCCGGTGCCAAGAAAGTAGATCGCCCAAAGAAAGTGCCTGCTCCTCGTAGGAGAAAAAAGTAATGGCGACCCCTATTCTCTACAACACAACGATGACCCTTAAGCGACGTACTCTTACGGTCAGCAGGGGGCGTGTCACGGCTGACACCTCGGCAGATCTGGGACCCTTCCAGGCCTCCGTACAGGTAGATCGTCAAGGTAGGAACACTAGGATTCAGTCGTCGGGCAACCGGCAGCACACTTACCTCAAGGTCTACGTGCAATCTACCGACGCCCGCCCTGCCGACCAGTTTGGGGAGGACGCCTCCGACAACGCCACCTTCTCCATCCTACCAGGAGAGACGTACCGCGTTCTTTCTGTTGGAAAGTACGCGGGTGACCTGACGGGATCTGTTACACTCCCCCACGAGATCTTGCGCCTGGTGCGTATTGATGAGGGAGGGAAGGAGATCTAATGGGAATGCGCAAAGACCAAATGGACTCCGTTAGGATCTGGCTAGAGACAACCGTCACGTCCTCCGACTACCCGGACTTCGACGCGGACACCCGTGTCCTGGACGAACCCTTCCGGGGGGTACGTCCTGCCTCTAACTACCTGTCACTCCAGATGATCGACTTCAATAGTATGCGATCTTCCACGGGTGATCCGGGCTGGTTTCACGACAAGCCCAGCGCGACTGTGGATAGCGTGATCCGCGTCCAGTGTTTTGGCGAAGAGGCGTGGGAGTGGTTAAACCAAGCACTGTCTTTGATCTTTCATTCCGACGTACTCGTGGCTCTTGCGGCTGTGCCGGAGGAGCGTGCGTATCAGCTGGAACCTACAGTAAGCGCAGGCATTTCAGATCTTTCGGCGTTGCTGGACCAGGACTATGAAATAAGAGGTTTTGTTGACGTGACAGTTAGTTGCCGGAGAGTGATTGATCGGGTTACGTCGGAGGTAGTAAGCGTCTTGGTTGAGGATTATGACGCCCTCGTCACGGGGGAGTCCTCGCTGGAAGACCAGATCATCGTTAGCTTGGAGTAGTCAATGGGCACCCTTTTCAGTCACACAGACAACATCAGCATCAACGTGATCTTGTCGGCGCTGCCTACGCCCGTGACATCCTTCAGTACAATCCTGTTTGTGGACTCTTTGGCAAACAGCACCCTGGTGGGTTTTCCTGCGGGAGACAAAACGTCTGTCGGGGTCAACAGCTCGGAGCTAATCCGGCTCGGTAGCCTCTCTGACATGCTCGCAGCGAACACCGCCACCGCCGGATCTATCTCCGATCAGGCGATGGACGACGTGATGGGTGCTCTCAGCCACGCACGATCCCCCGACAACGTTCAGTTTTTGGCGGTAGATCTCGCTGGTGGTGACACTTACGACACCGTCTTCGCATCGCTGAACGATGCGTTTACTGACTACTACGCTGTAATCCCGTTAGATCGAACGGTCGCAAACATCGCGCTTATCTCGGAAGGCGTGTTGGCTGGTGGAGGAAGAAAGCGGATCGTCGTTGCGCAAATGCACGGCACTGATGCCTACGCCAACGAAGCTACGTGGGACGCCAACGACATCGGTCAGTTATCGGAAACCGAAAAAGATCGGCTATACATGTGCTTCCACGATGACGCCCAGCCTTGTGCTGCCAGTGTGGCATCCTGGGCCTTGTCCTGGGATCCAAACCAGTACTCCCCTCCGTGGACCTTCCCTGTTCCGTCCATCAGCAAGCTGGCCTTGCCTTCTGGCGTCACCACCACCACGTTCAAAGCCAACCTAGACACCAACTACATCAACCACCCGCTCCCCTTGGCCGGGACGGACGTGTTTATTGATCCGGGGTTGTCCCAAAACAGCCGTCCCATGTACGTTATCGTCACTGCGGACTGGTTTGAAGCGCGCCTCAGTGAGGCGCTTCAGACCCTCAAAGTCAAGTACGCCAGCATGGGTATCAAGCTGCCGATGAACACCTTTGGTCAGAACCTCATCCTGAGCAAGGTCCAGGCCATCTACTCCATGGGAGTACAGGCCGGGCACTTCCTTTCCCGCGATGACGCAGATGCGGTTGACAAGCCCGTAGTGATCAAGGCAGAGACGATCTCTCCTGACGATCAGACCAACCAAGAGCTTCGTTTCACCGTCAAGGTGCCTATTCTTCTGGATGCTCGCATCCTAACCCTCAATGTAACCGTCCAGCAGTAGGGATTTCCATGTCTTTGCCCAAAGTCAGCCTCAACCGAGCCTACTCCTTTTCACAGGTAATCTGTACAGTGGGTGGCCTTGCTTTGTCCGACTACGGCGCGGACGGGGGCATCTCCTTCGAAGCGCAGAGCGACGAGTTGGAATCCAAGCTCTCTGCGGACGGTCTGGTTAACTACTCGGCCAACCATGATCGCAGGTTGCGTGTGACCATCACGGTAATGGCGCATTCCTTTGCTGCCCAGTACCTGCATGCGCAGTACACGATCCAAAAGGCGGCGTTGGAGGGCGGGCAACCGATGGTGCCCATTTCGTTTGGTTTCATCAACCCCGCCACGAAGGAGGGTATATCATCTGAGTCTGTTGTGTTCATTACAGTACCCAGCTTCTCGGTAGAGAAGACCGAAGGCGAGCGAGAGTTCGTGTTAGAGTTACCCTACGGCAGGGATCAGGAGGTCAGCGCGCCTGCAACGACCATGCCCTCCTAGAGCATAAACCACCCCCCACCCCCACACAACGAGGACTCACCCCATGAGTAGCACCATTTTAGACTTCACTCTGCAAGACTCGCAGGGTGACTCGCACGAATACACCCTGCGGCAGCATCCAACGGATGCAGGCCTGCTCGTAGTCGACGCGCTGATTAGCGCCGGTCTAGGGGCCGCCGTTGAGCTTATTTTCGGCTCGATCAGCGTCCCAGAGAACTTCGACAAGATGGAGGGCAACGCGAGATCTGACGTTATGCTCGCCATGTCTGAGAAGATGGACCGGGAACTCCTGGTCGGTCAGTTCCTCGACGGACTACAGCGGGCGGGGGGCATCTCTAAGTTGGCCCCCATGTTGCTGAAGTATGCCCACAGGGACGGAAAGCCCTTGTCTGACAATGTTACCTTTGCGTCTTCGTACCAGGGCAACTACGGCGAGATGATCGCCGCAGCACGAAAGGCGGTGGATCATAACGCTTTTTTGGGGCTATTCTCTATGTCGTTCACGTAAGCAAACGTGCCGATAGTAGGGAATCAAATACGACCAGACTGAGAATAACGGACACACGCAAGGTTGCGATGTTCCTCGGCCCATCTATGTGGAGGATGCGTTTAGCCTTTCATCCGAGTGTAAAAATGAGCTTGCACGACCTACGTGATATGACCTTGCGTGAGACTATAGAGTTTCATGCTATGCTTGACGTAGCAGACGAGATGACCGCTAAACAGTTGGCGAGCGTCGAAGGCAAAAACAGTTTTTAACCGTTAGGAGTACAAGTGCCTCTCCCAGCAGCAATCGGTGCAGGCGCAGTAGGGGCGTTTGCGATAAACTTCGCATCTAACGGACCCAAGGTCATGATGAACCTTATCCGTTGGATGGGTTCGCTCCAAAGCTCGATCCTTAAGCTAGGTATAACCACGATCTTCTTGGATCGTCTCGTCCTTTCTTTGAACCGTGCCTGGAAGGTCCTCGGTGAGACGCTGGGTGCTGTGCGGGTGTCGGAGCACGCGGTCCAGTTCACCCGACTAGCAGAGATCACAGGGATGGGTGTCGTTAAACTACAGGCCTTCTCCTTCGCCGCCAAGCGGTTGGGGATGGAGCTTACGGACGTATCCGACCTTTTCCAGACATTAAACGAACGCGTAAACGACCTTCGATCTGGACAAGAGAAGGGGGTCACGGAGGACTTCGGTCGGTTCGGTTTGTCCGCAGAGACTTTCGCTGGCGCGTCAGACCCGTTGGAGATGTTGAAAGCGTTCTCCGAAGCCACGTCGAAGATGTCCGCTACCGACCGAATGTCCATTGCAGAGAAGGTCTTCGGTGGGGACATAGCAAGAAAGGCAGGACTCTTCCTCGCCCAGGGCGCGGGCAGCATTACGGAGGCCATGGCGGGGGCCATGGCATCTGGAGCAGTCCTCTCAAAGCAGCAGATCAAACATGCAGCGAGTTTCCGTCTGGCGCAGGAGCACTTCGGCGAAGTCATGGAGGGGCTTTCAAACCACGTCGCCTCCGTCTTTATCCCGGCACTTACCCACGTAACGGAGATCATGGGGGGACTGGTAAAGAAGGTGTCGCTTCTGACCCGAAGCCAGGTGATCGTGTGGAGTGATTACCTCCTACAAAAAGTGTCGGACATTACTAGCAAACTGCTGGACATGGTGTTCGTTATTGACACCAAGATCATGCCCTTCGAGGAGTTTATCGTGCGCCTCGGGAGAGGTTTCACCGGACTAGCCGCAGCCTTTGGTGCCCTGGTACTGGGGCGCTTTGCTGCTCAGATGTGGGGGCTTGGGAAGGTTCTCCTGCTCATGGCCATCGCCGTAGAGGACATCTACGGATACATATCCGGAGAGCAGAGCCTTTCAGAGAAGTTGCTGCAAAGCAGCCCTATGGTAAAGGACTACATATGGCTGATCAAGCTCGTCACAGGCACGTTCCTGGGTGCGATGACCGACATCAAAAAGCTGGCGCTACAGCTTTTGTCCTACACCTTTATATGGAAAGGTGTCATTCCTGGGTTTATGGCCGCAGGGGGCCTTATTATGGGAGCCTTCCGATTAGTGGTTGGCTACGTTCGTTTGATGTCGGCGGAATTCGAACGGTGGTTCATCCTCCTCAATGGCGTTTGGCAGATATACAAGTCCATTTACCGCCTGTTTACGGGAGGAGACGCTGGCGCTGCCTTTAGCCAGGGAGTGAGTCAGATCAGAGGAGCCATTAACCCCCTCGACTACTACGGCGTCATGGGGGCGACCCCCAACTGGGAGCAGGGCGACCTGATGAAGCAGTACGCAGGAGAGGACCTGACCGGAGTCATCTCAAGTGCACAAAGTCTGACTAACGTCACAAACAACGTGTCTTTCAGTAACCAAACCAGCGGAGTAGAGAACCCAGATCTTCACGGGAGAACTAGGGCGTTAGACGACTACAGCTACGCCGACTACCTGTTGGAGACAACACAATGAAATCTCTCACAATCTACGAAAGGTACGTTTTAGAAACCTCCGACGATCCGGATGATATCCTGCTGGTATATTTTGACGGTACAGAGAGGGAGTCTCACACCTCCCCGTTGAGCGTACCAGACCACCCGTTAGACACGGGACGCTTCGTTCAAGATCACACGCTTATCCGCCCGGAGACGATTAGCGTAGATCTCCTTGTCACGGAGAGCCCCCTCTGGGCGGTGCTCCCTGCGGACATAGACAAGGGGGTGAGCGACAGCGACGCGGCTGACTACGCCCCCCAGACGATGTCAGGTCCCTCGCGACCGCTTGAGGTCTTAGACATGCTGAAACGCATGCGCGGGCGGCTGGTGACAGTACACAGCCCCCGATATGGGAAGCTGGAGAGCTACCAGCTCGTTTCGATTCTATCGAGAATAACCGGCGCTAAACGCAACATGACGTTTGCGCTCTCACTGAAGCATGTGCGCTTCGCAAACGCAGAAGAGATCCTGCTCCCTATCATCCCTCGGGGAGGGAAGATGGAGGAGCCCAAAAGCCTGAAAGAAATGCTGTTGGATCATTATGGGCTAGACACAGGCTCCATGGGCGAGACGACAATACTCCGTGCCATCGCCGACATAGGAGATACTGACCCCCCCGCATACAAAGCGATGGAGGACTTCGTAGCGAACCCCCTGGTCCCTGTTAGATGAGAACGTCCAGCACCCCGATGGAGACAACACCCCCAAGTAGAGGTCAAAATGACTAGTTCAGGTTCCTTACTACAATTCATCCGTAAAGTGGTCCGAGAGGAGCTTCGGTATGTCCACACGTCTTTGATCGGCAAAGTCTCCGTCATAAACGACGACTACATGTTGTTTGGCAAAGAGTCACCATAGGAGGGGGCCATGCCCGCAAAAGTTCCATTCACAAGCACAGATCTGACGTACAAAGCCCCCGTGACTTTGGGCGACGAGAAGTACATCTTTACCATGGACTGGAACTTCCGATCTAACGCCTGGCATGCCAGCGTGGTCCGTGGATCTGACCAGGTCCAGCTTGTGGCATATCGAAGGGTTTCTCCAGGAGGCACCCTTCTGAACATCGCCGCAGGAAAGTTGTTCGTCTACGGAAAAGATCCCTATGACCAAGGATCCTTCGCCACCGGAGAGCTTGTGGTTCTCTTTTTCACCACAGAGGAGATCGCGACCCTTTTGGCTGCGCAGGGTAGGGATCCGGAAATGAAGATCGTATGAGCACGCTTAACAATAGAATTGTCCAGGTTGAGATCGGAAAGCAGGGAGGCGAAGGCCTTCTTCTGACAAACCACAGGATCGACTTCACCATCCTCTATTCGTCCGCGTCAGGAGAGCCGCCAAAGTCCACGGTGAAGATCTACAACCCTCCTCCTGGACTAGTACAGGATCTGCGGTCGGACGGGGACAACTTCCTCCGGCTGTCCGCTGGTTACGGGGGGACGGCTTCTCCGATCTTCGCAGGGAGGCCTGTTCGTACTGGACTTAAGATGTCCCAGACAGGGGCTGATTGGGTCCTGGAGGTCAAGGCGCTCTCCGGAGGGGATGCGTACAGGTCTGCCAGGGTGTCCGAATCGTTGGGGGGATCTGCGAGCTTCAAGGGCCTTGTCCAAAACGTAATAGAGGACGCGGGCCTGTCCGTTGGTACGCTAGATCTGGAGCAGGCTCCCCGCGACGTGCCGCGCATGGTCTTCGAAGGAAGCTCCTTTCGTCTGCTAGAGCGCCTGGCCACACTGGCCCGCTG
>Ga0098061_1000435_pt1 | contig 19902 bp, 28 predicted proteins | sample 22_taG_FD_92579 | JGI IMG/M metagenome (GOLD analysis project Ga0098061, IMG submission 92579) | Marine viral communities from the Subarctic Pacific Ocean - 22_ETSP_OMZ_AT15343 metaG | ecosystem: Environmental > Aquatic > Marine > Oceanic | place: Subarctic Pacific Ocean | collected 2015-01-20
ATGATATATTTAGAAAGAAAGAAAGAAACAAATTCACAGTGTATAGGGGCTGTATATAGTGTGTGCAGGTCTACATGGAAAATTTTGAGATTTTAAAAAACGTGGATTAGGCTAGACTAACTTTAAGGGGGAAAAATTATTTATATTTCTTTATATATCATAGTACCGTAAATAATACGAGTTACGGGATCAGGCTGGAAAATCTGGTCTTTGGGATTTTATAATCCTTGGGTGCTTCGTGATTGGTTATCTTTAAACTCGAGGCACCTTATATTAAAATAAATAGTAAAAAAATACTCCTACTTTCGTAGGGATTCCTAATAGAACAATTACTTACGTAATGATTCCCAATAGGGTTTTGCTGATTGAATACATGATTGTGTATATGATTTCCATGTTTCATATGCATTATCACATAAATCAAAGTATGCTTTAATTGCTGTATCCATACAATTATTATAGTAAAACAGTATATAAATCTTTACGATTATACAGTTGATGAAATGATTTATATTACCGTATAACCTATAGATAGTATGTTAATATGTTGTATATGTAACGTATGTAAGAGTAAAAATCCTATATGCAGGCCATGTGCGGATATTTATGAGCGGGGGTTGATACCAAGTTATTTGTACCCTATCAATAAAGCTTTACATAAAAGTAAAAACTACAAGAATCCTAATAAGCCACGAATGTCTACTAAGACACGAATACAACCAATTCCATATAAATAAACACTCTATCTTTAAGTATATTAGACATTAAAACATAACATGACACCAAAGAGATTCAATAATATTGAAGATGTAACAAATGAAATAGAAGAAGAAGGTAATATAAAGGAAGCACTAAGTTTTAATATAATAATCAAGGTTTTAGAATCGGAGGCACAAGATATAGCAAAGGTATTAGAAGATCTACCATCATTACCAAAGTTATTAAGACAGGTACATAAACACGCCTACTGGTCAGGCATGGATTTCGGAAGACAAATCATCGCGTCCCTCTCAGAAGACGATGATGTAAGACTAATGGCCGCAGAAGAGAATAAAGCGGAAGATAAGAAACTTAGAGGTAATGGACCTATATAGGATTAGATTAGAATTATTCAAAAGACAATCTAGAAATCCAACTTTGGAGAAAATCCGAAAACATTTATATATAATATTGGTATAACATACATATGGATAAAGCCAAGAAATTCACCAATGAACCTAAAAGATTCACCAAAGTCGGTAATTGGCATGTAGAGTTTTCAGATGAATTCATGAAAGAACTGGCCAGTCTCCCCCCTCAGGAAGTAAAAGAGGTAGAAGACATTGTGAACGGCATAGCCGATGGCAGTATTGATCCTACTAGTATTGGTAGTATTGTATGTAGTTATTGTGGTATTAGAGAACTCCCCCTGGGAGTAAGTATATGTGAAGAATGCTCAATAGAATTGAGATAGAATAAATCATCTAAAAAAAAGGTCACGCCTTGGCAGGCGTAACATATACAAGTTTATCACCATGATATATCTCAGTCCTTACATTACCTGATTTATCAGCATATTGATATTCTGTAGTTTTAATAAAGCCATTATGTTTCTGGTTAACAGAAATGAAATACCAATCAGGATCATTTGCTACACTATGTAAAAAAGGTACAGGTTGTTCCAGATCATCAGTTTGTAACAAACCCTTATCATACAAGTCTTTACATGGTCTACATAAATCCTCATTATTACGAGATTTGGTGCGACATGATTTACATACAAACATATCTCCCCGTATATATATCTTCTGATTTTTTGATGTGTGTGCTATAATAGTATTAAGTGTTGAGGAACATGTGGTACCTTGTGCATACTCTTTATCTATATCCATTTAATAAAACCCCTGTTAACGCCTACCACTATTATTATAACTTTTATTATGTCTACCGTCATCACTAGAAGTTGGATTAAAACCCTGCACAGTAAATCTGTCTATGTAACATTTTATATTATTACATACTCCCTGTTTACCACCTAATAATATAACCCTGGTTTTTACTTTACAACCAGGACATTCTACTATAAGTGTAGGTTTGTTTTCATCGATTGTCATTTGGAATAATCCTTGGAATAATCCTTAAAGTCTCTTTTTCGTATTTTAGAGTCTACACCTTTTATAGAACTCTCTTCATCTTTCTTAACACTTTCGTAGTTGGTTGAGAAACAGTCAAAACAAATAGATGATTTTGTTTTTAACATATCTGTGTTACATGATGTACATTTTATGTATTCTATCATATACTATCTACCGCCTTTGGAATATCTTTTGGAATTTTTTCCAAACTACGAGCAACCCTGTCTAAGTCACCAGGAAGGCCTAATAAATAAATTGGTGCTATCGCACCATAAACTTCTTCCTTTGGAATCTTTCGGACTTGAAATCCATCTTTAATTATGTTCATTGTAATATACAATCTCCGCATAATGGTGTACTATTTTTATTAAGAAAAACAAATGTACTTGATTTAAAACATTCATGACAAAGCCCTACTAATGTCATCTATAAACTTCCCCCTGTTTAGCAGGAACAGCCGTAGCCATCTCTGACTCGGATGCTTTGATAAGTGCATCGATTGTTTTTAACCTGTAGTCTCTCATATCTTTAGATGCTGAGATCTGTCCAGGTAATTCAATCTGTAATGGCTCAGACTCTATCCTAGCTTTAACCTTTTTTAGGTCTTCATAATGCTCTGCGGCATTCTTTTCATCATTCCACATAATTAATATATGTCGAACACCATATATAAATCTATGGACAAATATGTAAAGGAACCGGATAAAGTTGAGAGGCGTTGGGATGTTGTTGAAAAGAGAGGTATAAGTATGGATAGGTCCCTCCCATGTATACTTTGTAGAAGACCAGCAGTTGGTGCTGGTGGTGGGTGTTGTGGTGACTGTATGATGACAATCGTGTTAGAAAGCCAAAGGTTTAAATTCCCGATTAGCATAAAAGACTTGGAGAAGAGATGGAAGCGGAACAGTTAGATAAACTAATAGAGGATATTGAGATGTTAAGTGTTGATATTTCTAAAATTAATTTTAACCTTGATGGTTTGAAAGAGGATACTGATAAGATGGTTGAAACCAAACCTTTCTTAAAAAGACAGATACAATTGAATGAGAAAAAGATGTATAGGTTATCAAACATACTTGTTGATAAAATGCATTCCAAACATGATCTTGATGTAAAATTAAACGAATATAAGGCATCTTTACCTGTAAAAAAACCTGAAGAAAAATCAAAGAGTAAACCTAATAAAACTTCGAAAAAGATGAAATCAAAAAAAGATACTAACGTATCTAAAGAGGAAAAATGACGGACTGTACAGGGGAACAATGTGAATTAGGTACTAATGGTTTATTCAAATTAAAATCCAAAAAGAAAGTCAAAGAAAATATAGATGATAAAGATAATTAAATCAAAAACGACTAGCCGGTCAGCAACACCGGTCCTCCTCATATAACAACATTACTATTACCTAATTAATATTATAGAGTTATGCATGCTCACACCACTAGTCCTAACCATAAATTGTATTTTATTTTAATTAAGTTTATGTGTATATGATATATAATGGATGTAATCACACGCCTGAATTGTAATCTTTTCGAATTTAGAAACATTGGTAAAAAAGTAGTGTACAAAGCTAAAAAAAGCTAATAAATAAATAATAATAACAGTAAAAACTATTTAATAACTAACATTTTTTATATCATATACGTTTAAAACAATATACTATATATAATACAAATCATATTATATTGTATGGTAGTAGAATCCAAGGTTGTAACTTTAAAAGTAGAAGAAGCACCATGTGATTGTGATAACTGTGATTGTGATGATCATTCTGTATGTGAATGTGATGATTGTGAGTGTTTAGAGTGTTTATGTCCCCCATCTTAGATAGATTTTTATATAACTAATAGAAATAAAGAAAACATATATATAGAGTAATGCATATATAGTAGTATGGCTTCACGGGATACCCAAGTGTATACGACGGTACCCGTCTTAGCCTTTTAACAGGATAAAAGAGCGTCGAGACGTCATTATCCTCTGAAAATTTTTTGGTAAAATTTAATTATTTTCGGAAAATTTATTTTTTTTAATAAAATTTTCGTGAAACTTATATACATAGAAAACAAGTAGTATACATGGGTATTAGGGATACATTTACTAATATATATAAGAATTTAACCACAGTTAATAAAGGATATACAGAGACAACAAGCAGACCTGCAATAATGCAACCATATATGGCTACCGATACAGGTGCCAAATTACCAATTTTCCCATTCCCATTGATTATGATTTATGAATTATCAGATAATGTTGACGCTTTAAGGATTTCAATTGAAACTATTAATAGAGAAATGTTCAAAAACGGCTTTGAAGTAGTTGAAAAATACAAATACAAATGTGATAACTGTGGAAAAGAGTACGATGGTAAACCATCAGCCGATGATGGATTTGATATACCAAAAGATGCCAGATCTACAGCAGTATCTGGAGATAAACCACCTAAAAAAGACCTAAAAAAATCTGATAATGAGAAACCACAATGTGATGACTGTGGCTCAGGTGATATTTTACGACCAAAACCAGAAAATCGTAAAATTTTACAGAAATTATACACATGTTTTGTAAATAATAACGATCAAACTATAGAAGATGTTGGTAGAATGTTGGAAAGGGACTTGGAAGTTGCAGATAATGCATACTTATTACTATTAAAGAATTACTTTATCAATGATGCTACAGGAAAAATAGATCCAATTAAAACAGAGATTAAAGAATTGATTAGAATTGATCCACCACAGGTTGCAATGATAGCTGACTCTGATGGAAGGGTTGGATTTGATGATAAAAGGAACGCAGTATATGTTTGTCCAAGATTTGAGCATAGAGATAAGAGATTATCAAAACCAAAATGTGATAGATGTGGTGCGGAGGCACTTAAAGCATTATTAGAAGTATCTTCAGTGTATTCAGTAGGTATACCACAACCAAAAAGAGTTATTTATGCTCAAGGAGAAGTAATATGGGTAGCTGGTAAATATAAACCAGGTTTAATCTACGGATTCTCACCAATTTATGCTCTTTGGAGTAAAGTAATGTCACTAAGTCATATGGATGAATATATTAGAAAATATTTCGATAAAATGCGTCCACCAAGAGGACTTTTGGTCATTGCATCAAGAAACTATGAGACTTTTAGAAAGTCATGGCATGCTTTGGAGCAGAGAGCAGTAGAAGACCCATATATGGTCCACCCACTTTTAGTAGAATCAGATAAAGGTGGAAGACAGATGGCACAATGGATAGACTTTACAGGTAGTTTAAAAGAATTACAATTTATAGATATTAGAAGAGAATTACGACAGATTATTGGTGCAGCATTTGGAGTTTTACCATTATACTTTGGTGAATTACCATCTGGATGGGCTAATGAAGGTATGCAGGTCACAATCACAAACAGACATGTTAAATGGTCACAAGACTTTTTAAAAGCACATATTTTTGACAGACTTGCAAAAGAATTAATGGTTGATGATTGGGTATTAAAACTTAAAGAAGGTGAAGAAGCAGATGAACTTAGAGATCTTGAAATTAAAGCACAGGAGATTAATAATAATGCAACATTACAACAGATGGGATTCTGTGTAAAGAGAACACATACTGGAGAATGGGTTGTTGGTAAAGAACCAACATTCGAACAAGTAATGTTACCACAAATGGCAATGGCTGAACAACAAATGGCAATGGGTGTTGAAGCAGACCCTGAAGGTAAGAAAAGTGGTAGAGGTGACTCTACAACTGGTGATAAAGAGAGAACTGCAGGTTCCAAACAGGGAGGACCAATGAATAAAAGACCAAGTGATCCAGGCGGTCAAGGACAAGGTAGTCCAGTTGCAGGAGGTAAAAGATCTGGACCATTCAATGAATCACAAAAAAGTATAGGCCATACAAGAGATTATTGGATTAGAAAAATTGTAAAAAATTCAAATATCAGTGAGAGTGAAGCAAATGTAATGGTATCATCATGGGTGTCAGAATATAAGAAATCCGGTACAATCTATTTCCCAACAACAACAGAAGATGATGATAAATCTGATGGACTTGTAGAAACTGTAAGGAGAAAGAAAGCAATTGGTAAGGTTGAATATATTGTTAGAAAGGAAGGTCTACCAGAGGAACCAGAATCTGATGAGGAAACATAGTATAAATATACTAGTCATCACATTAATATCATTATTAACTGTGGCATCATATATGGAAGTTGCAAACGGGGATATATTCAAAACATTAAAATTAAGACAACCAGATAGACCAAATGTATGTATATTCGAAGCTAATCCAGACATAACAGATAATTGGGATGAACTGAAAATTGCGACATTGTCTGGAATATATGAATGGGAAAAAACAATGAGTGAGTCATATCCTGATGGTGACTGGAAGATTAATATATATGATACAATACCATGGGTAGATCATGAAAGTAAAACAACTGATGATTATCAACAATGTAATGTAATGATTAATTATGAAGAGACTAACACTGAATCAAATGCATTAGGAACAACCAGTATAAGTTTTAATAATTCATATCATAAATATATGTTTATTAATGTGTATTTAGAAATATCACAGGTATCTAACACTTTAATAATTAAAGAAGGTACTATGGGTGAATTCAAAAAATTAGATGTTAAGGTAACCCTATCACCAAATACAATAAGAAATATAGTGTTACATGAAATGGGACATGCTGTAGGGTTGGAACATTATTATGTAAAAACACCATTCAATACAGGTGAACGTGGAACTGATAGATCTGCAATGTATTTTTCTATGGATATTAATGAACCTGAAAATATATTATATGTACAACCACCTGATATAGCAATGATAGTTGAATTGTATGGTGAAGATGGTTGGAAGGATAGTACCCCCCCATGGAATGTTAGGGATTGTGGTTTTATAAATAATATAATATATAATTGTAATTAAGACTAAAAGATTATATAACCCTTTAACGTATGATTTATGTGGGCAAGAAGACCAAATTAAAGAATGATAACAAGTATGTCAATTCTGCGTCTCAGATACCTCCTGAGAATGATAATAGTGTATATCGATCAATACGCTTTAAAGCAGATGTAAAAACTCTAGTTGTACGTACTGAGATTGGTTATGATTTAATATTTGAGTTACAACCACAAATTAGAGTGAATCCGTATGAAGCAACAGAGAAAGGTACACCAAAGTTCCAAACATCCATAGTATGGGCAATGAAGGGGGCCCGTCCTAGAGGGAACGTGATGAAGGTACCAGAGATAGAGCAGCTCGTTAAAGATAGATCACTTTTACCTATGGACGTCGATTGGGATATCGCTCAGTTGGGATTCGTCTACTCTAATGCAAGGGACCCAAACAACCATAAGTGGTGGTTAGAAGGACTTAAAACTGGTAGTCAGATGGGCCAGTTTAATAGTATCTTGTCAGAGTATACTACATCGGTTTCCTCAACCGCACCGATTGGAACACGTTCGTGGTTCGACGGTATACACCATGGTAGGTTTACCTTTGCAAAAGATAATATTAAAGATATAAAAGAAACATCTAAAGGTGTCGTTCATATAGAAGGTAATGGTAAAGGTGGAATAGGAGATATTAAAAGTAATGTAACTATATCTAATGAATGTATAGTATTTAGATTAAGATTCGATATAAGAAAAGATGTATGGATTATTGAAATGCTTAACAAAAAAGGGGAAATATTGGGGGAACCTATTATTAGTAAAGATATAAAATCAGATGCAAAGTTTAAAGGACATATAGTACCACACCCTAATAGACCAAAAGTATCAGGAATGATCGGAGTAGAGGATGTAGTGTCAGTACGTACGGATGAACAATTAACAATGATAAAGGGTAAAGCCTAAATACTGGTGATTACTATAAGTAATATGTTCACTTTTTTTAAACCATTTATTGAAGGTCTAAAGAAATCATTTAATTTTAACAGAGAGTTTACAAGAACATTAAGTAATTGTAAAATATGTGGTGAGAAGGCATTTACGTATGGATTATGCCAAATATGCCAAGTTGAGTTGGATTTCAAGCAGTCATTTAAGGATGATGAAAATGTTTGATAAAAAGAAAGATCCATATGAGTATGTAAATGAAAATAATTTTGATATGGTTAGAGAATGTCTAATGCAGGGACTACACTCAAAAGATCCAAAAACAATAGTTGAGCATATGGCAAGAGTCACAGATATACCATATGAAGCCATACAAGCAATAGTATCACATGAAATAGGTGGAGCCTTTGACCAACACGTAAAAAAAGGTGATTCTACTTAGCAGATAAATTAGATGTAAATACAGGTGGAACTGCTGCTGGTGACGCATTATGGAAGATGCATCAAAAAGACGAACAAAAAGCAGTAAACAATCATAAAGAAGGGTTTTGTTGGAAATGTGAAAAGAAGAAAGCAGTGTCAGCTACACTGTTTAATGCATGTCCACACTGTCGTAGAAATAGAGGTAAGGAATTTACTCTAGTTACAGTTGCAGATAAAGGATGGGATATGTGTATGTTTTGTGGTAAATATGATTGGGATATTAAACAGATAAATGCAAGGCTTTGTTATGAATGTCATTATAAGGTAAGGGAAAGACTTAGAGATTTCAGACGTGCTGGAGGAACTACAAAAGTGGACCCATTTTGGAAATCAATGAGACGTAGAATGGGTAAGGATTATTTGTTTTCAGAAGGATTTACAAGACATTATAGAAAATAATTATTTTACAGGATTCATAATAACATTAACTCTTGGTTTACTATCATCAAATAATATATAACCTCTAACATTATCATTTTTAATATCACCAACTTTTCTTGCAATAGCAAATATATGATCAACCTCTAACCCTGAAAATACAATCATATTATCTTTTACCTTTACATCTGTTACATGTTCAAATTGATCAATATACTTCTCAAATGCTTTTTCACCGTTATCAAAATACACCATACTTTTTGAAAAATCTGGCCTATACCCTGATGCCTTATCCCTTGTATCACTAACAAACACCACACTTTTATTGTTTATATATAATGCAGATAGGTGATTCTCTGTAATAACATCCTGTCCTTTTGGGTATAATTTCATATACTCTTCTAAATTCTCATAAGCATACACTGATGCATTTACCATACTTTATATATCTAAACCAACAATATAAGTGTATGTATAACCAGCCTTGCAAAAAATGCAATAGGCGTATATCAATGTATAAGATAGATCGTGAAATAGATGAGTATGATGAGTTATATACAAAATCATATATAATAAAATTATGTTGGGGTTGTGGCTACTTCATGATACATCCAAATATAATAGATGAATTCACAATATCAATAATGAATAATAGATTCATGATAATTGAACTAATAGAAAGTAATGAACTCATACCCATTCTTTAAATACATTTAAATGATTAATATAGTATGGAAATAGACTATATAGGAGATATTATAGCAGGTGCTATATTATTCGTGATAACAGGTGTATCTGCATATATTTTAAATTATTTTAGAGGTAGAAAGCAGGAAATAATTAATAATCAGAGTGAAATAGATAAAATATCAGATAAATTGGATGATTTAGACAGAAAATGTAAAACAGATTCATTAAGATTACGAAAGGCCGTAGTAATATTATCAAAAAGATTAGATAAGAAAAACAAGGAAGCACACCCTGACATGGATACCGCATTTGAAGAGATTACAAAGGATATACTGACTGAGGACTATTAAAAAGTTTATATAACCCTTTAACGTGTGATTAGTATGGTATTCGAATTAGCCGGCAGACTAAGATATCACGCACTATGGGCATACACAGCATTAGTTGGTTTGTTCGTGGGATTGGATAAAGTACCAGTTGATGACACACAGGGACTAGCATTAGTTCTAGCACCAATTGGATTGATTCTTACTGCTGACGTAATAAAGAACAGAAACTCCGTGGCTCCTGTATCATAGGGTAATTATTAAATAGTATTATGCTATATAAATCTCTATGGGGGAACACTTATTTTTTTCTAAACTAGTTACAAAGAACCTTACCGCAACCGACAGTAATAGACGGTTGTTCGAAGGTATACTAACTGTTGAGATGAAAGATAGACAGGGAGAGATAACCGTACGTGATGAACTACTTAAAGTGTTACCTATTTGGATTGCACGGGGAGGACCTATTACAGATACACATTCTAATAGAGTAGTAGGACAAGGAATTAATTTTGGTTCAACAACAGTAACTGATTCAGATGGTAAAGTGTATCCAGCAATATCAGTACAAGGTGAAATTTTTAAGGATTATGAGTTAGATAATGAGATTTGGAATTCAATTAAATCAGGCAAGTATAAGGGACTTTCATTTGGAGGGGCTACTAAGAGTAATAGAACCCCCATCATGCAAAAAGACGGATCAGTAGCATATTCATTAAAAGATTTAGAACAATATGAAGTAGCAGTATGTGAAGAACCAGCCGTACCATTAGCATTAATTACACAGCATAATCAAATAGCAAAGGCAATGGCAGGTAACTCAAAAGATAGAGGAGATGGTACCATGTGTATTAGATGTGATAAATTCAAATGTTATGTAGATAAAGACTCACTTATTAAGATAGAAGATGATGAAGATGAAAACACACAAGTCACTGTTTTAGATGAATGGAAACATGAAAAACATCCAGATAAAGACGGAAAAACTGAAGGTATTAGAACAACAAAAAATGATGTAAGTAAATATGAACCATTATCAGATGTAACCGGTGAGAATGTCCCAGAGGGTAGAGACGGACAGGCAGATGGATTTAAGAAGAAGATATCATCTGAGGAATTAGAGGCAGAACGTAGTCAGGGATCAAACCAGGATAGTGGTGCGACTTACCATGGAACATCAAAAGGAATACCTAAATCAAGAATTGGTAGTACACGTTTTATTAGAGCAGAACCAGGAGAAGAAAATCTACCTGGTGTCACAGGTAATAGAATGGATGCTATTGATGAATCTGGTGATTTAGGAAATTCTCTAGGTTCAGATGTTAATGTAGTTGATAAATACCCAGGATTTAAGGACCTTGACCCAAAAGATGAAGATTCAGTTGCTGAAATGGCAACAATAGATGAAGATAAAGTGCATGCCATGAAGGCCAGTAAAGTTGCAGATTCAGCAGAACATGGTCCAATATCAGAAGTAGATGTTGATCAGTGTCCAGGAACACCTATTGTTAAAGACGAAAAAACAATCAGTGCTGAAGAACCATTAGAAGACTTAACTGACGGTAAATTAGAAGAAATTGAGAAGGATAAACCATTAAAAGATTATGAAAATCCAGGTGGTTCTAAATTTACTGAAACAAATGAACAGGGAGATAAGACAGATAAATATGGTAATAAAATACCAAAGATATTATCTAAAAAACCAAAGAAGGAAGGTGTAAAAGATAAACCAGGAAGATACAGTACTATAGTAACACCAATGGGTTCAGTATCAGATACCACAAATCTAACACAAGAACAGATAAATGCAAGACAAGCAAGATTGGAAAACGATAGAAAAAAGCCAAAAGTTGGAGGTAAAAACATAAAATGGAGTCCAACCATAACACATGATAAGGAAACAGGTTTAACCACAATAGATAGTACGAATAAACCTGCAAGAAAACCAGGAGGAATGGGTAAGATAACAATACCAACTGAAAGATATATTAATAATTTTACTAAATCATTAGATATATTAAATATATTATTCAAGATAAAATCCGATATAATATATAATGATCCAAATAGAAGTAGACCAAATAATAAAAAAACAACAAATGTTAACGATATAATGAATGAGGCACAAGTATCCGGTGATGGTAAAAAATTTTTAAAAAACCCAAATAAGGAGTTTAAATATGCATCTGATATAGAGCATGAAAGTAGGGATGGTAATTTAGAAGATCTTGGTGATAAGGGTGCCCCTAGTAAAACACATCCAGAAAAAAATGCATTTAGAGAGGAACAACAAGCAGCACATATATCTGGTGATAATAAAGTAAAACATCCAGTGGTAACTGAACGTGGATATCATGATGAGTTATCAGCAGATTATGCAAGGAAATTAACATCATTGAATTTAGATTTATTAAGGGAGGATTTCCTATTAAAAACACAAGGTTTAGAAAAAGATGCTTTAACAAACAGATGGATAGAGACAATACCAAAAACTAGACAACCGCAAAATGACTTGGACAACTCACAAAAATTTGGAAGACAAGCAATGGGTGCAAGAATGACAAGAAAGCCACGTACTAGGGGAATCTCATCAAGAACCGCTAATAGGTATGAAAGATTACGTGATCTATCAGAAATAAAATATGAGAAAATATTAGATGATAAAGGTCAAGAAACAAGTGGATCCGTCACCAGTACCAACTATGGTGGTGGAACCAAAAATAATCCATTAGCAGATTCTAATAGAAAACGACAGGGAGGAAAGAGGGGAAAAAAAGAGAAAGCTACATGTTATAACACTGATGAAGTAGTTAGAGAATATGAAGATCCTAAAAAAAAACTAAAGAAACAAAAAGAATTATTTAAGGCGTTTCTAAACAGAAATGACAAAGATAGAAAATATTCATTTGATGAAGTACAGGCAATATTAAACGATTTAACAAAGGATGATAAATTACATGCTCATACAGGAACAAGTAACAATATAACTGGTAGACATTTTGTAACCTCAGATGGTAGAATAACAAATGAATTAACAACTGGTCATGAAGAAACTGTAACTGGTTTAGGTCATAAAGGATTAAATAGTTATTTACATAATACAGGAACAGCAAGAGTTGTACATTCAAACATAGGAGAAAAGACAGACCTTAATGTACATTCACATAAACCATTATCTGATGCACAGAGTAGAACACTAAGAAGACATATACATACAAACAAACCAGATTCAGTTAGTTTTGATAATTATACAAACAATGTGGGAGAAAATGAAACACACGCACATAACAGTAAACAGTTTCCAAAAGCATCACATACTGATATGTTTAATTCAGAGGACTTTAACGGAAATGATCACGGTCCTGATTATAAGACAGCCGCAACCGGAGAAGATACAGTAAAAAAACTAAAATATCCAGGTTTAACACCTAAACAAAGAAAATTACAATTAGAAATTGATTCTGAACAACGTGAAGATCCGTATGATCCAGATCCACCTATATGTAAAACTAATACTGATGCACGTACTTATACTGAACCTGGTAGAGGTGGTTTTGCTGGTAGAGAGCCCGGAGAAACATGTGATTATAACGAATCAACATCAATTCATGATGTTAATCAGCCTAAACATGTTAATAGACCAACCAATGCAGATGGTGCAGAAGGAGTAAAGAAGGAATCAGGTAACGTTTATAGTGGAAAACCAGAAGGAGTTAAATTTGATCCAAAGAACCCTACACATTTAAAAGAATTAGGAGAAAGGTGGAACGATCCACAACAAGGTAAATTAAATGAACCACGAATAACAGCAAGATCGGGATATTGTTCACAGATTAATGTTGATAGAGAATCACATAAAAACGCAGGTGATCCTCAATTGGCTGCTAATAATGCAGAGGATGGTATTAAAGATAAATTTAGACTTGATAATGATCCCCCAGCTGAATCTTTTGAGAATAAATCAGAAACTAGTCCGGAATATAATAAAATTAACCCAGCAGGATGGTGTCCTGGTGAATCCATACAAAAACCTGGCACATTTGCCTCTACAGATGAACACCGTGCAATGGTATTGGGTGACGTTCCACCATCAAGTGTTGTTGGATCACAGACTCATAATAATAGTGAAGACGGACCACATGAAAGTGAAATGAATGATAAAAAATATAATCATGGATTGAATCAATTTCAAGGAGAGGCACAATCACATAAATCAACCAATATAAATGACCAAGGCCATGGTTCAGGTGGTGTTAGGGCGGGAGCCTCCTATGATAATTCACAACAAGATACAGGAGCTAAAGACAATCCAAGAGTAGTAATAGAAGAAGACTATGCAGGTGGAGAAGACACAGGTAATAATTCAAGAAATAGAGAAGATGAAGATAAAGAAGCAGCCAAAGAACAAGAGACTCCTAAAGGATTATCAAAAGCAACAATTATATTAGATACTTTGAATTTAAAACTTAAACTTTGACTATATAAAGATATCTTTATATACCTAGAAATGTTTATATAAATATAACATGACTGACGAGAAAATACGAGACGATGAAGAAGAAGAAGAAAAATTAGAGAAATCTAGTTTTGACGCTTCTTTAATTGCTCTGACAGAGACAATCAAAGGCTTCGATATTAATGGACTCAAATCTGAGATCATAAATGTCGGTACTAAAGTAGATGGTATGGAATCTAGACTAAAAGCTCTAGAAGAACCAACTAATCTTCCGTTGAAACCAAAAATATCAGCAGAAGATGATATTGGTGCTAACACCAAAGTCCCAGATACTTACCAAAGTAATTCTCAGCAAGCAAGTTTGAAAGAATCAGATGAGGAAAATAAAACCGAAACTGATACAAACAATCTAAGCATGCAAGAGAAAAGCTATACTCAGGAAGAACAAGTATTCACCACTGAAACTCCAAGACCAGGTGCAGCTTTGGAAACCGTAGAGAAATCTACTGGTAGACAAACTAGTGAGGTGTTAAAAGCCGCACGAGCAGAAGGTTATGAAAGTTTAAGTGTAGTCGGTAAACGTATTCTCAAAGGAGACTTCGGTGCACCAGATGAAAGTGAGGTATCACAATGGTAAAAATTCAAACTATTGATGAACTAGAAGCACTTTATTATGGTTATAACCGAAACACACTTAGGAAAGCAGATGCTCCTATCACTACTTCCACTACAGGTACATTCAACGCCATTTTTGGTGCATATGCCTGGGCTCAATTAAACCTTGAAGCCAATGCCTTCGGTATCTTACCAAAGTATCCGTGGGATAAGAGTGGATGGAGGGTTATCACTGCCAAGGCAGACACACTTGCCGATGCAGGAACCTGTAATAACACCGCATTAGGTGGTACTGCAGAAGGAGGACTCATCGCAGACACAATCAAACCAACACTTGCAGAAATTGATGTAAGACCAAAAACTGCTCAACTACCTTTCAGTGCTTCAGAAGTAATGGAATGGTTGGCAACACACAGTAAAGACGACATTTGGGGTGGTCTAGGTTCACTTAGACTATTCATGGCAGTTCAGCACAAAGAATTGCTAAACAGAATGTTACTTTCTGATGTAGAAGCCGGAGCAGCAGCAGCTTGTGCAGTTCATACTGGCTCACTTAATTGGGAGACATTAGACAGAATTGTTTCAAGTCAAGCAGAAGGCAACTTACAAGGTTCAAATAGTACAGATAACTATGATCCTTGGAAGGGAAGCTCTGGTGCAGTTATCGATAGAGATAGCTCATCAACATACGATTCAACAGTTAGTTCACCATCTGGAACCTTAGGTACCAATGGTATTATGACTGATGATGTATTAAGAGTATTCCTCAGAAATATCCGTAAGAAAGCTGGTAAAGATCCAAATGTATTCCTAGGTTCCCATGAAGTCTATTCCGAAATACAAGGCTTGTACATGCCTTCAGTCCGTATTGCAAATCCATACGGTGAAGCATTAGTTCAAGTAGATGTAAACGGTATTCAGACATTCAAAGGAACAGGTGTAGGTATTCATGTAGACTCTGTCTATGGAGTTCCATTCATTCCAACCAAAGATTCACCAAGCAATGCTAGTGATTCAGACGAGGTAGGAAGACTATTTGCATTAGATACATCTGATGCAGAAGGATATGGTTACCCAAGATTAGGTATCATGGTATCAATTCCAACTGAGTATTACGAAGCAACCCGTAGAAGTCCAGGTTACCCATTCATCAACAATGCATTCGTTGAGAAAGGTGTATTCAGAACTATGGGTGAAACCGTTTGTAGAAGTTTCATCGCTCAAGGTAAAATTAGAGATATTAAACTCTAGACATACACCGAAAACTTTCGAGTTTAGGTATTTTTTTATTTAATTACCCTCAAGGGGACACTATACTTTATATACCATTAATACTACATTTATATATGGCAATCACAGTCGCACAGAATTCAGACCATAAGAGTCTAACAGGAAAAACTCTAGCCGTACAAAGCGAATTGACTTCAAAATTGAAATCAACCATTGTAGATGTTACATATGGTGGATCAGATAATTACGCAACAAACGGTAATACAGTTGACCTTTCTTTGGGCGGTAGAATCGATGTAGTTATAGGGGCAGAAGTGCTTCATAGCAACAAAGGACTACTATTGCAATACGCACCAGCAGCAGCTGGAGCAGCAGCCACAGGAAAATTTAAAGCTTATGGTCATACACCAACAAGTTCTACAGCAACAGTTGTAGCATTTGAAGAATTAGATAACGCTGACACCGCAGTGAATAGTATGACTATTCGTGTTCGTGTAACAGGTTACTAACCTTTTTTATTTTTAAGAATTATTATATACTAGTCACAAACCTTATATATTAAAATACCTTTATATGAGTATGGCTCAGGCAGATTATACTAGAGAAAGGGTAGATGCCAGTAATGGATCTTTAATTGGTAGTTATAGTAAAAATATAGATGTTACTTCAACCGATTCTTTTGCAATTGTATTAGATATCGATACAAGAGGAATAAGAGAATCAATATTTTCGATTTTTAATACACATGGTTCAAACAGCATAGATTATGATATTTGGGGAAATCTGAATAGTAATCCAGTAACAGCACTAACTGGAACAGCAGATACTGACTATGATAATGGTTGGGTTCAAATAAAAACAACTACTGCTCAAACAGCAGGTGCAGCCCCAGCAGTTGAAACTTTAAGCAACCCTTATACCAGAGTTGTGGTTAGAATAAAAGCCACATCAAGCAGTAATCAAGGAACTGTTAGAATCTGGCATAGGGGTGAAAACTAATGGGTTCATTAGACGCTTCTTGTACATTAGATACATCAACTCCAGTTACCGTAACTGGTGGTGTTACATTAAAAGGTGATTATAATGCTAATACTAATTCCCCTGATTTAGACTCTTCACCAATTTCTTGTATAAAGAAAGGTGACCAATATGTTGTATCAGTAGCAGGTAGTTTCTTCACAGAAGCAATACAGGCCGGGGACTCTATTATTTCAAAACAAGATTGTCCAACATTATTAACACATTGGATTAGAGTAGAGAATAACTTAATAGCTGACCCATTTGCAAGAGCAAATCATTCAGGCTCTCAAGCAGCATCAACAATTTCAGACTTTGACACAGAGGTGGCAAACAACACAACAGTGGCAGCTAACACAGCAAAGGTAACAAATGCAACTCACACAGGAGATGTTACAGGTAGTGGAGCGTTGACAATAGCAGATAATGCAGTAACATTAGCAAAGATGGCTGGTGGTACAGATGGAGAATTAATCACTTATGATACTAATGGAGATCCAGCAGCAGTAGCAGTAGGAACAGCAACCCATGTATTAACAAGTAATGGTGCAGGAGCCGCACCAACATTTCAAGCTGCCGCTGAAGCAAGTCCTCTTACTACGAAAGGAGATGTCTATACCTATGATACAGGAAATGCCAGGCTAGGAGTCGGATCAGATGGCGAAGTATTAAAAGCAGATAGTTCCACAGCAACTGGATTGGTATGGGGATCTGGAGGTGGAGGAGCAACAGCAACACATGCATATACAAACCAAAACAGTACATCATACAAAGGAACAGGAACTTCAGGAACAGGTATAGATGTTGGAACAGCAATAGCAACAGAAGCAAGTGGAGCAGGAGAAAGAGAAATTTACATTAAAAAAATTGATACTAACAACGAAGGAGTCTTTACAGTAATTCACAAAAATGGTGCAGCCGTTGAGGTTCAAATTGCATGACCATTTCATATCACTCTGGTGGTAGACTACAGGGTACAAGTACAGATTATAACTCTGGAGACGGAACACCAGCAGAAGCAGGTGGCTGGAAAGAAATAGGAAGAACCACACTAGGTAGTTCCAATGCTACTATTGATGTTGCAAGTTTAGATGATAAGAGATATTATATGGTTTTAACTGATATTACAGATTCAAATGATTGGGGAAATGTTTTTCAAAGGCTAGGAAATGGTAGTTATGATTCTGGTTCTAATTATTCATATAGATATTCAGCAAATGGAGCTTCAGGTGTTACACAAGACTGTAAAGACACACAAGGAACATATGGAGATGCAGGAGAAACAGGAGAAAAATTTATTGTATCATATTTAGCAAATTTAGATAGTAAGGAAAAATTATCTATACATAATGGTGTTGGTCGTGGAACAGGTTCAGGAGCAGGTAATGCACCTAATAGATGGGAAAGTGTGGACAAATGGACAAATACATCTAATGTAATAAATCAAATTCAGACAGGAATGTATTCATCATGTAGAACTTTTAATTCAGGCTCAGAAGTTGTCGTACTTGGCTGGGATACTGATAATGATACTGATAATTTCTGGGAGGAATTAACAAGTGTTGAATTATCTAGTGCAGGAGACCAAATAGATTCAGGAACTATTACAGCTAAGAAATATCTATGGGTACAACTTTATACAAAACCAACAGGAAGTGCAAATGTAAAGGTAAGATTCAATTCTGATTCTGGTGATAATTATTCATATAGATTAAGTGAAAATGGAGGTTCAGAAATAACAGCAGTAGATAATCCAGAAATATCATCATGGATTTCTCAAACCAATCCACATTTTTACAATATGTTTATTGTTAATAATTCTGCAACTGAAAAATTATTAATAGGAAATGTAGTTGGTAAAGGAACTGCAGGAGCAGGAAACGCACCAAATCGACAGGAATTTGTAGGAAAGTGGGATACGACAGGTTCACAAATTACAAATATAACAGCTAATAATTCAGGAACAGGAGATTATGATACAGGAAGTTTTATTAAAGTGTGGGGTAGTAACTAATGGCTTGGGGAAAGGCAGGAAGCACAACCTTATCAGTTACAGGTACAGATAATAAAATCAGTACAGGAACTATTACACCAAATAAATTTGATGTAGTAATTCATCATGGTTTTCCATCTGGAGCAGATACAATGAGATGGATTAGAATGAATAATACAAGCACAGGTAGTAAATATGCTAGAAGATATAATACTAATTATGGTTCTGATAATACTCAAGGTTCACAAAACGAAATAAATACTGGAGTAGGAGATGGAGATAACTTTAATATTGTATATCATTCTAATATTGTAGGAGAAGAAAAATTATTAATAGTTCATGTTGTAAATTCTACAAGTTCAGGAGCATGTTCAACTCCACAATCTAATGAACTCGTAGGTAAGTTTGTACCATCAAGTCTAAATGACACTATTACAGAATACCAATATTATGCACAAAATGCTTCAAACGGTAGAAATTATACAGCAGGTTCAAACCTTACAGCATTAGGTTCTGAATTAACTCCAGCAGCAGCAGTACCATTCCCAAGTGACGTACCAGATGGTTCAAGATTTGAAGAAACAGATACTAGAAAGATTTACACTAAATTAGTCAGTAATTTAACTCATGAAGATGATTTCTCATCAGATAATTTTACAGATGTTGGTAGTGGAGTAGAAGTTAATACAACTAATCAAACTTTAGGTGGAACATTCCCTAGAGGTGCAATAGCCAAATCTTA
>Ga0098061_1000437_pt1 | contig 19882 bp, 7 predicted proteins | sample 22_taG_FD_92579 | JGI IMG/M metagenome (GOLD analysis project Ga0098061, IMG submission 92579) | Marine viral communities from the Subarctic Pacific Ocean - 22_ETSP_OMZ_AT15343 metaG | ecosystem: Environmental > Aquatic > Marine > Oceanic | place: Subarctic Pacific Ocean | collected 2015-01-20
CCAACTCGTGTTGTCGAACCAACTGCAGTACTTTTATCGTAATCTGCCTGAGCATCATAACCAATTGCGGTACAATCATTAATAGGCGCAGACAGAGTAGTCTGGATTAAATGGGATCCTGCATCTGCATCATTTCCTACAGCCGTATTTCTTTGATCAGTATGTACATCGCCACCAGCCTTTGCATCAAATCCAAACTGCTCACATAACTGAGTATTACTATTGTAACAAGTAATATGGCCCTTAGTCTGTGCTGATCCTATAACGGATAAAAGAGCAAGTGCAGGATCAAATACAAATGCTGTCCCACCGGCAAAGGTACCTGCTGGTTCATTATATTGAACAGAATACTGTCCTCCCCCAGGTGTACCACCACCACCAGCTGGAGTAGTCCAACTTAATGTCCCGTTGCCACCAGCATCAGTAAGTACTTGTCCAGATGTGCCGTAGCCATTAGGTAACGTATATGTATGATCGGCAGTAACCACCGCAGGAGCTTTAAAACCTACATATTTGCTAGCACCATCCTCAAAACGAAGTTCCTTCTGATTCAATAACTTAGCGTTACCATCAACTTCTAGCTTTTCACCAGGAGTAGCTGTACCAATACCAACATTATCAGTAATAGTAGTAGGATAAACATTAGTTCCTGTCTGGCTCCAAAAACCACCACCACTGCCAGTAGCAGTAGAAGTCAAAGTCACCTGATATTCACCAGTACCAGCACCTTGTGCTCCTACTATAGAGATTCCATTTCCTGCAACAAGAGCAAGAGTATTTTTATGATCATTAGCAGGCCAACTAAGTACACCTGTTGCCGATCCAGTATTAACAGCACTGAGTTTAACATCTCTAAATTTATAAAGATTTCTATCTATTTGATAGATAGCTTCAATAAGGCTTGTACCATCATTAACAATATTAAAAGGATCAGGACCTTCATTTGAGTATTGAGGACTACAATTATTAGAAAATCCTCCACCAATAAAACTAGTAATACACTCAAGATCACTTTGTAAGCTAGCTGCAGGAAATGCTGCTCCAGTAAAAGAGCAAACCCATTTAGGCTGAAAACAAATATCCCTGTTAACATCAGATAAATCTACCTGTACGCTTAAGGTTGGATACGTAGGATCGGTGGGACATGTATAGCCAGATAATGCATCTGTCATAGATGCAGGGGCATTAAGAACTTGTTTCAGTATCTCATAGATATGTCGAGCCAGAGAGAACTGCATCTCTCCATCTGGGGTACAATTTAGAGTATAATTACAGCCAAAAGCATCATCAATAATCTTGAGATCATTTTGTGTTAAACATTGAATTTTAGATTCAATGTCAGAAAGATCCGTTTCCTGCGTCTGTACAATGACCTCCTGATTTGTAACCATTGCAAGGATACAATCAAGAGTTTCCTTAACTGTTGCAGGCCGACCTCCATCCAGCCCATCCTTCACCCAGTAGCAATCAGGACCATAAACAGTTCCACCATGCTCTTCGGGATAGGTAATAAGAGTGGTAGCAGCAAGACCCTGTAGAGCATCAAACTCATACGTAGGACCATAAGGTAACAGACTGAAAATAGGGTAAGCTATATTGTTGATATAATAGGCAATATTAACAAAGTCTTCCTTTGTCCTTGCCAGCCAACTCGCTACCTCATCCTTATTACTTAATTTTAAACTCTTGCCACTATTAAGATAAATAGTACGATGAATCTGATTAAAATACTCTTGTGCCATTAGACAACCCTTACCTGAAATCTATTAATATTTGGTGTGATAGCGCTATCACGTGTAGTTAGAATTGCCTTCGCATACAGGGTATTCGTATCATCGGTTCTTAACATATACTCAACCTGTACTCGTTCGTCAACCCAAGAGGCATCTGAAGGATCTATCTTTACCTTGAAAAACAAACTCCCATTATAATCTTCTACTGTGTAAATTGACAGGTCACCATCAAACTCAGGTCCAGCAAATCGCTCAGGTGTTACATACTGTAGTAAAGCGCCAAAATTACTACTCAAGCCACCATATACTCTATCACCACTAAACCCTAATGGATAATTATACCCTTCTATAAGAAGCTTATGATTAAAAGGGTAGCTAGGATCAGCTTCCTCTAGTTTAGAAGCCGTTCCTATACCAACTGGTATGTCATCCCAGTTAGTATAGCTAGTTGAAAAATCATGGTACCCCTTTGGTAAAGTAACCATCCCTGTAACTAGTTTACCATCTATATAGGCGGAAGTACTACCTAAATTCAAGACCGCACCCTCTAGCGCGTCTACTTGCACTGCTGTCTTATATTGCATGGTCTCTTTATCAAGAAACCAACCAGCCGCAACACCATAAAGCTTAGAGCTCCCCTCGGGAACATTCCTTTTTACATATGTATTTTGAAGAACAAACTTGTCTGAGTACTCATATGGTATATAAACGTTACAAACAGCCTCTTTTCCATACTCTATCTCAACTTCATGTCGACCAAGAAGGTTTGTATTTGTAGTCAATGTATTTGCCACAACAGTATCATCTAAGAAGGCGTAGGTGCCGACTGGATTAGAGATAGCAAACTGAATTACAGAAAGAGATTCTTCTGTAAAGGAAGCAGGAATCCAATTCTCATTATCTTTACTCAAGAAAAAGGAAACGCTGGTCTTGTCTGGAACAATACAGCAGGTACCATGAGCAAGCGTAGCGTAGGAAAAATTAATGGGATTCCCAGTATCATCAGTTACATAGTAGGGACCAGCATAGAGAGTCGACTTATTTTCTACCGTATAATTACCGGACAAAATATCAATATTATCAAGAGTAAACACATACTGAAAAGATGTATCGATATCAAGATCTGCAGCTTTTTTGGACAAAACTATCTGTACCTTTTGGACCCCTTTCATCCCTATAGAGATAACATTCTCCCCACTTAAAAACCTTCTTTCAACTGGCTCAGCAACAGTAAAGGTAGTTCCATCAAGGCTATAGTACACAGTAACAAACTGTGGAGAATTGGTCTCCAGAGGACTGCCAGTAAGGCGTATGTCCCCAACATATCGTCCTTCCTCACCAGTGTTAAAATCTATGTTAATTGTAACACTCATACGGCCGATTCTATTCTGAGTAAAGACCGTATGCTTCCATCTAACACCATTATCGTTTAAGAGATTAGTAACAGAAACGTTAGAATCTCGAGATAAAATACCTTTCGCACTTCGAATACCTAGATCTATTCTGGCATCGCTTATATCTTCCTTAACAAACTTATTTCTTCCCAAGGTTACATAGCCAGGATTAACCTGAACAGTAGATTTCTCTAAATCAATAAACTCATTAGTATCAAATACTTCTTCAAATCCGTGAACAAATATATCTAGCTTACCAGACAAAAGTCTCAGATTACTTATCCTGGTATTGATTGCAGTTCCAAGCTTCATACAGCGATCTGCAGTAGAGAGAAAAGCGCGATAACCATCCTCTAAAAGACCAGTCATTTCAGTTATTTTATTATTGATAACAACTAGATCGTCTCGGAAAGCATGCTGGTTCTTGTTCTCTTTCTGGACCGAAGAGTGTTCCTTAAAAAGAGAGGTTGAAATATCAAGAGAAGAAAAGCCCACATCATTAAGCCTAGGATAGGATGAAAATCCCTCCTGCATTAGCTCAAATATCTGTTCCCTGCTTGGTGCTCTAGAGTTTTTCTCAATATAGTCGAGCACAACCCGCCTTCTAAGAGCATCTGGATATTGATTTCTGAATCCTCTGGCCATTATGTAAACCTAAACCCAATATTGGTCATAATTGGAGAGAAGAAACCCTTTAGTTCTTCTAAAGGTTCTCCTTCTTCAGGAGATTTTCCCCAAATAATTTTAATCTGCTTATTAATCCACGACTTAATATTCTCTGTTCTTACTGTAACAGAATTAGATGTAGGGTTATAAGTATAGCTATTGTTCTCTATAGCAACATCATATCCAACAGTATAACCAGCAACCTTATAGCCAATTGATAACTCTTGACGCTTAGTTGCATCAACAGTCCCCCCCGCAGGGGTGGCAAGTAAAGGTTGAGACAAGAAGAGCAACCCTCGCATATAGTCAACAGAGAAACGATTAGTTAGATCGTGAGTAGGATCTTTGTAAGAATAATACATGGAGATACCTGCAGGTAAGCTACTATTTGCACCAACATAAACAGTTACTAGACCGCCAGAAGAAATATGATATTTACCAAGGGTACCCTGAGGACCTATAACGTCACTAAGAAGAGTTTCTCTATTTGCAAAATATGTACTACTATTTGCTCCAGAGAAAGCAATGCCTAAGGGACTATGCCAAGCTTCACGAGCTGCTAGCTTAAACTGTACCGTAGTGTTTGTAGTCGTTTGAATTTCTGGAACAAATTCTTCCTCCATTTGGAGAAGACCCAAGAACTCAGTGTATCCATCTACATATGGAGATTCTTGTGGAGCAGGAAAGGTTGCAGGATTATCAAAGATTTCAGGTCCCAAAATAACACTACCCATTACAATGTACTCATGAGACAAGGTCCACTTCTGAAGAGTATTTGCACTCGCAAAAATATCTTCCCTTACTTCTAGCACCCCAGTAATAGGATCTATACGCTCTGAAAGAGGGTTGGTAGCAGCGAAAGGATTTTCACTAACATCCTTTGTAATCATCGCCTCAGGTCTAACTACTATTCCAACAGGTTTAATTTTATCATACCAAACAGAAAAACTGTCTGAGCTTAGACGCTCATCTGTAGAATGTAAAAATGTAACCTTAATATTATCTAACTGAGTTGTAGTCTTATCCTTGAAATATAGAATACCATTAACCATATCAACAAAATAATCTGCTGACGGACTACTATTAGAAAAAAGATGTGCATACACAGCAGGACTATTAGCCTGAGTATTCCATTGCTCGCTAAATAGACCATTATAAGTAGTACCATTTTCAGACTGTAGTTCTAAGCTGCTAAGATTCTTATAACCCAAAGGAATAACTTGCTTACCTGGTGGAACCATAATGCTCTTTCTAGAAGGAAAAGAAGGTAAACGAGTAAGATTAATATTCTCTATGTCTGGATCAAACAAAGTCTCAAACTTCGCATAGTAGCCATCACTTCTTTCTGTAAAAAGAAGTCGATCAACATCAAACGCATACTTAATCATAGAGCCAGGTTCGATATCTTTGAGTATAAGATACTTATAATCTGGAGTAATGAAGTATTTGTCAGAAGCAAGGCTGGCCTTATCATTCACTCTAGTGAGCTCAATCCTCCGAGCATACACTCTAAGCTTTGCTGGATCTAATCCTTCATCTATAATAGAGAAGGGAAGAGGAAGACTAACCTCTGCTGTAGAAGCTATAACTCCAAGATCTAACGCCTGTGCCGACCCAGATACCTTTCTTGCAACCTTTGGCTGTATAACAAAAACCTCTTTATTGTACGGTTTCTCTGACAGCTGAAACTCTGCAGGATTATGTGTTGGAGAAACTCTTCTTAGAAGAGAATCTGTTTCAATCTTAACTTCTTCATCTGTAAAGCTAGTAGCTTCAGAAAAAACATCATCATTTCTGGTTAAAGCAAGCGACCACGCAAAATTAAACTCTTCTCCATCACAGAGTATTGTTTCTCCCTGAGTCTCAGGAAGATTTAAAACATCATTTATCCAATTCTCTCCGCCATCTACTGAAGCATTGAGATTTGCAGAGAATAAAGTATGACCCCTGGGAAAGACATCTACTGTTGCATTGGTTGCATAAATTCCAGACATCATGGCAAATATAATACTATTGATGCCGCCTTCAGATTTATACCTATGTTGCTTAAGCTCTATGTTCTTTATCCCTATAGCATATCTGGGACGCTGAACAACTCTGCCATCTTGAGTTCTAAACTTAACAAAATATGCATTCTCTTGCTCAAACTTTATTGTAATAGACTTACATCGCACAGGCATGTGTGCTATTTCCCAGAAAGTATCGTTGCCAACTGTTTTAACAACATTAAAATCATCCGGCATGCTGGGAGAAACTAGGTCATGAAGGCTTAATGTCTTACCGCTAACACTACTATATGTAATATCAGCAACAACAAAATCCATACCTTCCCCGAAGTTCAAAGATTCTATAGAAATTCCATTAACTATATCTGCCTTGTTAAGTTGACAAACTAGATTAAGCCTCAGGGGTCCACTATCAAACTTCTCGTATTCAAACCAAGTGTCAGCTTTACCATCAAAACAAAACCGAGGTAGAGTATCGTTAGTGCTTACTTCTGTGTAATTAGAGTTACCTGAAAAACCATTACTACCAGAACCAATAGCATTGGTAGCAGGATTAACGTTACTAGTCGTCGATACAGGGAGAGTAAGATATCCGCCAGAGGTGTTAATATTACACAAAGGTAATGAAGTGTAATTGGAGTCCAATTGATCAAGATTGAGAAAGGCCTCTGAAACTACCCACTTAGTATTAGTTCGATCCCATAGTCTAAGGGTGGATAGTGTTTGTCTACCTCGCCTAAGAAGACCAATTAATTCAGAAAGAGCATCTTGCTGTGAATTAAAATACTCTATATAAAGCTCAGCTATACTTCGAAGCTTAGCTGTATTCAAGCGTATAGCATTAACATTAGCCTCTTGAATGCTATTTAAATCAACAACATCTAAGTGATTAAATTCAGTTACTTCTTCTAGCTTATAGCTATAGTTGATAACCTCTTTGAACAGATGAATTATATCAACTTCAGCAATAAGGCGATCTTCAAAAGTTCCAGCAAATCGCCAGGCACTAAGATATCTTGCAAAGATCGCCTGCAAGCCCTCAATCTCGGGAACAAAATCTCTATGTAAGCAACTATTAACAGACATAATGAATTCTACATGGTACTACTTCTATTAGAAGACGTAACCTTTTTTCGCTTGAGTTTACCAGAATCTCTCTTTACGTGTGGTTCCTCTTGTATTCTCAAAGAGTACTCTCTAAGTATGGGAGTTATATATGGATTTGTACTATTAGTTCTAGCAATTGCAACAACATCAGCTGTTCCACTAGCTCCTCTAAGGCTTTGATCACAAGTAACACGGCCGTTCTTTAAATAGACAAGACCTTCATTGCTAAGAATTTGATTCTTTTTAACCCTATATTTTATCCAATAAATAGATCCTGGATCCTGGTTTAGAAACTTGATATGAAATCTACCAGCCTTTGCTTTTCTATGATACTCATCAAAACTTGCCTCAAGGGCCCAAGATCCCAGCCAACTAGACTTGTCATCTAAACTAATTAAATAGTCTTCACCTATAATTAAAAGCTCACTATCCTGATAAACTTCAATAGGGTCATCCATCTTTGTAAGATTTATTACACAATACTGTTGAGCATTTTTAAGACAACAAACTTCAGATGAAGTACCCGTATTTAGTGTAGCCATCATAGTTTTCACCTGAGGTGTAGTCTCTTGACACTCAAATATAGTTAAATCAGTAGTATTAAGAGTAGGTATATCGCTAGTTAAAATGCCAAAAGCATGAGAATTTAAAATCAAAGCAACCTTATATTCACCAGGAAATATCGTATAAGGTACTGCTTTAAAAGCTACCACATCGCCAACATCATACCCATGGGGTTCACTCATTCCAATAATAAGATATGATTTACAGCCAATAAGTGTTATAACAGGAGGAACATTCAGGGAAACACCTGATCCCTGCATACCGGTAGCTAAATGCCGTGTAAATGCAGCTGAGTGCTCAGTAAAACCAGGCAAGTGATCTACTAGTGTTTCAACAGGTATCTGAGGAGGAACATTAGGAAGTGTTGGAGCAATAAGTTCCTCTGGGTTCTCCGGGTTAGGAAGAAAAGAAACGAATAGGTTGGAATTAATAGTCGCTACATCTGCCGAACTATAATCATTTTCATCCCATGCTCTTGCAGCAAAATATCCATGAGGACCAGTCGACCCTCGAGTCTTAAAATAGGCTGTTACGGGTTCAGCACCAGCATGTACTGGACCATTACCAGTAAGACCTAAAATTCTCTTCTCCCAAACAACCTGATTTCCATCAGTAGCAGCTACATAATCATTATAAGCAGTTCGAACATCTGGATACTTTTGCAAAAGATCTTCATTAATAGTTGGAGCTACCTCATTTGAAAGAGACAATACGGTATTATTTAGCTTATGTGCGTAGAAATTCGTTCGAGACATCTCCATAAGAACCACACTATCTTCAGGAGACTGCTCTTTAGTATCCTGCTCTGTTAAAGGAGCTCGGACAGCAGCAAGGCTTACTAATATTGTTGTTACAACACCAACCGTAGACACCTCATTTACAGTCACTGCCATGAGCTTTGTACCGTTAAGAGCTGACTCAAAGGTAGTGTCAGCCTCAACCCTATTCGTAACAGAATAGAAAGTACTGCTACCAAAAAGTCTCCATGACTTTCCTTGTGAGCGAAAAATACCAGGATCAATAAGAAGATAGTCCTGAGGATTCTGTCTTATTTGCTCCTTTAGATTAGGACTAGCTTCAGTAAACTTCCAGCCCAAGATGAATTCAAGATCTTCATCAGAAGGAGAAGTATATATAATATTATATTCTGTGCCTAAAGCAGTTGTATTAGATAATCCGGCAGCATTAATGACAGCATCTTCAAGTGCTGTTCGTATATTAACCTCTGAGCTAGACGGAATCTCTGCGCCTCCGTGGATCCACTCAGTTGGATAAGAGTAAGTTGTCAAATTATATACATTCGGATCATCATTAGCATCAAAAGCTGTACTTGCTTGAGATGTAATAGTAAGATTCTGAAGATTTGTTGACATCTCTATAAACTGAGAACCAACAGCTTGAATAAGCGAGACAGGAGAAAAGCTCTCCTTTAGGCAAACTGTGCAAGCCTCTTCAATACAATTCAATTCTGAGCTCCAGCGGAGATCAGGGTAAAGTTTTACACGAGCTTCATTACCAATACACTTAAGATATTCCATTTGAATAGGATAGGAGTCTGGCATCGGGACAAGGCTATCAACAATGAGAGTATCTCTCGTCTGATCTACAATCTTTCTTCTTGTATTTTCTGTTGCAATGGGTGCTACCTTTGTAGACTCTCCACCACCGAAAAGTCGAAGATAACAATAAAACTCATATAGAGTTTTTCCTTCTGGAAGAATAACAGACCTTAAGTAAGTATCAAATGTCTCGACAGGGAGAAGCTGTTCAGCGGCCCACTTAATATCAAAACCAATTGGGCTGTCTACATTAATAGGAGTGCCGCTTCGAAAAATACCCTTTGGCTCAAAAACAACCAAGCCAACAGACATGTCTGCTATTGAAAAATCATACACACGACCAGTTACCTTTTGGCCCTCATCTGGCATACGCGCATAGAAATTTGCATCTTTCAAAAGACTATTAATAGCTGTTATCTTTTTATCGCCAACAACAAGATCTTTTCTACCTACAGTACCATACTGCTCAAACTTAATTTTGATATACTTAGTATGTACCGGCTGAAAAAAGAGCGTAGTACTGAGCTCTCCAGGAACAGAAACAGAGTTAAGAGAAACTTCAGAGCCATCCTCACTTCTATAAGTGAGCCCATCTTTAGCAATGGTTAAAGTAGAATTACATATAGGCTCAAACTTTAGATAATTGATCATGACCAAATTGGGCATCTCGAGTTCAAGAGTAACAGTCGACACACAATTGTAAGGATACTCATCAAAAGTAGTTCTACTTTTGTACTTCCTGGAAGTATTATCATACTCGCGACGCATAATGACGTGCTTAAAGATCTTATTATTTCTTGTTAGATTCATTGGATCTGTAGACTCAAGCGTAAGAAGTGAATCCCCAACATCAGTAGTTTCATCAACAACATATATGTCTCGAATAGGAGTCTCTTCCATATGTCTAACAGGAAGCGTTAAGCCTGCATTTGGCTGTACTGAAAGTAAATACTTCTCTCTGTAGGAAAATCCAGTCTTAAAGTCTTGAAGCATAGACTGGTCCCCCCACTGTCTCGGCCTATCTATGCCTCGGGTAAAAGTATTCAGATGTACTTTTGAATAATTGTAGAGAAGTTTAATCTCCTCCTCTCCCACTTCAGCACTTAACCCTAAGAGTTCTCTCTGTACACAACGCAACTTAGCAAAGGCTTCTTTAGTACTTCTTCCGATATGAGCAACTAAAGAATTTGATCTAAGATTATGACTATGTAAATAGTATTTGGCATCTTTTAAATACTCTGAGTGAGCAGAGGAAAAGAAAGGTACACCTGGGACATAGATCGGATCAGCTAACGTATCGGGAGCATCTGCAAGGTACTGAAGAGCACTGGCAACTGTACCTTCTCCCGTCCTTGTAACATGTTTATAGTCAAGGACTCTGCTCTTTGCAGCCTTTAGAAGGTCATGCTTATAGTCAACTTTGCTTTTATATTTACTTGCCATTAGCCAACTACCAAATTAATAAACAACCTTCTTGCACTAATAGAAGACGGCACCTCAAACTCAAGCTTTATATCCAGTGTATCACCAGCGTCTAGATCGTCGATCATCACTCTATTCGTCCACTGAGATCCTTTAGATCTCGTTATGTAATAACCAGTCAAACTAGTTGCAGGCGAGTATATCTTAATCCCACCAGTAGTAGAAACAAGGTCTGATTCTGTCCCCCAAGTTAGAACATCTTGATAATCTGTTGCAGGGGGTTGATCTGCAGGATTATTCCAAGGACCCACATTGGAAGAGGGACGCAGATATATCCCCAGATTCTTCAACTTTTCCTGTCCAAAATTTTGTATTTTGAACAGAGTGGTTCCGGGAAGAAGCACGTCAGCAGTAATCTTGAGGGGGTCATATATAGTTTTATTATTAGAAATAAAAACAAGATCAGTTTCAACAGTCATTACATCACCATTACTCCTAGTTTATTCCCAAAGGGAAGCTCGATACCATTCTCTACCACTCGAACCCCATAATAATATATATAGCCAGATTTCAAATCATTAACGTCTGTATAGACTACAGAACCTTCGGCAGGATTTACAATTGAAGTTAAGAGAACCCACTCACCCACCGGATTTAATTTTCTGTAAATATTGTAGGTAAGATTTGGGCCCTCCCAGGTCATATAGAGGTTCACCATCTTTGCTACACTAGAAATACCAGTGAGCTCTGGCATCTTATAATCCCAGTGAACAAGACCAGAGTCTGCAGAAGGCAAGTATGAAGTTAGAAGTTGCTCTGCTTTATCAGGGGTTAAAACCCCACCATAATCTTCTAGGAGAGTAATAGGTGCTCGAATAAGCATCATGTTATTTTGAGGAACAACCTGCCCGTCATCACCACAACCTAGATGGGACTGAAGGATCCGAGGGTTTGCCCTAAAGGTATCTTCGAAGTGATCCTTCTTAATTACAGCTCCATCACGTCTAACATCAAAGACAATAGAGTCTTCCTTATCTCCAATATCCATAACTACAACTTCTGATAACACATAATACTGATACTCATTAAAATGTGGAAGCGTATATAAGTTAGTGAAGTTGTTTGAATCTGTTAAGGAGTTGTACTTCATTCCAATAATTGTATCGGGATTAAAAGTACCATCATCATTAAGAAGCTGGAGGTTCGGATAGGTTCTACCCAAATCTTGAGATGCAGAAACAATAATACCATCTTGATCAATACCAAGATGATGGATAGCTCTGTCATGAAAATGAACATCTGGAATAATATAAAAGACCCACATCTTAGCAAGAACATCCTTACTATGAAGAGGATTTAATGTTAAACCAGTATACTCATATTCATGTGCCTCATAAAAATAACTAGCATAGAAACTAAAGTTTGGATCAACCTCTATCCCCATACTAAAGAAACCATTAGTATTATCCCAATCAAGAATCTTATCTGATTCATAGAAAATCTCTGTGTCAGAATATCTAGTACCACCTAATACAGGATCTGTCGTATAAACTGCAGCTAGCTCAAAGTCTGCATCATACATAAAAATAGTAAGATGCCGAAACAGTGCCGGATCAACTGCAAGATACTTACGGGTAGCAACAAGAGTATTTCTATTAACCCATAACACTTTTTGGGAAGGGAGATATACGAAGGGCTTGCTGGGAGCAAAGGGCTGCAAATCGTACTCAGGTACAAAAAATCTATGAACCCTATTGTTTAGTACGGTTGTAAATTCGCCATCAGTAAACCTCAAAAACCAAGAATCTGTAGGCGTTTTTCCAGAAGGAAAGAGCGGACGAATACAACTAGTATCTAAAGGCTTAATATACCAAGTACTGTCACCATACATATAGAAGGTAAAGCCTGAAGTATTACGCTCTCTAGTCCATACGGTACCAACAATCTTTCCAGTATCTAAATCAACATCTTCCCAACTAGCTTCAGAGGCAGCAGGCACAGGACTAAGGAGCTCATTGGTTGCCTTCCCATCTATATCAACAGAAGTAACATAGTATATACGATAAGCTCCTGTGTCCGGATTATAGAAATTCTGGTAATTGGTATAGAGCATATCATGATCTAGATCTTTTAATAATCCTGTCTCTATATCAACTTTTCCACCCTCAGTAATAACATGTATTTCTGCCTCTATTGTCTTCTTGGGAAGCACGTGTTTAAAGAACAGAGGCTTTGCTTTACCATGGGTATCAATAATAGATTTATTAGTAATCGCAATAGACTTATACCTACTGCTAAACGAGGTACCAACAATTTTAGTCCAGGTAATATCATCACCTACAAACTCAATATGGTTAGCAGCAACCCGATATGTCTTGTCAATGATCTGGATATTCTTCCAGGCATCTATTGGTGAAGTTTCATAGTAAGCAATAGGTATTGTTGTATCGGTTATTTTACTTGTATAAATGAATCTCTCTGTATATTTGCGTACGTGTGCAGATACAGGTAGTATAGCCTGCTGTTCAGGACCATGCGCTATAATCTCTAGATTAATAGACTTGGGCACGTCTCACACCTATCGAGTAGTATAGAACCATAGAACACGAATCGTTACAGGAAGAAACCATAATGGAGCATTTTCGGGGCCTGGGTGTACGTAGCCACCCTGATCACCCAATTCCGAGTTATGATTACCCACATTACCGAGCTTCATCCCAAAATTTCTATGAAATGGATTGCAGTTTTGCCAAGAGGGCTGATAGTTACCGAGGTTCTGATTTGTCGGCATTTGAACATTGTCAGGACCACCAGAATCCCATACAGGTCCAGCTCCACCTGCATGCATTTCAACTCTTAGAGAATTATATTCCTGGTGATAGTTCTGATGTGTCAATGGATTTCCCCACGCAGCAATATCTGTTGCAGAAAAATCATTATAATGCAGAAGATGACATAACACTGAAGCTTCCTGACAATCTTCATCGTTGCCAAAATGCATGCCCCCCTGAATCCACTGAGAAGCTGGATATAGACAATTAAGCCCCTCCCATCGCGCCCAAGTACCAAAGTCTTCACTAGCGTTTCTTCTAACCATTACCTGAAAACCTAGAATCATAGGATCTTCGCTAGGGGCCGGATTAATAGTATTTTGTCCAATACCAGTATACCATGGGGTAGGCATCACTGCTTGCCAAAGCCACAACTCTTCACTGTTACCGCCTTGGTCATCACTAGTCCAACCGGTCATCGATGAGCCTCCATCGGGAACTTTGGCATAACCTAAATTCCGTCTCATACCATAAGCAAGAGTTGCGTGAGATGAAAATAAAGTTTTTACTTCAGGGACAACTCCTCTGTCACCACCGCCCCAACAATTTGCACCAACCATCTGGTTAGCACCCGACGCTGTACCAGGATAGTAAGTAGTATGTGCTCCAGATTGGCTTGCGGTATGAACAGAATTAGTCCCAGAATGATAAGCAGTTGTAAATGTGTAAACCGAATTACCCCCAACAATTGGTCTCTCATAATATAAAGGCTTATCAACATCAGTACCTAATTGCATACCTTTAAGAGCAACAGTTGCATTTTCACCACGCAGCGCTACCACACCACGGTTATCAGTTCCAGCAGCACGAGTAGCAAGCGGATCTAATTGGTTGTTATAATGAGGTGCAGAAGCTAAAGCATCGATAAACACATTACCCGAAAGCCCTCTAATGCGTACACCTGCATTATTTGCAGGGTTACTAGGAGTTGGCGGATAATTAACAGTATGAGCAGCATTATCCCATTGCACAATTTCTACAGAGTCTCGTGAACGAACCACAGCATATGCATCTGCATTTATTGTAACTCGACGGAGAGTGCTAGTAGAATCAAGAAAAGATGTAGCATCAATTGCTATCTCGTTTCCTGTAAACAAGGCAAGGCTTCCACCCTGCTGAGATTCAATACGAAAGTGACCTGTAGAGCCATCTTTAGTGCGCCATATTTGGGGCGCCTTAGGATTAAGGTGTTCACTTCCCACCAAACCATTCACAAGATTGGCTACATTATGAGGTTTATCTCCAAAGGAAAGCATAAAGCTTTCACCCTTATCACCAAGATACCCTCCCTTGTCTAAATAGTTATCCTTAGTGAGCTCATCATGGCTTGCATCTGTTCTTCGACCAATAACTAGGTGCCCACGAAGAGCATTCGAATCATTTCCTGCATGATCAGGTGGCGTTAGCGGGTTAATAAAGAGAGAAGCACTAGCATCAGTTGCATCTATCTCACCTCGATAACCATCTCGATGTAAGTACTGAGGAAAGTAATTAGACTTATGGTTAAGCTCAGGAAAGAAGCGACCCGAATCTGCAATATACTTAAAGTTATCTGTCAACTCTCTAATAGAGATAGCTGGCTCACCATACTTCCTGTCATGAGAATGAGTAAAAGACTTCTGTCTAAGATCATCAATAGAGGTTGTAATATCAGTTCCTACAGTAACAAGAGACCATGAAAGATTTGCATGGTTGGTAGGCAGCTCTATATTTCCAACATAAAAAGAAATCTGATTACTATAATAGTAAGTAGCATCTGTGAAATTCTGGCCAGTATCTTCACATCTTAAATACATTAAACCTTGAGGAATAATATCCCCAGCAACAAAACTAGATATCTCAAAGAAGTACGGTAACTTATACTGTGCGTTATGATTTAAATCTTCAGAAGACTTTAAACTTGCTGAGTTCTGCTTTATGTTTGACTGCTGAGCACCAATAGTCGGAAGCTGAAGTCCATATAATCCACGAGAATCTGGCTGACCTTGAATAAGCCAAGCAAGCTTTTTACCAAGTAAAATATCATTTGGATCTGGAATAGTATTAAAGCTAGCCAAGGAATAATTAGGTCCGCCACCAAACTCTACAGCTTTCACCGGATAGGTAACTTTGATACCAGCCAGAGTAAGATCCCAAGTATAGACCTTAGAATTTGCTAAATCGACATGATAATCACCTGTCGCCTTTACATCACTCAGTGTTGCTTTAGCAGTTGTAAATACCGGAGAAGTATTATTATCTAAAAAGACAACATTTGGAGCAGGAACACCCGGTATAGCCTTAGCTAGAGTAGAGAGAGGGTACCTAAAATCATACTCTCTAATACCTTCTGGTATCTCTTCAAGTTCAATCTCTGTTGACCAAGGAGAAGGAACTCCACCAGTCGTGGCAGTACTACTATTTACAATACGAGGATTCAGATTTGATGCGGGCCCAATAAGCCTTGCAATGTTTGCTATATTAAGTGGCCGACCATGACTATTTGCATGAGTAACCGCATCTTGTCTATCTCGACGAGTTCCCCATGGAATAGTCAATCGTGTCGATACAGGAGCATTCACATCGCCTGCATACGGCCAGGACTCGTCATGGATATCTCCAACTGCTGTTTCTAAGTTAAAGAATCCTAACTTTGTTTGCGATACAAGAGCATTAAACTTATCTGCAGTAGGCCGCTCGCCCGCTACAAATTCAAGGAAAACACTAACTAAACTTCGATGTTTATCTGCCATAATCTAACCACACTCACATTAAGGTAATACAACCGGGAAACTACTGTGATTCACATTCAAATTGAATGTATTGATTCCCTCAGCTTTTGGATTTATAGTTAAAAAGTTTGCTCCCTCAAGACCCGTACCTACATTAAACTCCTCAGTCACAAACCCAAACCCATATGGGATAGGCAATTGACCACTATGATCAACCCCCTGTAAGTAAGGAGGTATATCTAGACGCAAGCGAATTGTGTTAGACACAATAGTCTTGCCACTAGCGGGATCTTTGCAGTAAGCATACAGGGAAACGATATCAGAAGCAACCAAGAGATAGCCTCCCAAATTGCTATTAAGGTCATCAGGAGCAGGGGAAGTAAGCAATCTGTTCTCGAACGTAACACTAGTAGTACCAACTACTTCCGGGCGAACAGGATAGTAAGCCCCAACTTTGAGACTACCATCAGCAGCAGGAATTGGATGAAGTACACCAGTCTCTTTCCACTCATAGAGAACCACTGCTACACCCTCTAAGAACTTTCCGCCGATCCAGCGTCGAGAGCCACCACCACGACCATCTTCTTTCCTCTCCCATGCACGGCAGAAGCTACCTGATACAATATTATTCAAGCCAGAAAGAGATTTGTCGAATAGGAAACGAGTACCGTCTATACGGCCATAGGGGTTACCCGGAGAGTATGAACTCACATTATAAACATCCATGGCATCAACTATCTTACGAGTGTAAGAAACGCCCCCGACTATAACGTCTACTGTCCCGCCAACCCACTGAGAGGGTGCATCCTCAAAAGTCTCTGCTACAACCATTGAGGAGCCATGACCAAAGGTAGTTCCACCAACAAAAGTAGTGCTCTCATCACCTGAAACAACCGTAAGCTTCATACCTTGTGTACCCAATGTTCTGTCATGTTTAAGTACTTGATATACTTGAATATCTTCTGAGCCTAAACCTGGGGGAAGCTCCTCTAAAGTGAAAGTCGTATTTGTACCATCATTTGTAACAGAATAAATATCCTTAGAGATAGAGTCCCAGTCGTATGGAGCGTTATACAAGGTATATATTTCACCCAGCGAATTGCTTATAGCACTATACCGATTGAGACTACCATTCAGACCGCCTGTAGGCGAGTCTAAAGCAATTGTAATATCAATTCCTTCCACGGGGTTATCTCTGGAATCAAGCGCTCTAGCGGTCAATCTCGAGACATCTGTGCCATAGTATATGGGGCCATATATATTGCCCCCCAACAGGGGGCTATCTGTCTCAAGAATCAGCTTGGCAACATGAGTCTCTGCAGGGTTAATCTGAATAACCTTATTTGTAATAACATTACTTACCGATTTAACATCTAAGACAGGAGTCTTATTTGCAGTTCTTTCTTCAATATCGGTAACTTCATACTCAATTCTGGGTACTGCTGTATACGTAATATAAATATCATCTGTATCAAGAGTAGCTGCCCCGTGCTGAGTATCAGCGATGACATCCCCTACAGTGTGGGGTTGGGCTAAAGTTCCATTATATCCTCGCAAACAGTTATAGAATCGGTTGCGACCCTTACTGTAATAAAGGATCTGTTCTGTACCTATAGTAATAATACCCTGCTCTGGATAAGAAGAAAAAGCAGGATCATTATGATAGAAAACTATCTCAGTATCATCCGTTGCAATATTATCACGTAGAATTAAATCCGGAGCTTTATACCCCCCGAGGGTAATAATGCCTAAGTCATGATCAACAGAAAAATGCTTATCAGTACTTGTACTAAAGTTTAGACTTGTTGTCTCGGTCAATTCTTCAGCAACAGAACCAGTAACAACAAATACACGTACACTTGAGTTTTCTAGTGGAAAATACTTCGTAAAACAATCTCTACCTTGTGAAGCTCCCTGACCAACGGGTTCAGCAACAGCTTCACGGAGTGCTTTTGCTCCTGCATGGGTGCAAAGAAGATCCTCTAAATGTTTAACATCGCCCACCTTCAGCGAAGCATCTCTATTGAGATATAAGGTGTGAGAGATGTTATTGCTTTCAGTTATACTCTCTATAATATATTCATAGTGTCGCTCAGAAAGATTTGTCCATAAGACAGTATCACCATCTACTGTAGGCAACCGAGTTAAATCTTCTTCCAGATTTCCAGTAAACTGGTCGACATATTTATAGGTAAGAGAAGGTCGATTAATAAATTCTTCATCTCTCTCATAGAGAACAACAGATAAAGAATTTAACCGAGCATCTTGCCGTAAGGAATGATAGTGAACACCATTCTTTATTGAAAGTGTATTAATTTTCTCTATTGAAGAATAATCAGAATACAGATTCTTATCTGCAAAAAAGATAGAATACTTACCTGGACGAACAATAGGTGTCCAACTAAGAAACTCACCAGTATATTTTATTTCAGACAAGCGTAAAAAATCTGTATAAAGAATACTGCCTGATTGCCAATACTCTTCTTTGGTGCCATCCTTAAGACCTGCAGTGTGACCACCAAGAGTAGTGAGATACAAAGTCTCGTTTTGAAGAGGACTTTCAAGCCTCCTCTTATCCCATTGCCAACCCGGGATTTCAGCTTCTGTAGCAAAGACACCAGTAATCGGAACATATTTATAGGAACTATAAACAAAGTTCTGAATATTGAGTTCTACTACTTCACAACCTAAAGTAGATTCTTCAGATTTAGGAGGAGTAACAATCTCCTCCTCTAATATATCAAATCCCCAAGTTGCATTATAAACAGTCATCTATTACTCCATTGGAATATCACTAATACTAAGTTGAACATATACAGAGCTCTTTAGAAGAAAGTCTACATCTGGATTAACAACTATTTCATACCTTGTTAGCGGTGCCTCCAGATCTGAAGTATCGGTTATCATACCAGTATAACCAGACTGAAAAACACCATTCAAAATCATCCGATCTTCAGCTCTTATTAGTATCTCTTCAGGTGTTAATTCATCAACAAACATAGTAAGTGTATCTATATCAAACTGACCCTCATCAAACATTTCAATCGTACACGAAATATTAGTATTACCAAGAATATCTACTGCATTAGCTGCAGGAACTGAATTCGTCAAAATTGTTGGTGGTGGAGTTGGGTCTGCCTCCGAGTACCAATAAAGATAATATTGAGCCCAATTCTGATTAGCAGATAAATCAAAACCTTTTACATAAATAACATTAGTTGAGCCATACTGCCAATTTGTACCACCTGGATGATTCCCACGATCTACTACAATGGAATACCCAGTTGTACCTACAGGATTACCAGACACAGCTGTAATAGTTGAAGCTGAGAAATCTGAAGCAAACGCACCGCCATAATATACTTGTTGCCAGTTTGGATAGTTTACATTATTGCTTTCTATAGCCCAAACCTGAATAGTATTCTGGTCTATTCCAGAAGCGTCTGTAATCTTAACTTCCCTAGTTGTATCTATTGCTACATTTGTATCATAATTGTTCCAACCAATTGTATCCCATTGTGGCCATATAGTATCGGGCTGGGTTAGTGTATGAAAAGTATAGCTATCAGTTAAAGTGTTTGGAGTGGCTGCATTATCTGACGCTGTAACGGTAACTGTAAAATCAGTATCTTCTTCAAAGAGAGATTGATTATCAAATACAAAGTGGTAACCGTTCGATATGGTAGTTACAGCGCTTTCTGGAACTCTGAAATTAGAGGCCGGAAAAACAACAAAACCCCCTGCAGAACCATCATAAACTGTAGTTGCTGGATTAGCCGCCTCTGCAAAAGTTATTACAACAGTACTTAAATCTATACCTGAACCTATATCAATAAGATCAAATTCAATATGACCATCTAGTGTCATATCTTGAGCATTTCTAGCAGGA
>Ga0098061_1000442_pt1 | contig 19830 bp, 25 predicted proteins | sample 22_taG_FD_92579 | JGI IMG/M metagenome (GOLD analysis project Ga0098061, IMG submission 92579) | Marine viral communities from the Subarctic Pacific Ocean - 22_ETSP_OMZ_AT15343 metaG | ecosystem: Environmental > Aquatic > Marine > Oceanic | place: Subarctic Pacific Ocean | collected 2015-01-20
CATCCAACAACTTGATTCGCGGTTCAAATTTATCAAGAACGTCAAGGATAGCATCCTCGATGTTTGATTCTGTGACAGGTGTATACGGCTCAAACAATAGACGCGATACCCCACTACCTATGTTTGGATTGAACGGGACTTCATAGAAGTTGAGCAGCACAAGATTCTTAACAGATCGCTTGATAGCATCTTCACCTGTTAGCATTGCAACATCGCCGGTGATAGGATGTGCGGTGAAGTTAATATCAAAGTCTTTGAACCTGTCAAGTGAAGCTCGGGGGGTTAGTTGTATTGCCATGTCTTTTCTCTGTTATTTAATGATACACGGATCGCATTCACAAACTGGCGATTCTGGAATAACAAATTCGACTGCACCGGGGCGACTTAGCGGGTTCATTGTGATGTCACCCAAACCAATCTCGGTCATCAATCCACCACTAATTACATAGCTAGTACCATAGATACGCTGTGTATAGTTGCCATATTGAATCTCTTCAATCACGCCAGTTGAACCAAACACACTCTTCGTGACATCGCCAAGCACTGCTTGGTCGTAGTTACCACCAACGGTAAGATCAATGTTGCCGCCGATGTTCTTATCAACACAACCAGCAACTCTCCACAACACATCACCACCAACATTAAACGACAGGTCTTTGTCTGTCTTGATGTTCAGTGAATCCTTGGAGTATAGGTTGATGTTGCGTCCAACATTTAGGTTCAGGTCTGAATTGTCACCAACCTGAATATCCAAGTGGTTGCCTTCTTGGTTGTCCGCATTCACATAAATCTTAGCTGCCTTGTCGATTGTGATGTCGGCATTTGCCTCGATGTGAATCTTATCGTTTTGCAGAATGATGGTGTATCGCTCACCAACAATTTTTTCTACACGTGTTCCGTCTGGATGGATTTCTACAAAGCTGCCCGCTCTGTGGAACCGGTGGTAACGCTCTGCTCCCGGCGTATCATCCCATTCCTCAACATGCCCCGATTCTGTTTCCTTTACCTTGTTGTATGGATACTTTGCGTCATATGGAGTTTCGGGTTCTTCCCACTTTGTTCCTAGTGATTTGACCGGTGGTTCACTGTCTGGTATACGGTAACCACTCTCATTGGGACCAACATAGAACGCACACTTCTTAGGAACATCGCCAGTGATGTTCGGCATCTCTGCGGTCGGAACGTCTTTGTCTATGTTGTCTCTCTTCCATTTGAGAAGAGTCTTGTCTTGTAGGTCTTCTTCTTCGCTTTCTCTGTCTTCTACTTTGTTGCGAGCAAGCCGGTTTGTGTCTGGTTCTAGCTTGAACGATTCCTTACGAGTTTCGTAGTCGTTCTTACCTTCGATGGGATAGTGTTCTGCCGCATCGTTTTCTTCTAGATCAACACCAACTTCACCAACACCTTGCGACAAACAGGTGTCTTTTGATTCTTTTTGTGCCGGGTTGTGCGACTGATCCTTGTATCCCTTAAACGATAATCCGCACCCCGCCTTGTCGGGGTTCTCGCTTTCGCTTGCCGCTTTCTTGTAGTTGATTTTCTTCGGCGGTCGCGGCGCATCTTCTAAGTCTTCATCCTCCCGTGGGTCGTAGAATCCCTCTGTCTGTACAGACAATTCATCACATTCATCGCGGGCAATCTCAGGATCGCCGCCGGGGTTGACGCATTCAGGTGTACCAGCAAACGCACCTAGAATAATAGGTTGCTGTGCTGACTGACCATCAATGAATACACCAAACACCCATGTACCTTCAACCAATCCTGATGGTGATGTACCAATACCATTCATTGCTGCCGACGTTGTAGGCTGAATAGGTACTGCCCACGGTAGCTGAGATGTATCAATACATTTCTGCTGACCAGAACCGCCATCGCCAGAAGCAGACGAGTCATCATCATTGCATAGGATTTCGGTGTGGTATCCAAGACATCGCACACGAACACGCCCCAACATTTCGGGGTCCATTCGGTCTTCGACAACACCAACAAATGATTGTAGATTGAATCCTAGCTTATCCATAATTTACCTATTTCGATTGAATATCTCTTCTATATTTATTGTGCTGACCTTGAGCAATCCACCACCAAGAATAGAAGTAGCAGCAGATATAAATGATGCCACTGAACTAACAACTTCAAAGAACGAAAGTTTCGGGTATGTCCGAACAACAGAGTCTTTGACAATCTCTACTGTCTGTGTATACCCGTTGTCTTTATTTATTTTGTGTGCAACAGACACAACGAGCCATTTGCCCTTAATGTATGGGTTCTTTTTCTGTTGAGTAAGAACCGGTTGGTTCGATGGGATGTCCCATGTAACCATATCACCGACACGCAAATTACTATCGCCCGAAGTCTCAAGAATACATTTTGTGTTTTCGATGCGAGACATAAACATGTTTCGTCGCCATGCGGTCTGCTCTACTCTTGACGAATTTTCTTTGTCTTCGTCTACTGCCTCGCCCGGTTCCTTGTCTGTAAACAAGCCTCTTCTCTTAGGCAGAACTGATATATACGAATCGCTAGGTACTACTTTTTCCTTGTCAGTAGGTTCTGCCAAGTTAGGGTTTTTTTCGATCTTGCCGCGTGTAGCCTTAAACTCATCAAAGTAATTGTATTCGTGGATGTCATATCTCTTCTTGGTGATGTCTACAATGATGGTCTTACCGGCAAGAGAACCACTGGATACTTCCGCAAGATAGTCAGCAGTGCTTTTGACCTGAAAACTTCTCACATTACGAGAAGCGACATCATCATTTTCAGACCCATTGAGCGACTTTTCTTCAACATGAACATATTCTTTGACTGGTTGTTTGTTCTTTACAAGATCACCAAACGACACATAGTGAAACTCCGAACCGTTTCCGCCGGGTTTCAATGCTTCATAAAAGATGAAGTTTGGTAGTGAGTTGGGTTCATCGTTTTTAGCACATCTGTTCGTAACAAAGTTGATTGCGTGTAGCGGTGACCAGTTTGGAACAAGTATGCGATCCTTGTCTTTACTTTCTCCGTGGATCACTAGCTTTTTCTTATTCGAAAAGTCTTTTACCCATGCATCGTATAGCTTCTTGACAATCTCGGTCTGCTTGTCATCGTAGAACTTAGAGATGCGAACCTTTTCGTTGTGGCAAAACTCAGGCGATGCACACTTGAGAAAATACACAAATTGTCTACGCTTAGCACCTTGAACTCTATCAGATACTTTGTATAGCGACAGCTTAGCTTCGACGTTTCCTTTGTCTGGTGACTGGAACTGGATTGTGATAAAGTCCTGTCCTGTAAACGGCAAAGCATCGTCAATCGGAACCGATGTGACAACCATGATTTCAGCAGTCAACGATGGCGAGAATAAATCTTCATACAAAACCATCTCTCTCATGATTTCGCGGATGTCGATCTTCTTCTTGCCGTTAGCTGATTCTAGAACCAACTTCTTTAGCTTGACTTGTTTGACTTGCGATAATGCCATTTATTCCTCGTCCATGATTCGCTCAAAGTCAGCACGTGCCTGACCGATTGCATCAGTTTGTAGTAGAGAAATAAATCTCTTACCATCATTCAGGTCTTTTTCGTATTGTTGGTTTGTGATAACAGTCGCTTCGATTGTTGAGTTTGGGCTACCAGACGGAACAGCATAACCAGCAAGGTATTGTGTGTCTGAGTCATAGGGATCATACCACTTGCCAGTGTCAACATTTTCAAAGTGGTGAACAGCATCACGGGAGAATGATACTTTGCGACGAACATATCCAACTGTGCCTGATGTCACGCCGGTCAGCAGATCGTCTTCAGAGATTGTTCCATACACACCAGTTACTTCTAGTCGTGAATACGTAGCATCCCATCGATTGACTTTGCCGCTTGGTAGCACTGCCCAATCATCACCACACTGCAAATCAGTATCCGGTTTTGGTGTAAGCGGGCTATCCAGTGTTGCCCATTTAGTAGACCCATCATAGTCTGTGATTATTCTGTATTGTTCATTCGCACCATCATGCACAAAGAGAACCCCGCCATTATAAACATCATCAGTAGACGATCCATCAACGAGCTTCACACGTGGTGAGTTTGTGTCAAAAGACGCACCGCCGATTGTACCGCCCCATGATGTCCACGGAGCATACACATATTCGCCGTTTGTGAAAGACCCACTGATATTACCAAATGGACTTGCCCCTACAGCATCGCCCACGAAATAGGTCTGACCGGGATACTTCTCGTTGGTGTATGCAAACAATCCTGTCTCTGATACAGGAACGTCATAGTTAGGATCGATTGCACCGTTGAGCGACAAGATCAACCAGTGTAGCTCAGAGTCTTTGTATGTTTTATACGCAATGTGTTCGGGGCGGTCGCGGTCTTCAAATGCATATCTATCATGCAGTAGAATATTTTCTTTCAGCACACTATTGAACTGAACACCACGAAGAATGTTCGTAAGGATGACTGTTTTACCATCTTTATCAATGTCATATTCGATTGTTGGAAATTCGCTGAAGTATGCCATTAGTCGCCTTCTCTAATAAATTTCTTGGTAACGATTGCCAATTCTTCAAAGGTTAGGTCAAGCTGAACGCCCAAAGGTGCGCCGCCTTTGAACGTAGTGAATTTATCTGCTGCTAATGTGTTATAGGTAACATCCACTGTTTTGATAACAGATTTTCTAAACTTGTGTAGGTGTGTTTCGTCTTTGTATTTTACCTTGATCGTATCTGGATACCGGATAAGACCCTGCTCTTTACCACCAATGTAATCGGGTGCTGCTGCTAGTTTTAGTGCTTTCACAATATCTTTGATTGCTTGTGCTTCGCTGCTATCGGTTGCAATCATGTTAAACGAAAACGAGAACGATCTGTGATCCATTGTCTTGAACGCATAGGTTAATGCCGGGTCGCCGCCTAGCTTTACTGTGCTTGCACTGATTGCTCTAACAACCTCATTGTCCGCGACAATATCTGTTGCCACATTAGACACAGCATCAATGCCATTCTCGGCAAGGGATTTAATGCCTTCCGCATTCCCCTTAGACAATTGCTCAAGCCCTGCTTGGATTTCTTTCCTGTTCTTGTTCACACTACGAGCAAGCCTGCTGTCTAGAGTATCATACTGTGCGCTCAGCGTTTCTTTTGGTTGAGCAGGCATATACAGATGAATTTTATCACCAGTGGTATCGTCTGGTGATTCTAAAATCTGTATTTCCAGAAAGTTTGGAAACGATTCAACGTCTTTTGGGAATGAGTATGTTGCCATCTATGCTTTCTTCTTTTTGCTTTTTTTGTGGGTATACTTCTTGCCACTTGGTCCGTATATGTCATACTCCGTCATTACACGAAACTCATAGCCATTCGATATACAATACTCTTGTGCGGCATTCCATTTAGCCTCATTTACTAAGTATTTAGCCATCTGGTTAGCATATCTTTTGCTAGGTCGCTTGGGCTTTTTCGGCTCGACTGTTTCTTTTTGGGGCTTGACTTCGATGATGGTCTGAATGATCGAACCATCCTTCGTTCGCATCTTCGCATAAATATCAGGGAAGTATCGGTGGACCCGGCTATCGAGCGGGTGTAGATATGGAATGATGATTTCCTCACTCGACCATTTCAGCACGTTTGGATTGTGGTCTAGGTGATAGAACACATCACGTTCCCACGACGAGCGATAGACGATCTTGGTCGGATCGCCTTGGTATTTGTCCGGATTTGACGGATTGTATTTGCCTTTCCATGCCACGTTACTACTCCTATTTATCGAATCTCGCAAAAATTATTTAGATATTTTTGTATAAATACTAGTATGGCAAATAACAAACCCACTGTCTTTGACGATCTTGCGGCTGGTGCTAGGCGAATGGACTATGTGCCTCGCACGCGAGAAGCACAATCATACTATAAACGCAAGGCACGATCTCTTAGAAATCTCACTCCACGTAGGATGATCAGGAATGCTGATAGAGATAATGTTGTCACTCGCATTCCCAAAACCAGAAGCATCATTGGTCACATGGTCATGTTCCAATACGACCCGAAGACAAAAGATACGCTGCCATACTACGACAGGCATCCGTTGGTATTTATAGTGAAACCCCTGCCCGATGGATTTCTTGGGTTGAACTTTCACTATCTGCCGTACAAGTGGCGAGCGATTCTGCTCAATAGACTGACAGACATCGCAACAAACGATAAGTTTGACGAAACAACACGTATTCGGATGACATACAAGATACTCGCCAGATCAGCTAGATTCAAAGCGTTTCAACCCTGTCTGAAAAGATATCTTACATCACAAATCCAGTCGAGATTTCTATGGGTTCCATCGCAAGATTGGGAGATTGCTGTTTTTCTCCCTGTACAGAAGTTTGTGGGTGCGTCGAACGAAAAGGTGTGGAGAGATTCGCAAAGGAGCTTTAGATGAGCATTGAAAGATTTATTTCTGATGTTAAGAGTCGTGGTGTTGCTCGCACAAACCGATACGAAGTAAACATAAACCCGCCGGTTGGCGACGGGTCTGTTCTTACCCTAGCGTGTGAAGAGGCAGCACTACCGGGGCGGGGCTACTCAACAGCACCAAGAGCAATGCATGGACCGGTCCAATACATCCCATACGATAAACTCTACAATGAAATTGCGATGACATTCAGGTGTAGTCGAGAGATGACCGAGAAAAAAATCTTCGATGACTGGCTTGCTTTCATTTCGCCATCAGATAGTCATGCGTACAGATTCTTCAACTCTTATGTATCCGACATCACAATCAACCAACTAGACGAAAAAAATTCTAAGACCTACGGCGTAGACCTATACGACGCATACCCAACTACCGTAACAGACCTTGGGCTATCACAGAACCAGAATGAATACCACCGGCTACAGGTGACTTTTAGATACACACGATACGTAACAGTGTGATAAATAAACCAAAATAACTGATTGAATTATTCTACCCTTACAATGGAAACACAATGAAGCTACCAACAATTGCAGTACCAACCCATTCCCTAGTGATCCCTTCAACCAAGAAAGAGGTATCATACAGACCGTATCTTACCAAAGAAGAAAAGCTGCTGTTGATGGCTAAGGAATCTGGTAAAGAATCTGACATGATGAATGCTCTAAAGAAGCTCATCGAAGATTGTGTTGATGGAATTGATGACGCAGGCAAACTGACAAGTTTTGACTTTGAGTACGTCTTCCTCAAGCTGAGAGCGGTATCGTCAGGCGAAACAATCACACCATCATTTACATGTGATAATATGGTCACGGACGAAGAGACTGGTAAAGAGCGTAGGTGTGGTAGAGAGATCAAGATTGCCATCGACTTTGCTTCACTTGAACCGACTTTCAATGAAAACCACAACAACAAGATTACACTAACAGACAACGGCGTTGGGGTAGTCATGAAATACCCAACCCTAAACATGATGACCAAGCTAGCAAAGAAGAATCTGAGCGAAGCGGAGATGATGTTTGAAACGATGGTCGAGTGTATTGAAATGGTGTATGACGCAGAAAAGACATACCCGGCATCAGAGACATCCCACGCCGAACTGCTAGAATTTATTGAATCGCTTACATCGGGTATGAGACAAAAAATCCAGACAGAATTTTTTGAGTCAATGCCATCGATCCAGTATAAGACAGAAGTTGAATGTCCGGAATGTGGCAAGGTTCACAAGATTGTCCTGAAGGGGATCAAAGATTTTTTCTAATGGGGGTGTCGCATGATACCCTATACAATCATTATGAAACCAACTTCTATCTGTCGAAGATGCATGAATTTTCGATAAGTGAAATTGATAATATGTTGCCATTTGAACGTGAAGTGTATTTGGCATTTGTGAAAAAATTCGTAGAAGAAGAAAAGAAGCAGATGCAAGAAATGAAAAACAAAGCACGTAGGTAAGCTAAATGAGCCAACAGACCAAAATCACAAAAGTACTTGAGCAGCTAAAGAATGCCGAAGATAAGCACGTAGAGACAGTAGATGCTCTAGGTGAAAATATCGGCGTGTACATGGCAGACATCTCCACTAGCCTGAATGAAATGACACAGGTTATGATGATGTCGCTAACAAACACATCGGCACTGATGGAAGACATCATGGTGAATGGTTCCGTTGCCAATGACATTCTAATAGATCAACTTCTAGACAGTCGTGAAGGTAATGGTATCGCAGACGAAGAAAACGAGCGAGAAGATCAGCAATTCAAAGAAGGTCTGTCTGACAAGGTAGATGACATCCACGATGAATTGAAAAAAGGCAACAAAGACAAAAAGGACGAGAAAAAGGGATTCTTTAAGTCGTTGATGTCTGTTGGTGCTATGATCTTTGGTAAACTTTTGTCTGTAATACTAAAACCACTTTCATTTCTGAAGAGCGGTATTGGATTCATCGGTAAAGTCTTTGGTAAAGGTGGTATGCTCGCCAAGGTATTTGGTAAAGGTGGATTTATTGCTAAGCTGTTTGGTAAGAATACTGTTCTTGGTAAAGTCTTTGGTAAAGGTGGTATGCTCGCCAAGGTATTTGGTAAAGGTGGTATGCTCGCCAAGGTATTTGGTAAAGGTGGAGCGATTGCAAATATTGTTGGGAAGTTTGGGAAATTGACAGGTCTTACTGCGTTGTTTGGGCGACTAGCACCAATGCTATCTGTTCTAGGAAAAGTCTTTGTTCCACTGGGTATTGTCATCACGGGGTTCAAAGTAATCGGTGCAGCAATCGAAGAGTTTATAGCAGGCGGCGATCCGGCAGCAATTATTTCGGCGGGCATCGGAGCGTTTGTGGAGTTTTTCACATTCGGGTTTCTGAAAAAAGATCAGGTCAAAGACACAATTGAAGGACCGATTCGATCCACTATTGATTTCTTTGTTGGTGTGTTTCATGCCGTGTCAGATTTTGTCTCTGGTACAATTATGCCGTTTGTTCAGAACACGGTGATACCAGCAATTCAGTCGGCATTCTTTGCTGTCTATGGATTCTTCAAAGACCACATCATACCATTCATAACAGAAACACTAATTCCTTTTGTTGTGCATGTTGTGCATAATGTGGTCATGCCTATCGTCATGCGATTGTTTGAAACATTCAAAAAGGTATTTGAAATTGTTAAAACCTATATTATGGTCGCATGGGAAATTGCCAAGCCTATCATCATGGCTCTGATTGAATTTGTTACTGAGACTGTTATTCCTTTTATCAGGGATACGGTTATCCCAATTATTATGAAAATAGTGGACACTGTATGGAATATCGTTGACTGGATTTTAGGCACAGTTCTATGGCTTATGAAAAGCCTGATAACAAGCGGATTCTTGGACTTAATTATCAACACAATCGTCGGCATTATTAATGGTATCATTGATGTGTTCAATTTTGTTGCCGGTGTGTTTGAAGGCGCATACAACCTAATATTAAAAATTGGCGTTGCTATTTTACAACAACTACAAAAGGCAATGCCGATTTTAGCTCCCGTGATAGGACTGGAAAATGCCGAAGCACTAGGCAACACAATTGGCAGCACAGCAACCCGCATGATAGTCGCGCAAACTGATGGAGAATCACTACAAGTAGGCAATATTGACTACGAATCCAATCTTGCGAGCAGCGAACTTGCCAGATCGTTTAAGGAAGAATCTCTAAACGACGCTGCGGCAATCGATACTCGGGAAATAGAAGCACAAAAACAACAAGCAGCAGCACCATCAGTAGTCAACAACAACAACGTCACGAACGTCCAAGGCGGCGGCGGTGGTGGTGGTGGCGGGGCAATCATTGCACCATCAGCAACACGGATGAACGAATCATCATTCCGAACACAAACACAAAACGGAATGGTTCCAGCTATGGAAGGATAAAGAAAAACCCCGGCACAAACGCCGGGGTTTTTCACATAAGTCGCTCAGTTATCCATCGAGCGATTTTAGTCATCCGCTAGTGCTGAGAAGAAAGCACTTTGGCTATCATCTACTGCGGATTCGTCCACTGCATCATAATCACCATCATCTTCATACGACTTCTCTGCTGCCGCTTGCTCTCGCGCAGGTGGTGTTGCAGGGGTGTTGCCAAGAACAAGGTCAAGACGCTTCTTCAACTCATCATACGACTTGAATCGTGATGGAGCGATGAATTCGCTCAGTTTGTACATAGAGTTGTAGATTTCTTCCAGTTCCGTATCGTCATCGGAGATTGCCGATGGTGTGAGGAATTCAGACTTATCATAGTTAGTCCATCCATCCTTCACGCCGATACGAAGTGCGAAGTTAGCACCATTCCACATGTCGAAGACATCGATTGCTTCTTCGTCATCAAACTCAGGGGTGATGACTGCTTGAATCTTATCGTAAATCTTCTTGCCGAACTTGTATAGGAAGACTTTGCCTTCGTTCTCAGGGTTAGCTGGATCACTGACTACCAGCACGTTAGCGATGTACTGCAAACGACGCTTACGCTTACGAACCAAGTTTTGGTTTGCTTCGCTGCCAGTGTTCCAAAGCTCAGAGTTTGCCTCACACATTGGGCAGTTTTCGCCAATGGTGGTTGGACAATCTTCGATGTACCACTTACCGTTGTTTTCGTTCTGGAACGAGTGTGAGTAGGTACGAACCCAAGGGAAACCATTCACCGATGTCTTGGTTCCGTCATCATCAACAGTAACGTCTTCTTCACGTGCAGGAAGGAAACGGATCACTGCCGAACCCTTCTTGGTTGCCGTGTCGCGTGCAGGATACCAGAAGCGGTCATCCTTGTATGAAGCTGAGTCTGAAGTGTTGAGTGACTTTAGCTTCTCTTGAAGTGAAGCGATTGTGCCGCCCTTGGTCGATTGCTTTTTGAGGTCTTTGAATCCCATAATGTTTTCCTTTGTGTTTGTGTGTAAAAGTGTGTTTTGTGTTTGTGTGTCGCGGAGGGGTGTTTGTGTATGTGTGTGGTTAGATAGATTCTCCTGTTTCCGGTTGTTTGCAATAGTCGAGAATGAACTTCTCGTATTTACGCAGGTCGGGGTTGTACAAGCGGCTGATCTTATTTATACGTCTAGCCATGTCACCATAAATCGAATCCTTGTACTCCGAATCCGCGATTATTTTTTCTGATCCCTTACCAATCTGATCCAACACAATAAGCGATTCGGTCATCGGCTTGAAGTCTTCGTCCTGCTGGATCATTGTTTTGTAGATGTGTAGTGTAGCTTCTTTCGCATCGCCAGTCAATAGTTTGATCATGGCTTTTCTTGCTGCTTTTCCGGTCTGCTCATTCACCAGCATAGGAACAATCAATTTTAGGTCTTCAGTGAATGAGTCTCGTCGGTTATAAGTTTTTGTCTTGTAGTTTTCATACGCAGCAAGAAATTCATTGTGCGTGTATGTGGCAGGCATGGCAAATACTTTGTGGTGCGGATTTGTGATGTTGGCATGTTTTTGGTATTCGACCGTCATGAACATTGCCATTCGTAGAATCTCGTCTTCCCGCCGTTCGCAGTTCTTTTCGATGATTGAGTAGATGATCTTGTTCCGCTCAGTCGCTTGTTGTGTGTAGACAGTATGATTGATCGACTTCATCTTGCCGCGATACTTGATCATATCATAGGTTGTATTGATATGTCTTTGTAGTGCAGTGATAACACTCCAAGCAAGGTATCCTTCGGGTATGTTCTCGATTCGTTTACGTCTAGTCATAGAGGCAAGCTCTCCGATTTAGACTTAAACATGTTGAGTTCGATTGCTTCGTCTTTCACGTGTTGCTCGATTGACTTTGATATCAACGATGCAGCAAGTGCTGGTTCCATCTCATACATTTCACATAGGTCGATGATCGCATCCATGTATGAGATTCGATCTGACTTGACAATAGCTTCTACTCTCTTCGAAAACCATTCTGCCGACAAATGCGGTGCTGGTTTATTTAACATTCCTTCTTGCATAGACTTCCTCTAGATCGGGAGATTCGTATGGTCGCTCTGCATACACATCAGCAATTGATTTGCCTTGGTGCAGTGCAATGATATCGTTTACCCTATTGTAGTAAGTATGATACTCCGATACAAGACTATGACCCGCTTTTCCGATAGATTTTAATTCGTCTGTTTTTGCAGGATCGGAGTATTCAGAAATTAATTCTAGCAAACCATCGATGTTCTTTCGCTCCCATAGCAAACAATTTATTCCATGCTCAAACCCAAGATTGCGGTAATCTACCACATTGTAGTCATTGTTTGCTAGGATCACGGTCCCCAATCCCATAGTCTCAAAGTTGCGGTAGTTGATGTCCCAAGACAGATTTGGGTTTAGATGCATTTTGTAGGATCGTACCTTGTCGATCATTGCCTTACCCAATACCCAATAATCGGGCGTAAACGCGGTTTTTTTTGCAATTTTCTGCATCAAACCATCCCGGTCGAGCTTAGACCCGCAGAACCCCAATAACGTCGGTTTTTGCTCAAATACGGTGTTTTCGTCTAGGGTGAAGATTGTATCGTCGTATGCGTTCGGGAACCAAATTGATTTCTCGATGCCTTCGTTGTAGTGGGGCGTTAGCCACAACGATGATGCCTGAAGCATGTAGTCGTAGTTGCCCTGCTTATAAATTTTTGCGTGCGATCCCATCATGCCGCAGTGAGCATCGATGCTCCACATGAACTTGGTCGGATGTGTTGTCTTGGATAGGTCGGGCATCCACCCATGCGAATAGTTTTCGATGTTGATGATGATGTCGAATGAATTCCAGTCAGAAATCTTTGTGTTAAATCCTCGACCCCACACAATCGCTTCAGTAACATCAGGATGGCGACAAAAGGCACGCAACAAACACAAACATTCTCGCATGTGCCGGTTTGCTTGGTGTACGCCTTCTTCTTGGATGATTGCTACTCTCATAATTTATCCTAAAATCTCAAATTGCCTCTTGACAAGATTTCGATTCCCTGTTACAATTTCATTGTCTTAGAAAGATATAATCTATTAACTTATAGACCATATCTCTTATCAATATCAGCTAAGAAGTCTTTCACCTTATCGTACTGGTATGGGTGTGGTGCATGATAGAAAGCATACTTACCTTCTTCTAGTCTCTCTGGCTTAAACTCATGCATAGTCGCACGGCAAACCATGTAATTAAAACGCACAGAATTGCCACCATCATCCCACCTCTTTACTCGGATTTCTCTTTCGGGTTGATCCCATCTTTTCATCATTGCACGCAACACTGACTCATCAGAGAATTTATGCCAAGGATTCTTGACGTTCTCTTTTGCGTCGATGTCTTTCATTCCAACGAATTGTCGGATGTAGTCTTCCCACTCCAATGATTTAGGGTTGATGATTTCCTGCATAGTGCTTCCCTGTGTTGTGAGGAAGCTCATAGGAAACTTACCCTTGTCTGCTGTGTTTTCATAACACTCAGAACCAATGCATAGAATGTGGTTGTCTTTCCAGTTGTCTACAATCTTCTTTGTGTACCACTCATGCGTAAGCGGAATCAAATCCATGTCGTTTAGCACTACTACTTTGTCTTTGTAGTATTTGCCTGCAACGAACATACGAGATAGTTTTGCTTGGTTGCCTGTATCAATACCATCGACTGCTTTTAGTGGAAGCACTGTTCCGTGTGGTGTTAGCTTCGGCATCCATTCATCATACTCTTTCATGTCTTTGTAGACGAATGGGCAGATGACTTCGATGTTGAAGATAGACTTGTAGACCTTGGAGATATGTTGCCAATACTCGATGTAGTTTCGATTGGTGTTGGTAGATATGATTGCATGTGTTACAGGAAATGTTTTAGCCATTTGGTTCTAGTACTCCAAACATATGATTTTTTGGTCCCAATAGTTGTACTGTTAGACTATATTCACTTGATAAAATATTTGCAATTGCTAAGTCATGACTTCTGTGCAAATCATCTACTAGTAGCGGACATGATGATGGGTAAAACAATTCGCCGTATAGCTTCACAAAAGGTTCTCGACTAGAAGTAGCACTATAGGTGGGTCCATCGAGAATGATTAGTGCTGGATTTGTAGGAATAAATTTGTCAATAACCTCTTTATCATAGAACATATTTTTGAGCGGAGCATGATGTACCGTTGACATATACGGGTTATCACTATCAGTCAACGTCTTATTGACTTTATCTGCCCACGGTTTTGCATGTTCAAATGAAATCACATTATAAAACGGTGCAAGTCGTGGAGTGGAAATAGCTCCCGCTCCAAACTCAACAATAGTGGAACCCTTTTTGATGTTATCACGAATCCACTTCCATGCTTCGTAGGTCATCCCAGACCCACCCCATTGCATATTTTTATAATCAATCATGACCCACCTGCGTTAGTACAATTTCACTCTTATCATTTGCATCGAATGGCTCACCAACAAACCGCATGGTCTTACGATCACGTGGTGTAGGAAACCCACGGCAGTATTTATCAAACTTCCTTTTACTGATGTTGTAGAACGCATCATGTTCCATCCAGTTCGGTCTTACCAATGGTTCCACGATAGAGCATAGGAAGTCTTGATCAATACCCCAACGGATGTCATCTTTCAGGTGTTCATTGATGAGTTCTTTCATGTTGGGTACAGCACCCCTCTTTGCTCCCCACATACCACCAAGGATACCGATGCAGTGTGCAGGGTGATCACGCATGACATGGAAAGTTCTGTCTGAGTTTAGCCATTGCTCAACTGCTGCTGCTTCTCTTGTGTTCAGTCGTGAATCGGTATCACGCGAAAGCATAACTTCTACATTCTCTTCCGACGCTGGCAAGAATCGCCAGTACATACCACGCCAATCATCGAAGTCATCTTTCTTGACTACTTCAGTGTTATCAAACGCTTCCAGTGCATCAATCGTTTCTTGTGGTACAGACGCACCAACGTAAAAGCGGCATACCCAACCGGGGTATACCACTTTCGCAAGTTCCGCGTTTTTGATAGCACCTACATTATACTTGGGGTTATCTCCCCATAGGGAAAATGCTATGACTTTCATTGTTTATCTTTCGCCTCTTCTTCATGTTGTAGTCTTGCGATTACTTGTTTTAGTGTAACATTGTCTTTATCAACGTATCCATGATCATACAGATACCTAGCACGCTCTTCGATGGTCATGCTCTTTTCGACTGGTTGTTTGTTTGACATGATAAACGTAGACCCATCGCCATACAATCGGTCGAACGCAGACTGATCATAGCTTTTGTCTGGATACTTCCGTTCGTTTTCTGGTACGTGATTAGCCATTGACTAAGCCTTCGAAGATTTTGGTTGCTGTTGACCAAAATGGTTTCGCTGGTGCGGTTGTCATTGTCTTTGCGATTTCTTCGTATCGTGTGTGAACAGATCGCATCTCGCCATAGAGAGCATTCTTCTCTTCTTCATTCATGTCAGGTGTTAGGTAATCCCATAGCTTCTTCTGACCATATGCAACAGCAGCAATTAATTTTGGCTGAGCATCATCTGCTTGGTATCGTTGTGGACCGCCAGTGTTTTTGATGTGGCAATCTTCTAGATAGTGTGAATACGAATGCTTGTATACACCAGTGATGAAATCGTCGCAATACCAATTTGTAAATACATCCGGATAATAACTACCCATGATTTCTAGGTGTGTCTTGTGTACAAAGCTCTGTGTATACAGACCATGATAGCCCAAGTCTTTTGGTGCAGCAACGCCTACGTTACCAGTGGATTCTAGTGCATCAACAAACTTGTCAACCCAACCGGGAGTTTGTAGTTCGACATCATCACCAGTCTGGTACAGATAGTCAGCACCCTCTTCGACTGCTAGCTCTGCAAGATTGTTCCAGCACTGAACAGGATTGTGCTTTGTATCATCAAAGGCATGGTACGAAACCTCGATACGATTTCCTTCTAGTGCCATTGCAATGAATGACTTTTTGATTGTGTCGATGTTGTGTTCGTTTAGGAAGAAAGCATCATCATGGTCAAACCCAAACTTACAGTGGAAGTCATACTTGTCATAGTCTTCCGGTAGAATGGTCTTTACGGCAGACGCAAGATACTTTGTAATCAGTGGACAATCAGTAGCAGACTGCCACTTCTGACCACGCGAACATACAGGAACGATAAATGTAATTTTTTTCTTCATGATTTATCTTCTTTCTTTTTCCACCGGGGAGCTTCAAGATCATCGCTGTATGGCATATAATAGCTAATATTGACCGGCAACTTGAAGCTATCAAACAGGTTTTCTAAACATTTTTCACACAATCGAAACTTGTAGGTTACACCATCGTCTATACGCTCGGTTGAGAAATACCCGGCTGAATAGGATGCTTCCAAGCCATACATATCATATTCATTAGGTCCGTGTGGATTTTCAAACACGGTCTTGAGACATGATTCACCGCAGCGATTGCATAGCTTCTTATCCATTATGACAAAACCTCAACCCACGGACGAACAACATCGTCCTGATTCATTAGCTCATTCACCAAGTACTTATGAGCGTTTTTAGCAATGCGAATACGCTCGTCTTCGTAGTTTGCCATTTCACTTGCTCGGAACGACATCTCATCAGAGCTATCACAAATAAATCCTGTCTCGCCATCGATGATCAAGTCAGGGAAAGCGAAGCTGTTCTCTGCGATCATGACTGTTCCGTGAGCATAGCATTCCGGAACGATACGACAGTATGATTCACGACTACCACCGGTCTTGTGTAGGATGCAGTGTAGTTTATGGTAGAACTCTTTTGCTGGAATCTGATTTGGTCCGGTTGTCATCCAGTCAAGACCAGCCGGTGGATTGCCGACCTTCTTAGCAATCTGTTCAGAGTATGCTTGGACGAATACCTTTTTGTGACGCTTCGATAGAACACGATCAAACATACGCCACATGTCAGTTGCAAACTTTGCTGGATCGTTTCGTGACAAACGACCGATGCAGAAGTTATCATTGTCTCGTTCTAGCTTAAACTCATCAGACACATGGAAGTATGGTTTGTATCCTTCCATGACATTGACCTTCACACCAGACTTATCGGTTAGTTGCTGTTCGATCATACCACGTTGGAAGTTCGACACATAGGTATGCAGATCAAGAAACCCTTGCGACTGTGCTTTGATTTCTTTGGGGAACAACCATGTCATTGTGTTAGACCAGACAACCGTAGCAGGTTTACCCTTCTCCATGATGATCGGTAGATTGTCTAGGAAACTACCATTACACCATGACGCTACAACCTTGTCTTTGAAGATTGTGTCTTCATACTTGTGGGTCTTTACACCAATCGCATCCATTTCTTTTCGCATCTTTGGGTCTTCGCCAAACATAGGCACGCAGTTTACACCGATGTCATACTTACGAAGCAATACGATTAGATGGTATAACTCTTGATCCGCTCCACCAAAATAAGACGGATACCCGCCTATCCATAGTTCACGACATTTATCAGTTTTCATATTCCATACACCTCGTTATAATAACGATTCACTTGGTCTTTCATGTCTTGTTTGTGGTCAGACACTTTACCAGTAAATACTTGCAACTCACCATCGAGCGTGACAACAGGAATCACGAACCACTCAATTTCAATACCCGTGTGTTCAGTGATGATTGTTGCATACGCCGTTGACTGTAGTATATATGCCTCTACATATTCCCTCTTTTTTCTGCGGCGAGAGTTTTTGAAGTCCATGAGAACAGGCACGCCATTCATCTTACACAGAACATCAAAACGTCCTGCAATCCCAAGTGTATTGGAATAGACAGGACGCTCTTGGTGATAGACCCCTTCAACATTCTTATCACAGAACTGCTTCATCACATTGAACATACCCATCGGGATATACTGTTCTGTTTTTGGAATGTCGGCAAACTCTTTGTGTAGAGCATCCATGTCATTAGACAGGTAATGCTCTAACGATTCATGCATGAGTGTACCATAATCCTGCGACTGCTTTGTGATTTTAGCAGCCTGATCACGACCAACACGCTCACGCCATTCTTCTAGTTTCTTTTCTTTTTCTGGATCATACCCCATCACGGTAGAAATGGATGGTAGGTAATCGCCATCAGGGTTTGCATAGAAACGCTTGCCGTTACGATATTGTGTGTTACCATCATAGTCAGGTAACACAATCTCATCAGCTAGGCATGGGAAGTTATTAGGTTCGAATGATATAGACGCTTGCTTCATAGATATTCATTAAATGTGGTTTGACCTGTTTCGATGGTCGCTTCAATATACGGTTTGCACATCTGACATGAGTTACAGACATCCACATGATGCTGTAGCTCATCAATTGATTTTACATTATTCTGTTGTGCAATACAATAGATTTCTTCAAAAGAAATATCATGACAAATGCACTTATCGATATTCACCGTGGTGTGATCCCGCTCTTACGATTTGCTTCTTTCATGACTTCTTGAAATCCCTTGTCACACTTATCTAACAGACTGCTTGACCCAATACGGAACGGGTCGGCAATCGTCGGCACACCAAACTGCTTGAGATAGGTTTTCCCGTTGTGTGTGATAGCTTCGGGTGATCGTCCTACTTCCCAATACTCGACGATTGAATCGCCGCCACCTTCGACAACATACTCAACCTGAACCCATCCCTTTGTTGCTTGGTTTGGTACTTTGAAGAAAGTGACCCCATCGACCTCTAGTGATTCTGGTTCTTCGAAGACATCAAACTCACGCTCGATGACTTGGTATGGTTCGGTTGCTCTGTATTTGTAAGTTGTTTTACGCATAGCTATCACTCATCATTGTTTGAATAATATAGAAGACCATAAAGTAGACACACCAACATAGCGGATGTGTAATAAGTTGTCTTGTCGGTATGGTTAGTATCAACCAAGTTACGACCGGGAGTTGTAAGACCAACAGCAGCAGCACAAGAATGTTTTCGGATGGGTGTGGTCCCACACCAAACACAGGCATGAATGATACCATTGCCAATCCAAGCAATGCTGCCCCTTGATAATAGCAAGCCACGACCTGACCCGATTCGACCATTTGTGCTAGAACAGGAAATTGTTCAAGGTCGAACGTACCATTCTCAACACTATTGATCACATGCTTGTATCCTGCATACCGAATGATTCCGACTAGTAGAATAACTACCCACGATATAATAGCAAGTGTTCCCATAATTTATACTGCCAAGTACTTTTTAGTTCCAGACTTCTTGCCAGTTCGGTATGTTGATGCAGCATCAACCAACGTGTATTGTCCCGCACGATATTTAGTGTGCATGATTTTACGAACAACCAATCGCTTGTCGGTTTGGCTCAATGCATTGTATTGTTCTTCAACGTCGGTTGGTGAATTCGTGAGATTTGCTTTAAGTTCACGCATCGCATCAGTAACAGACGCACCGCCATTTGTGGTCTTGACGCACTTATCAACAACTTCAATGAAAAACCCATCTTGTGCAAGTTCTTCTCGTAGCTTTTGCTTGTTGCGATCCCAATTCCACTTCTTTGCTGCCGGTTGTTCTAGTGTTGCTTGTGTAGCCATGATGTAATCCTTTGTGTTTGTGTGTTTGTGTATTGTTGTATTTTACGAATTGTTTTATAGATTCGGAAACCGGGTGTTGCCAAATGCAGCTTTGACCAGTGCTGGTGTTAGCTCAGGAGCAATCTCCGTAAGTTTCTGAGTTGATGCGTGATAAAGAATTTGTGCTTCTGCGGGGTGAAGAGATTCCATGAATTCGCAGAACATACGACTTTTTGCTACATCGGTGGTGTTGCCCGGACTGTTCTTGCTCAGTAGCTTGATGCGACGAATCTGATTGCGAATCGTGTATGGGCTAAGACCCCAAGGTAGAGTCGATGGTCGGCATGACTGAATCTCGGTATCACTCGGCACA
>Ga0098061_1000443_pt1 | contig 19814 bp, 12 predicted proteins | sample 22_taG_FD_92579 | JGI IMG/M metagenome (GOLD analysis project Ga0098061, IMG submission 92579) | Marine viral communities from the Subarctic Pacific Ocean - 22_ETSP_OMZ_AT15343 metaG | ecosystem: Environmental > Aquatic > Marine > Oceanic | place: Subarctic Pacific Ocean | collected 2015-01-20
AAGTTATAGTGACCATCTAGAGGCCAAATACTAGTATTATGAATTGTATTTCCTTGCGAGTTGGCTTTGCCTCCATATTCTTTACGCAATTTGCGGCTTGGGTTCCAAATATCGTCTATCGTAAATTCAGTTCTTCTTCGAACAACGTTCCTATAGGCATTTATTTGAGCCGGATAGAGCCTTTCAGAATATACAACAACTGTCGACAACTCACTAGCAGTAAGGAAAGTAAAAGCTGCTCCCAAGGCGGTTTCATATAAATTTGGCCTCGGTAGATTTAACCTGTTGTTGAAAGCTTCATGTGAAAAATGATCAAAGTTGGTACCATACGTAATCTTCGCCACCCCATTGTTGAATATTCTTGATGTGGGTGTATTATCTTCTGTATAAATTACAACTGGGTGGAACCGAGAACTAACTGGCTGTTCTATATAATCATAGAATTCCCTCGAATATTTGGGCCTTACAAACTGGAATCCGACGGGAGTTAGCGGAACAAGAGGAGCCGGCAAGAGGGTGCCTATAATATTTTGTCGACGAAGTTGCTGCGGTACCTTGGTTTCGCCTGTGCGCAGCTGTTTCCACATAGGATATCCGTAAGGTCCGTTGCGGTTAATCATAAGTGCATTAAAATAATCTGCTCCATTATCAAAACTGGGGGGGATCCAATATGAAGGATTTTGATATGAAGCACTGGCATTAGCGTCTATTGGGAAACCTAAAAGATGGTAGGTGGAGGCTGAAACCGGATCGATCACAGCATTCGTAATCCCAGCGAAGTTAGCCTCCGCATAAGCGCCAGTCACCATTAACTCCGTTAGACTCCCAGGAAGACAGCGACATGACGACGTATCTAGCCCATAAATTCTTTGGTTTTGTGCTAGCGAAGAAGTAATCCAGAGATATTGTTGCTCAGATCGAGGAATCGCATGCTGAACGAAGAGGTTGTCATATACTTTGCTGTCTGCATACCCGGCTGATGAACTTACTATAATGGTCTTTGGGTTTCTGTTTGTTTTGTGCCATGATGGAGTCTCAGAATATCCTGGGCCTCCATCAATTCGGGTGCTAGTAGCAGTAATGCGCCCATACGCCGCATCGATGCCATACTGTCCGCAGTGAAGGGTGGCAAGCTGATTGAGGCCTCGGAGCTTGCTGAGCTGGTCTTGAGGGATAATCGTGCCAACGACAGATGGATCCGCAGAAGCAGACCCAGATAACCCGTAATCAATAACACTCCGATTACGATAAGGAAGCGCATTGTATACCGAAAGCTCTTCGTGTGCTGGGTCGAGATATCCTCTTGACATAACCTCATAGGACCCCGGCGAACTGAATCTATTAACAATAACCGTTTGGTTTGAGTTGGGTCCCGATCGAGTCGGTAATTTATAATTTAGAGCACCACTAGTATTTTCTGTTGGGCTATCAGCCAACAGCGGAAAGCGGCCGCGGGTCGACAAAGTTTCTGGATTTAAAGCAAAATCAAATGTTTGCTTTCGGAAAAATAAATCATTGGTCGTGCGGCCGGCTGTTTGAACCACTTGATAGTTTTTTTGATAATTGCCAATCTTGTTGTGCATTATTGTGCCCGAAAGCCGGGTACCCACCGGTGCAGTCGTCATCAAAATATTTTTAATACTAACAGGACGCTTTGCCGTTTCATCTCTGAATCTTTGCGCAGTTGCCGACTCGCTCAGGAAACCCAGTGGCGCTCCGCCAAACGGAGTATCAATAAAGGGGTAGTTGGGAGGAACGATACCAAGAGCACCGGTTGCTCCAGACGGCGCAAATGGGGCGGCGCCGAATGCAAGACCAAGCTCAATCCGAAATCCTTCGGCGCGGTTAAGCCTTGTGTCGGTTCCATCATTTAATTCGGTGTGACGATAATAACGACCTCCCACAAATTTTTCAGTAAAAGGTCCTTGAAGGGGGATATCTTGGTTTATAACAAAATCATTATGAAGATTGGTAATTGTAAGGCCGGGCTTATACGATCGGGAAATCTCTTGTTCATAAACGCTATAGGGCATCGATGACGAATAAAGGCTAAATGGAGCAATTGAATTGCCGTCCCTCTTGTCGGTAATACCGACGTCATAATTAATTCGCGGATTTAAACCAAAACCAAGCCTTTGTTTATACGGCGGGTAGAATACATCAGTGGTGCTTATCAGTTGTTCAACATCGGTATCAAACGATAACATTATGTTTCTAGGTATGTTTGTCAGCGTTATCAACGGGCCGTACGGGGCGGTGGCAGCAAATACAAAATTTACATTTTTGTTTGGTTTTGTGCCAACGCCCCCAAGAGGAACATAGCCCGAAGCACCAAAACGATAAGGTCTTGCATTTGATTGCCTTATTTGTGACTTAACGGTCTTAAGGACGGCGCCTCGGTGGTTGGCCGAAGAACTCATGATAGTATAGTCGCCTCCAGAAATGAGCTGGGGCTGGTTTCTTTCTGCTCTATATTTCCACCACAAATAATTTGAAGTCGGCAAATCATCAACGGGGGCATGAGTATCTTTCCATTTTTGAATGTTAGCTGGGGTAGATGACCCTATCTGGCGGTGCGTGGGTGCGTGGGTTGGATACAACCCTGTCCCTTGCGGTGCGTCGTCGGGGGATCCAATCACATCGCCATAATCGACGTTACTCGACAAAGCACTCTCAAAAACATTTTCTAGATGATCAACAAACTGAAATACATTCTGGTACTTATTCCTCTGAAGCGTTGTATTTTCGATTGTTGTCCGCACATTTTCAGCAAAGTCAGCCGAGGCCGGTACCAGCTGTCCAAGCATATACGAAAGCGAACTGTCGAACCACTTATAAAACTCATAAAATCTATCAAAATCAATCTCGTTGTTTCCAACCTTTTCAAAGAACTTCTGCCTCATAAAGTCTAAAGACTTATAACTCGATCTATATCTGTTAACCGGTTGCCCGATCATATTATTAAAGTCCTTTAGGGTTCCAAACATGTTGAGCATCTCTTCGGAGATCACCTTATACATGCTCTTTTCAAATGCAAAGAAATACTTTATAGGTCGTGAATCAATCTTAAAAACTTGCTGTTCATCTTCAGTAAGAACATTAACCGTCTCCGCCGGGGCAATCGATTCTAAATCATTCAATCGAGAAACCACAACAAATTCTTTTTTGATCGCAGACGTAGAAGATGGCGCAAAATCATAGCCCAATCCGGTATATTGTTTGCCCAAGATGGGCCCCAAGACGCCGTACCTATTTTGAGATATTGCCAAAGAGCCCGATGATTCATCGTCGACAACAAACTGGCCAGATGCATTGGAGCCAGTATTATTACTAAACTCCCAGTTAAAGACTAAAGTATCTTCTTTTTGTACATCTCCATAAGACGCACTTACATTGAATGGAAATGCATAAGCCGCGGGTTGTAGAGCACCATAATTTTCCGCATCTAGTGCATGTTGTCGGAGCGCAGTATCTTCAACATAGTCCAACCAGAAGCGGCAAGCATCCACCGCGACATCTGAGGGCTGTAAGACTGCACCAGTAAAATTCGTTCTGTGCGCACCGACAAAAAATCTCCTACTGCCCGTCATAAATCCTGCAGGAGGATTTGTAATACTACCCGAAACCGAAAAAGTATTTATAACTTCGCCGGCTTGAATCTGCGTACCTCGGAAAACGGCCGTATAATTTCCAGTCGCTCCTTCGTCGACAAGATTAGCTAGAGGATAACGTTCTGGCCTTATCCCTACCGATAGATTCCAGCGCGTGTCAGTATAAACATCCTGATATAGTGAGGAAGTGAGGAGGGGCATGTGTCCGCCGCTGGTACCCGATAAAACAAAAGTTATATTAGGAGAAAATTGCTCATCTCGAGATGCGAATACTTGAAAATTTACATCATCTGAGAGAGCCCAAGTAGTATCGGTCTCCCCCGAAGATGAGTGCATACCGAAAAGCGACGTGTATGTCCGGTCGCGCGGCACATCAGAAGAAATTACGCTGGTTTGGCGTGGCTTTTGTGGGAAAAGAACATCACATTCTAGAGTGAGGGCAAACCCTTCACTTAACTGGCTCACCGCTGGAGTATAGCCGGTGGAGTTGGCGTTTAGCGACGATGAGTAAGAAAATACAACAGCATTTTGGTTGTCTGACGTATTGAAATTTGCAACTCGATCATTTACTATGAGAGTGCGGCGATTTTCTCTATACTCATATTCAGTATTTCTGGCATACATTTGAAGCTTTATTAGTTCATCATCTATGCCAAAACAACGAATTAGGTTTCTAAACGATTTTTCTGTACCTTTTGATTTATATATGTATGTAAGATTGTTGTAGATATTTTGATAAATTATGTTTTTTGTGTCATTGAGAGACTTTTCATATATCTTATCTTCACTTCTATCAGCTAGTTTCTCAAGGACATCGGCATCAAGAAATATATTAGGAGATACAAAGCCATAAGAATCAAGAAGCTTGTTTGCAAACGGAAAAGGCTTGTTACTTCCGCTAACATATACGATATCCTTAAGCTTGTTCATTGCATCTATTTGCATATGCAATGTATCAAAATAGCTGGCCATTATTTGTGTAAGATATTTTACATTCTTACTGCCTTCTTCGTCTTCCTCGGTAATCCATGCAGGAATAGACTTGTATATAGATGAATTATTGCCGGCATCGTGATCAGAACCGGTTATGACAAGCTGTTCTTTAAGACTCACCACAGCTGGGTGAGTAGAATAAATAATTGGGTCCTTAAACTCTTTGATAGCAGCATTCGACAATACAATTGCTGACCCGGTATTTCTAGAACTTGTGGAATAACCTGTCCAGGTACCATTGGAAAGACGACCGGAATAGTCCAGTACCGTACTGTCTGTCGCCGTAACGCCCGTTATGCCTTCATTAAACTTGAAATAAACTCCTAAGTCCGTATTCACCTTTTGCTGAGTGTCCGAAAATGGTGCTGGGTCGGAATTGGTGCCGCCGCCAACCTGCGAAATCCAGAAACGGCCGATGTCCTTCGAGCTTCGTTGGGTTTTCCAATATCGAAACTCGTCTAAGGATCCACTAAGTTTTCCATATCCTGCGGCTGCCGGAGAAGCCAGATCCTCAGAACCAGAAGGAGGCGCAATTAATGCACCTATATAAGCTCGTAGGTTCGTCTGAGGGGCGTCAAGGAGCGGAACGCCGGCGTCGACGCCACCGCTCAGGCTTGTGTGAGATTGTTCATTATTCAAATCTCCATCAACATAAAAACGAGTTTGAATGAGTCTAGTGTTCGGGCGCTGTTTTATGCTGAGAGCATAGTGGTGCCACTTATTATCGGCCAACGAGGCTGTAGTAAAGGTAGAAGCTGCAACAGATGCCGTAACAACCCCAACGGTACCCGACTGAGCCGTAAGCAAAACCGGATTGAGGCCACTTGTTGTGCCGGTTAATTCAACCGTCAGTCGGGCATAGTCAGCCGAGCTGGAAGCTTCGCCATTCCATAAATCAAAAATAACTTCTTTTGGGGTGGCGGCGGGATAAAACTGATCTTTCTTGAGCCAAAATTCAACAGTTACGCCGTCGGTCGCGAAATTAAGCTGAAGATTGCTTCCGCGATTATTACTAGTATTGTAGTAGTTCGATCCAGTAAATTGTCCAGCGTATGGAGTCATCCCATCCGGGTTAGGATGAGGGCCCCCCTTGAGTGAAATATATTCAGGAGTCGATGGGTTCCCGTAGCCATCTGTCGAAATTCCCTTAAACGAAACCCCTGTCGCGGACATAAGCACATACCCATTAGTTCGCGGATATTTGTTGTCGAATAGGTATAGGTCTAAATAGGTGGAATCATTTTCCCACTCAAGTTTCTCTTTTAGAGAGCCATCATAAGGATATGTATCATAAATCCTCTCAACGGATTGCGCATAATATTCTTCAGCAGACCCATAGCGAGCAAAATTCTCCGGATGCGCGTAATTGACATTCGGAATAAACCTTTTCTCATGAACAATATCTTGCTCATGATATTGGATAGATTCAACTTCGTTGCCAATATCTGCCGCTGATTTGTTCGCCAGCGCATTAGTACTCTTGGCTTTATCAAATAAGGTTTTAAAGCTCATAATCTAAATATCATTCAACTCTAAATTTAAACGCTTGAGGCTGCTGCTGCCAGTCTCCTATGCTATCATTATAGTAGGATAGTTTTATCTCATACATATAACCAGACTCCAAGAGTCCTATGTCTAAATCAAAATAATTTCCTTCTTTATCATATGAAAGGTAGGTGCTCAAGTCAGAGCCAGTACCATAGGGAATTGCCACGTAGTTGTCTATAACACGTTGGACTGAGTACGATGCACTTTCTATAATGTCTGTGGGATTATTGGCTGTAGCCACAGTATAGAGGGTGGGGCTCCAATCCCTGTTTCGCACAAAGAACCTAAAGCGCGTCTTATCAGAAGAAGAATAAGACTTTTTAAGGTTTTTACACGAAGTAATCTTGCTAAATGTCGGCGCCGAGTCGTAAGTCGGCATCAACTCTGGATAAAAAGATCCCGTAAAGTACTCTGTACTGGCCAGATGCCACACGTCGTGCATGGCTTTCAAGCGTGTAGCGGCTGCCGTTAAAGCAACCGAGCAGGAGTATATACCCGCACTTATATGGCCGCCGGTGGCATTCGTGTCTAAGTTGGCAGCTACACCGCCGCCGACAGGTAAATTTAACTTACTTCCTAATGCAGTGCCTTCCGAACTAGAGTAAAAAGATACCTCTATATTGGAAGTTCCAACCGCCGGGATATTAACAAGGCGCCCTCGTATGTAGTTATACAAATAAATCGTATTTAAATTATCAGCAGCTGGTGCGAGGGAACTCGAATAATACACATTCTCCCTATCATCCTGAACGCGGGAGTCCCAACGAGCCTCAATAACCGGTCGCTTAAAAAAGAACTCTGTAGAGCGAGCAAAAAACTTCTTTATATAGTACGACTCTGTGGCGCCCTGCGGATTGTGGATAAGGCTCCCGTTGTTAATCCCTGTGGAGCTAGAATAATAGGCTTCTTGGCTGGCTGTTAAACGAATTCCAAATCCATAATTATTGCTATAGGCGGCATCGGCTCCCGAAATCCACTTTTCTATTACATCACTTACGTTTAATTCCAAATCTTCGTAGCCAAGGGGAAAAGAAACGTTGTAGTTAGAACCAGTTAAATATTCTCCTCCGGAACCTAATGCGGGAGTTGAATTCCAGGGGACACCCTGGCTAGCCGACACCCAATTTGCGGGGCCCAGATCTCTGTAGTCGTCCATATCAAGACCCGTGCCTTCCGTCCAGGACCTCGAAACAGGAGCCACGACGAGATTAAATCCCTGCGGTAAAGTGAACGGGGTCTCGGCATTGTACATCTTAAGATAAAACGACACATTCCCAGATACTGGAATTGTGCCAGCAGTGCGCGCGGCCGAGATCGTACTTACGGGAAAATTGATCAATATCCGAGACAATTCTTGAGATTGTCCGTCAGCTGAGCTTGACGTTTGTCCATAAATTGAAAATACCGCCAAGCTATCGGCGTACCCCATATTCGAGCCGGTGCCACGCTGCGCTGCTATAAGACTGGCATTAAATGCGTTTGTAATTGTAGTATCGGCACTGGCCGTGTACCTAAGTATTGTCATTATTTGGTCGACCCCTTAATGTCTAGGCTTGGGTACTTAAGTTCAAAAACTACGTTTTTCTCTGCCAAAATACTTGTTCCGTCTGTAGAAAGGGAGGCCTCGAGATCGTAACTAGTGCTAGAATAGACTCCACCAGACCTAAGAACCACCTCAACGGCCGTGGTGTCAATAACCCCATTAACTTTAGATAAAGCTAAATAAATACCCGATAGTTTAATTGGCTCTCCAATATCTTGCTTCTGAGAGAAGTGTTCCTTCAGGGCAGCGTCGCATGCATTTATTACATCGTATTTATTTGCACTAATTCCTATGGCCACTTCATATTTCACAGCAAAATTAACAATATGTGCATCTAAAATATCAACCGTATCTGTTATCATCTTATATTGAGAAAGCCAATTCTTTAAGTTGATTTTCATACTATTGTTTGCTTGTATTAGCTTTCCGATACTATTTTCGGACATAACATAAATATTAATATTTTGTTTGAACTCGTCAGTATCTCTGGCAACCGCCACTCTTTTGATCATTCCAAACTTTGCCGGCATTGCGTAACAGAGTGCTTGATAGTCTTGTGCTGTTACGGCTCGATTTTGTGTGGCAAAATAACTAAAAGCCCTTTGTTTAACCTCGTCTGATGACGGAAGAGAGACACTACCAACGAAGGGTTCTTCGTTTGTAACTTCCAAAGAGGCAATAACGCCTTCGCGATCAGCGGGAACCAAAGATCCTTGCGAATTAAATTTAAAGTCTAGACTTTCTTTTTTCGTAATAGTATCGGCGGCCGCATTAACATCGCTGGTTGTATTAAATCTATAATCAACCCGCAGGGTTGTGTTGGCCGGCCCAATCCCAAACTTATCGGTACTTATGAGCTTTGTAGGATCAATATCAATCTCTGTGATATAATCACGACCAGTGAGATCCAAAATTGTCTCTGCCGGGTCGACGACAGGATTGGTCAGAGTATTCGTATCCGAGCCATATCCAAATTGTATGGACGTCCCCCCATTGGTTGTTTCAACAACGAAGCGACGCGGTACCGGGACGGGTTTAAGAATATTCGGCACTGTAGATCTGGTGGCTGTAGTGTTTTGAATTGGCTTATAGATAGTGTCTTGTGAAAGATTATCAACCTCATAATACTCATTTCCGGCCGAATCAATTACCCGAAGTATGTTGCTAATGTTTGGTACCCTAAGCCGAACCCTTCGAAATCTCGCAAAATCCCCCACTGCAAATGTTTGCGTCGTCTCGCGGCCGGATACGGCGCGGGCTGTGGCTCGAATGACATATGTTAGCGGGTTGCCTGTTGTAGAGTCTGCTGTTCCAACCACAATTTGATTTCCTTCCTTCGAAAAATCAACGTCATCAAGTAGCGTATAGAAGCCGCCACCCAGAGAGGAAAAGGTCGACCCGGCGCGCAGAGTGGGCACCAATAAGTTATTTGGCCCCAAGCCAGAGGCGGCCGCTGGGATCTCAATATAGAAGGTAAGCATTCCATACGATGCAGGGCTCGTTTGAAGCCGATACCCAAGCTGACGAGCAAGGCGCACGACGTTACCATATTCGACGGCGCTATCAAGAAAACTTTCATTTACCTGATAATCTAAATAAAATGATAGTATATCTCCAACATACGAGACGGTGTCCAACATTAATGATCCGAACGAGGCTCTGTTAAAATCTCTATACGTGTCCGCATAATATCTTTTTGCAAAATTCTCTAGATCGCGACGAATCGATTCAAAGTCGCGACTCGTATATTTTATTGGTATTTTTTTATTAGACATATGGGGAAATTTCCTAAGTTTAATTAGTTTGAATTAATGTCAACCTCAATATTTAACACCGTGTTGATCTGTAGTGATATGATTGTAAACCATATCGCCACATTGAGTGTGTGCGGAAACGCATCCCGAACATAGTCGGGTGGCTCCTCGAACATAATTCTGTCAAGACGTATATAAGGCAAATATCGTGCAACTTGCTTCCTAATGTTTTCATCTATCTCTGAATATATTGACGAATCATTTTGTTCGAATAAATACTTTTTTAAGCCCACCCCAAAATTTGCATCCATCATCCTCTCACCGGGGGAAGTTAGAACAAGCATTTTTAAATTTTGTTTCGCAAGAGAAGAAAAGTCTGTTATTAGCTCGTAGGGCCCGAACGTGTTACTAAGTGTAAGGGGCAATTTTGCTGCTATACCTGAAGACATTTATTATACCTCTTAGTAATTAGAATTGTCTGTTATTTTTTGACTTCTAGATTGTTATTCTGTTGGTGTATAGACTGTATCTAGACTTATCGTTCCTTCTGGGCAGTCCTCCTCCGCTGAATTGTCGTTTGGCGACGGGAGAGAAGAATCCTCCGGTGGAGCGCCCTCAAGGGCCGACTCAATTAAAGATTTTAATAGCTCAATGAGAATATATACGATGCCAAATTCCTTCGGAGGCATCATGAGCATCCCGCTTATTGATCCGGCAAAATCAATACCTTTCGTTGCCGAAACTCGCGGTAAGAACAAAGGTAAGCCGGAGCCCTCCATCTCTCCCATCGCGACGGGAATGGAAGTACTGGTGTTATAGATGCAAACAACAACAGAAAAAATATCATGAGCCGTAACTCCCGCGGCCTTTAGCTGACCGAGTTGCGACGATGTGGGGGCATTATCTATCTGCTTCTGAATCGCTGCTGTTATTGCATTAAAAGACGCTCCGGTTAGATCTCTAATTATTTTAGATAAAGAAACGTGAGGATCTATTAATTCGGCTAGGCCTTTTAAAATCTGCGCAGGAGTTTCTGCCAAGAACTTCAAAAATACATCCCGCGCCATCGAGCCCAAATCTTGGCCGCCATTATTGGCCAAAGCATTCGAAAATTCTTCATTTCGTGGGCTAGGTTGTGGCGGATATGAAGTCTGATCAATCATATTAAACATCTCAATAATGGCGCGCTTTGTGGTCTCAAAAGAGGAACCAACGTCAGCAAAATATTTATTTGTCAAGAAAAGATTATGAAATATAGGCACCATTAAACAAGTGTTCATATCCAAGGCCTGCGAAAATAGAAGTTTATATTCCGGCTGTTCTTTAATAAAATCTAATTTTGCCTGGCGATCGGCTAAGCTTTGAGGATCATAGGCAAATTCTGCCAATACGCGCCATTGGGTCGCCAGATTATCAATCTCCCAGATCTTTATAACGGGGTCGGGCGAAGTAGTAATTATTAGTGTAACCCCGAGGGCGCTAGCGGCGCCGCCTTGTCTTGCTGTGCGAGCTGCTACCTCAGTCAGACCCGCGGTGAGATCGTCATATACTCCTATCACGTCCTCCAAGAAAATATCTTCAAATAGTTTGTTTGTATTCTCAGGATCAATTATGTTTTGAATTGCTTTAATGGTTGATCTCGAAGTACCATCTTGGTCCCAAGTGTACCCAAGTCTTTCCTCAACCATAAATTTTATCATTTCTGCATTATTTAATGGGGAGTATGGAGCTTCAAAACCAGGCACCACTTCGTCAGGAGCATAACTGTGGGTGATGCCGCGCTGGGGAGTTCCTGCTGCACGATCAGAAAGAAGGTCGAAGTAATTATAAAGTTCTCTTTGTATTGTTGTGTCTCCCTTTGCTAGCATACGCTCGAAAGATGAAACAACATAATTAATCACAATATTTCGGAAGGGGCGTCGAGGATCTAAAATGTCTCCTATATTAAGAGCAGAAAAAACTATTATATTGCTGACAATAAATTCATCAATAATGGTTTGTATTAGCATATTAAGCAATCCAAAATAGAGAACACCGCGGAGCGCTGGTTGAGCCGGGGATCTGTCATAACACGAAGCAGAAACAAATTCTTTCTTCATTTGGTCTATAATTCCATCAGCATCGAATAGATCTCCGATATTTTCAGGAGTACAAGTTTTATTGTTTTTAAATAATCGAAGATTATTGATTCCGCGAGGGCCGTCGGCTTGAAAGGCGCCGTTTCGAGAGATATAGTCATATATCGCCCATGTGAGATAACCATATGCTGCCGGATAATCAATGCCCACTCTACTCGCAAGAATTGAGGGGGGCACCGGATATCCCGAGATATTGTGAGTATATCTATGAATATAAGGATTCAAAGCGCTCATTTGATAAGTTTGATCATCGATTAGCTCCAGATCTACACCAAAATTGGTGGCGCCTGTCACGCTGCTGCTTGCTTGAACCAATAACAAGTCTTGATCCAAACTTGAACTGCTGGCTGTGGTGCCAACGTTGTCCAAGCTCGGCAGGTCCCAGTCGAGCTGGACGAACGGCGTGGCAGAATTCGGAGCATATGGAGCATAAGAAATATTAATAGAATTCTGATTATCAAAATTAAACCCAATCGAGGAACCTTGATAGAGTCCCGTGTCCAGGTGAAAACTAGCATAAGTAGTATTAATACTCTTCGGCTCGGGGTGGCCAACAAACACTTCATACGAGGCGACATCATTATGTATCATAATGGTGGGCTTTATTGCATTTTCAAAATCTTCCTTAAACAATGAAGGAAAAACATATCGAGTAACCGGGACTTGAGCGACATTTTCATCGCCTGCCAAAAGGCGCGCAGTAAGCGAATCGACCTTTGCTGCGGTCTCCTCAATAATTCCGGGGATTTCATCGCCGGCGGCCGACCAGGCGCTGAGGGCCAGGTCCTTATTTTCTATAACGCGTTTCCATGCACTACTTTGTATATCCGGGCAATTTTGCGCGGTCTCAGGAAAAAAGTCAGCTCCTAAATCTTGAAGAACATTAAGAAAGCTCGTTATAAACTGTAAGGCGGCTGGGTCGACCGAAGCCTCGGGCAGTGTAACGTTGGCGGCCGTGGCGGCGTCCTCGAATTCGGGATCTACTTCTGGATCTACTACCGGGTCGAGAAGTTTAGTCCGAGCAGATTCAAGAGAACCGGCCATATAAATCTTTGCGGTGTCGACAATACTGTTCATAAGGTTTGGAATAAGCCGGGCTGCTACGGGACTTTCTATATAATTAACGCTTTCAGGGCAGAGAAGGTCGGGCATTGGCGGCATTGGCGGTTGAATGCCATTTTCTGCTATATTAACAAGTTCCTCAATGACGGGTACCATTGGGTCGTCGGGGGGCAGCTCATCAACTGGGCAAATTTTACAGTCGGAAACCACTCTTACAATATTCTCGTTAATTATATCATTACAAAAGGAAACAGTGTCTATATAGCCTGTCATTTGTCCGAAATGAGCTAATATGGCAGTTCTTGAATTTAGCCCGAGGGCGACTGCTTCAAGTAAGTAGTTTTCATTAAACTCCAGTATTTTTTCTACTGTGGTATCTGTTACTTCCCCCTGTGAATTCAGGAGTCGGCAAACCTCAATTGGCGTAAGTATGGCAGAAACCTGCGAGTAGTATTCATATACTTCGTCTAGAGACAGGTTGAGCGCTTCTGCAGTGTTCTCCAAGCTTAGGGTTAAATCTGGAAACGTTACATTCGCTTCCAAATTTCGCCTTTTCATCTCGGAGCCAATATCGACCGCACCAAAAATATTATCGAGCATGTCTCCGCACCCAATCTTGAACATTTCTGCGAGCCCTTTTATTATTTCAAGTCCCCCTTGAGCCAAGGCATTCAGAAATACCTCTTGTATTTTTTTAGAGACGGGAGGGGTACCTGTAACAGAGAAGTAGTTCTTTGGCTTCATGTTTTCAAAAACAATTCCTAAATTAGGCCGAGTCATGTGTTCGGGGGGAAGCGGAGACCCAAGAGACACGCTCTCTTGTAAAAGCGCATTACGCATAGCTGTGGTCATTCTTCCGGCGGAAACCGACGCGCCAAAAGTAAGACAGACGACGGCCTCCTTTGCCAAATCTTGGACCCCAAAGGCGCCAAGAACACGATTCACTTTTCGGCCGGCTGGTGTTTTATTCATTATATTAAAATAATCCGCATTTAAAACCGTCGTGATATCATCAAGGATACTGAGACCCGTATTAACATGTCTTGCTTTTTGTAGCTGCAGCATTTTTGCTTGGAATATTGGATCACTCTCCATCTCCTGAAGTCTAGCCAATTCGTCGTCGTCCATCCCAATCCGGTCTTCGGCGTCTTTGAAGGCTCTCTCTAAGCTTTCATAGTCGGAAATGTCAACGTACGTATCCGAATTACGAGGAGAATATTGGCTAGGGCCATCAGCCGTGAACGGGGCGCCGGGGGAGAGCCCGAAGCCAAGAGAATCTCCAGAAATGCCCAATTGGGCGAAGAACTGGCTCCATGGAGGCTGTTGCCCGAGGAGCTGATTCTCTTGAGAAAAGTCTAAAAGATCTTGATGGGTTTTAAGTAGAAGAAGAGTGGCCGGATCTTTATACAGGGGTCTATATTTTATGTTTGTAATATATCCAATTATTGACGGCTCTGACGATCCAAAGGTTTCCTCGAAGACAAGATAGTCTATTTTTACAATTCGAGTCTTATCATCGAAATATATTGTAAAATAATCCGTACTATATACGGAAGGAGGACCTGCAGAAGATGTGGGAGGCGCCTCGTCGGTTTCCTCGGATAGTAGATCCGGAGACGAAAGTGCAGCAAAATCAATTGTATCATGTATTGACTCTGTAATTTTGTTGATAATCCTAGTGATACCTATCTGCAGATTATTCGTGTTGGTAGCTTTCGTTACTGCGGTACCCTGCGTTAGGGTCGCGAGCCCGGGGAAAAGAGTGGAAAGATCTTTATTTACTTGTGGTACATTTTGAAACTTAATTGTAGTAGTAGAATCCTCTGTCCCTCTCTCGAGCTTTCGGTTTAAAATTTCCAAGACGAAAGAGAAGTCTAGTCCTGACGTATCCGGGTCTGCAGCTTCCTGCTCGCGGGCATCAATATTGGCCAGCATCTCCTGTCTCAGTCGAGGGAGGTCCAAGGTTGTTTCCCATATTATTTTATGTTTCAGAGGAGGTAATACATATATTTTCCTTCTAATAGATAAGGAATCTTCGATTTGCTGCTTAAGATCTAAATAATCTTGTTTGTGCCAAGCAATAACTTTCTGTTCATCGCTAGTCAGATCAGTATCGTCTAACAAAAAAGGATAATACTCCGGAAAGTAATGTTCAATAAACCTTCGTCTAGCTCGCCTCCTTTGCTTGGGCTCTTCTTCCGGCCACGCTTCTCTGAGGGCATTCCAAATTGGCGAGTCATCAAGAGGGGGCGCAAAATCTGACCGAAGTATTACACAATATGAGCTTTCTTCAGGAGCAAAAGGAATGTTTTTATAAGCCTTATTGATCTGATTTTCAAAATTTATCTTTTTAAACCCTGGAGGGAGATTGGATATACTCATAACATGCTTCTTTAGTTGGTGGAATTATACCGACTTAGGATACATTTCGGTCCCGGCACTCCTTTCGTTTCTAGATAGTCGCTTCTCACTTCTGCTAAGTCGAGCGGGAAATTAAGTGCGATGGGAAGATCGACATTTAGGGTAGTACAAATAGCATGATTGATACCCTCGGTGATAAGTGCCTTAAAATCCGGAGCTGTTTCTGTCCCGTAAAAAGGCGAGATATGGGTATGCTTCTGCACGGCATCCTTAAACTTTTTATCATACTCAAAAAAGTTTTCTAAAATCGTTACTATAGTCTCGGTCAGCTGTATTATTTTATCCAGACACTCAACCAGATTATCCCCTTTCACGAGGGGTTGTACCATACCGGGACGGTCATCATTACAGGCGATCAGATCAATGCCATATTTACCAGTAAACGTGTTTCCCATCTTGGCGCCCTGGGCGCTCATCGCGTCCATACGGGTCACGAGTTTGATATTCTCGCGAGCCATAATACGTATTGTATCTGCTTTCAGAGCGACCGTCGAGACGGGCCTGTTCTTGGATGTATTACCAACATTACCTTTCACCAAGCCAAAATATTTATCCGGATTTGACATTTGACTAAGATAAACCCGAGCAGCATCTATCTCAAAGTTTGGATCTACGTATACATTTTTTCCAGTTTTGGGATTCTTCTTCGTAGCTAGCCATGCTGAATATCCAGCAACGATATCGACGGCGGCACAATGACTAACACCGGCGCCCCCGTTTCCAGAAAGTACATGGCTAGGCCTGTCTTTACCAAACCTAATCCATGCATTACCTTTTCCGAAGGCCTCTTCATTTCTTGCCAGTATGAGCCTAGGCGCATCCCAGCCCGTGGTGTCGCCCCCCCCAATCCCATGAATCGAAGCTTGGCCTTCAGGGGTCGAGCGTTCGGCTTCGACTTTGTCTGCGGGAGAAAGTCGGTCGTTATTAATGGCGGCATAACCTTGTTGTGGGGTCACCTCTATGCCACCGGATCCATTAACTGCCATTATCGTCTCCTATGTCTCGTTTCTCGTTTTTCTGTTGCTTTTTTCTCATGGTGGTCCTCCTGACGACTTCCACTCTTCCGGGTGTCGTCTGGCCTCGCGACGGGCGCGCCATGGCGACATGCCCCCTTGGATCAGTAACTGGATGTAAGCTTCCTTGTTGGACTTGTCACCCCAATCAATATCCTTATCGCGTAAGTCCTTCTCTGGCGCCTTATCTTTCTTGGTGGGCGCTTTCTTAGCGGGTGCTTTCTTAGCAAACGGAGGAATTGGAATAGCATAGTTTGAGAATTTTTCGTGTGCCGGACTTAAAGTCAAGTGGCGGCGCCTCGCCTTCGTCTCTCCCCGTAATTTTAGTGCCAATGCCATAGTATAATGAAGATGTGTGCCAGTAGAGCCACCAGTGTTTCCCACATACCCAATCAATTGTCCTTTTGTAACTTCCTGGCCAACCTTTACCTGGAGGTCGTGTTCGGCATCAGGGTTCTTTGCGAACATATATATGCTGCCCCCTTTGCTCGTCTTGAGTGTTTTGTTAGTCAGGTCTCGTCCAGGGCCCTCGTTAACGGTTTTCTTATGCACGAAGTTGGTACCCGGCGGAGCGAGCTTCGGAGTGTCTGCATTGTCTTCTGTCGCCGTGGTGTTGCCCTTTGACCTTGTGTGCAGATATCGGGTATATATCCCATAAGAATCCTCGGTGAGCGTAGGAAAGGCGCCGGTATGTTTTTTAAGCCCCTCTTTGTCTGGGCTCCAGCGAAAATTTGAGTCGTGTGGGTTTATCCACTCGCCATGATAAATTTCTATATACCATCCGGCGCTGACACTAATGCCTGATTTTATAAATGTGACGATGCCGTCGGCAGGAGCAATGATCGGCGTACCATGGTCGACGGCGAGATCTTGTCCGTGATGTAACTTCGTTGTTTTGTGTATTGGGTGCAGCCTCATTCCAAAACCGCGCGAGGGTAATTTATAGTTAGGAAGAGCAATAGGAGGGCCTGCATCGAGGCCCAGAAGTGTTGCCAATGTTGAATAGGCATCTTTAAGGAGTACGCCGGAAAGACCGGTGTATATAAACTCGTGATCAGGCTTCCCGGGGTCCTCCTTGGATTCGGGAGGCGATTCGAGGGTGCCCTGGGCGTGGTCTGCAAATATGTCGGGAAGAGCTAGCGCTGTCTTCGTAGCTGTAAAATTAAAAATCTTCTTGTAGATCGCGACGATCTTGGGGCCCTGGAAGCGGCTCAAATCTTCATAAGTGACCTTCACTAAGGTACCGGGCTGAATCGCCCTAACAGCAGCGTTCTGATCGTACATGGTGACGTCCAATGTAACATCCTGCATCGTGCTAATTCTTGCCGCTTCAGCAAGGACCAACGGATTATCCTTATCCTTCTTGTTTTCTTTCTTACTAAGATTCAGACAACGGCTCTCAAGCTCGGGGATTAAAACCTTATAAACATAAAAGGTCGGCGTGCTCGTGCTATAGAGTCTCTTTCCGGTTGTCTCAAACTGTTGAGATTTCGAACCCATACGAGCAACGGTGGAGGGGATACTAGATAAAACAATCCCAAGGAACGTATCCTTATCTTTTAAAACATCTGGGGTATAGTGCTGCTCAATTACTTCCGAAATAGCCCTCGTGGTATTAAGAGACCTACGATCAGCAACCGGAGCGTCACCAACTTGTATATCATTCATAGAACCATATACGTCCGCAACCTCTGCTAGAGTAAGCTTTTCGTTATCTTTTTTACCCGCCATTTTCTTCCTGGCCCTCATTCAACAAATCAAACAGCTGTTCTTTATCGTCGGCACTTAAGCCAACTTGGTTTGAGCTTTGTCGCTGCAGCAGTGCAGCCAACTTTACCATTTGCTCATTCGAACGCTGAAGGTTTTCTACGTATTTGGCGGCAATAGAGCCGAGTTCTCGGCGGGCGGAGTCTGACACCTTCATATCGGTGAGTGCGTCCATTAGGAGAGATTTTGCCATAGCACGATCCTCTCGTATGTTCGTCGTCGTCTCTACGATATAATCTTCTAAGTTTAAATTTCGCCGTTTTGCCATTTAGTTTTAAATACCTTATAACGTTTTCTTAATTTATTCAAATTGTTAACAACCTGTTTTGTGTTAAGTCCTGTTATCTCCCTCAAGTATAAGTAAATAGCTTTTTTATTGAAAATTTCAATTGTATCCGCAGAGTCTAATAAAATTCGCACAGCCATCAAAACTTTCTTCTCATTTTCTTTTAACATAAAGGAATCCCATGTGTCTATCTCGCCATTAAGGGACTTCCAAAATTCCACTTCTTGTCTTTTTTGAAGATAGGTTGGCTCGACAGAAACCAGATCCTCCTCTAACTCGTTGAGGATATCTTCCATAAAGACTTCTGTTCTGTTTCTCTTTTGAGTGGCCTTTACTTTATGAATGAACCAGTTCTTTGTTACGACGGAAAAATACGAAAAGGCCTTCGACCCCTTGTTAGGATCATATTTGTTTAGTATGGTTGTGAGCCAAACTTTGCAGTCGGCTTTTAAGTAATCTATATTTGGCAATGACGTAAAACGATAAGTATATATGATTTTATCAACCATTTGATCAAATGCTGGTTGAATATATGCTATGTATAACTGAGATCGTAGATCACGGTCATTAGTGTTTGAGTATTTTACAATGGCATCTTCATGCACTTTTGTAAAATAGTAATTTTTAGTTGATTTCTTGCGTTTCTTCTTTGGGGCCATTAAGTTCTTCCTCAAGTTCTTCATCTAATTCTTCATCTAGCGTATACTCAAAGATCTCTCTAAAATTTTCAATTTCATTATTAACTTCTCTGATCCTAAGCATCAGTTCTTGTATCATCGGTTCGCCATGATAGTTGTCCATTCCATACAAGTTGCTCACAAAAACTCGGAAGGCCTTTGTGGTTAAGAATAGGTCAGCTATATTTTCAGATACAAACATAAATTTTCTCAATATCTTAACGACATACCAGATCAAAAGTCCATTCAAAACCAAAGACCCGGCAAGTAATAAATAAATTCCCATTATCTTTTATCTTCCATTTCTTTCTTTTGCTTTCTTAGATCCTTTTTCGCATCTTTGATAAAACTCTTCGTTATATCACCAGTGATAGCTTTCTTTTTCTTTTTTTTATTTGTGGTAAAATTAGACAGCAACTTCTTCAAGCCGCTAGTTGCCCCACAAATTGGACACCCATCAAGTGTTTCGTCAGAAAGGTGTGCTACAATTACCGTATCTTTACATGTTAAGCAAAGATACTCATAGCGCGGCATTTCACCGGGACTTCTTTTCTAATTCAATAAGACGCTTGTGGATGTCTGTAAAATGCTTTTCTAAATCGCGGGATTGCTCTGCAAATGCTGTTCGAAGCATCTCATCAACAATCTCCCTAACTTGTCCTTCGCCTAGGGCGCGGTCGCCTGCATATTTTTTATTCTTCGCAAACATATTAATTTTCCTCCTCTTCTTCGACTTCCTCTATAGTGAACGCCGGTGTTATACCTTCAAGCGATACCACAGGCGGATTTGTCACCACCAATGTTGAGTGACTTTTGTCGCTCGGGTCCAATTGAAAGTTCATTCCTTCCAACATAGGAACAATATCGCTTTGTTCAAATAATGATTTTTGTAAGGCCATCATTAGGGCCCCCAGTGCTTGGTTAGATAATCTCATTTTTTCTCCTTTTTAAAATTAAAACACTCTTCTATTCCGATCTTAATCGGGACATTGGGATTCCAG
>Ga0098061_1000444_pt1 | contig 19795 bp, 22 predicted proteins | sample 22_taG_FD_92579 | JGI IMG/M metagenome (GOLD analysis project Ga0098061, IMG submission 92579) | Marine viral communities from the Subarctic Pacific Ocean - 22_ETSP_OMZ_AT15343 metaG | ecosystem: Environmental > Aquatic > Marine > Oceanic | place: Subarctic Pacific Ocean | collected 2015-01-20
ATCTACTACCTCTACTAGTCATATGATATACGAACCCTCTCCAAGTCTGTATTGTCTCATAACCAGCCAACACAAACCTATTGAATATATCAGAGTCCTCTTTTGATTGTGGAGCATACAACGGGTCGTGGCCACCTATCCTTTGAAAATCATCTTTGTAAATAGCCCAAGGTGCAAAAATACCCTCTGTTGTTTCTTGTGTCATTTTAGAATGTGTTAGTTCTGGTGATGAACCTAACCAAGTTAATAACTCTTGTTCTTTAAACTCTTCAGGTTCTATACCATAATCCATCAGTACCTTTTCAGGTCCATCAGGATGTAGTGGTGGTTCTATCCTAGTGGCAGAAACTACCTTATCTCTCTCTAAATGTTTTAGTACTTCCACATCCATACCAGGACAAGCGTACATATCAGCGTGAAAAATCATCACGATATCATTAGTAGCATACTCATTTACTAATGTATCATATAATATTGTATGTCCTAACCTACCAGGTCCATAGTTTCTATGTATCTTTACATTCTTATCTTCATCAGCAATCTTATTCATCCACATCCATGTTCCATCATCTGAATAATCATCAGCCATACATATCTCGTGTATGTACCCTAAGTTCTTACGAATACTATTATAAGACCATTTAAGATATTTTAGATTGTTTCTACTCGGTTGTATAAAACTTATCACTTTATCCACTATTTCCTCCTGACTTTATTATTAGAACTTAAAACGCCTTTTAATAAATCTGATTGTACCCCAGCCTTATCTGCTATCTTACTTAATGCACTAACATCTTTTGGTAGACACTTCCCACCAAATCCCCTATTATCTTTAAACACAGCAGTGTGCATTCTATGTAATCTTGGATCCAAAGTCCAAAGCTCTCGTACCCCATTCCAATCAACACCAACCGCATCACATATATCATATAACTCATTACAAAAAGCTATCTTTGTAGCATAAAATGCGTTTTCCATATACTTAGCCATTTCTGCAGTTGTTGAATCGGTAATTTGATATTGTTTACAAGGGCCTGTAACTGGTAAAAATAAATCAATTACTTTACTACAAGTCTTTTTAGTACCACCAAAGATATAAAATGGTGTTTCTTTCATATCATGATGAAAGTTAAATGGTGTCCAATATGTTGATTCTCCTACATACTCTGGTGAAAAAACCAAATCCTTATTATACACTCCACTTAATCTTTTAGTAGTTCCAACTTCAACTGTGGATTTTATAATAATTAATTCTGTATCTACCCATTTAACAACTCCCTCTACTAAAGAAATATCACAACTACCATCTTCATTTTTTGGTGTAGGTACACATATAAATGTAGCATAACATTCATTAACCTCATCTTCAGTTGTTTTATACCCAGCTGGAGGATCATAAGTCACTATCTCATAATGTTCTTTAAAAAACTTTTCCATAGCCTTTCCAACATAACCATGACCTACTATCGCTATTTTTTTCATATTAACTCCTCATCCATTGTAAATTCCAATCCTTTAACCAAACTTCTTCTGTATAGAATTGATTAAATCTTTTTGTTGCCGTTTCACTACATAGTTTATAAAACTTATCATCTTTTAATCTTTTCCCTATCCAAACAGCTTTCTCTAAATCACCAACTTCAATTGTTGTTAATGGATGTAATATTTCTTGTGTATCTAAACCTTTATATCCAATACAGGGTATTCCATGAAACCCACAATTCATAGCAAATGTACCAGCTGCGTGTGTTCTCATTAGATGTACACCTATATTATATTGTGATAAAGTATTTATCCACTCTCTCCAGCTCATATAAGGTAGATAATTTATATCTTCGATTACATCTTCTTGCTTCTGTTTTCTGCCCATCGATGGAGCAACTATTGAGTCTCCAATCTCTCTTGCAACCATATAAGAATCAAATCCGCCATACCAACTAACAAAGTTACCACCAATAATTGTAACATCACTCCACTCACTCCGTGGAACTAATCCATCTGTAATCATTAAGCTTCTCATCACTCTTACATCTTTACAACCCAATCCTAAATAATATTTTACATCACTTTCGTTATGACAATACACCCAATCTGCATCCATCAATGTGTTATAATAATGAAATTGTTTATCAATTGAATAATCTTGAAAATACCAATGTGGACCTTCTTGCATTACAGCAACCTTATCACATACTTTTCTGATGTGATTTAAATCTACATTAGGATTATTCTTGGGAATGATAACTATACCCAAATCAAACTTATCGTTTGGTAATTGTTCTAGGTGACACATCGGAGCGTCAAGAACTAAACACCAAGCGACTTCTGTACGAGCATTTGGAAAGTCTCGTGGGTACTTCTGATTAGTACCCGTTTCTGAAAAGAAAGCTATTTTCACATCAACCCCTATAAGCCATTAGATTTTGATAATCTACTTTTAATCCTGGATAAAACTTTGATTCAATATACCTAAATATATCTTGGTCTTGAGAACCTTTAGGGTAATCTTTAGGTTCACCAGCCAAATAATCTCTATAAACATCCATAGTAACTCCATGTGGTATAGCGTATTCCATAGCTTCGTCTACCAATTCTTTTATAAAAGAAGTTTTTCCAATATAAACCCCACTATTCAAATATCTACCCTTAACATTAATCCCATCAACCCATTTCTTAACTTCTGGCATACAATTGTAGCCATCTGTAGAATGTGTAGACATAAACAAAGCATCACAGTTATGTGATTCAAATATATCTATAACTTTTTGTGGGTCGTCTTTAAAAATTACATCAACCGCATCACAACACATAAAATATTCGGTGGTACATTCACCAGAATTTAGATAGTTATTTAACATTTCAAACTTAAATGTATTTCTCCAAGGTAATCTATCATCTGTTAAAACTACTAACCCATCTATGCCAAGATATTCTAATGACTTTTCCAATACAGATATTTTATCCCATCCTTCCAAGGAGTCTATCATTCTTTCTGTCATTGGTCCTTTATTTCTACACGTAGCTATCGTTAAATTTTTTGGCATTTTAAATACATTTTTATAATCATCTCTTTGTAAAATTGCTTCCAACCATGCTTTTACTAAATGTCTATCGTGAATCATTGGAGTTTCATATATACTTCTCATTTTTCAATTTCCCCCGTTTTCATATTAAATAATTTCTGAACAGCTGATGGATAATGATGTTCTGATGTATTGTTTTTATGTATAAACCCTCTTTCTCCCTCTATACAATATTTACTAACTCTTTTTGTATTAGATATAAATCTAGATTTATCAACCAATTCTAAATTATCACTTTCATATAAAAAATCTCTGAAATTTCCATCGCTTGAGTTCCAATCCGTTAACGCCTGATGACCTTCGGGAGTATGTGTTTCTCCTATTCTTGTAAGAGAAATATCATCCATACTAAATTCACCATTCATCTTATTAATTAAATGTTTTGTATAAAATCCAAAACTTCCTCGAGGTGTCATAGCCTTTGGAATATATCTAGAATATCCGTTCCCAACATAATGCCAATCTAAATTATTTTCAACCAATTCAATATCAAATTGATCTCTACCAACTCTTGTTTCAACCAATGGTTTATATAAATTTATTCTATTCTCACCCAATACATCTTCAAATAAAGAATCTGAAAGTATTATATTATCGTCGTGTGTTATAAAAAACATATCATAATCATTATAATTGTAATCTTCAGTCCATTGATTAAAAACTTCCATATCACCCATTGTATTTGGCTTTTCAATATACTTCCAACCATAATTAATTATATCTTTTTCAGTCAAAGTCGATTCATATAAAACCGAATCCAAATAATATAATAAATCTTCCCCTCTATAAGACCTAGCATTATCTTTTTCTTTAATTGTATTTTCATTTTCGGGATGTCTATGTGATATCACAAATGAATCAACTATCCATCCAGCTGGTATCTTTTGAGTTAACATTCTTTCATAAAATTGTGATGGGTAATGCCAACCACAAGCAATAACTGCCATTTTTTTCATATCTACCATCCTTTATTTATTATATCACAAATTCTTTCTACATCACCATAGGTCATCTTATGATGTAATGGTAAAACTAAATAATTATCATCTATCTGGTCCATATTTGGAAATTCTAAACCTTGTGTAAACTCTTCAAAAATAGTATATCTATCGTTTCTAAAATGCATCTGATTAGATTCTATTTTATTTTCAACCAATTTAGTTTGTAACTCGTACCTATTTTGTACATAGATGGTAAATAGCCACGCACCATGTTCATCTTTCCTATGATCACCAATTATAGTTACATCATCCGTATTTAATTTATCACAATAATGATTGAACAACTTTTTTCTTTTAATTAAAACATCATCAATTTCTTCTAATGCGGCCAAACCAATAGCAGCAGAAATGTCGGTCATCTGATATTTATATCCAAGCTCATAAATATCATTTTCCCATATACCACCTTGTTTAGCTTTTCTATCAATACCAAACCATCTGACTCTTTTAGCTTTATCTACCATCTCTTCATTAACTAGCAACATACCACCATCTCCAGTAGTAAAATGTTTTATTGCCTGAAAAGAGTGTATAACATAATCAGATAATTCTGAAAGATGTTTTCCCTTATAAGTAGTACCAATACTATGAGCCGCGTCTTGAATTATTGGTATATTATATTTGGAAGCAATTTGATTTAATCTATCCATGTCATTACACAAACCGCCATAATGTACAGGAACTATAGCTTTTGTCTTTTCATTAACTAAAGATTCGACGTGATTTAAATCCATATTTAATGTATCTATATCCACATCAGCAAATCTTATATTAGCTCCCATATATAAAAGAGGTATATTAGTCGCGGTGCATGTAAATAATGGTACTATAACTTCATCACCCGGTTTAATATCACATAAAGTATAAGCCAAATGAAGTGCAGAAGTGCCAGAGTTAACACTAATCGCTTCTTTACCTTCACTAAATTTTTCTTTGAATTTCTTTTCAAATAGATCAACTTTAGGTCCTTGACCAATCCACCGACCAGAAAGTGTATCTGTCACATATTCAATTGCCTTAGAACTGATAAATGGATAGCATATATTTATACTTTCAACATCATCTACCATCAAAGGCATGTCACTAATTTTTTTTCTCATATAATCCTCATTTAATTATTACCACTAAAAACTACCCCGTATAACTCTAATAATTCAACATTGTATTCATTACAAATTCTTTTAACTCTATCTTTAAGATTTAAAAATAACTCGACATCATTCTTCACATCAGTATACAAATCCTCGCTATCTAACATAATATGTTTAATTTTTTCAGTATCAAATAGCCTATCTAAATTCAATACTCCCTTTAAAGTTTCTATCTTTGGTACAAAACTTATGTGTTCTGGTAATAAATCACAAATTAAATTTACCTCTACAACTTCTTCAATATTTGAAGTAGCGAAGTATTTTATATTATCATACTTCCCTAAAACATTTAATGAGTCTTTGAAAGAAAGACTGGGTACAGGAGGTTTTAATCTTCCTTTAGGATAATCCAAAAATATATCATAGTCTCTGTTTAGAAATTGTCTCAATTGTTTCATATCTTTAACATGAGCCATATTGATTCTTATAACAACACCTTCTACCTTTTCAAATTCTGGTAAAGTTAATAAATGATTAGATATTAGTATCATTCTCACTCCTTATCTTAGTCGCTGATATTTCTCTTATATCATCTGGTGGTGTATGTTCTATAAATTCATAACCCACATTTCTACCATAATTTACAGATTCAATTGCTGGTATCTTTATAACTTTTACTTTACCATCTTGGATTTCATCAACCATAGCCTCAAATATTTTATCTAAAACTTCTTCATAAGTATATGGATTATTTTCAGGTTCCGATCCATGTATATCCATTATTGCTACACAAACTTTCTTACCATCTTCAATCATTTGTCTGATACACCATTCGTGTCCTTTATGAAATGGCTGAAATCTGCCTATATAAAGTGAATATCTTTTAAAACTCATAACCTAACAAATCAAAATCTCTTTTATAAAATTCAGAAACTAATTCTTTTATTTCGTCATCATAATAATTTCTATAATAGCTGTGTGAAGAACTATTAACTTTAGGCAAAGTAGTATTTAAATTTATTTTTTTTGCTACATACTCCCAATCATAATTTAAATTTTCAAATCTACCTATAAAATCAACAAATTTATTTTTATCTTTATATTCAACATAATGACATAGTGGAGACCAATGGTCATTTTGTGTCAACCCATCTTTAGTTAACCAACTCTTACCATCATTATTTTTAATAAACATTTTAAAATCTGTATGTACATACGGCGGGGTTTTTTCCAAAAAGGATTTCCATCCAGAAACTAATCTTTCAAAGGGATTTCTAACAAACACGAAAACAAAATACTTATCTTTAATTTCTTCATCTGCCAATCTCCAAAATAAACTATTCCCATTTAATTGAACTTCATGTGCATCTGTATTTTTCATATGATGTCTATACATACCTGTACCAGCAGTTCTACCTGGTTTGAGATAAATAAATCTTCTTTCTTCTGAAAATATCGTAGTGGCAAATATATTATTTTTAATATGATTTACAAATTTAAAATCCATAGCACCAACAGTCTCCATTTTTTATATGTTTTTTTCTTTATTTAAAAAAGCTAAATCTTTTTGAACTATAGTTTTTCCCTTTTCCATATCAACCATTTCTGGTGGTGTATCACCTCCTGGCCAATAATGTTCACCAATTTCTATAAACTCTTTAAATCCAATCGATGCCATATAATCAATTATTTCATCTACAAGCGGACATCCTAAATTCCACTCAAAATAAGAAACTTCTAATATAACTACAGATGCTTTATTAATCAAATTTTTTCCACCCCGTAAAATATCTAACTCAGAACCTTGTGTGTCTATTTTAATTATTTCAAACACGGCGTCATCTTCAAAAAGATTATCTAATTTCTGTAACCTAACCGTACTCTCCTGCACAAGTTGTGGTAAATCCCAATAAAGAGCTTCTTTATAATATGAATTACCTTCAGTATGTGGCTTGTCACTCCGAGTATAAAAAGTCACATCTCTTTCTTCATCGCCCAAAGCAGCTATTAAGTAACTATCTCCATTCATCATAGCCAACCTATCCAAAACACTTCCGTGTAATGGATTGGCTTCTATCATAAAAACTCCAACATCTGGCCAAACTCTCTTTGCCCAACTATGAAATTGTCCTGTGTGTGCTCCAATATCCAATATAGCATTTGGTTCTATACCCTTTTCTCTGACTTCTTCAAGTCTCATAGTTTGTCCTTCTTTATACATTATAACCTCCTGAACCAATTGTTGGAATAGTCCATACTTTTTCCTCTTGTGTTTCTTGAAATGATTTCAAAATTTCAACCTCTGGACACACCTCTTTAATTTTATTATACGATCTACCGTGTCCTTTAGCTGGATTTCCACCCCAAGGTTTATGTACACCAAATGGAGCTTTCATATCAAGTGGTTCTATATAACCATTATCTATAGAAAAAGTAATTACATCTCTTGTCGTTGGTTTAACTACATACTCTGAAAAAAAATAATCTTCTGAATATGGTTTACCAGCTGCAAGATACTCATCAAAATGATTCTTAACTAAATCTAACATAACTTCTTTATTTCTTATAGACAAAGCACCATTCATTGGCAATACTTGTGGTCCATTATAAGGAGCAGAATATGCGCCTCCAGGTTTTAATGTAGGATACAAATCATCCAATGGTTCATATAATTGTGATCCCCAATAACCACCTATATAATCATATTTTTCAAATTGACTAATTTTATACTCTGAATTTGGACATAGCATAGTATCACATTCAAATTTTAATAATGTATCCCCATCAATGTTATCCCAAAAACCTTCTGTCCTTAATAAATCACTTTCATCTTTATGTGTCATATTTTCAACACCTAAATTATATAACAAAAATCTTCCGTTAGAATCTGCATTAGATATTATTTCACTTTCGTCTATTATATTTTTTATATAATCAATATTATGTGTTCCATGATTTACCTGAACATACCATTCATCTGGCAAAATACTTAAAAAGTTTTCTAAAACAAACTTCAAAGCTTTATGTTTTCTTGGTTCTGATAGAAATGCTATTTTTTTCATATCATTATCTCCTGTATTTTTCTAACCAATAATCAATCATCTCATCAAGTAAAGTTTCAAATGTATATTCTGCTTTAAACCCTATAGACCTTAGTTTTGAAGAATCTCCTTTTAAATGCACTAACTCTTCTGGTCTCCAATATTTTTGATCAACTCCAACATAATTCATATAATCTAAATCCAATTTGGAAAAAGTATACCCACACAAATCCCTTACTGAATGTGAAACGCCAGTAGCACAAACATAATCTTCAGGTTTATCTTGTTTCAATATCATAGTCATAGCTTTAACATAATCTTTAGCGTGACCCCAATCTCTTGTTGCATCTAAATTACCTAATATCAATTTATCTGACAATCCATATTTGATTTTAACTGCTTCTTTAACAACCTTATTTGTAACAAAATTTGTCCCTCTTCTTGGAGACTCATGATTAAATAGGATACCATTACATATATACATATCATAAGAATTTCTGTAATTACAAGAAATATTATAAGCATACACTTTCGCACATCCATAAGGACTTGAAGGGTGCATTGGTGTAGCTTCTCTTTGAAATCCATCATCATCCATACTATTACCAAACATCTCTGATGATGAGGCTTGATATATTTTTATGTCTTTGTTCGTCAATCTAACCGCCTCTAATAAATTAAGAGCACCAAGTCCAACTACTTGTGTAGTGTAAATTGGTTGGTCGAATGATATTCTAACGTGCGATTGGGCTGCTAAATTATAAACTTCATCTGGCTTAACTAACTGTAAAACCCTTATTAGTGATGCCATATCCAACATATCAGCATACTCTAATTTCAAATCATTAAATATACCGTCCAATCTGGCCGTTTGATTCTCAGCCACCGAATTTCTTTTTAAGATACCATGAACTTCATATCCTTTTTCTAATAATAATTCTGATAAATAGGATCCATCTTGTCCATTTATACCTGTTATTAAAGCTTTTTTCATTTAATTAATCTCCTCATTTATAGTATGACAAATAAATTCTATTTCTCCTTCAATTAATTTAGGATGATTTGGAACATAAAAACCATACTTATCTACCATAGAAACATTAGGTAATTTCAATTCCCCATATTTTTTAACATAAAATGGCTGAGTTCCCATTGAACCACAAATCATTGGTCTAGTTTCTATGTCATTTTCTTGCAAACTCTTTACTATATCATTTCTGTTAGGGTGTATAATTGGATATGCAAAATTAGAAGTAAAATTATTTAAATCATATTTGGGTTTCCAATAATCATTCTCCAACCAATCTTGATAAAGTTCAAAGTTCTTTTCTCTCTTCTTTCCCCAATCTTCTAATTTATCTATCTGAGTTAGTCCAATATAAGCTTGTAAATCTGTAGACCTAAGATTATATCCTTTATAATAAAACGTATATAATGAATCAAACTCTGAAACTCCCCATTCTCCTAATAAGTTAAGTTGTGTTTCAACACTTAATTCTCTAGACCATCCATGACTCCTCATAGAAACTAACAGCTCATATAATTCTTTATCATCAGTACATATAAAACCACCTTCTATTGTAGATATGTGATGGCCAAAGAAAGTTGAAAAGGAAGACATTAAACCAAAAGTTCCTAGTTTACAAGTCTCATATTCAGAACCCATAGATTCACAAGCATCTTCTAAAAGAATAACGTTATACTCTTCACATAATTTAATTATCTCTTCCATATCAGGAACTAGACCAAGAACTGATACTAACAATAGAGCATCTGGTGATTCTGTTTTAAATATTTCTTCTAAATGATTTAAATCTACTGACAAATCATCCATATTACAATCACATAATATTGGTCGTAATCCTAACTGCATAACAGGTGCTAAATCAGTAGCCCAAGCAACTGAGGGTACGACTACCTTCTTAGACTTATATCTTTCTATTATAGCTGATAACATTAACAGATTAGCAGATGAACCTGAGTTACAAAATACAGCATACTCTGTACCTAACCAATCAGCATACTTTCTCTCTAACTCTAATGTGACTGAACCCTTAGTTAATCTTGGATATGTTTTTAACCAATCAATTAACCTATCTATATCATTATTATCAATTGTATCTTTTACTAAAGTTATCATAAACTCTCCTTATCCCTTCTTCTAATGGAATGAACTCAAAACCTTTCAATACTGAAAGTAATTTGGATGAATCAATATCTTTTCTATACTGACCATCTGGTTTTATATCATCGTAAACTATATTTAAATCTTCTCTACCACAAGCCTTCAATCCTATCTTAGTCATCTCTTCTATTGAGTAGTTAAAATTAGGTGCAACATTAAAGTTATCTACTATATCGTTGTCAATCATATACTTTATTACCCTAGCTAAATCTTCAGCGTGCATAAATTGTCTCAATGGTTTACCAGTTCCCCATAACTCTATACTATCTTTAGCTTCATATATCTTCTTAATTAGTGCTGATATAAAATGACTGTGTTGTTCTTCATATTTATCATACTCGCCATATAAATTACAAGGTATCAAATAACACCACCTTTTATTGTATTGTTTAACATAAGCATTTATATGTGATACCATAGCTCTCTTAGACATTGCATATGAAAAATTATCATAGGGTGGTCTACCATCAAATAAGTTATCTTCTACCATTGGATAGCTCTCAACCACATCTGGATAACTACAAGAAGTTGCCATTGCAATTACTCTATCTACATTTAGACTATGACACTTCATTAATACATTCGTATTCATCAATACATTTTGTTCATAATAATCAACAGGATTAGTAATATTATCTACTATACCACCAACTCTAGCTGCTAAGTGAATAACTATATTTGGTCTGATACTATTGAACATAAAACCAACCTCTTTCATACTGGTTAAATCATAATCAGCTGATGAGAAATAATAAGCATCCGTCATTATATCTTGTAAATGTTTTCCAACTAAACCGCTGCCGCCCGTAACTAATATATTTTTCATAAAACTTTCCATCCCTCACAATATAAATCTTCAGTATTTATTAATTTATTTTGATTAAGACACCAATATTGTTCAGTACCTCTGTTAAACCAAATCTTAGGTGCAACAACTTTCTTATTTTTATTATTATTTAACCACGCCCCCCACCAAGAAAAAGACGAATTGGCAATTATATTATTTTTACACATTGACATTAAATATAAATCAATATAATCTTCTTCACCTTCAATGAAAATAAAATTATTACCTTTAAAATTAACCTTACACCACTCAATATCGTCACTAAAAACAATTATGTCACATTCTGTAAAATCTTTGATAGCATTTTGATAATATTCTTCACTACACTCTGCAAGGTGTGTTGTTTTTAAATAATCACCTCTGCGAATATGCATAGCTACTGTATTTCCATTTAAAATAGAAGAATATTTATCACGTATATATTGTATAATATTATCTGTAGGTTCAAATAAAGCTCTAATCTTTTTAGAATGATATTTAAAATATTTCTCAGATTGAAAATATCCTACCAATTGTAAATTACTTTTATATGGTAATTGCTGAAAATTAAAATTAGGTTCATGATACTCCGATGTTGATTTAATTTCATCAGATTTTACAAATTTAATTCTACTATAAATATTATTAATATATGCCTGAGTATTTTCCTGTCCAATTGTAATTGCATGTTCAAAAGCACAGTCATCATTATTATCTAATGCAAGTGCATACGCAGCGGTTATTTGAAACAAATGGTTTCCTAACCCACCTTTAAGTTTTATTGTAATCATATAACAATCTTCATATAATTTTCTAAACTATGTTTAGGTTTCCATCCAAGTTTTAATTCTGCTACAGAATAATCGCATAAAGTTCTATCATATTCTCCTTTGCGTGCTGAAATATACTCTCTTGGATAGTCCTTTCCAAACATATCTGCAACTTCATTTATCGAATAATTGACACCACTTCCTAACTCAAAAAACTGAGCCTTAAAGTTGTGTTGAGAACATCTAACTAATCCATCAACTATATCTTCAACATGCGTAAAATCTCTTCTCTGTTTCCCATCAGCAGTAATTGTTAATGGTTCTCCATTTCTATACTGTTTTTCAAATATTCCTAAAACTGTTGAATAATCACCATCCTCTAATTGATAAGGACCATAAACATTATAAAATCTACAAATAGAAGTACTGACATCATATACAGAACTATACAACTTACACAACTCTTCTCCACTCCATTTAGACCAAGCATATGGACTACTGTATAATCCATGATGATATGAACTTGAGCCAGCATATACTACTGGAATACTATTCTCTCTTGCAAATTCTAATATATTGACTGTCGATAGAAAGTTATTTTTTATATGTGGCTCTGGATCTTTTAATGATGGTTGAATCCTCGCCAACGCCGCTAAATGAAATATAACATCTGGTTTATCCATAAAAAATGAATAATCCTTTACTCCACATAATTCAACATCAAAGTATTCACATCCTTCTTGTTCATTCTCTTTTTTACCAGTAGAATAGTTATCTAACGATACAACTTTATGACCATCAGCCAACAATCTCTTTACTAAATTAGTGCCTACAAATCCAGCACCTCCTGTAACTAATACTTTCATTTTATTATCCTTAAAATTTATTAATGAGTTTAATATTATGACAAACTCTTGGAACTGGATCTATATAAGGAATGTCATATCCTATATTTTTAAGTTTTGGTGCTGTACTTTCTAGAAATTCTGATTTAGCTTCCCAATGTAACTCTAATAATATGTCTGGTTTATATTCAGCAAAAGTATTTATAGCTCCATCAATAACTTTACATTCCCATGTCTCAACATCAATCTTTACCAAATCAACATTCTTTAAATTTAAAGAATCTATTTTCACTTGCTTGATCTGTATAAATTCTTTTTCTTTATCATAATTATCATCATGACCCAGATACGGGTTTGGAACAACGTGATTCATACCTACATTATTAGAACGGGGAGATTCCATAGAAACATATTTATCCGAATCCCCAACTACACAATTCATCGCATTTTTCTCCGATACATTATTAGCCAAAGCTTTATATGTTATATCCATAGGTTCAAAAGCAATTAATCTATCACATTTTATAAAATTATAAATAAAGTGAGCAAAAATTCCAATATGTGATCCTATATCAAGAATTGTACTATTTAAATATTTATCCTTATTATATAATATTTCTTCAAAATCAATATTCGATATTGTAGATAAATATGAATAATCCATTTCCCTTACCTGATTTGAAACTTGATCCCCCTCTATTAAATAAATTTCTAAATTTTTATCTAACCTTGTAAAATTATGTTTATATATTTTCATTTATATTCTCCTCTCCAAATAATGATCTTGTACATTATCGTGACCAACATGTAATATAATTTCATTCCCACATCCCACATGACCGCTACCAACACCCCATTGTATTGGCATTGAATATGGATATATGCCAGTAACCCATGCTGCTCTACTCATTTGCAACGGTGCTCTTTTATGAGGATGTTTCTCTGACATTTGTAATTTAACTTCTTCTAAATATTTTCTAGCTCTATTATTTTTTGTATGAAAGCTAGTCCACCATAAGTCATAGGTTAATAGATTTCCGCGGCTTTCATCTTCTCCTATATGATAATCACCCCAATTTCCTCTGGTGTGAATAGCATCAACTTTAACTAATTGTCTTTCATTTGTAGGAACACAGACTCCAAATTTCTCTGTTATAGGAATTAATGTTCTAACTTCATCTGAAACGAACATTATGTCCGAATCCACCGAAATTGCCATATCTGCCTTTGAATTGAGCAAACCACATATTTCATAGTAATCACAGCAAAATCCACCCCACTTGTGATGTGATCTATCAAAAAGATTACCATCAACTACATTCAATTCTACATCTGGATAAACTTCACCTATTTCTTTTCTATCAGTATACAAAGTTATTTTAGCTTCGGGGAAATATTGTTTAATCGAAGAATATGTTGGATCTAATCTAAACTCTTTATCAAAAGTTGGCTGATTTGAATTTGATCTACTTCCAAATTCTGCAAAAATTATTTCTAAATTCATATTATTTTATCTCCTCTAATAATTCAGTTATAGCAAGATATACTTCATCTGCTGTTATTAATTTCATACATAATACATCATATGGACACCTATCTGTTCCAAACATAAGTTTAAATTGTCCTATACACGTTATACATTCCAATTCTTTTCTCACAAAATATTTTCCTAAACCAAATAAATCACTTTCTTGCCAGGGACCTAAACCAAAGAAAGCAACAATTCTCCTTTTAAGTGCTACAGCTATTTGTAAAGCTACAGTATCAGCAGTAACTACAATATCACATAAATTTATTAAAAAAGTAAACTCCTCTAATGAATATTTATCAGTTGTATTAATAAAATTATCGGTAATATCACTTTCATTAAAAAGTTTAGAATTTCTATTTACTTCACTTTTACCACCAGCTAACACAACTACATTTCTATCATCTTTCAAAAGTAATAAAATTAAATCTTTAAATCCATCATATGTCCACTTTTTTTCTGGCCAATCTGGACCACAACCAGTATTTAATAATATTATATTAGAATCCGACCTAATTTTATATTTTTCTAAAAATGTATTTTTAAATTTTTCTGACGAATCTTCATCTAAATATAAATTCGGAGCCTCATTATTATATTCTAATTCAGCCATATCAAAAATCATTTTCTGATAACTTTTTGTATTCCTTCTTTTTGCACCCCAGTTATCTAAACATATATAATAATGATATTCAGTTCCTTTATTTAAAGGTATCACGTGTCCTTCTTCATTTAAGCCATAACCCAATTTAATATCAGAATTACATAAAGTTATTATCGAAGTAGCTTTTTTATCTTTATCTAAGTTTATAATGATATCAAATTTCTGACATTGTAACGCTCTAACATTTTCATCATCATATGTTATAACATTATCTATAAATGGATTATTATCAATAAAAACTTTAGAATTTTTTTCAACCAACCAAGTAAGTTGAGAATCCGGATATTTTTCTTTTAATCCCTCAACTATACAAGTACTTCGTACAACATCTCCTAAAGCACCCAATTTTATTAATAAAATTCGCTCTTTAAATGGATTATGATGTTCACATGTAGTACAATCCCAAGATTTATCAATCCAATAATATTTACAAGGACGGTCACCTTTAAAATGTCTACAATACTTCATTCTTGTTCACCGACCAAAGAAACGCCAAGTTTTTGTACAACTTCTGTGGCACAATCTTGAGCATATGAAATAGATTGTATAATATCTCCACACTTTACATATTTAACAACAAGCCCAGCTAAAAATGTATCTCCGGCTCCCGATAAATCACGCACTTCAACTCTATTTTTTATTTTAAAATGTTTATCATTATATTTACATCCGTTTTCTCCCAAAGTCACAATTAAATTAATTTTATGACCTTCCCTTTCTAATCTCTCCAAATTATATTTAGCACTACTATACTCATGTTCATTTATTTTAATAAAATCAACTCCTAAACACCATTTATCTATTATTTTATTTGTCTGTAAAAAAATAACACAATCACTCTTCGATATAAGCTCAATATCCTTTTCTGTTAAAAATCCTTTACCATAATCTGATATAATTATAGCATCATATCCTTCGAGCTTGCTCTCCGAATATACAAACTTATCTTCAACTCCCACAAAATCATTTTTATCAAGCCTCATTATTATTTGATTGGATCGAGAATCTACATATCTTATTTTTTCTATAATATTTTTATTAGTAATAACATCACAACTATATCCCAAAGCCAAAACATTATTTGCAACATTTCCTGCCATACCAGAATTAACCGTTTCTCTATCGGGTTTAAAAACTGGAACTGGAGCTTCAGGGCATAATCTGTTACAAATCCCATATACAAATTTATCAGTACACTTTTCTCCTATAACTAAAATTTTCATTAATATAAATTCCTAGTTGTTTATAATGATTTTGTTGTAGTTGGCGTTTTACCATCGTAACAGCTTTTCCGTTCTACAATCATTACGGGACCATCATACAATTCTACTCTTTTATAATCTTTTAGTGCTTCGTCTGGTGTACTCGGTTCTAATATTGGAAATTCAACTAACTCTCTAAATACTTCGGTTAAGTCTTGTGAATGTGTTGGACCTGAATAAAAAGGACCTTCATCAGCAACTATAGTTCTTAGAATAACATTTGGTTTAAATTCACCATGTGAAATTCTTTCAAGTTGACTTATATGATTACCTATAGCATCTGCTGCTACTAACATAAAATCTTGTCTCTCATAATACACAACTACTTTGAATCCTTCAAGTGACATTCCAAGTGCCATACTACCCATTAAATTTTCTACTACTGGGGTTTCTATCTTTTGAGAGTCATCAACACCACTTAGTGTTCCCATAGCATTACCAAACTCTCCGCCAAGATTATATCCAAGAAATATAGTTGATTCATTATCACCAAGTTCTGTCATCGCTTTTGTTATAGCACCTTTGTAATCTAATCCAAGTGTTCTATAGTTTGGATAGTCTGGTAATTTAACTTTAGGTAACTTTGGAAAATATTCTTCATCAGTTTTCATAATCTTTTTAGTTTCAGATAAATCACAAAAGTCTTCTGTCCTGGCATGTGGGTAAGGTAAAGTATAAGAGTATCTTCTAACACAATCTGGCCACGGCGGTACTTCATCAGTTCCCCAACGATGTTTCTTTTTTGCAATAATTGACTTATCATTATCTTCAACAACAAAGTTACAAGGTAAAGACCAACCATCAACATAACGAACTGATTCTGCGAAATGTCCAGTATCTTCTGCACCATCACCTACAAAACACCAAACTTTATTATTAGAACCTTTTCTCTTTAGTGCTAATGCTAAACCAGCTGCTATACCAGGAATACCACCAACTATTGCTGAAGAAAAGAACTTCTTTTCTTTGTCATAGATAAACATACTTCTACCATTTAAGGTTCTATCCTCTACAACTTCTGGTTCAATACCATGTAAGTATGCTTGATAATGATTTCTATGAGTAGCTAAAACCCAATCGCCATCCTGGACTTCATCAAAGATTTCAATCAATTGGTCTTCATTACCGCCACATAAATGAAATAGAAAAGGTAACTCATTGTTATTATATCTATCAATCAATCTTTGTTCAAATTCTATAAGTTGTTCTTTGTTATATCTTGCCATAATTTACTCCATATCAATGATACAACGACCAGAAAAACCAAGGCCTGCTCTTATTGTATCAAGGGCTTCATTGATATCAGAAAGTTTAAATCTTTGTGTTATTAAACTATCTAATTTTAGTTTATCTTGTTTATATAAATTCAGATATCTGTTTATATCTATTTGTGGTATCGTTAAACCACCATCACTATCCATTAAAACCTTTCCTTTAAAATGTTGTAACATATTATAAAAAGTAACATTTTCATCTAGTTTAGGTTGACCTACCATAATTGTTTTACCGCCACCTTTAGTTAGATTATATGACATTTCAATCAGATTAGGTTTCCCAGTTGTATCTATAAATATATCAGTTCCAGACGAACCAACAATTTTTTTTACTTCTTCAACAACATCTTGTTTTGTAGAATTTATTATATGTGTTGCTCCATACTCTTTTGCTAATTTAAGTTTTTCTTCATATAAGTCAACAGCAATAATTGGATAGCCAGATACAAGAGATGCTCCTTGTATTATATTAAGACCAACTCCACCTGCTCCTATTACTCCAACAGACTGACCTATTTTTAGTTGTGCTTCATTATTAATAATACCCAATCCAGCTGTAACGCTACAACCCATTAATGCCGCTATATCATATGAAATGTCATCATCTATTTTGGTCAATCGATTTTCTGATACAACTGCTGAATCGTTAAATGTAGTAATTAATCCAGCCCCTACTTTAGAACCATCATTTCGTTCATATATTGGAAATTTTGATTCAATTCCAGATCCTTTTCTCCAATGCAAGACAACTCTATCTCCCCTCTTAACAGTCGTAACACCATCCCCTATATCTAAAACTTGTCCGCCACCCTCATGACCCAATAAAAATGGTAAAAATTCTTTTTTAACCTTTACTCCAGCAATATGTCCTATCTGTGCACCACAAATGCCACTACTATAAACCCTTACTAAAACTTGTCCACATTCCAATTTAGGTATTTTTAGTTCATCAATTACCAAAGGAGTATTAAACTTTTCAAGTATTGCAGCTTTCATCAATAACCTTCCCCTTTTAAATATTCTTTATATTCACCAATGCCTCGTTTTAGATTACATTTTGGTTGCCATCCAAATAAAAAATTCTTTCTATTTGCTTTAGTAAAAAACTGATACCCTTTTGGTATTTCAATCTCATCTTTATATTCGTATGGTATTTCCATCAAATCTAATACATCTTCAAATGTACGAGCTTCTCCACTACCTACTTCATATACACCTTTTGAAACATCATTAAAAATAGGATAGATAGTCGCATCAACAACATCTTCTATATAAACAAAGTCTCTTTTTGGATTACCTGGAAATAACATAAATTTTCCCATTCCTTTTTGCATAATCAAATGAGCTTGATGTGCTATAGAAGCCATTTTACCTTTATGTTCTTCTCCAGGACCATATACATTAAAATATCTTAAAGCAATAAAATCTTTTACCTTTGCCATACCATATCGTTCTGTGATATATTTAGACCAAGCATATATATTAGATGGTAATCCTTTGTCTCCTGTATTAGCTGCTGATGAAGAGTATACAACTAGTTTCTCATATATTTCAGCTAAATCAAATAACTCTTTACTGAACACATAGTTATATTTTAACATCTCGTTGGGATCGGACAACATAGTATCAGATATAGCACCGATATGTAGTATAACATCTGTTTGGTCTACAGCTTTAGACAAAGTGGTTTTCCAACCACTGTGATTCATATAATCTTTTTCAATGCAAGTTATTTTACTAATATCATCCATAGTACACAATTTATTATATACATTCTTACCTATAAAGCCGTCTGAACCAGTTAATAATACTCTCATTTATATAACTCCTCATATACTCTTTTCATCCAATAAGTTCTATCTCTCCCCATTTCACTTGGTGGTATAGCATTAAACTGATAAACCCAGCCTGAGTTATAAAGATTTGTCAAACTATCTTCCCAATAGCACTGTGGATGAAAATAAAATAACTGTTTTCTAACCATATCCATCATACCAAATTGTTTTGGTAGAAGATTCAATTCCACATCAAATTCTTTTCTCATGCAATTCATTAGTGATATATCACTTCCGGTTAATAAAATATCATATGAGTCAATAATCTTTTGTCTATTTGTTTCATAAAAATCAAATACTTTATCAAAAAACTCTTTATGAGTTTTATTGATTATCACGAATCCCGTCATAAAAAATTCGAATGATGGTATACAAAATTCTTTGTCAAAA
>Ga0098061_1000445_pt1 | contig 19784 bp, 19 predicted proteins | sample 22_taG_FD_92579 | JGI IMG/M metagenome (GOLD analysis project Ga0098061, IMG submission 92579) | Marine viral communities from the Subarctic Pacific Ocean - 22_ETSP_OMZ_AT15343 metaG | ecosystem: Environmental > Aquatic > Marine > Oceanic | place: Subarctic Pacific Ocean | collected 2015-01-20
AAAATAAAAAAACCAAGTATGGTCTATAAACATCCAACAATGAAATATGTTTTGGGTGAAGATTATCCACATTACTTTACTGATAAATCTTCTTTTATGGATTCGTTAAATAATATACCTGATAAAATTGATTGGGATTTACCAAATCACGATGAACAATTTAAAACAAATTTATTAACAGACCTTGAGAACGCTTGTAAAGGTAAAAAGAAAAGAGTTATGAGAGAACCAACTAATGGTGTAGAATGGTTATATCATATATTACAAGACAATGGTTATAAGAAAAATCTTTTATACAATAGTCATCCCAATTTATATCTCAGTAACACTTGGGAAAAGATAAGACTCTGGTGTTTAGAACATGGAGCTAAAGATGACCCAACAAGTAAGTATACAAGACTATTTGTTCCTGATGAAAACAGAGAACAAATGGAAAAGATAGTAAAAGATTCTGGACAAACATTTACAGAGTCCAAAAGAGACCCAAATTTTTCACAAGTAAAAAACACATGGTGGTAATATGAAAGAGTTAACTCCTGAACAAATCCAAGAGAATTGGAATCAACTTCGTCAATTAATTAATGACACGTTCAAAGATGAACGTTTAGAAAAGTTAAATCATATGTATGATTATTTCGAAACTAGAATGTGTGTAGCACCAGCTAGTGGTAAAGAACATTATCACAACGCACACGTTGGTGGTTATGTAGAACACGTTCTTCACGTTATAGATTGTGCAGTAAAACTAAAAAAACTATGGGAAGATGGTGGAGCAACAATTAACTTTAGTGATGAAGAATTAATTTTTGCAGCTATGCATCACGACTTAGGTAAAGTCGGTGATATGAAAAACGATTATTATATCCCTCAAGAATCAGAATGGCATAGAAAAAACCAAGGTTCAATATTTACTCACAATGGTGAACTACAGTATATGACAGTTACAGATAGAGCTATTTGGTTGTTACAACATTTTGAAATTCCAATGAGTGAATGGGAATATGTTGGTTTAAGACTTACAGATGGTTTATATGAAGAAGCTAATAAATCATACTATGTAACATATAACCCTGATTTTTCTTTGAAATCAAATATAGCTTATATTCTACATCAAGCAGATTCTATGGCTACTCACATTGAAAACGATAAATGGAAAAGTGCGGAACAACAAGAAGAAATAAAAGTTCAAGAGAATGTAGAGAATATTAAAAAGGCAGTTACTATGGAAGAAACTTCTGAACAGCTCTCACAAAAATCAAAAGATTTATTTGAAGAGTTATTTGGAGATAACTCGTGATAGTTGAAATAGTATTAGGATTATTTGTTCTTACAGAAGGATATATAATTTGGAATTTAATGAGAAAAACAGAATTATTAGAAACTTGGGTAGAAGATTTTACTCAAAGAATACAAACAGTTCAAGATGATTTAAAAACTATAGATTCTACAGGTGCATTTGAAAGTGATGATGAGGTTGGAACTATTTTTGATCAAATTAAAGAAATAGTAAATCAATTAGATAATTTAAAAGGAGAAGAAGTAGATGCCAGCTAAAGTGGTTAAGAAAAAAAGACGTAAAAAAACAAAAATGTATTTTGGAACACCCGTTCAAAATGCAATTATTCGTTATAATGAATGTCCAAATCCAGTTATTAAGAATAGAATTTATCAAGAACACATTCACGCCGCTTTTAATAAGATGGCAGAAAATTTAATTCATACTTTTAAATTTTATTATTTTGATTACCCATTTGAAGAAGTGAAAAATGAAGTCGTATCTTTTATGGTAATGCAGATGCCAAAATATCAACAAGATAAAGGTAGAGCCTTTTCATATTTTTCTGTAGTTGGGAAAAATTATTTAATTTTAAATAATAATAATAATTATAAAAAAATGAAAATACACGATAAAGTAGAAGTGTTAGATTATAAAAGAAATTTTACTTCTGAAGAATCTGTAGACTATGTTGAAGAATTTAATTCTGAGTTTGTTCGTCAAATGTTAGATTATTGGGATAATAATATTACTAATATTTTTCGTAGACAAAAAGATATATTAGTTGCAGACGCAGTATTAGAATTATTTAGAAGAAGAATGAACATAGAAAACTTTAACAAAAAAGCTTTATATATTATGATTCGTGAAATGACTGGTTCTAATACACAACATATTACAAGAGTTATAAATCAAATGAAAAAATATTATTTTAATATGATAGAAGAATTTTCAACAACTGGGGATATAGATACTTCAAATACTGGTTCTATTTTCTAATGAAAAAATGGCCAGCGGAATTACCATATAGTGATTTTTACTTTCCAATAATAATGAATGATTGGATGGATTGGGAAGATTTAAATGATTTGATAAATGTGATTGATGATTGGATTGTAAGTGATAAACCAAATATAACAATTAATGAAGCTATTCTTTTAAATGAAATGATTGGTGTCACTTAGTCTGAAGGTAATTTTTTAATTTGACCGGTTCGTCTAATGGTTATGGGGCTGTAACTCAGTTTGGGAGAGTGCTTCCCTTGCACGGAAGAAGTCGCTGGTTCGAATCCAGTCAGCTCCACAATGGCCGATTCGTCTAGTGGTTAGGACTCCAGGTTTTCATCCTGGCAACAGGAGTTCGATTCTCCTATCGGCTACTCATAACTTATATAAACAAAAAAAGGGAAGTTTTCACTTCCCTTTTTTAGTGTCCAATAGTGTAGGAAACTATTGTACTATTTCGCTCCTACTTTCGAAATAAACCCACCAACACCAACAAGGCGACAAGCCCAGCGAATCCCGACTCGCCGAAACTGTTTATGATGGATGTCAGGTTACCTATAACGTTGACACCAAAGATACCACTTCCAAATATTACTTCAGAAACAGCACCTATAGCAACAAAGGACATCATTAGATGAGCTAAGTCATCAACGTATCCTTTGACCATTGTTATGATTTCCTTCATGGTCTTCTCCCGTTAGTTAGAAAAATAAAAAGGTCACCCAGTATCGCAACCAAGTAACCCTCTCAGTAATAATAACTATATATGTCAATAAATAATAAATCTCAATATATATTTATATATCGAAGTTTTTAGGTTATATAATATTTATAATTGAGTAATAACATTTAGGGTAGACTATGGCTATAGATTATGAAATCTTTGATGGTAAATCATTATCATCATTATTTAAAGACATTTATGATAATACAGAATATAATAGAAAACAACTTGATGTGTTGACAAAAGAACTTGTTCAATTTATCAAAGATGGTGATACAGCAGTTCAAATTGTTCCTATGATAAAAGAGTATTTAGAAATAAATGTTAAGAACGATGACCAACTTGTAAAGATGGCTGGTATCGTCCAACGACTTATTTCTGCGGAAGGTAAAGGTGGTTCAGATGATGAATTTGGTTTATCTGATAAAGAAAAGGAACAATTAATTTTAGGAATGGAAGATACTATAAAAGATATACAAATTGAATCGGATAAAATACACAATAAAATAGAATCAGTTATAGAGGAAAATTAAATGAGTAAACGAGTACAAAGAACTATTCTATCAGATAAGGACATACCATTACCTCGTTTAGCTAGACCTGAAGAAATCAGTTCTTATGTGAAAAAGGTTATTAACGCGTCTTTATATGATTTCTATGAGTCAGAAGCATTTGAAGTTAATGAAGTGATATTAAATGATGCGACTAATCACGGTGCAGTCATGGGTACATTTATAGATAGTCCAAATCAACCAATATTGGGTGATGTAGTTTTACCTTTAATGCCTCATATAACTAATATACCTTTAATTGGTGAGCATGTAGTAGTTACAGAATATAATAAACAACATTATTATACAAGTATTATAAATAGAAGAAATTCACCTAATGAAAATTCTATACCTGGTGCAAGTGGTGGTTATAAGAAGAATACTAAATATGGTGATACATTTAAAAGAAAAGATATTAGACGAGTTGAAGTATGTGAGGGTGATATTGTTTATGAAGGTAGATTTGGTAATTCTATAAAACTTGGTTGTGACCATACTAATAATTCACCAGTAATTAAAATAAGAGCTGGACAAACACTTGATAATGATATATTTGGAAAACCAGTAAAAGAAAATATTGATAGTGATGCATCTTCAATATATTTAATATCAGATGGATTAAAAGGTAAAAGCTTTGATGAACGTAAAATAGAAGGAAAAAAAATACTAATAAAATCAGATGGTATATTTATTAAAGGAAGTGATATTAGATTAGGAAGTGTAATTGAAGGTAATTTACAACCAGTAGCTAAAGGAAATGATTTAGTTGAAATACTAGATAAAATAATGGATTTATTTAGTACACTTTTTCTGACTCCAAATGGAACACCTGGTACACCTTTAAAATCAACAAATCCGTTACTTGATACTAAATTACAGTCATTAAAACCAAGAATTAAAAATATATTAAGTGATAAAGTAAAAACAACATAGGAGTTATTATGACCAAAAAAGACCTTGTAAAAATAATACGAGAAGTAGTCCGTAGAGAGGTACAAAAAGAAGTAAAAAAGATATTTATAAAAGAGGAGACTTCTTCTAAGTTAGAAGATATCATTCCTGAAATTTCTGAAAAAAGACAACCAAAAAAGTTTACGGATAATGAAGCATTGAATAAAGTTTTAAATGAAACTGTTGGACTTTCAAATAAAGAAAATATGGAAGAGTATCCAACTGTGGGTGGTAAAGGATTTGATACAAGTCGGATGAGTGAACTTATGGGTTATGGTAAATCAGAAGAACTACAAAGAGATATGGTAGCGGTTGATACTATGAAGAAAGCAGGAGTTACTACTGAACAAGTACCTGAGAGTGTAGTAAACGCATTAACACGAGATTATAGTGATTTAATGAAACACGACAAAATGAAGAGAAAGTAAATGCCAGGAGCACAACAAAAAGATTTAGACCCTAATACCTATATTGGTTTATCTTTTCCCATACGAAGAGATAATAATAATGATTTTAAATTAACAAAAAATTCGTTAGAACAAGCACAACATAATTTAAAAAATTTATTATTAACATATCCTGGTGAGAGAGTAGGACAACCTGAATTTGGTAGTAGATTACGAGAAATTTGTTTTGAACCAATAGATGATGATTTGCCAGCTAAAGTAGAAGAAACAATACGGAAAGATATTTCAACTTGGTTACCGTATATTAATGTACACGAGGTTATTACTCTTAATGAAGAAAGTGATGAAAGTAAAATTTTTGTAGAAATAAAATATTCTACAACATTAAATCCAACTACCTTAGAATCAATAACAGTAGACGCGTCTTATACCGCCACTAGATATTAATCGGAGTAATTAAATGGCAAGAACAAGTGTAAAAAAGAATATGGTAAAACAAGTAAATTATCTTAATAAAGATTTTAGTGATTTTAGAGATAATTTAATTGAGTTTGCTAAAGTATATTTTCCAAATACATATAATGATTTTAATGAGGCATCACCAGGTATGATGTTTATTGAAATGGCAGCTTACGTAGGTGATGTATTATCGTATTATATTGATTCTTCATTTAGGGAATCACTTCTAGCTTATGCAGAAGAAAAAAGAAATATTTATACTATAGCTCAATCATTTGGTTATAAACCAAAAGTTACTTCACCAGCTTCTGCGGTATTAGATGTATTCCAAAGTGTTCCTGCTTTAAATGAACAACCAGATATGAGATACGCTCTTAATGTTAAAGCTGGAAGTACAGTCAACGCTTCAAGTACAGGTACAACATTTAGGTTATTAGAAGATTGTAACTTTAATTTTTCAAGTTCATATGACCCACGTGAAGTTACGATATTGGAAAGTGATAGTGGTACTATAACTAAATTTTTATTAAAGAAAAAAGTAAAAGTTGAAAGTGGTACTATAGTAACAGAAACTTTTAATTTTGGATCGGCAGAAAAGTATTCACAAATTAAATTAGCTAATACAGATGTTATAGAAATAATTTCAGTAACAGATAGTGATGGAAATAAATGGTACGAAGTAGATTCTTTAGCAAGAGATACAATTTTTGAAGATATGGAAAGTAATACTTTAAATTCACCAGATTTAGTTGAAGATAGAGAAACAGTCCCATATATACTAAAACTTAAAAAAGTATCTCGTAGGTTTACGACTTTTATTAATGAAAATGACCAAATAATTTTAAGATTTGGAGCAGGTATATCAGATAATCCAGATGAAGAAATAGTTCCAAACCCAGATATGGTTGGTTCTAATTTACCAGGTAGTCCATCTAAACTAACATCAGCATTTGACCCAAGTAATTTTTTAAAAACAAAAGCGTTTGGTTTAGCTCCATCTAACACAACTCTTACAATTAAATATTCATACGGTGGTGGTATAGATGATAATGTAAATTCAGGTGATATAGTTAATATATCAAGTATAAGTTATGATATACAAGACGCTTTATTATCTGCAAATACAGTACAAGATACTAAAGATTCTGTAGCGTTTACCAATCCAATTCCAGCAACAGGTGGTTCGTCTGGACAAACTATTAGAGAGGTTCGTGAGAGTGCTTTAGCATACTATCAGTCTCAACAAAGGTCAGTTACTAAAGAAGATTATATCATTAGAGCATATTCATTACCACCTAAATATGGTAATATAGCTAAAGTTCATTTAGTACAAGATGACCAATTGAATAAATCTGTAGAGTTAATAGATTTAGATAGAAAAGTTACACAAGCAGATGTTGTCGCTGAAAGAACAATTCGGTCATTTCAAGCTGGAAGATTTTTGAATCCATTAGCAATGAATATGTATACACTTGGATATGATTCAAATAAAAAATTGACAAAAATGAATCAGACTAGTAAAGAAAACTTAAAAACTTATTTATCACAATTTAGGTTAGTTACTGATGCTATAAATATAAAGGATGCTTATGTTATTAATATATCTGTAAATTTTGCAATATTAACAAAAGTTGGATTTAATAAAAATGATATTCTTTTGAGGTGTGTTTCTTCTGTTCAAGATTTCTTTGATATTGATAGATTACAAATTGGTCAACCAATTGTATTATCTGATATTGCATACGAACTATCATTAGTTGATGGTGTAGCGTCAGTTGTTCCACCACTTGGTTCTAATACTATAATAAAAATTGAAAATAAATATAAATTAGAAGATGGTTATTCTGGTAATTTTTATGATATAGATAGTGGATTGATTGATGGTATACTTTATCCAGCGTTAGACCCAAGTATATTTGAAATAAAATATCCTAACTCGGATATACAAGGAAAAGTTGTTGGTGATAACCTAGGAACAGGAGATTAATTAAATGCATTATTTTATATTTTCAGACGAGGACACAACTTTATACCAAGCTAGTTCAAGTTTAAATTCAGGAATGGATGAAATACTTGAAGTAAGAAAAGATGTAAGTGATACAGGCGCTACTATAAATTCATCACGTATACTGATCAATTTTGATTTAACTTATATATCACAGTCGGTAGTTTCAGGTATAATAACGAGTCCAAAATATTATTTAAATTTATATGATGCTCATCCTACTAATTTATCTATATCACAAAGTTTATACGCTTTTCCAGTAAGTCAATCTTGGATTGTAGGTGAAGGGCATAGTTACGATAACCCAGTAAATAAAGAGGGTACAAGTTGGAATTTTAAAAAGGGACAGAACGATGGTACATTGTGGAATCCAGAATTAACTGCGTCAGGCGGTTCTTGGTGGGTTAGTTACGCAAGTGGTTCATTAGATTTTATTGAAGGTTTTGGTATGTCAGCTACAGCCTCTAATGAAGTTCAACTTACTGTTAAAGGAACTGAATACAATTTTGTAGCTTCATCTTCTATTGATGCAGATGGAACAGGTTCCATACCATCAGATTCAGGAGTAAATTATTATTTTTCAACAGGCTCTTCTACATCTGATTTTAATAGTAATCTAGTTGATGAAATAAATTCTGCAGATCTAGGAGTAACGGCGTCTTATAGTGGTGTTACTTTACAATTAACAGCGTCATCCATTCAAACCGCTGGACTTACAGATATTTCTGTTGATACTGGTTCAAGTGGAACTTATTCTGATATATTAACATTGGGTGGTGGTGGAACACCATATAGAGCATCACAATCATTAAATCAAAATTCAACTGATATCCGTATGGATGTAACTGAGATTGTAGCGGCGTGGTTTAGTGGTTCAATTGATAATGAGGGATTTATTGTTAAACGATTGGGTAATATTGGTAACACGGATAAGTTTTCAGATGAAGGTAATACAGATAGGTTTGGTAATCTTTCATTTTTCTCATCTGATACTCATACAAAATATCCACCTACTTTAGAAGTTGTTTGGGATGACCACAAAAGAACCATAGGTTCATTACAACCAATATCAGGTTCTGATTTAGAAGATATAGTAATTTATATGAAAGGATTTAGACCAGAGTATAAACAAAAATCAAAAGCTAGATTTAGAGTTGTTGGAAGAACACGGTTTCCAGCAAAAACATATTCAACTACACCTTCGAATTTAACTGTTAAAGCATTACCAAGTCATTCTTACTATTCTATTAGTGATGCTGAAACAGAAGATGTTATAGTTCCATTTGGTAGTGGTTCTATATTAAGTCTTGATGGTAATGGTAATTATTTTAATTTATGGTTTGATGGTTATCAACCAGAGAGATATTACACCCTTAGATATAGAGTAGTGAGTGGTAGTAATACAGCTGATGAAATTGACCAATACTTTGATGAAGGATTTACATTTAAGGTAACGTTATAATGCCATATTCAGAAAAGGAAAGAAACGAATTAGATTTCTATAAAGAATTTCGCGATGAATTACGGAATCAACATCTTAGAAAGATAAAGGAGTCTATTTCAAATAAGTTCAGAAATGGAAATGGAGTCTTACAATCATTTGAGGATATTTTAACTGGTAATGGATTAGAAGATGCTCAAATTGAAAGTGATATTTATAGAAATATTTTATTTAATCCTAATTTTGACGCTTTACCAGAGAATGAAAGAGAAGAAAGTAAAAAATACTATGATTCAATTAGAGAGTCAATATTAACTAAACAAAATGAAAAATTAAAAAAATATGTAAAATCGGAAATTTTAAATAAAACTATAGATAGAAAATTTAGTGAATTAATGGAAACTGTTTCTTCTACTTTACCTGATGCACCTGTAGATGACGATGGTAATATAATAAAAAGTTTAGAAGTAAAGGTTGGTGATATAATAACAGCTGAAATAAGTAATGATATGATGATTTGGTTAATCGACCAATATAATAAGAAAAGACGATTTATAACTAAAGAAGATTTTTTCAGTAGTACACATAGAAATAAAGAAATTAAAGTTTTACCTATAAAAATTATTAATAGTATAGATGATGGAAAAATTATAATTTCAGAATCTATACCAGAAGTTGAGATACAAGAAAGACTTGAAACAGTTGATACAACATCTTTACCACCATATACATCTGAAAGAGAATTTGTAACTGATTATGGAGGAAGTTAATGGCCAGATTAAATCAAAAAGATTCAGGGATATTAAAGACAGGAAAAGATATTGATTTTCTTTCCCCAGAATATGCTTATTTTAATGGTGAGTTTGGTAATGACCAAAATGATTATGTGGAAGTTTTAATATATGATGAACAAGAAAATTTTTTAGAAAGTGGTGTAGTTGATGAGGATGACTATGTAATAGAAAATTCTAGTGTAAAGTTAAAAACAGGAAATATACTAAGAAAAGTGGGTTATGATAGAGGTAGATATGTAGTAAAATATAATTTTCTTAGAAAAGTTGCTGGTTCATATGAAAATTTATTAGTTGATAAAAATGATATTAGATATGAAGGTGAATTTATTTTAAATGATGATGGTACAATAGTTGATAGTGATGGTGAAGAGTTATTTGTTAAAGAAAATAAATATGTTATTCAAGAGATATCACCGTCAAGAAAAGAAATTAGATTAATGACTCAGAATATAAGAAATAAAAAATACCTATCAGATTTTTTCAATCTACAAAGAAATAAAAAATTAATATCATCTGAAAAGTTAGAATTAGGTCCAGTGGAATTTTATATTAATGAGGGACTTTTACCTGAGAAAAAACAATATTCTCATTTTATACAATTACCAATATCTGCTACTTCTAACATGGTTGGTGGTTACATCTATCTTAATGACGCATATATAGCATTTGGGGATTTGGGATTTGAAGAACCTAGTTTTGAAGATGAACTAGACGCGTTGTATGAAGAACAAACTGATACTGATTATGGGGGAAGTTAATGATTTGGCAATATGGTAATTATGAATTTGATTGTAATTTAAAACCACCAACAATTTATAAATTTAGTGAATGGAAAAAAGATTTTTTTAAGTTACCAAATGTTAATAAATATAAAGTTTGGTTAGCAAGTGGATTTAATGAAGGTTGGAAAACTTTGGATATAGATATAGTTTTAACAAATAAACCAAAATATCCAGAGTTACAAAAATTAATGTTAGATGCTATAAAATTAGGTGTTGATAAAAATATATTTGTTGATATTTGTCATTGGAATATTCCACCATTAAATTATAGTGAAACAAAAAATAGAGTGGAAGTAATTAAAACAGTAGTTGGAAATAAAATTATACAAGATGGAAGAATGATAACAGATTGGACTAATTCAAAAATGATTTATCCAAACTTGTATTCATTTAAAAAAACATATCCAACAATAAAACAAATGAGTAAAATTTATAAAAATAAACCAGTGTTATTAAATCAAGGTATAAGTTAATGCCCTCATATTCAATACAAGATATAAAAATAGATTCAGGTGTATCTGAAGAAAATGGGTCGTTTAAAGCATTTTTAGACTTTCCAATTAACATATATTATAATGTTACTGAAACTAATTTACATGCAGCTGATTTAGTTGGTGCTGATACGTGGGGTCAAATTGCTTGGAATTTTTCAACACCAACTGATGATACACCATTAACCTTAAATGGTACTGAGTATGCGGGTAATGAAATAACAAATAATCAAATTTTTGTTAGGGGTGTCTCTCCCAACTCTACTACCAAAGGTGGTTTTGTATCTTTAAGCTTAATAGACCTTATTGGTCAAGATTTAACTGGTGAGATAGTAATAACAGCTATACCTTATGTGGAAAACGACGCAAATCAATCATTTGAAGCAAAACCAGAATGGAAGTCTACAGTAACAATAAATTTTGAATATCCTTTAGATACTACAGACCCAGATAACTCTGAATTTTTAGATAACGTTGAAACAACTGGATCAAATGCTCCGCCTGCCATAGTTGGAAAACCATTTTTTGCTAGAATAGTAGGGTTGAGGAATGGTAACACAATTGAGATAGATAGAAATTGGGATGAGTTTAGAATTGGTTATCATGATGAAACAGGAGAATCAGTACAACCACAATTATATCCAACTGAAGCTTTTGAATCTTGGAATATAATTCATAAATACCAAGACCCTCGTGATTTATTAACTTACATTCATTTAGGAGATGATAAAGTAGCGTTAGTTACAAATTTAAGAGAAGATAAACAAACATTTGAAAATTATCCTTATTCTACTTTGGTTAAATTATATGAACCTTTACCTGATGATGTAGAAGAAAAAGATAATGTATATGTAGTTAAAGAACTTCTTCCTCAAAAAACTGAAGTGGTTGATTTACTTCCATACGATCAAGAAGATGAAGATGTATTGGTATTAAGAGTACCTGATTCAAATTTAGTTGATTCACCGATAACAAAAAGAGCAACAGATTTTAAAAGTTATAGTGATTTAGTTACAAATGATAGACAATTACAAAAAGATATAATTGATAAATATATTAGTGGTAGTCAAAAACCCATTGAGTTAAATATAGATTATACTAATTATGAAAATTTTATAAATTTTTCTTCTGCTACAAAAAGATTAAAAAACTTTAAATATAAAATGCAACAAATAGAAAGTTATACTGCACAAAGTTCATCAAAAGCAGAAATAACAAATGGTGCAGCTGATGCTTTAATTTTTGAAAGTAAAGTACGAGATATCAAGAATAACTTTGATAGTTATGAAAATTATTTATATAATGTAAGTTCATCTTATATTTCAAGTTCTCTTGGAGTATTTCCTGACGCCGCATGGCCTAAAACAGGAAGTGGAACTTACGCTGACCCATTCAAACCAGTTAGTTCATCACATACAAGTTTTACAAATTGGTATGGTTCAGAAGTTAGCCGTGCAGGTCAACTATATACAGCTTCTTTATATGATAGAAATAATCCAAATAGGTTAGTAAACTTATTACCTACACACGTTAGAGAGGAAGTTGAAAATAAACAATTCTTAGATTTTATGGATATGATTGGCCAACATTTTGACGAGTTATGGGTATACACAAAAGCTATAGCAGATATAACAGACAGACAAAATGATTTAAGTAAAGGTTTTTCAAAAGATTTAATTTTTAATTTATCAAAAGCACTAGGTTTTGATGTACAAGACGGAAAAGATTTATTAGAGTTAAGTAGAGTAGGTTTTGGACAAAAATCTAGTGGAAGTGCATACACCCTTTATACTTCAGGTTCCTTGAGTTCACCAGCAGAAGGTGACGTATCAAAAGAAATAACAAAGAGAATTGTAGCGAGTATGCCTTATTTACTTAAATCTAAAGGTACTATTGGTTCTTTAAAAGGTTTAATGAATTGTTATGGTATACCTAGTTCTATACTTAGAGTAAGAGAGTATGGTGGTATACAAAAAGATAATCATAGAGCACAGTTTGAGATTGCAAGAAAGTTTACAAAAGCTTTAGGATTTAATTTAAAACAATATGTCGAAACAACTTGGGCAGATGACGACAATAGTAGTAGAAAACCAGAGACAGTTGAACTTAGATTTCGTTCACCGTCTACAGGTTCAGACCAAATTCTAATACAAAAAGATGCAGATTGGGCTATCAAATTAAAAGATAATAATTCGCCTGATAAATATGGTACTGTTTCATTTATGTTATCTGGTTCAGAAGGTTATAAAGAAATTAGTTCTTCATTATTACCGGTATTTGATGGTGAATATCATTCTGTAATGTTGAGAAAATCAAAAATAAATACAGAGTTATTTCCATTTACGTCATTTGAAACTGGTTCATTAGTTAACCCACCATTTTTACCTGGAACAAATAGTGCTGAACGTGGTGAAATCGAAATAGTAAGTAGTTCTAATGTTGCAAAAGTTGGAAGTAAAAGTTTAAGACATAAAAACACATCAAACGATGGAACATCATACACACATTTTTATAGAAAAAGTTTTCCTGATACTCATTCTTCATATTCTTCCACTATGGTAGATGTTAGTCAATATGAAACTTATTTATTTAGTGCTTACGCTAAAGCTTCAGGTAGTACGGTTGATTCTTTAGCAAAACTAACTTTATTTGAATTAGATTCTAATGAACAAGTTGTAAATTGGGATGTAGAATTTGATTACTCAACGAATGAAGGTGGAGTAAAATCATCTCAACAAGTTGGTTTAAATGAAACTGAATGGAGACAAGTACAAGTAAAGAAAACAATTAAATTTCCTAATACAACAAAACTTGGTATTCGTTTTGAGAATGATAAACCAAACTCTACACTTTTTTGGGATGACGTGTCTTTAAGAAAAGTATCCGCTAATACTGATATAATAGCAGATGCGTTTAGGTATGACTTATTTGTTAAAAAGTACGACGCTGGTTTAGATAGAATAATACATTCTTCAAAAACAAATCTTACAATTTCAAGTTCAGTTTCAGAATCGTACAACGCCGCTTGGACAGGTAGTGGTGATTTATTTATTGGTGGTAATAATACTACACCGTTTAGTGCAACAAGATTATCAGGTTCATTAATGGAATTTAGATTATGGACTGAACCAGTAGAAGAAGAATTTTTTGATATGCACGTATCTAATCCAAAATCATATGTTGGTAATAGTGTTTCATCTTCTTATACTAATTTAGTGAGAAGATTTTCATTTGACGATAATACTACTTTATCAGATGGTGATAGTCTTAGAGATGTAAGTGCTAATCAGACATATACTCAAAGTGGTAGTGCTCGTGGCTTTGGTGGTTCTAATCTTTTTGAATCAGTTATAGATAAAACAAAAACAATTATACCTAATCACGGCCCTAATCGTAGAATGGCTACAAAAATAAGAATAGAAAATAACGTGTTAAGTGGTAGTGGAGCCGTATTAAATAGAAATACTAGATTTGATCAAAGTTCAAATGATTTTGCACCTATAGATTCTGCAAAATTAGGAATATACTTTTCACCTACTGATGTAATTAATGAGGACATTGTAAGTTCTTTTGCTAATTTAGATTTTAATCAGTATCTTGGAGACCCAAGAGATGATTTTGAACAACATTATAGTGAATTAAAAGATGTGTCAGATGTATACTTTCAAAAATATGATGGTAACAATAATTTTTGGGATTATATGCATATTATAAAATATTATGACCAATCTATATTTAAACAACTTAAAAAACTTGTACCAGCACGTGCTAAATCTCATATGGGAACTTTGATTGAAGGTAATATATTTGAAAGACCAAAATCACCTGTTCAAAGAAATCATCCAAGTTTTACAAAACCTTTTTATGAAGATACAATTAATTTTAGTCAACTTGAAACAGAACACGAAGCTAGTCGTTCATTGGTCTTAATTGAAAGTCAATATCCATCATATACAGCATCTTTAGATAATTATGATTTATTCAGAACACCAGCTTTATATAATCTTAGTTCATCAAATGATAATTATAAGGATAGAAATTTATATTTAAATTCTGACGCTAAAGCGGGAGGGCCAAATAAAGTATTTTCTGAACCAACAGGGTCTATTGTTATAGAAAATAGAAAATCAATATATAATAAAGAATATAGATTTTTCTATACAAGTTCAATAGACTTTGATAAGAGTTCGTTAAGTAGTACTAATAGATATGAGAATTTGTATACTTCAAAATCATTAGTAGAATCGGACTTAGATGCTGAGTACCAATATGTTTTACCTCTTAATAGAAGTTTTTATGAAGGTGTTAAAAATACAAAGTATACAACATTAGATGGTGATTTACCAATTATAATAAGAACAACTTCACCTACAGTAGCTGTACCAACAGATTTTGGTATCTCTAAATTGAGAATTGATGATGATACTGAAAAGGGTGTGAGTTAGAATAAATTAAAATGTTTAAAAATTATAATTTTAGATATTTATTTTTAGTGAAGTTATACTGTGTATATTTTATTTAGAGGATATTAAAACAATGGGATTATATAATAGTTCAACTTTAAGTGTAGAAGCTATATTAACAACACGTGGAAAAGAATTACTTTCAACAGATGGTACTGTTAATATAACTAAATTTGCGTTAGGTGATGAAGAAATAGATTATACACTTTATGATAAAACACACCCTAATGGGACTGATTCTTTTGGAGTAGTTCTTGAAAATACTATTCCATTGGAAACATCACCAACGAGACAAAATTTGAAAAGTTACTTGTTAAATGACGGGTTTAGTAATAAGAAATTAGTTGTACCACAAAGTACAACTTTAGACGCCGATACAGCCTTTCTTATAAAACCAGTAACTAATGTTGATGGTAACTTATATGATGAAACTTACTTATTTAAAATTGATAATACAAAAATAGTGAGTTTTGGATTTGCGAACGCACCATCACAAACGAAAAATGTAGCTAAAACATTTTCAGGTATACAAGCGGCAGTTAGGGGAAATCGGATAAACCCTGGAGCGACAACTTTAATTACTGTAGAGGGATTAGATACACATTTAAAAGAAGTAATTGTCGTTACAGTTAATGCAGATTCGACTAATAATACTCTTAGTCCATTTGATGAAACTGCAGTGGTAACAGACGCTAAATATTATTAAATAATAATGGAGTAATAAAATGGGATTTTTAGATAATTCAAGTATAACAGTAGACGCTATTTTAACTAAAGTAGGAAGAGAAAGACTTTCACAAGGAGCGTTTCAAGTATCAAGATTTGCACTTAGTGATGAAGAAATTGATTATACTTTATATGATGTGACGCATCCTAACGGAACTGATGCTTATGGAACAGTTATTGAGAATATGAATTTATTAGAGGCTAACCCTAATAGAATAGGTTTTAATAGCCATCTCGTAAACGATTCAATTTCAGGTGCAAAAATAAAATTAGCAACATTAAATTATAGTAATGTTGATTCTGGTGATCTTATAACGTTATCACCATCTACAGAAGGAGCTAACGCTGAAAACTATTCTTTCGTAGTTGAAAATGTTGGTATAGCCGCATTTCAACATGCAGGTAGTGGGGGAGGATATAGTGCAACTGTACCTTCTTCTAAAACAGCTAGATTAATTGCTCAAGCGTTTGGTGCACCATCACCAACAGCTACCACAAATGTTAATGTCACTGGTTTACAATCTGGACTTACAGCTGTTGTGAGTCTAACAGTTAATTATACACCAACAGATGGTAAAGATGCAAATAATCCAAATAAAGATGCCGTTTTGAAGACCAGTGCTAATACAACTGGAAATCAACAATCTAATACTGGTGGACGACCACCAGCTAATAAAGGTGACATTAACTTATAAGGAGTAATTAAATGGCGTATTATAAAAATTTAGAAGGTACTGATGTAGTTCAAAATGTAGGACTAGTTACTTCTGGAATATTTCAAGATGGAGCGTCAAGTATAACGCAATTTCACACATCTTCTACACAGTATACAAACACTGGTGATTATAGTGTTGACTCGTATAGATACAATCCAGGCACTAATGCGTCAGCATCTGTTCAGTTTGGTGTGGCGTTTGGACATTCTGACGGAAGTGGTTCTTTGGGAACAAAAGGTTCTACAGGTGATAGACCAGCCGCCGCAGTATATGGTCAATTTAATAATTTAATTAACCCACCTCAAACAACTCGTTGGACTTTTGGACCAGTATCTGATATAAAAAATATTTACACATTGAGTTTTAATAGAGCTAGAATGAGAGAAGAAGTAGAACCTGGTGGTTGGGAATTACACGTAACAAGTGGGACAGGTAAAACAGTAAGATTAATTGATGATTCTTCTACGCTTGAAGGTGGTAATAATAATCAAAGAAATTTCGCACCTGAATATAATATTGTTAGTGGTACACTTATAGGTGGTACATCAATATATAAAGCGGCAGCGTCTGAGAATAGTACATTAGGTTCATTTGGAACATTCTATCCTAAACTTGGAGTAATGGTTTTTAACCCACAACGACTTACTAGTGGTAGTATAGCGTTAGTAACTTTAAGTGGTTCTAATTCAGATGATAGAAACGCGTTAACTTTCTTCAAAGCTATTAAAGACGGTCAATATTTTCAAGCAAAAAGACAAGAACAAATAAAATCAAATCATTACTTTGTTCGTGCAACTTCACAAGAGTTTAATGCTACAACAAATGAAACGTTCTATACTCAATCAGTATCTGGTATAAAAACAGTAGTACCTGGTTTAAGAACAGACCCTAAAACGTATATTACAACAGTTGGTCTTTATAATGATTCAAGTGAATTATTAGCTGTAGCTAAATTAAGTCAACCAATATTGAAATCTAAATCTAGAGAAGCTCTTATAAAAGTTAAACTTGATTTCTAAGGGGCTAAACAATGTCATTTAGAAAAAACATTGAGTTAGAAGATGTTTTACTATCATCCTTTCAGACACATAAAGCATTTGAGTTCAATGATTCTGATAGTGGTAGTGGGTTTTTTTCAGTTCCACTTACAAAAGGAAGTGATTCAACTTTGTATGGTTTTTCCGCTACTACAGCAACTTCAACTACTATTTCAGAAAGTGTTTACTATAAAATACCAACATATCACGGAATAAATAATTTATATTATAAAGATATTAGAACTATGCGTGGTTACATCGATTATATTAGAGGTGTACCAACTAGTTCTAACGCGGTTATTGACTACACATCGACTAATTTTTTAGAAGATACTACTTTACCATTAAAAAAACCATATACTCGACAACTACACGATTCTGGTACAGTAATTTCAGTACCTCAAAAGTTTTATGGTGAGTATATAAAACCTGGTTCTGTAACATTAACAGATGATAGTACAAATTCAACTTACATTTTAAAAGACGATAGTTATGGTAATCTTTATGATGTAGAATATTCTGCTAGTTATGCTAGTAGAGTTCCAAATTCTAATTATAGTGGTAGCGTAGTAGGTAATATTTTTTATAATGATGGAATCATTGTTATTACTGAAACTGGTTCTTATTCATCAGTTGCAACTGGAAATGGTTCAGATGGGTTTAGTTTAAAATTTAGCTCTACACAAACAATATATGAAAGAGAATATGTTTGTGTAGTTGATGAAAATGAGTTCCAACACACTACAAATAAAAGTTTAAAAGCTGGAAGAAGTGGTAGTGTACTAATGGGCCCTTTTGTCACATCATCATTAAGAGGTACAGAACACGATGGTTTTCCATATCAAACGGTTGGTTATTCTACAAGTTCTTATGACGTAAATGGATACAATATTGGTACTGAACTGATAGGAGAAGCAACACATTCAGATTTTGCTACTTATGTTACAACAATTGGTTTATATAATGATAATAATGAGTTATTAGCTTTAGGTAAAACTGCAATGCCAATCAAAAATGATAAGGAGTTAGCACTAACATTTGTTGTAAGATTCGATACAAATTAATTCATAATTAAATATTTATAGTTGTAGAGCAACTCTAATTGGAGATAAAAATGAGAAAATTATTAATTGGAATACTCTTTTCTACTTCCTTGTTCAGCCAGGGCTTAGAAGGAGCCTTTTCAAACTTCTTTAAGTATTCCACAGTCTATGCCGGATTTAATCTAACTTCACCAAAATGGGAAGATGATAGATATAAACTTTCAATGATTGATCCTGAAACAGGAATGGAAAATTGGCTAAGTGGTGAATTATCTGTACATAAAGAAGAAAGAAATTTAGAACCAGATTTTGATATTTCATTTGGTTTAAGAAAAATTGCACGATTTAATTATGAACCAAAACGAGGTGTGAAAAATGCTGGTGTTGGTGGAGATTGGTATAAAGGAAATGGTGAAGCAAATCCTAACGAATCTGCAACGATTGGTAAAGTAAAAGGATTTGAATATCTTATAAAGTATTCTGAAAACCGTAGGTGGGATGAACAATTTAAATCACAAGAGTATTTTATTAGATATTTAGGTGATTGGTTTATTCTTAAATTAAAATATCAAGATATGGAAATGGAAGATTTAAGATATGGTCAAGGTGATTTAAGATTAAGAAAAGAATTTGAAACTGAAGGTGGTAGTTTTAATATTTCAGTTGGAGTAGGAGCAAGAACACATCCAGCATATGGATTTGCACCAACTGTTCTTGATTCAAGCTGGTATACTTCGGCATGGTGGGATTTTGCAGAAGATGAGTTTGGTGTAGATGATAAAGGGTATAGTGGTGATACAGACGGAGATGGACTCGGAGATGGTGGAATAGGTATTTATGATAATAATACTGGTGAATATGTAGGATATGTAGGACAAGATTGGAGATGGTTTGATGCCGATGGTAATTTAATG
>Ga0098061_1000446_pt1 | contig 19772 bp, 22 predicted proteins | sample 22_taG_FD_92579 | JGI IMG/M metagenome (GOLD analysis project Ga0098061, IMG submission 92579) | Marine viral communities from the Subarctic Pacific Ocean - 22_ETSP_OMZ_AT15343 metaG | ecosystem: Environmental > Aquatic > Marine > Oceanic | place: Subarctic Pacific Ocean | collected 2015-01-20
AACAACTTGATGCTACAGATGATATAGATGAAGCTGAAAAATTAGAGCGGCTTATCAGAAACCACCCATTAAGTACTCATAGATGGGCTAGTAATAACTCAATCTTTGCTTCTCTTGGAATGAACTACAATAAAGTAGCTGATTCTATATCAGATAATGGGGAACCAGGATGTATCTGGCTTGAAAACATGAGACATTATGGAAGAATGGTAGATCCTCCCAACGGAAAAGACTTGAGAGTAATGGGGTCTAACCCATGCTCAGAGCAGTCCCTGGAAGATCATGAATTATGTTGCCTTGTTGAGACATTCCCTGCTCACCATGAGAACGAAGAAGACTATCAAAGAACTCTGAAATTTGCCTATTTATATGCTAAAACAGTAACACTTGTACCTACACATAATCCTAAAACTAATGCCGTAATGATGCGGAACAGAAGGATTGGTTGTTCTATGAGTGGAATTGTTCAAGCAATGAATAAACTAGGCAGATATAAGTTCCTCAGTTGGTGTGATTCTGGCTATCAGTACATTCGTAATCTAGATCTTATCTACAGTGAATGGCTTTGTGTACCCAGAAGTATAAAAATGACTAGTGTAAAACCCAGTGGAACAGTTAGCTTGCTATGTGGGGCTACCCCAGGTATCCACTATCCAGAAGCTGAACATTATATCCGTAGAATGAGAATCGCTGATACATCACCCCTAATTAAAAAGTGTAAAGATGCAGGCTATCCAGTAGAAAAAGCAGTCAAAGAACCAAATACTTATGTCGTATCATTTCCTGTAAAAGAAAAGCATTTTGAAAAAGGGAAAAAAGATGTTAGTATCTGGGAACAGTTTATTAACGCTATTGACCTACAAAAATGGTGGGCCGATAATCAAGTTAGCATTACTGTAACGTTTAGCCAAGAAGAACGTAAAGATATAATAAAGTGTCTAGAAGCCTTTCAATCGCAGCTAAAGTCTATATCACTAATGCCTATTAAAGATCATGGCTATGTTCAAGCTCCGTACGAAGAGATTACTAAAGAAGTATATGAAGAAATGGTTAATAACTTAAAGCCCCTTAATCTTGACAATTCTACTCATGAAGCAGAAGACAAGTTTTGTGATGGCGACACCTGTACTATAGATACACTAGGTGGAGGCTATCTTAACTTAGATAAACAGGATGCTGAAGCAGTATGAATATTACACAATTAATTATAGACGCACATAAAAATGGTGTAGATAAAGGCTGGCATGAAAAGCAAAGAGAACTACCAGAACTGCTTTGTCTAATTCATTCAGAAGTAAGCGAAGTGCTAGAAGAACATAGAAAAGGCTATCATCCTAGACAAATTTATCATGCTATCTCAGGAAAGCCTGAAGGTATACCAATTGAGCTAGCAGACGTAGTCATTAGAATAGCAGATCTATGTGGCTTACATAATATAGACTTAGAAGCAGCCATCAGAGAGAAGATGGCTTACAACAAAACAAGGACCTATAGACATGGTAATAAAATATGTTGATATGAGCTGCCTATGAAGTATAACCCAGAAGAGTACAAAGTCCTCCTGCATGCTATCTTGCGACAGGCTATGGATGACTATATAAAGTTACAACATCCTAAGTTCCGAAGCAAAAAGTACTTGCAAGAGGCCTTTGACTCTGCGGTTCAACTATTCTTTGACAAAGACTTTAAATTTCTCTATCTAAGAACAGATGAGGACGAAGAAATGTCTCTAAAAACATTAGTCGGTGGACTCCTAGAAGATAACAGAGCAGACATTCAAAAGATAAAAGATCATGTAATTAGCGGTGCTCGAACCTTCTGGGAAACAAAATTGGTGAGAACATTGTATATTCCCGATAGTTTTATTTATGACGGTCACGTCTATAGTATATACCACACAGATAATCTAGATCCTGAAATAGACTTTGAGAAAAAAGAAATTACCATAAACAAAAAAGCAGATTCTGAAAATGAACTGCAATTTATTCAAACAGCCCTAAAGATTGTATTTTATCACGAAGATATAGCTTCTACGCCAAAGAAGATTGATCAAATTGGTAAGGCAGTCTTCAGAATGCTGAAGATTAATTCCTGCTTTACTGGAAGTTAGCCATACTTATCAAGCTTATCAAAAACACTAGGCTGTAAAGCTTTAACCAGCTCACTCGAGTTATACTCCTTGTCTGCTGGCTGTACAATTGGATAAGCTCCTACTTCTTGAAGAGCCTCAAGCTCAGGAAGAGACTCAGAAGTCAGTTCATAATCAGGACCCTTTACATAGTAACGAGGTCTCACCTTCCTCACAAGCGACTCTGGGGTATCTTCTCTAAAGATAATAACAGAGTCGACATATTTAATAGACTTCAGCACATAGCTTCTGTCTACTAGGGGAACTGCTAGATCTCCATACTTAATTTTTAAGTATGGATCAGCGTTTATACCTACAGTCACCTTGCCATACCGGCTAGCAAATTCTAGCAGCCGAACATGGCCTGCGTGCACTATATTAAACGTCCCCGTAACTAAAACTTCTACTTTCAAAAGGTACTCCAAATGTTTCCATACACTATAACAGTTGACCTAATACTTCTAATTATCACTCATTCTACACTAATTTTCATTATATTTGCAGGAATACAAAGAATCAAGAGTCTTGACTGTAAATACGCTAAGCGCGGCGTTGACTTGCTTGCTTATAAAACACAACTAGAGCACACAAAAGAAAAAACAGAAGCGTTTTACAAAGAGCAGTTTAAAAGCTGGTGCATAGTAAAAGAAAAAGGTATACGAAAAGATGCTACAACTAGATCTAGAAAAATTATGAGAGGTCAGGCGACTGAACATTTGGCTCCACTAATGATGAAAGACCTTAATGCTAAAGACTTTAGATTCATGGGAAACCCAATAGATTTCGTAGTATTTTCAGGTGCTTCTGACGTAACAGATGGAACCGCAAACAAGATCGAAAAAGTCCTGTTTGTAGATATTAAAACCGGTAAAAGTAAACTTAGTAAAGTACAAAGACGAATTAGAGACTGTATAATAGAAGGAAGAGTAGAGTTCTTAGAATATAATCCAGATAAAAATGAGGAAAACAATGTATGAAATAGAATCCAATAGAAAGGAATGGCATGATTATTTTGTCGACATCGCAGAAATGGTTGCGACCAGATCAACATGTAGTAGAAAGCATGTTGGAGCTGTAATAGTAAAAGACAGAACTATACTCGCAACGGGATACAACGGCTCTATTGCTGGAACACCACACTGTAATGATGATAACCACATGATGGTTAACAATCATTGTGTGCGTACTGTCCACGCCGAAATAAATGCTATCGCTCAGGCTGCAAGAAAAGGTGTAGCTATTGAGGGAGCAGTTATTTATACAACTGTTTCTCCGTGTTGGGAATGCTTCAAGGTCCTTGCTAATGCAGGTATCCGCCGGATATTCTACAAAGAAAACTATAATCTAGACGAACGAATTGATACAACAATTAAAAACGACACTCATTGGTCATTCAAGCCACTAGATATACAGCTAATATACTTAGGAGAAAAACATGGATAACAATGATGATCTTAAACCTAAACCAATACCGAAGCTAGCCCCCCAAGGAATAGAAACCTTTACTGTAAAGAGATGCTACGATGAAAGCGGAGTATCTGGTGAAGGAGTAGTTATTGAGGGGACTATCCACGCAACAGGTCAAGCTGTTGTACATTGGCTATACCCCCTACCAAGAGGGAACTTTGCTATCTTTGATTCAATGGAAGACTTCTTGAAAGTACATGTACTACCCCACCCTAAAAACAAAACAAAAATTACATTTGCAGATGGTACACAAAAAACATATCCATCAGAATAGTCAAGGAACCGCTACCAATGCACCCTTGTTAGATTAGGTCGAGTGGTGTATTCTTTACCTAATAGAACCCCAATACACATAACAAACAGGAGAAATTAAATGGCGATTAAAAAGCTTACAGGTATTCCAGAAGTAGATACAATTGCAAACGCACTCTCAAAGAAGTTTGAGAAAAAAGGCAACTGGATAACCATGGGGCCTCGCATCACAACCCCCGAGGTTTTTTCTAGTGGGAGCCTATCATTAAATTGTCAGCTTGGTATCGGAGGTGTTCCAGAAGACAGGATTGTCGAGATATATGGACCTTCCTCTGCTGGTAAAACATCCCTAGCATTACAATTTGTTCGAGAGTATGTAGAAAAACATGGATATAAAAGACCCCCATGTTTTATTGATCTCGAACGAACAACTAGTCTAGATCTTATTAAAGGTATGGGAATAGACCCAAAGAAAATGGTCTTTGCTTATCCTGATACAGCAGAAGAAGCACTACAGATAGCAAAAGATATGGGCTTAAGTAATAAAGTTGGACTTATTGTATTTGACTCTATAGATGCAGCACAAACCGAAAAAGAAACGCAACGATTAATGACCGAAATGGGTGTAGGAGATCTACCCAGGATGATGTCAAAATCTATGAGAAGTATCTCCAAGATTTGTACAGACAATAAAGTCTGTTACATTTTTATTAACCAAATTAGAATGAAGATAGGCGTAATGTATGGTAACCCAGAGACCACCAGTGGTGGTAACGCTTTACCATTTTACGCTTCTTTAAGGCTAAGAGTTTCTTCCAAGCCCTCACCATCTCAGGTTGACACCCTGCTAATGAAGGTCAAAGTGAAAAAGAACAAGATGGCTCCTGCACTTTCGCGGGAAGCAGAATTCGATTTTATATGCGGAAGAGGTACAGATACTCACGCAGATCTATTAGCATTTTCTAAAAACCTAGGTTTAATTCGGTACGCTGGTTCAGCAGTAAAAGTAGCGCTACCAAATACCGAAGAAATAACCTTATGTACGGGAGGAAAGCTCGGTGCCAGACAACATCTTATTAACAACCCAGAGTTTAGCAAGCAACTCAGATCCGCTTGCTATATCAGAAGCAGAGTCTCAACAGATCAAGAAAGTGATGACAACAACGGAGAAAGTACTACAGAACAAGGAGAAGAATCTGGACAGAATGAGGCTGCTAGCTAAAGATTTAGATAGCCTTCTTTTAAAAGTGAACAAGAAAATTCAAATGGCAATAGAAGAAGTATCTAGTCCAGAAGATACTCTTATGCTTTGTGCTTCAACCAACAAAGCCATCTATAAAATAGTGGATGGTAAAAAAACAAATCTAGCAACACACGGTACATGTAAGCAGTGCGGATTAGACTTTTCAGAAGATGCGCTATACAAAGCTTCAGCATCAAAATCTAGCTGGATAGTTGAATACACTGGTTTTACCTGTAAAGGATGCTGCTCCTGGATCAAAAAAAAGGATTAAATAAATGAAACAAAACTTCGTGCACTTACATGTTCACACGGAGTACTCTCTTTTAGATGGAATAAATAGAGTTAAGACACTGCCAAGATACATAAAAGATTTAGGACAACAAGCATTAAGCATTACCGATCATGGTAATGTAAGCGGATCATATGCCTTCTATAAGGCATGTAGAAAAGCAGATATCCAGCCAATCATTGGTATGGAAGCCTACTATACAGTAAACGATAGAACACTTAGGGAGGTAGATGACTTGGAACAGTCATACTACCACCTAATTCTCATCGCTCTAAACAACGAGGGACTCCATAACCTTTACAAACTCTCCAGTCTCGCCTACACAGAAGGTATGTATCGTAAACCAAGAATTGATGATGCGCTACTTGGAGAGTACAGCGCTGGTATCTGTGCCACTACAGCATGCCTAGGCTCTAGAATTTCTCAGCTAATTCTACATGATAAGAAGAAAGAAGCTGAACTAATGCTAGATCACCATAGAGCATTGTTCTCTGATAGATTTTTAATAGAAGTTCAGTTACACGAAATGGAAGACCAACAGATAGTAAACAAAGTACTTACAGAGATTTCACTCAGAAAGAACATACCAATAGTTCTTACTAATGACTGTCATTACACACATGAACTAGATAAAGAACTACATGAAATTGCTCTATGCATGCAGACTAAGACCACATTAAAAAATGAAAAGCGTTTTAGTTTTGGTGACATAGATGTACACGTAGCCTCTCATGATTGGATGTGGAATCAAGCTCAGAAACAAAACCTACCCTACGATTCAATAACAAATACAGTAAGCCTTGCAGAGATGGTAGACTCAGACTCATATTTTATAGACAGAATGAATCGTTACCCTAAGTTTAAAGATCTAGAAGAAGGCGACTCTGTACTTGAGACCATCGAGATCAAAGCTAAGCAGGGACTCTACAATAGATTTGGAGAGGTCCCTCCTCAAGCTTACAGAGATCGATTAGATACTGAACTCAAAGACTTAAAGAAGATGGGCTTCTCAGACTACATGCTAATTGTTTCTCAGTTTATGAATGGTGCAAGAGAAGAAGGTGTACTACATGGGCCCGGAAGGGGCTCAGTTGCAGGTTCGCTCACAGCATATGCATTACAGATAACAGAAGTAGATCCCATTAAGTATGGCTTATACTTTCATAGGTTCCTTAATATTGGTAGAGGTGCAACTCCACTAATATTTGACAAGGAGTTAGCTAAGAAAATAGATGAGCTTCCTACAGAAGGAAACAGTCATGCTTGCTGTGATCAAGTTACCAGTAGAGAGTAACAACGTGGGGGCCATTAGTAACCGTTGTAGCCTCAAGATGCTCAATAGGGACACCTGGAATCTGAACCATCTGATCCGAAGTTGGACTCAAAGACACTTCAATTCCAGTAGCAGATATTGCTATTGTCTCATCGCATCTGCCCTCATGAGGTTTAAGTACATGAACAATTCCATTAATTGTAAGTACTAACACTTCCCCAGTAGTTAGATCCACCCTAAACCCTGTCGCAGCACGTCCAGTAAGACTTACAATATTAGCTACATCGCTTACAGCAGTAAACGTAACTTGGTGATAGTTCCGGTGTTCAGCAAAACCCGGAGTTGCAGTTGCCATTACCATATTGGAGTACTCCCTTGATTAATAAAATCCAACAATTTTATATACCTAACCGTACTACTCAAGTAGATACGGACTTCTTAAACTTTGAAGAGGATATGATTTCTAACATTGATAAAGAACGAATACTAAAACTCTTAAATCTAAATAACAAGTCAGAAATTCCCAACCCCCACAATAGCATCATTCTATACGTAACAGGTCTAAGTAATCAATTCGATTATGAAAAAGGTAGAAGCAATAGCATTGGAGGTAGTCCTCCAGATATTGATATAGATCACGATGCCTTAGACAGAGATAAAGCTATCCAGTGGGTCGTAGACTATTGGGGAAGAGACAATGTAGCCCAAGTTATAACACACGGTACATTTAAGCCAAAATCATTAGCTAGATCTTACTATCGAGTAACAGACGGTGACACTGTAGAGATGAGCAACATCTTAAAAGCCATACCTCCTCCCAAGTATGGCAAAGAAGCTACCTTGGGTGAGATTATTGAAAAAAATCCAGATCTACCAGAAAAATACAAGAATTTCCATGGATTTGCTACCAAACTAGAAGATATGGTGGCTAATTTTGGTATTCATGCAGCTGGGGTAGTAATCTCAGACTTCCCAATTTCTGACATAGTTCCCGTATGGAAGAATAGTAAAGCAGATAGAATTACTCAGTTCGATAAAAACGAAACAGAAGAATTTGGGCTACTAAAATTTGACTTCTTAAGTATTGATACCCTATCCATTATCAAAGAGACCATCGAACTTATTAAAGAAAACAAAGGAATTGAAATCGATCCCTATGCTATTGAAGACGGAGATAAAAAAGCATACGCTTTGCTACATCAAGGACTTATGGCTGGAATTTTCCAGATGGAAACGTCAGGTATGGCTAAGAATTTAATCCAAAAGATTAAACCTATGTGTATTCCAGATCTTAGTGATACCACTGCACTAAATCGACCTGGCCCCATACAAGCTGGTCTTGATAAGAAGTATATCGACAACAAGAACAAGGGATATTCTTCAGAAGAAATGCCTGAGGTATTAGCTGTAATTCTTAAAGATACTCACTGGACCCTAGTATATCAAGAGCAAGTAATGGCCATCTGTTCTAAGCTGGCAGGTTTTAGCTTAAAAGAATCTGATGATGTCCGACGAGCAATGGGTAAGAAAAACACAGACATTTTAGATAGATATAAGAAGCGCTTTATAGAAGGTGCCATGGCTAAAAAAACAAAGAAAAACTTTGCAGAAGAGCTATGGGATGACCTCGTGGGGTTTGCAGACTATTGCTTTAACAAAGCACATAGCGTAAGCTATAGTATTCTTACCTATATTACTGCATACCTAAAAGCCAACTATCCTGTTGAATTCTTTTGCGCCCTAATGTCTGTTAGATCTAAAGTACTGCAGCCTAAACTATGGGCAAGAAAGGCACCTGGATATATCCAAGAAGCTCGAGTACTTGGAGTAGAAATCAATGCTCCCTCCGTAAACGGATCTCTATTAGGTTTCTCTTCTAAAGATCAGCAAATATATTTTGGGTTCTCTGCAATCAGAGATGTAGGTAAGACAGCTGCTCGATCAATTGTAACAACTAGGGGTAAAACCCCTTACAAGAATATTTGGGATTTCCTTGGTCGAATCAACCAAAGGAAAGTTACCATTAGAACTTTTACAAGTTTAGTCATGGCGGGAGCTTTTGACAAGCTAGGTTACAACAGAGGTGAGCTCCTTGAAAAGGCTGAAAGCCTTTATAACTACACTAGAGATCTAGTAGAATGTGAACAGAGGAAAATCGATTCAGCTGCACGGTCAATTGAAAATGAACAAGTAACCAAGATCAAGGACAAGCGAGACCAGCTAAAGAAAGATCTAAAGCAAGAGAAAAAGAATTTGAAGAAAGCACAACAGGCTGAAGAAGCAAAAATAATTAGAGCAATCGAAACCATAGAAACAGAGCTAGCACCTCTGGAAGAAATGAAAATCCGTAGACTACCTGAACTCAAGCTAAAGCCAGAACCAGTGAAGGTAGAATTACTAAGAGGAGAAGAAATTTCACTATCTCTTGATGAGATTATGAATCAGGCTCATTATATCGGCTGCTATGCTGATATCCACCCCGCACTACTCGTCAATAATGGCTGTGATAAGCTCAGCTCATTATGGACAGGTCAGCAGACAAAAGTATGCGGAGTAGTCAACTCTCTTAAGGTTATTAAAACCAAGAGAGGAGCTGAAATGGCATTTATGGAAATTGACGACTCAACTCAGATAGCTGAGGCCGTTATCTTTCCAAGAACATGGGCTAAAATGCGCAAGACTAACCTTGCGGAAGGAAAACTAGTACATCTGAATGTTAAAGTCGAGGAGGAGGAGCCTACGATCAAGCTAATAGCTGAATCCATTCAGATATATGAGGAGTAAAATATGAGTAAATGGCAACCCGAGGAGGAGCATTTATTGCGCCTACTCATCCCTACTAATAGTCATCCAGAAATAGCAGAAGAATTTAGACGACGCTTTGCATTAAACTTACCAGGGTTTAATATTGAGCGTACGTATGACGCCGTTAGAAGGAAATGTAGCAGAGATAATATTACACCAGAAAATACAGAAGACTATAATGTAGATAAATATGAAGAAAGATGGGAATACATCAAACAAATAAATGAGGAGTATAAGCTAGACGCTGAGGTACAGCGTATAGGTATTGTAGAAAATGCAAGAAGAAAGATACTCTCACTTTCAGATATTCATTTCCCATTCGCACTTCATGATGAGTTAAATAGAGCGCTTATCGAGCACGCAGATGCAGAAGTAATAGTACTAAATGGAGACATTCTAGATGGCTATATATTCTCTACGTACGGTACGTCAAAACGTATCGCTGCTCTAAAAGAATATATGTCAGCTTTTGAACTAGTAAAACGGTGCTCAGAGAGCTTCCCCAGCGTTGTAATAGTAGAAGGGAATCATGATAGAAGACCAGCAAAAGCACTAGCAAGATCAGATTTTCGACAAGAAGCATCCCAAATATTTCGACCCGATCTACTTGCAAAAATTGCGAACGGTGAACTCCTAGATGAAAAGGGTGAGCCTGTAGAGAAATTATCATTTGACAATGTTATCTACCAGAAATATGATAGCTGGTACGTAAGAGTAGGTAAGACTATCTTTTGCCATCCAGATGCTTATTATGGTAGCTGGCCAGGTCAAACAGTAATAAAGCTATGTGATTATTTTATGAAGAGACTAGGCGGAGAACACTTCGACTCTGTCGTCGTAGGTCATACGCACAGAATTTATAAAGGTGTAGTAATGAACAAATTACTTATTGAACAAGGAGCTATGGTAGCTCGTACACCCTATCAACATAGGTGTGATCTTAGATTTCCTCATGCAATGAATGGCTATGCCATCATATATCAAGATGAGGAAGGCAACACAGACTTTACTAAAAGTAATGTCATATACCTTGGTAGTGAACTACCACCAAAAAAGGAAGCTATATAATGTCGCTACTAAATGCAGCAGGCGCCCCAATGACCCCACAAATTACCCCAGAGCAGCTAACACAGCTGATGACGGGACTAAGAATTCGTATCGATGCAGCTAACTCCCAGCTGGTACAACTTGGGCTCCTCGTCGAATACCTATACGAGAATCTAGAAAAGCAAGGCATGACTATGCCGATGCAGGAATTTCCCACTTGGGCAGAAGCTCGCTACAAAGAGATTCAGGAACAAGCTAAGAAGGCAGTCGAAGAAGGACAAGGCTTTGCTAAAGAAATGCAAGACGATATTACAGAGCAGATTAAAAATGCCGGTATCGATTTGAATGATGACAAAGCTACTGAAACGGCTGAAACGGCTGAGACAGCTGAGAAAACCGAAGTAGAAGCAGAGGAATAAATATGTCTAAATGGTCTTTTATTAGTCATATTACTGACTATATGTCTAGACCTAGACTCGGTAACCAGAAAGCTCCCACACAGTGGCCATCAGAAGCATCAGCAGTTATTACTAATCAACACGGCGACGAAGAAGTTATCGGAAAATGTCGAAGGGCAGCCTATTTTAGGCTGCTCCTCGACTCATTCAACTTCTCTGCCAAATATTCTGTCTATGAATCATTAATTGATTTAATTCAAAAACAAAAGAAAGACACAGATCCCTATATGAGATGGATCTGGGCGCAAGGTAATCTCTATGAAGAGCATTGCATTAATCTTGCTAAAGAATCTGGTGTCTTTATAGAGACGCAGACTCCCGTCTATATACCAGATTATAATGTATCTGGAAAATTAGATATCGTTGTTATAAATCCAGACACAGGTAAATTGAAAATCATTGAAGCCAAATCAGTATATGGTTACGGTGCAAATGTAGTATTAGGTACCCCCGGAGAGAGAAAGAAAGGCAGCCTTGGGAAGCCAAGGGAAAGCAACCTAATGCAAATAGGTCTCTATCAATGGTGGTATGGTAATAACGATGACAGATTTGAAGACGGGTTACTCTTATATGGAGCTAGAGATACAGGACGCTATGCAGAGTATACAGTAACAGTTGAAACCGATGATCCCGAAGATATTGAACAAAAAGCTAGGATTTTCTATCAAGGAAACTCTCCTAACGAAACAGAGAAAGTAGACTCTGGCATTAGTATCGGAAACATCTTAGATCAATACGAATATATTGCTAAGTGTCTAGACTCAGGAGAAATTCCAGCTAGAGATTTTGATCTCAAGTATTCTGAAGAGAAGATAGGTAAGCTTTACCAAATAGGTGAGCTCTCTAAGAAAGACTCTGAACAGTATGAGAAGAGAAAGAAACAAATTGAAGAAGGAAAAGCCAAACCTGTCAAGGCTGTAGAGAAGGGTGACTGGCAGTGCAGATTCTGTGACTACCAGAACGTTTGCTATGACAAAGATGGTGCTGCTCAGAAAGTATGACATTAGATACTAGAGCTGAGGAGTCTACTTACTTCTTTGTAAAAATCTGGATAAATAAAACTGCTAATACATATGGCCCATATCTACAGCTGAGCCAAGCAGTTGACATCCTTCTTAATCATTCTAAAATTGCCTTACCGAAGAAGCAAAACAAGCGGTTTAGCTATAAAGCTGAGATTCAAGAATGTATTCAAGCTGAAGACGGAACATGGAACAAAGTCGACACACCTATTATTGAAAACAACTGTATCTTAAGGAATCAACCATGACTAATCCATCAATTATCTGCATAGGAGACCCTATACAAGACATATACGTGGAAGGAGTACTAGCAGATTACTCTAGCAAGAGGCTGCTGCAAACAGGAGTTCTAACGCTAGATCTTAAAACAAGTAAAGTTGTGAAGAGAGATGGAGGCGCACTTAACGTACTCAGGAATATAGAAGCTTTGCTTCCCAATGGAGACGTGCAGTTTCTATACCCCATTGGGGACCTCATGGGGGGCATAGAGCTTCTTACTATTGTTAGAACTCCTGTTCATACCAATGGATTTGCATTGACAAGCTCAGAAAGAAAAGAAAAATTTTACCAAAATCAGCGAATCATTCATGATATGCCACAAGAAGCAAAGATATTAGTTCTTGCTGATTATAATAAAGGTACACTAAATAGGTTTGCTGCTCCACACGATATCGATAAGTGGTTTAAATGTGCCGTATCTATTGTCGACTCTAGATATAGAAGCCTCGACATGAGATGGCTACCTAAAAATAGTCTTAAGATATGGCATGCTACTGGTGACGAATGGGATATAGGCTATGCAGAAAACTTTGACTGGGTATTTCATACAAACGGTAATAAGCCTGTACGGCTTATCTGGATAAAAAATAATAAGTTTATAATAGTAGAGAAGACACTACCCGTACCCAACACTAAAGTAGTAAGCACCTGCGGCGCAGGTGATACTTTTACTGCAAGCATTGCCTGCTTCCTGAACAAGGAGACAGATGCAGGGTATTCAATCAACAAGGAAACACTAATAAGAGCTGGTGAATTTGCTATCAAAGCATGTCAGGATGTAATCACTCAAAAATATACCTCAACCACAAGAATAAAATTGGAATAAAAATGTACATAACCAACCTAGAAGAAGTAGTTCCTTTACTTAGAACTAAACTAAGAGATTATCTAGTACTCAAAGCTGGAATCCGAGCTAATGCTAGGAAATTCAAATGCTTTGTGCATGAAGACAATGATCCTAGTATGTATTTCAACCCAAAAGCTAACGATGAAACTGTAAAATGCTTCTCCTGTAACTGGTCTGGAGATATATTTGCTACAGCTTCTCACATTGAAAACTTACCAGTAAGTGGCCCCGAATGGGTCACTAAAACAATACCCCATCTGTCTGAGCTCCTCGAGATCCCAGTTAAGCTAGGAGATCCATCTCCAGCAAACAAAGAAAGACTACAACTATATAAGCTATGCCAAGATATTGTTGACGTATCTTTACCAGATGAGGAGCAAGAGAAAATACTAGAACCGCTAACATATGCAAAGGATAGGGGCTGGTACCAAAATCAGTTAGATATACTGTCAGTAGATGAAGATGAGCTTATTTCTAAACTCGTTAGCCTCGGCTGGGATGTAAATCAAATCAATCGTTCAATGATTGTTCGTACTAAGTATAGTAATTTCTTTGGTTTAAAAAGACTTACCTTTGTAATACGTGACAGCATGAGAAAGCCGATTGGCTTTATCAGTAGAGATCTAGATGACAATGCTAACACCAAGTATATCAACACTCCAGAGAGTGCTATATATGAGAAAGGTAAAACTCTTCTTGGTATTGATGTTGCTCTTAAGACAGCTAAGAAAGAAGGAGTATATATTGTTGAAGGGCCCGGTGATCTAGCCAACCTATACAGGCTAGGCATTCTAAATGCAGTAGCAGTTTGTGGTACTGCTTTAACTGAGCACCATCTACTACAGTTAAAAAGCTTAGGTATCCGTAAGTTATTTCTAAACTTTGACTGGGATAACCCAGGATATATAGCAACTCAACGAGTTCTAGAAAATATTCTTAAAACTACCAGTGGAATGTCTGTCTATATTGTCCTGCCTCCATCAGAAAGCTTTGAAGACTATAACGAATACCATAAAGATCCTGGAGAATACTTAGAGTCTGTATCCAAGGACCCAGACAAATATCTTGAGTTGACTAAAATTTCAGCCTTTGAGTGGCAGCTTACACAGTCCTCTGAAAATGACTCGCCAGATACTATTTGCAATAGAATGATTCCAGTTATTGCCTCTGAAGAGGCAGCAGTAAAACGTGAGCTGTTAATTAAGACACTGTCAGAATTCACAGGTATCTCACATCAAGCAATAGCTACAGATGTTAATTCATTACGAAGTGACAAGTTTACTGAGCGTAAAGAAAAGCTACTGGCCTCCGCCAATCAGTATGTTCAGGAAGTTATAGAAAACCCTGACAATATTATGGCTCATATTAGCCAACATGAATTAGCTGTAGAGAGAATAGAAACTGAGTTCAAAAGGAATACAGTTGGCGTAAATTATCAGCTTGCTAGATATGAAGCAATTCTTGAAGAGCGTTCACAGCGTGGTAATGGCGATGAAAATGCCAGCTCTTTTATCATGAACCACTTCAGTAGCTTTCCTGCTCAGATGAACGGGGGCCTGTCTTGGTCTCGTAGCTGTCTAATACTTGTAGGGGGTCGCCCTAATAGTGGTAAGACAGCTGTAGTTCTCGGGATAGGTGTTGATGTTGCTATCTCAGATCCTAATACTTTAGTTATTATACATAGCATTGATGACAGTTATGAACAGATAGAACCTAGACTTAAGACCAATCTAGCTAAAATGTGTTTTCCTGAATTTCCAAAATCAGAACCAGCTCCACTACAAATAGGTATGGTAGTTCAACCACAGGTATACCTCCCAGTAAACCTAAACAAAATATATGAACAGACAAACGATATATACAAAGAGCTATTAGATAGTGAAAAACTGGTAATAATAGATAGTGAAGATGGAACGACTATGACAGCTCTAGAAAGAAACGTAAGGTATTATCGACAGAGATATCCCAACAAAAAGATTCTATTGATATCTGACAATACTCATAACTATACAGATTTTCCTAACCTAGATAAGACAACACGTATGACATTAATCAGCAATGCACAAAAAGCAATTGTTGCTAAGTACCATGCCTGTATGATTGCAACTGCAGAGTATCGTAAGAATATGCCTATGGATACAACCAAGCTAAAGCTCCCTGTTGATGATGATTTGGCAGATGCCCGAGCTCTGATGTATAGACCAAATGTAATCTTTCATGTATACAATGACCTACATGACAGAAAAGATCATGCGGAAATTTTCTGGAAAGACCAAGAAGATGTAATACAGCCCAGGTTACTCCTTCACTTTACAAAGAATAAAATCTCTGGGTATAAACAGAAACTGGTATTAGACCTAGAACCTGCAAGTGTTTCGCTAACACCTAAAAGTGAGAGCAGCGCACTAGAAGAAGCAGAAAGATTTAAAGATATGAAAGAAAGCGGTTCAGTAAAAAAGGAAGGAAATTCACTAGTTCACACTAAAACAACAGACTACAAGGAGCAAGAATATGAGTAGTTCAGTACAAAAATGGCTGGAAGATAATGAAATTCACGAACCCTACCAATCAGCACGCAGATTAAGCACAGTTAATGGTGTAACAGTAAAAGTTTCAGCAGAAACAGGACATGATAGGGGTGCAATGGGACTAAGTGGTCCCGTTTCACCCCAAGTTATCCAAAAAAGATGGGGTGAGGAGCGAATTTTCCAGAATAATTCACATTATTGCTCAAAGTTGCTTATAATTAAGAAGGGTCATCAGACTTCTATGCATTTCCATATCGATAAGCACGAGACAATGGTAGTAGTTAGTGGTATTCTAACCATCGATTACATAGTGGACAAGGAAAACAAAACAAGCACAGTCGGTCCATACGAAGCTTTTGTTATTGCTCCAGGACTGCCCCACACCTTAAAAGCAATTGATGGAGATGTTCATTTAATCGAGTCATCTATGCCTTCACATGATAGTGATTCAATAAGGATAGGATAATGAGAGATAATAGCCTAGGCATTTACTGCCTAAAAGACAAGACATTTTACTATTTAGAAAGTGGTAAGGTCTATGTATCTAACACCATTGACAGAATTAAGAAGACACTTATATCTAGAGGGTTAATTGAATTCTCACCAGAGAGCCATCATCTTTCACAGAACTATAAAATAGTTACCTGTAGGGATGCAAAGCTTGAGGACTATACTATGCAGCCCATATATATATCCGCCAACGTACGCAAATATCTAGAAGAGAACACTGAGAAAGAAGCTACTGGTAGTTGGGGTAAAGAGTGAGCTCAAAAGGTCCCATAGCTAGAACCTTAGAAGAATCAAAGTCTTTTATTTTTCTCATAATCATAGTTATAGGACTCTTTGCAGCTGGTTACTACACGTCCAGGTGGCAAACATCAGATGATTACGAACTACTATCTCAAGAAAAGGAAGCCTTACTAGAGAATCTAAAGCTTGCAAAGAATAAAACAACAAATATAACTAGCTTATTAGAAAACAAAGATAGAGAAACACAAGAATTAAAAGAAATTATTAGAGGACTAAAAGAAGCTCCAGCTAAGATAAAGTATATAGTGAAAACAAAGACTGTTATAAAGGGTGGCGAAACAAATGAAGTAGTTACTGTTACTAATGATTGTCCTAATCCGCCTCCCGGCTATCAGTTTAAATTTGAGAATGGCCTACCTGTTGCAGAATTCAGAGTAAAGAAAGAAGCTAACAGACAAACCTATCAATACGAAACTGCAGATATAACATTTAAAACAGCTATAGTTATAGCTGAAGACAAGACTGGGGTACTCTTAAAAGCCAGCTCCTCTCTGGAGCCAGGAAAAGAGTTCACGCTTATAGCAGAAGACGTGACTGTAAGCAAAATTAAACAGTTTAGTATCTTTGAACCACATGTGATGCTTGGCATCACAACCTCTATGGAACTGGTCCCGGTGACTCTTGATGTCACCGGGACACTCTCCCTACCCCTATTACACCTATTGGACAAGCGCTTTGATATGTTAGCACCCAAGATTAGCTTCAATGGTAGCTCAGCTAGACTAGGCCTAGATATAGCCTCTTATAATATTGGTCATGATATACCAATTATTACAGACCTTTGGTTAACCATTGGTTCCTCAGTAGACTTTACCAGTGGACAGAGCTATCCAAGCATCGACCTATCAGTAGGAAGCAAGCTCTGAGTGAATACATTCCAAAAACAGCAGGCAAATTACTACTCGAAACCGAACTAAGATCCTATGTAAAATGTTCTGAATTCTATCGTAGAGGTGGAGAGATTGAAGAAAGCTTTGGCTTAAGAGTAGTCAGAAATGCTACAGAAAAAGCAATCAATCTTTTTTTAAAGGGAAAGATAAAAGAACCCCTAACAGACATCCAGTCATGCTTACTAAAAGCCATAACAGAGTGCAACGCAGATGAGAATCTGCTCAGCCCACAGCTGACTAAGTATATGCACTCATGTTTATTATGGCTGCGCGAATTCTTCGAGCTATTCCCTCTCAAAAATTACGAACCAGTCTTAGGAAAAATCCAACCTATAGTAAAGATAGCAAAGACCCCTATCAAGCTAGAGTTCTCAGGAATATTTCGCTCAAAAAAATACCGAACAGTACACGGTGTTACCTTCAGCCCCTTTGGAAGTGAGCATTCTATGATGAATGACCCCTCCATCCCACTAAAACTTAAGGTACTCGAGTCTATCTGTTGTCGGCGTGGCTCAAGAGAGAAGGCAGTACTACATGTTTTTGCTATAGGCAAAAATGACAACTTAAACTATCATTCAATAAGTTCGGATAAGCTTAACCCAAGGTCAATAAGGTCCTTAGAAAGTATTATTATGGGTATGGAAAGAGAAGTATATTTTCCCGTTATACCTTGTCATCATAGCTGTCCTTTTAAAACAACATGCTTGCCGGACGCAAAAGGAAATTAAATGTCTAGCTCATTTGGAACTAAATTCATTCTTCTAAATGATGTCCAAGCTTTCCTCCCCATAGAAGTCTTTGGAGGTGGCCCCTGGATTCACCTTGCAACAATAGGGAGAGGAATCAAAAAGTATATCTGTCTAAAGCATAGCGCTACTGGCAAAACCTACATAGAGGAAATAGATGAAAAAGAACCTGCACTATTTAAAAAGATAGAAGACGATAAAGAGTGGGCAGATATATACCGCTTTCTAGATATGCACAAACTCTTAAAATTTGAGATGGGTAAGGAATATAAAATTGCAAAACAAAAGAAGTAAATGGAAAAACCAATTTCAACAAATAGAATCTTCCTCTTTATTCCATGAAAAAATCAGGAACATACTTTGCGAAGATGCATTCTTCGCAAAGCTAGCTTGTTATCAAGAGGTACCAGTAGGTGCACTAGTAGCAGGCTACGCAGATAACCACTATGTAGATTGGTACATAGACGAGCTAGGTCTTATCTTAGAGCTACATGGCAGACAGCATTACCAAATTACAAATTTTGGTAATAAAGGCTATGAGAAGGCTATTGTAGACTTTAATAATATTCGTTATAGGGACAATATAAAGAAACAAGCACTGCTAGAAGCAGGCTATGAGTATAGAGAAATCAATTATAAACAGCTAAACAGGTTGTCTAACGACCTATTGAGAGATATTATCTTTCAGTGTAAACAGGAGTAATAATGTCAGACACACAAGAAGACTTCGAATTTATTGATCAAGCTGGTTGGGGCCCAACCGACGTACGTTACTTTGGACCAGGAACTAAATCAGTCTGTATCTTCGGAGAAATAAATAGACAGGCATCTCTAGTTGGAATCTCTCAGATCTTAGACCTAGACAGCCAAGACAAAACTATCCCACTTACAGTATATATAAACACTGAAGGTGGAGCACTCACAGACGCTCTAGCAATCTATGATTGCCTAAGATCTATCGGCTCTCCAATCATAACAATTACTACTGGCTCTTGCGCCTCTGCTGGTCTCCTGCTTCTACAAGCAGGAGACATAAGGACTACAACTGAAAATACTCTATTTTTTTATCACCAGCCCACAGTTCCGAGCGACGATTTCATCTGTGTTGAACAGATTCAAGGAACAGAGATAGCATATACCTTTTGCCAAAAGAAATATGACGAACTGCTACTTAAGAGATCTCAAATGAAAAGAAGTGTCTGGAAAAATGAATTTAGTGGTAAGCTTTCCAAATACTTTACAGCTGACATGGCACTTGAATATAGCTTAGTAGACGAAATACTATACAATAATAAAAAGAAAAAAATCAGAGGAAAATAATGACTACACGTGGAAAAGGTGCTCGATTAAAGGGTGCTAATTTTGAAAGATATCTAGCCAATTACATTAAGGAACATACTCCCTTAGAGGCTGCACGAGGCCTAGCTCAGACTAGAGGGGGTGGTGCTGAAGTATCCGATGTAAGTGTTGACTATATACACATAGAGGCCAAGAGACACAAGCGCAATAATATTAAAGCAGCAATGGTGCAGGCTATAAATGACTCGACAGCTAATGATAAGATACCTGTAGTAATTACAAAAGATGACAGAAAACCCATTTTATGTACAATGCTCTTAGATGATTGGTTGAAATTTTTTAACGCATATATCAAAGTACGTAAATATCTAGAAGAGTTTACGTACGTT
>Ga0098061_1000449_pt1 | contig 19732 bp, 26 predicted proteins | sample 22_taG_FD_92579 | JGI IMG/M metagenome (GOLD analysis project Ga0098061, IMG submission 92579) | Marine viral communities from the Subarctic Pacific Ocean - 22_ETSP_OMZ_AT15343 metaG | ecosystem: Environmental > Aquatic > Marine > Oceanic | place: Subarctic Pacific Ocean | collected 2015-01-20
CTAATTCTATCGAGCATATGGTGTTAAGTGATGCCGCTGACGAAACCAATAATCGACTACGTAAACAAAGGATTAGCGCCGATGACTTGAGTGCAGACCCTTGGTATAATAGGGAATTGAGTGGGACAGAAGCTGCGGAAATAGCAGGTAGTATGGTTGACCTCCGTAGGGCGCGTGAGGCGCAAGCCTTTGAAGGCCAAGGCTTTTACGATATAGTAAGAGCCATACAAACAATAAATCCCGAAGTAGCGGATATACTCAAGTCGGAAATACAGTTCCACTTAAACATTGGTAGCAACATCTTCACAGCCAAGAAGTCTAAGATAATCCAGTCGGATAAGTCGATTCACGAATTTTGGGGAGAACCTGGGAAGGCGTTTGGTCCGGGGGAGGGGTCTAAACTAACCGAGGCGTGGAAACGCGAAAAACTACTCGACTGGTTACTGGCCTCTCGTGAGTCCGTCGTAGACCGTGCTAGTGATTGGGTTACAATGCGAAGAACCCCAGCTCGGGGCCAAACTCGAGACCAGTGGGAAAAACGCTATTCCGTTGAAGGACGTAAAAAACTGGGTAAAACCGAACAAAAACCCCAACAGAAGGATTGGCTAACTGCTGGTCTCCCAAAGGCACAAGCAGACCAAATAAATAAACTTCTTGACCTAATGGCGAAGGAACGCGAGACACTTGTTGGTGAGGGCAATACACCCCCAACGAACCTAACACTTGCACAAATTGGGATGGGGCAGAATATCCGGAACTTCGACAAAGATGAAGAAAAAGCTCTGGCCAGGAAATTAGGCGCTCGTGCTAATATGCTACCAACTAAGGAAGAAATTGAGCGAAGGCGGAACCACATAAGCACTAAAGCCTTAGAGTTCCAGAGAATTCATGCTGCTGGAGGTAACGAGCAGTACACCAAACTGCAAGCGAACGACTTATTCAATCGGTATAACGAGAAAGCAGAGTCTTTAGGTGAGATGCTAAATGACTATCCTGCTACTCAAGGTGTCCTCGAAAGCAATATCCAGGGACCGACCCGAAGTTTCTATCTCAGCCAGGGTAAGCCTGGGGAAGCGAAAGACCTAAGCGTCTTTACTGCCGCTGAATTTGCTACTGAGGAAGCACTTAAAGACATGTACGTAAATAGATTAGGTGCTACCTTTAATCAAACCCTCGACCTCGACAGGATGCCCCTGCTAAGTGAAAGAATTGGTAACCTCGCAGGTTCAGCGACGCGGTATTCTCCTATCGAACTGTACGAGGAAATAGAACGCCTGTATATCGATACGGCATACGCAGAAGTAAAACGCGCCTACACTAATTCTGACGTGAATCGCTATGGTTTGGTCCAGACAGCCGAGGCTTCTCTCGAGACTAACATCCAAATACTTGAGGCAATGGCGGATAATGCTGAACTGATGGGTTGGAAATACGAGCAAATCATCCAGCAGACTCCTGAACTCAAGAACATCTTACCTGGCAAAGGCTATGATGATGCTGACCCTGAAAGCAAAGCAATCATGTTGCTCATGGCAAGGCAAGAAGTCGAGGCCAACTACGCCACACGGAGTCGATAATGCCACAGCAACCAGGAAATTGGGACAGGTTCTTCAACTCCACAATATCGTGGCCCCAACAGTTCCTGTGGCGCGTTCAGCGCGCTATACAAGAAGATGACATTGACCTCTTCAGCGAGAAAGGTCTTATGGACTTATCGATGGTTCCTCTTCTAGGCATCCTCGACGACCACAAAGAAGATGTCATGCCGGACTATATGTTCGGCGAAGGCTTAGGCGCGCAAATCGCTGGCTCGATTGCTTACGACCCCTTGACCTATATGTCAGGCGGCCTTTCTGCCCTCGCTAAAGGCGCACAGATTGGCAACCGTGCGCGGTCGATGGCTTCAGTCTCTCGCCATTTAACCAGTAAATTCGGTAAGGGCAAGGGCATAGGCGGAACCACGCTTAACCAACTCGACGGCGCATTAGCCGAGATACTCGACAGCGGAAAGAAATTGAAGCGCGGCGACCGCCGGAAGATGCATAAGATGCGCAGTCAGATTGGGAATCTTGTCGAGACAGGCGACACTGCACGACGCTTCGAGACACCTGGAACCAAACGTTTACTAGACCGAAAGGTCGAGGGCATCGGAGACATGTCTTTCGACACTCTCTTGAAGAGCGAAGGCGAGAAGCAACTAGCTTGGCGACTTCCTATTCTCTGGCGCGCTGGAGCCGAAATCAATGTCGCCCCACAGTACCGCAACTGGTTTAACTTCTGGGGTAAGAAAGGTGAGCAAGTATCTGATTTCGTTAAGGCCAAGACAGTCACACACCTCGGCCCTATTTCCGGTGAGATTGCAAAGCTACCCTTTGCCCAAGAAGCTGCCGAACGATTCGGCACAGCATTTAAATACCTAAACCTTCCTGGTCATGTCGGTAGTGGCCTACGCGCTTGGGGTCGTGGTTGGGCTGTCGGTGGTGATGCCGCATACGCCCCATTTATTAAATTCAATGAGAAGCAGTTATCCGAACAGTCGGCCTATCTAAATACAAAGGTAAGCCAATTCTATGAACGCATGCGAAACGCCGATGGTGGCGTAAGTAAGGCTCAAACCAAGTTTCAAAAGGCAGTCGATGAAGGAGAGCCTGACCTATTCCGCGCCTTTGTAAAAGCATATGGCAAACCACACGCAAAAGGCCGCTATAGGGGTAAGGTCACAGTAGGCCCAAAGACAGCGGAGAAGAGGGCAAAGGAAATCTACGGCCAGATGGTTGGCTCTCCAAATGTATTTGAATGGAGTGACGAAACCCAAGAATCTTTTCAAGCACTGTTCTCGGGCGGTCGTAACAATGCAGTAGCCGATATCGGCGATTTAGCCAATGACTTTATGAAGAATTCGGAAGACGCTTGGTCTTCTCTATACGGTAATGTAGCCGAAGCAAAGAAGACTCGCGCAGGTAAGGCAGTAGCTGCTCACGGAAAGGAACTCGACGAGACACTCAAAGGGCTAGGTGGCTTCAAGAATGTCATGTTTGAAACAGCAAAGAAATCTGCTACGTTGACAACAAAAGCATTTACAGGAGACTCGGGACTCCGTGACCTACTCGCCGCCGAAAAAGTATTGCGCCAACATGAGAACATGGGCGCTGACCAAGCTAGGGCTGTTGGCGAATTGCTTTACTCGATGGTAAAACCTGCCGCCAAAGAAGCAAACATGGACTGGAAGGATTACCTAAAAAGTATGGGTAATATGTTCGAGGGAGTCACTAACCCAGATGAGTTAATCATGTCCTTTGCTCATCCCAACATGACTGGTGAAGATTATGCCAAGTCTTTAGATGCAGTCGGACGATTCCTTCACCGACATCTAACCGCAATCGAAGCGGTGGGTGGGATGGCGCAGAAGGGTTCCCTATCTCGAAATTCTCTTCGGGGTTTACAGGCTACGCTTAAAGACGAGATGCTGAGTCAAATTCCGAAGGACGGGCAAGCGTTTATGGCCGAAGTCCACCGTGTAGTCACAGCAACTGAAGGCACGGGACAAAGTGCTAGGCGAGTCTTACCTGACAAAATGCTGGCCAACCCGCTCAATATGCACAAAGTCGACACCGGCCTTGCTCCTACAGGAGCGGCTGAACGTCGCATGGAAATTGGTCTTTTAAATAATCGTGAGTTAGAGGAGGCAAGGCGGCGCATAGCAAATAAAGGTATGCGCGATTGGACTCCCGAGGAGTTTGCCGATTGGATGAAGAATCATCGGTCTGGTAAGCAAGTCGCGAAATTTAAGGGGAAGTTTAACCTTACAGATAAAGAATTAAAGAAGGCCATTAGAACTGCTCGCCGACAAACTTCGCGTGGCGCGGCTAAGTCTCGTACAATCAACGGTAAAGTAATTGATGAGGACGCGCTCGCCAGTCTAAAAAGACAAATTGGTGATAAGGGCATGCGCATCGTACTCGGCGATATGAAGCGATTCGATGAGCAAGTTCTTAAAGCGGCAGGCACAAAGAAGGTTAACTATATTACCGACTGGGAAAAGGTAAAGCAACTTCAAGCACAACGTAGTGCGGGAGTCGAGGAGATGCACCGCGCCAAATCAGTACAAGCAAAGCCGCCCGACTTTTCTGTGGGGCCAGGTGCAGTCGAAGAAGTTATCCGCGTAGGTAAAGATAATGAGGGAGTCTCCGAATGGGCCGATTCGTTTGTCCGCGCTAAAATCCTACAAGACGAATTATCCACCTGGGTAGACCGTACGATTGCAAAGAATACCGAATTAGGTACGCAGGTTATGGACGTACCCCAAGAACTTCTTGATGACCTCATGCTCGAAGTCAATCGGATGTCTAGTCAACTGTGGGATGTTTACTACAAAGGACAAGGTGATACGGGCAAAGAACTACTTGACCTGATAAAGCACTATCAATCCGGTATCGCGGAAAATGCGCTAAAGGGTGGTATCATTATGCCAGGTGCGCCTCTTGGATACTTAGGGCGCTTCATGAAGGGACAAGAGAGGCAAGAACTCGACAAGCTAATGGCGCGTACCGATATGCGTAATGTCTTGAATCGTATCGGGATTAAGATGCCCTCCTACTTTGGTCGGCATAAGCAGGCAGACGAGATGGTTGTCGACGACTTAAATGATATGTATCGTGCGCTTAATGCTGACCGCACAGATGCGGGTAAGGCGCTGGCAAAAGAAGTCGAAGATATAGTTACACGAGGAACTGGTAATAAGGAGTTCCTCAAGCATTGGGAAGAAGACCCTATCCTCCGAACAGTTACCCGTTTAAGCCATTCGGCCCAGAACGATACACTCGAAAAGTTCTTTGAGGCAGCGATGGACGCTGGAACTTTGGTTAAGGGGAAGGAAACCGGTCAAGCTCTTGCTGTAGGAGGCCGTGTTGTCGGTTGGTTCGACGATACTGGTAACGTAAATAAATACGAGCAACGGCAAGTCAAGGTACTAAGCGAAAAGAAGAAGGTTCATCGTGGCAGAGGCCGAGCGACAGCATCCGAGGTGGTTTCTGAGTTAGCGCCTGGAGTACCGCAACGTGCTGAGTTCGTCGATAAAGATGTCGTAACCGTCGGTGAGGTTGTAGAGACTACCGAGGATACACTTAAAGGTATCATTATTAAAACGGCGGACGGCAGAGAAATCGCTGTTTCCTCTGACCAACTAAAGCACGGAATGGGTGTTTTATCATTGGGCAAGGTCGACGATTATACAAAGACAACCGCTAACGCATTTGTTAAGGCGATTCACCGAGCCAATGTCGATAAGACATTTATCCGTGGGAACTTTACTATAGATGATGTCAGGAACCTAGAGGGACAGCATGTTGTTTTTGGTAATGAATCAATGGTGGCGGGAACTGTCAATATGACGCGGAATTTACTTGACGTTACCCCACATGTCTTACGTCAAGTCGACACAATGAACTATGCTATCAAGTCTTGGCAGACAGTACATCGCCTCCCCTTCCACGTAGCTAACTTCACCTCTGGTATCTTCCAGGCGATGTACGCTGGCGCATCAGCCGCAGATGTAGCCGCCGGTTATTACCATGCCGCTCGGATGCTACATAAGAAAGATGCAGGCTTTCTCCGCTTACATGACCGCACCCTTTCTGCAATTGGTAAAAGTAAGGTTCTTCCTGGAGAAGGATTACGCTTGGGACGTGGTGAATTCGTAGCCGCTGCTCGACGCATTGGCTCTGGTTGGCTCGGCGAAGTGCCTCCCGAAATGATTTCTAAGTACGGTCTCGATGAAGTCGACGACTTCATGATTCCAATCACAGACGGCGGCCACACTAGCGCAGGCGAAATTCTGCGCCACGCCGCCCAAGAGGGTTTATATGGAACGTATGCGGCGGCTGGTATGCGAGGCTCACAAACAATCTCGGACACCCTTCTTAGACTAAAGACCGACGCACTTGACGCTAACCTTATCGAATCATATGGCGACAAAGATTTTGCTGGCATGCTACGCCGCGCCGCTAAGAAGTCTTGGAACGCAGCAACGGGTCGCCCTGGCCCTGCCTTACGCTCTGCTACCGAAGCAGTCGAGGTCTTGAACCGGACAGGAACCGCCTTCGCTCTTGTTCGTGCGGGGCATTCACCTAAGCGCGCAGTCCAAATGGCTAGGGCGGCACACGTTCCATACGAGCAGGTAACTAACTTCGAGAAGAATTGGCTCAAGCGGGGTATTATGTATTACACCTTCCCTCGCCATTACGTTCCCCATGCCTGGACTAAGTTTATGGAAGACCCCAAGAAACTTTCAGTCATAACCAATACTATTAGGCAATCCACCTCCTTAGATGTTGATGGAACAGATGTGGGCTTTACCCAATTCGAGGGTAAGCCGGTACTCAAGGTAGGCGATTATCGCGTAGATGTTGGGCGCTTAAATGCCAACCTCGAATCCGCGCTGATGTTCTCTTCATTCCTCGATAATATAGCGATGCCAGTCCTACGCATGGCCCCAGGAGTAGGCGAACCTGCTGACCCCCGTTTTATTCATAGACAGATGACCGATATGGGTCTTATGAGTTCAGGCGGTCTGGGTTCCATCATCGGAATGGAACGTTCTCTATTACCTGCGTATCCTACCCGACCAACTAGCCGCGACCCCTGGACAGCTAAGATGTTGAAAATCACTTGGCCAATCAAGATGCTCGCACAAGCAGCAGGCAAACTACCTGGGTCTGGTCCTTTAAACCTATTGCCACCAGACGACCTAGACAATCCAAAGACCAACATAGAAAAAGCACTAACACACACCGACCTGGGCATCCCCTTTCGTAAAGTTCGCGCAAAGAACGAAATACGGGTAGCTATGGGTAATCACAGGCGTTTGATGGCAGACCTAAAGGCTAGGTATGTTAGTGAAAACGACCCTGAAGAACGGGAATTGATTAGAGAAAACATGCAGTCAATTTCCGAAGCACTACAACGTCTCATTGCGCGAGAACAAGACTAATGGACTCACGACTGAATGACAAACTACTCAATGCAATCTCTACGGTTGCACTCGCCTTAACTCTATTCCTCATGACAAATCTGTGGTCAAGGGTAGACACACTCGAGCTGCAGATGAGAACACAAGACAAGGAGTTGGCCGAAATTATGCTCCGTATAGAAAGCCGGATGACTCGTGTAGAGACAAGGTTAGATGCACAGGATGAATAGCGCCCCATTTAGACAAACACGTCGCGTGGCTTTAGCTATGCTAGTACTCCTTGGCACAATGCTTTGTTGTCTGAGCTGCTCTTCTCTAGCACCTATCGTCGGAGCATCGGGTGGTGCGGCGCTTGGTTCGCTCGCTGGCCCTGGCGGGGCGGCATTAGGTGGCGCTGCCGGGGCCGCCGCTGGTGAAATGGCATACCCTGCAGACGCGCCTCCACCCGATACTGTTTGGGGATTGTTGGCCAAACTCCTAGACCAAGCTGTCTGGTTGGCCATCCTTATTGCTGTCGTATACCTTCTGACTCTCTTTGCGCCACCACCGAAGGAGTGGCTTAAACGCCGAAAATGATTGTCTTAGGTATCGACCCAGGCTATAGAAATCTTGGTATTTCGGTAGTTCGGTTGCGCCAAAAGAAAGAGCCTAATATCCTTTACTCAAAGAATGTAAATCTAGGTGACGCACACCAGCCGCTCAACTTTGTCAAGCTATTAGTGCCTCGACTAGATGAGCTAAATAAGAAATATGGTATCGATGCTGTTGCCAGCGAATCGCCCCCTTATATTTTAAAGCGCATCAAAACAACAGTTGGTCTCTGGACGGTCTCCTCTACGATTGCAACCTGGGCAGAGATGCGTGATATCCCTTTTCGACATGCCTCGCCTATTACTCTCAAACGCGCAACCACTCGTATTCTCGGCTTAAAGTGGGACCGAAAAGCAATTCCTAAAAAAGCCGCAGTCAAAGATGCTATCATGGAAATCTGTGATACATGCCCCAACACTTCCCATGAGACCGATGCGGTTCTTGCCGTACTCGTTCTCTTCAGCAACCTAATACCTAATGACAAAGAAATTAAGACTTAGCACAATGGCTTCCAAGGTGCGTTATCCCTATATTATGTTGAATACCTTTGAGGTTAGGTCGATACCACTCGACCGCCTATTCTGCCCTTGTGCTACTGTAAACGCATTTGTCGAACGGCTTGCTGAATCGTTTGAAAAAGATGGTCTGCTCAACCCAGTTATCGTTGTCCGACTTTCGGTCGAAGACTTCTTGGCTAGGAAGGGGGCAAAGGGAAAAGCCAAGCTGTTGAAGAGAATACCTGCCGATTGGCAAACAATCAATGTGGTTTGGGGAGGCAACAATAGAGTCGAGGCCGCTCGTATTCTCGGCTTTGATGAAATAGATTGTGTAATGATGCCCAACTTTGACGTGGCAATGCAAGTACAAGATAACCACAGAGAATGGAATAAAGCAGATGCCAGGAAGCAACGCGAAAAAAGAGCCTGTAAGTAGCCCTAAAGGGCCAGTTAAACGCCTCGAGTCCGTCGAGGAGATGGCGCGCGCTCGGTTTGGGGACACCGATGGCTTGGCTATTGTCCGTGAAACGACATTAGGTTTGGCGGAATACTATGCCGATAGGTTCTCGCTTGAGATGAGTGACCCAGAAGTGTCGCTTATAGCCTCGGCGCTCGCGTTTACACGCCACAAAGAGTTTGTCCTATACGTCGAGGTCGAGCGCGAGCTACATGCACGAGTATCTAACCACCCAGATAATATCGGTTACGGGCAGGTGTTATTCCAGTCGGTGCGTACGGGCGCGTTCAAAGAAATCTACAGGGAGCTTGACAGGCTCCACTCACGCGCCGCCGTTTACACGAAAGAACTGAAGGAACTAGGCAAGGACAAGTGACCTGTCCTGACAAAATCAAACTGATAGGTTTTATTGTGCCTGTTATCCTGACCGATGAGCGCGACGACGTGTGGGGAGAGTGGGATGGGTCGGCTGGCACAGTAACCCTGAATGCACGGGCCTCGGACGACCACCTAAAGGTGACCTTCCTACATGAGGTAATACACGGCATCGATGATATCTTAGGTTTAAACGTAAAACACTCGGCGGTGTACGCCCTATCACAACACCTATGGTTGCTGTTTAAAGAGAACCCTGCGTTGGCAGAATGGTTCTTTACCGACCAAAAAGCCAATCAATAAACTTATTTGGCAGAATCCGGAACAACCAATTTAGGGCCACCGCCGTTTTTTGTATTGCTTTCTTCATTTTCAGTCTCCTCTTCTTGTGCTTTCATCTCCATCGCACGGTCATGCAGGATTGCATTTGCGGCGAGGGCGATACGTAAAATGTCCATGTTAGGTAGTTTACTCATCTCTTCAACTACATTCATGGGACCGGGGGTTTCCTTTTCTTTATCCATTGTCTCGTTTTGATTAGCCACAGCAGTATTCTCCAGCTTCGTTCTGCCAGTAGTCGCCGCCGCTTGATGTTTCCTCCATGTGATACTCACCCTCCATGCCCAATTGGGATTGGCCGTCTGCCCATCCCTCGAAGGACTCATCGCCTGCATCGCATTTACAGAAGATTATTTCAGCAATGGCGTGACCTTCTCTGAAGATGCCTGTATCTTTGCAGGCAGGGCAAGTGTACGTTTTGATTTCCTTTTCTTTGTTCATTAGACTGTTATTTTAAGTGGGGTTTCGTGGCAGATATTTTTGAACGGGCAGTAACCTGGCTTGCCTCCCCTACCACAGTAGAAGTTAGCCTCTGATTTATGGCGTAGCAGGAACTCCTCGCCAGGGTCTTCTCCTTTCAAGGCCATCGCAAGATTATCCTTGAGCCGGTTGATGTTCCATTTGAGGATAGAAGCATCGACAAGGCGGGTGCTTAAACCCCGCATTAGTTGGTCGCGGTTGATGCCGCCTATTATAGCACCATACTCCTCAACCCCCAAAGCAGCCGCATAAGTAGACAACTGAGAGATGTAGCCGAAGCCATCGGGGTCATAGTCGAAGACTGCTTTACCGTGCTTACGGTAACCATAGCCACCCATAGTCTTGAAGTCTACGAGCATCTTCGGCTGGCGCTCGACCACGGCAACGGGCAAGTATTTTTTGGCCTCCTCCTCATCCTCTATCTCGATGAGCATATCGACATGCCCTTTGGAAGAGAATTTCTCATGTTCCTTTGGCCACCAGTCAGGTAGCTCCACAGGAACCTCGGTGCTTACTTTGAAACCTGTTGGTATTCCACTCTTTACGGCACAGTAAGATAGCTCGTGGAGTAGGTGGCCGACAGCAAAGGTTGCCCCAATCTCGTCGGGCATCTCGCCTGCCGATTCCCCGTTGAGGAAAAAGTAAGCGTGTCGCGCACAAGAAAGAAACGAGGACGGTCTAATCGTCCGTGCCTCATTGCGTTGTACGACCGAATTTTTAATTGATTCGGCGGCGGCGTTTACACCCGCCTCAACAAGCTCTGGGTTAATGTTCTTGACCGAGCGACCATGATTCCAGACTGCCGAGATGAATCGGCTCCAGTCGGGGTATTGTTCTACAGGTAATTTATTCATTGTTCCTCCGAGGTAGTGAATTCACTGTGTATTTCAGACGGGATTGCGTCTACAGCAATGGCTTTGTCCGTGCCGCGCATGAAGAGCATTGAACCGCCTTGCTTGAAGTTAGGTATCACAGAAACGAGATACCTAAGATTGATTAAACGCCCGTCTGTGTCCACACCGGAATCAAACAGGGCGAATTTTTCTGTGCCTATTTCAACTACAGAGATTTTTTTCATTGGTAGGTGCGGGGCGGTTAACGCCAGCCCCGTAAGGCGACTCGGCGGGGCGGTTAACGCCAGCCCCGTAAGGCGATACACCAAAGGCTAGTTCTTCATCGGGGTGAAGCGGAACTCGGCCCATTTGCCGAAGTCACCTTCTTCATGAAAAACTGTTATGTTTACACGTTCACCAACCAGGTCTCGAGGAGTCTTTTGTAGCGCCTCTTCTTGGTCTGGCCAAACCGCCTTCACCATCTTGGTGTAAACGGCACGTGAATTAAGGGGACGCTTGAAGTTAATAAAGGTAGACAGGTCTCCATCGAAAGTCGGGCAATCGAATTGGACAAGCAGTCTAGCCTCTACGCCCTTCTCTTTCTGGCGCTCGTGCGGCTCGAAAGCGCGCACATCCTTAATGGTGCAGTTAGGGTAGGAACCTTCAGGAGTCATGGCTTTCTTGCCCTCAAACTCTTCAGGTGTAATCGTAGCATTCAAGATGCTATCTGGGTCAAATTCATTCATCTTCTTTATCTCCTAGTGGCTTAGGGCCACGGTCTAAGTTACGAAGTAATCCGAGCAAATCGAGATTGCCTTCTGATGCGAGCGGTTTTGCTCTTAGAAGTCTCTCTACTGCTCCGGCGAGGGCTTCTTTATCCCTCGGGGGTCGGTCGCTCATTTCTTCGAGCGCGTCTCTGACTCTACGGTCAATCAGTTTGCTAATGCTTTCCTTTTCAGTCATGTACCTTTCTTATCCACCAAGATTGGAAACGGTCTGACCCGTCCGTAATGTTAAGTGTTACGCCATAATCTTTTACGAACCTGTCTACTGCTTCAATGGTTTTAGGATACTTCTCGCTGTAATCGTGTCCGGCGAATAAGCCCCCAAGCGCTAGTTTACGCCACCAATCGCGTATTGTTTTACCGCCGTCTTGTCCGGTGTGGGCATACCCATCGATGTAGATGAAGTCAAAGAAGTTGTCGGGAAAAAGGGTAAGCGCCTCATCGAAAGTCGCACGGATAACCGTGCTTTGTCTTCCGAATACGCGCAATGTTTCCATAGCATCGAAGTATTCCTTCATGTCATGGTGGTCTGCCCATCGGTCGATTGAGTACAGGCGGCGGCAGTCAGCCCCTCCGTCGAGAAGAACATTTGAGAAATCTCCTCGGGCTACCCCAAGTTCGACTCCTGTTGTCCACCCTAATTTTGCTAATTCGTTGCGTGATTTCATTTACACATCTCCCCAAGTATCTCCTTCGGTCGCGGATGCGGTGAATGTAATGTTAGAGAACTCAGTATAGGCATTGTTGGCCGCGTATTCCATCAATTCCTTTAATTTTTCGCCCTCACCTTGCCCCTGAATAAGTACCTCATCGTGAACAGAAAGGATGGGTTCGAGTCCGGCCTCGGCAACGGCAACCAAGGAGTGCCTCATCAGCTCTGCGGCGGAACCCTGCACTATAACACTGATAGCAGAGCGTGTCTCCTCGTCGGCAAGGAAAGGGCGCGTCCTACCCGATACTGTTCGTGCTAATCCGTATGCTTCTGCCTCTCTCCACACGCCCTCCATCCATTCGTTTAAACGCGGCAGATTCCGTTTGTATTCCTCGAGGAATTTCTTGGCTTCGTCGTACGTCGACTTGAGTTCGATGGCTAGTCGCTTTGCTCCCATGCCGTTCAAGATGCCAAAGTTTACGGCCTTGGCTTTGAACCGCTCATCGGGTGTGATGCTCTCAAGGGTTTTCCCTAACATCTTTGCGGCTACCTCAGTATGTGGGTCTCCGCCGGAGTGGAAGGCTGACAGAAGTACCTCCTCTCCGGCGAAAGATGCGGCAACCCGTAACTCGACCTGTGAAAAATCACAGGCCGTGACCCCCGTTCTACCGGGGGAAGTCAGACACGAGCGGATACTTTTGCCCAAGGCTCCACGCTTAGGTATCTGCTGTAAGTTCGGGCCGGAGCAACTGAACCGTCCAGTTCGTGTAAGTGTCGTGTTGGTCTGTGGATACAGTAATCCATTCTGCGTCATTTTAGGCAACGGCTCTATGAAAGCGGACCGCAACTTGACTGCCTTGCGCCAGTCCAAAACGAGACTGACTAAGTTGTCCCCCTTGTCCGCCAGTTTCTGAAGGACAAGTTTAGACGTGCTTATATTACCCTTCGGCGTTCGTGGAAGATGTCGCCCCTCTTTGGTTAGCCAGTCGCCTACTTGTTTGGGTGAGTTACCATCACCACCAAAGCCAGCCGAGCGTAGGGCGTGTTCGGACATATCGATTAGGGTGTCTAAACGTTCCTTTACTTTGGACAACCGCTTTGGTAAAAGCCTAACCCCCCTTCTCTCCATCTCATACACCGCCTTATCTACACGGTAATCGAACTCACACGCATCCATCTGTAACACCTCGGACATCCGCCAGGTAATGAGGCAGTCATCTGCCAGGTATCTCTCCAAATCAGGTTCCGGTACGTCATAGATACGCCCCTTCTTCAGGAGGTCGGGTGTCTTAATCTTTGGCCACCCATACATTCGAGCGATGTGGTCCATGCTTTTACGCCCTGCCGTATTGTTGAAGTAGCAGGCAACCATTGTATCTTGCCAAGGAACTGTGGGCTTTAGCCTGAGTGCATGCAAGTCGAAGCGTAGGTTATGCCCAACCAACCGTAGTCCTTCGACGATGGGACGTAGCCCCCAGTCATCGAAGTCTTTGCGCGCTACTATCAGGCAGAACTGACTGCCGTAGGGCATCAGCCCTATGTATTTTGCCTCGTTTTTAGGTATGTTTCCACGCACTTCTAGCCCGTCAGTTTCGGTGTCCATTACCCAACGCTTATCTGCGCCCTTGGTAAGTAAGGCTATCGAATCCTCTTTGTTTAAACGTAATACAGTAATCACATTATTACCCCCACAATTCGCGCCCAAGTCACGGGGACACACTCTTTCGTGGTTGGGTCGACAACGCCCTTATCTCTTAGCTCCCGCACAATGTCCAGGCTGGGAGAAATCTCACTGTCCTTGGTTTTTCCTGTGATTAGGAGAGCTTGAGTCATTATAGTTTTTGATTCTTCTTGTAAGAAGAATTCCATCCTCGCTGGAGTGAAGCATCTGCCGTATACCCACCTATTCTCCCTAAGCAATAGGGCAATAACGGGGGGCTTGAAGTCGCCCCCACGTAGTTTTCTTCTGTAGAAGTCTTCCGCTGAAGGCTCTACTCCCCAAGGTTTGTTTTCCGTATTGAGGAACACATTCTTTAGTGCGTCTTTGGGGAATTTAACCCATACGCCCCTGAGTCTTCCTGCTAGGGGGTAGGATGACGTTACGTGTAACCCTCTCTTCTTTGCGTACTCCGGCAAGCAAAGTTTCGGTACGTTATCCGACTGGACAACCGTTGCATTCTTCCTTCAGGTCGGCTTTAATTTGTTGATTATGCCCTTTAAACGCTCGTTGACCTTGGTCAAACGATTTATTTTCTTCTCGTCGCTCATTGGGGTAGCCTCGCTTTTAATGTTATTGGAATGTGAACCCTTCGCCTTGCCCTTGTGAGCATAACGTAGAGTAAACGAATTGTTTCTGTGTCCTTTGCTTCTAGTCTTTTGATTGCTTGCCGAGACCACGGGAGCAGGTAGACATCATCGGCCTCAGCTCCCTTCGCGGCATGCCCTGTCGCTAAGACCAGCTCCTCATCTGCTTGGGCAACGTTAGGAACAACACCTGTCTGTGAAAGATTCCAGTTGCGGAATGCTTTTGCTACAGCACGGCGAGAGTAGCCTAAGACCAGTCCTTTAAACGGCCTGTTTGTGTGGTTCCATGTAAGGATATCCGTCACATGCTCCGCTTTAAAGGTACTCGATGGGCGCTTATAGTAGGAGCTAAGAACCCTAGAGGCCACCGAAGCTACGGGGTCTCCTACCCTATACCCCTTATTCATTACCTCCTTCTCGTCTGCACTTGCCCAAACAGGGGGTAAAGAGCCTCCGGTCATGCCCTTTGAAGTGGCGAAGATAGATTGGCCAGGGTCTCCATAGGCTGTGGCCTCGCCCCCTTCTTTGAGTAAACCTAAACAAGCGCGGAGTTCTAACCACGACATGTCTTGGGCTTCGTCGATTGCGATACGTTTAAACGTCGGCTTACCTTCAACCAACGGGCAACCCGCCTCTACCCAACGGGCAAGGGGTAATGTGTATTTCAGCAACCCTTTCGGGGTCTCATTCCACAGGTCGAATGGGGGGTCTCCCGCACTCCACGCATGGAGACTCTTTGCCATCCCATCCTGCCTTGATGGGGGGCAGTTCGACGGCGCGTCCATCTCGTACTGAACGAGAGCGGGGTCGAACAGGTGGTGAATCTTCCTCTGCCCGTATGAAACATTTACCGTTGAACCCAACATCTTTGTCCCCTTTGCGAATGAGGAAACATGGGGCCAAGATAAGGAGTATATCGTCCCTGCTGTAAGGTCGGGCGCTCTGCTCCGTACCACAGCGGCGGCATCGTTTGTGTAGGTCAGGACTGCCGAGTCCTTCTCCCAATTCTCCGCTACCTGAATGATGCGGCGTGTTTTTCCGGTTCCTGGGGGGCCGTCGATTGTTATTAGAGTCATTTGGCATTAACATATTTCTTATGGTTTATTGTAACGTCGAGTCCATTAAGTAACTCGAAGCGTGAGTAGTCGAATTTGAGTTTCGGGGTCAGCCAGCGTTGTAAGTCTTGCACTACTCCGGCGTGATTTAAACGGTCGTAATCAACACACTTTACATTGGGGTATCCCCTCAGTTTTTCGTGCAGGTTCTGGAGCGCATCCAGTTCTTTAGTGCAAGGGTCTCCGAAGAGACGCTCACAAGATACGGCCACCTCATCGTAGTTCCTTTCTATGAGCGCAAACTTTGCGTTAGGAAACAAGTTCTCTAGCTCGCTAAACCACCAACCGTTAACCGAGTCGGCTGACCCGTAGTAATTCCTTTTTGGTGTGGTGTCGTCATACCAACCATTCCAAGGGATAAAGGCATCCGATTTGTGTAGTATGGAATGGAGTTGTTTCGCCCCCGATTTAGCGCAGAGCCTGGACGGGTCGTGTAAACAAATCGAATCTCTCGTGGTGAACCAATTCGATAACCAAGCGGTGCGCGAACGAGGCAAGCCTAGAATGAAAAAGTATTCAGGCATCGTCAGACCATTCTACCGTGACCGGTGTCCGCGCTAAGTCCTTAACCACATTGGCCCAACCCTCGTGTTCAGGGAAGAAAATGCCGTCAGCTTCTTGCATCTTATCTGATATCGCGGACGCTGTAGCGTATGATAAAAATCTGGTGAGTGCCATTTCAGTCAGTTGCGCCTCGAAGTTGTAGCCATGTTCTGTATTGTAACCACAATAGCGATTACACTTGGCCTCGTCCACATATTTTTCAAATCTGTCGGGAACTTCTATCGTAATGGTGGGTTTAAATTTCAGCTTCATTTTTAGTCTCCTTTGTACGCACGAAATTCTCGTATTGAGCGGCGCAGTATTCCTTTGTTTCGGGGGTGATGTTGTCTAAAGAACAGGCCCAGACCTTTTGTCCTGAGCGCATTCCTACCAACGATTTTATTGTTAAGTGCTTAGACACCAAGCGTTTAGCCTTGGGGATGTCCCCAATTTGCGTGAGCAAAGTCTCTTGTAGCATGGGTGGGATGACCAAAGATGGGGGTTCCATTTCGGTTAGAGGCCAAACAATGAAGGCGGTTGCCGCACCTGCGGGACGCTTCTCTGTCCAAGCCTCTAAGAATAGACGGTCTCCCGATGAGATGCGCGCCCACTCGTCCAGCAATTCCCAGAACCTTTCTTCTGGTGGTATACCTAATTGGTCTACAGCCTTCTCGGTTTGGAGCATATACTCCAACACCTTTGACCATCCAGGTTGTATAAACAGGGGCGAGCGCGCCACCGTATCGGGGTCAGCTTGTGTTAAGCGAGTAAGTGTGGGAAGAATCTCCTTTAAGTCCTTTAAACGCACCAATCTGTCGGCCTCGTGCCTACGTTTAGGCGAGCCACCCAGTCCAGCGAGCCATTCCCTTGTCTTACCTGACGAATCTCTTACCTCGACAAGCCAAGGAACCGAGCTAAAGACACCTTCACATTCAGCCTTGACATCTGTAACTGAAGGGTGTTTTTCACGTGCTTGATACTTCTCGGCATTCTTACTACCCGTCTTAAACCCAGAGATAACCGTGGTATTAAATTCCTTTCGACCGAAATCTCGACCGAGTTTGGTTGATAATACCCCCCAAAGCATGTCTAAGATATCTTCGGGTATACCTTTTGCGGGATGGACGCGCCCAAGAACCTGTGCAATCTTGGCCAAGGCGTTGTTGCGGTCACCCTCATGAAAGTCCGGCAGTAATCGAAGAGTATCCAGAAAGTGTGCTACCTCTGTCGGTGTGTTACCCTCCTCTGTTTTCCCTTGCTCCTTTCTTGCGCGGATTCGAGCCATCAAAGTTGGGCTTGGTTCGGGTAAGGTGCTTACATCCAATCGGCCTGAGTATTTACCTATACGCCCATGCTTATTCATCGCGACCGACTCTGGAAGCATGATTAAACGACGGTTCTTCGCACTTGCCCTAACTTCTCCCTTGACTCCGTTGCCGAAATCAATAGTGGCGGGTAGCTTCTCACCCGGAACATCGTCGGGTAGTTTAAACCACAGATGCCAGCCGCCTGATGCGGTAGCTACCTTACCTAAACCCTTTGGCGGGGTATCATCGGGACATATCGTGTGCCAAATCGAGTCGAAGTCTGCGCCATATGTGTCTAAGTCTAGTATCAATAAGCGAGTAGGGTCGTTTGACTGAGGGCAAAGGGCGGCTCCCGTGGCATCTCCCGCATTTAGAAGGTGTGCATTCAGCAGTTCATGTTCCTTATTCTCAATGAATTCGTCCCATTTCTTGCCGCCAAATGATGTCGGGAACTTTTGCTTGCTTTTAACGGGGAATACCCAGTATCCCTGTTCACTAAGCGTAAGCCAATTAGTCTTCATTTGATTTTCCTCCAAGAAAGAATTCGCCGGATAATAACCTCCAGCACCTAGCCAATTCAAGACCCCATTCGTCTCCGTGTTCGTGTTCTACGCCCCATGTCAAAACATGCGCCCATTCGTGGGCGAGTAGTGTAAACGCGAGTTCGGGTGAGCGTATGCTCAGGTCTTTCTTTAGCCTTATTAAGTATTGTTTAGAGTGGTGAGAAGTATCCGCCATTCTCTCATCAGGCACGTCATTCGTGATTCTGATTCTGACGGGTAGCCCATCGGGAGCAGGTAACAGCGCCCTAAATAAGCGAACCATCTTCCAGAAGTATCTCCAAGTAACCTTATCTTCTAGCATTTTCAGCGAGCCTTTTGATTGCTCGCCTAACCACGGCAGAGATGGATGTATCTTCTTCGTATGCAAGTTGCTCAAGCTCTTTGTATTCTTCATCTGTTAGTCTGACCTCAATTCTGTGGCTCCGGTCAATAGAGCGTTTTTTTCTGTTAGTCACGGCTACCTCCTATTAGGAACCTTTCGACCTATTAAAAGCGCGTAAAGCCAGCAAACACAAGGGCTTACGGCAAAACACCTAAAAAATGCGACGGCGGGGGGCCAGCGGGAGAGTCTCGGCAAACTGAATGCTTACAACCGAATGCCAAATCTCTCAAAAACCGCCTTAACCCCGCCGCCACAAAAGACTTACGTTCACGCGAATAGGTCGAAACGTCCCTTATAGTCGAGACGCATCCTTCCTAGCCGCGCGATGTTTCCTACCCTTCGATATCGCCAGCTCAATGGCATCCTTCGACACATGTTTCTTAATCTCCGCCATCAACATTTTCTCTAGCCAATCGCGTGGGTCGATAGCCGACTGAGCGGCTACCTGTCGGACAAGTAATTCAATGCTGTGGGAGAGTTTAATCATGGCCCATTATCATAAGGATATTCTCGGCGTAGCCCTTAATATCTTGCAAAGAATCTCGGCTTGGGCCAGCTTCTGACTGACACCGCGCAATCTTCTGCAAGATATTGAGGAAACATACATCGATTGGTGTTCGACTGGAAGATTTCGTATTCAAGTCGTAAGCATGCCAGAACCGCGCCGTCCTCCAATGATTCTCGGAAGGCGGCCCGTAAGCCTTCCCCCTTTCGGTAACTAACGACTTCACTGTGCGCCTTACCATTTAAACGTCCTCCTTATTTTTAGTCATGAAAACCATTCTCGCCGCGTTCTTAGCCTTGACTTTACGCATCTCCTCAATGAGTTGAAGCGCCTTAGTCAGCGGCGCACGACCTCTTCGATGGAACCTCGCCCTCGGAAAGGCAATGCCTTCCTGCTCCAATACTGCCCAAGTGGTGCGTCCCTTTCTAATCCAGACATGCGCCGACGTGTAGCATCGTTTACACAGCCCACGTGTGTGCGCCACCCTATCACAATCCGTTACGTTACACTTCATTGTACATCCTCCACGGCAGTATCCAAGTCGAATTCAATCTCAGCTAAATCCTCCAAATCTTCAGGAGCGAGCATCTCCTCATAACAAGACCAACCGTGCTTATCATCCCACCATTCCTCATCGAGAACGGTTTCCGTTAATTCGGTCTTGTCCAAATCCTCAAGCATCTCTACCTGCTTCTCTAAGTCTGCTAACGACGTGCCTTGAAGCGTTATGGTCGTATCAGTCTCATACGAAATGAACTTATTTAGCCTCACATGGACATCAAGTTCCCAAGTATTATTGTCCGTCATTTTTCTTATCCTCCATGCGTTGTTTAAACGTCTCCATCCAGTAAACGAGGTAATCACCAGCCAAACCTTGCGTCAATCCAAAAGCATCAACTAAGAATTCCCCTGCTCCAAACATGTTTGTTACGCCCGACTCTCTCAAGTCATCAAGGTATTCCGCATGTTGTTCGGTATACCCATCAGGCACTTTAATCGACTCACTAACCATCAAATCTATCCTCCAAGTGTATTTC
>Ga0098061_1000454_pt1 | contig 19670 bp, 23 predicted proteins | sample 22_taG_FD_92579 | JGI IMG/M metagenome (GOLD analysis project Ga0098061, IMG submission 92579) | Marine viral communities from the Subarctic Pacific Ocean - 22_ETSP_OMZ_AT15343 metaG | ecosystem: Environmental > Aquatic > Marine > Oceanic | place: Subarctic Pacific Ocean | collected 2015-01-20
ATGGATATTGATGTCGTAGGAGCTACAAGTGGCACTCATACTGCTGTAGGAATTGATTTAGATGTAGATAGTGCTGATACAAATATTGGTATGATAATTAATACTGCTGGTACACATATGAAGCTTGTAGCAAATGCTGATGCTGATGATTATGCAACATTTACTTTAGCAGATACAGGTGATTTAACTATAGAAACTGTTGGCGATGGAGCTGATGATTCTGATATAACATTAGATGCTGATGGCGCTGTAATATTAGATTCCTCAAGTGGTTTCTTCCAAGCAAAGAAAGCAGGAACAGAATTTAGTGCAGCAAATAGTGCTTATGCAGGTATGATACTTGGCTATACAAGACTACAAGGGGATTTAACTAATTCAAACAGTTTTGAGATACAAAATTCAATGACTGTTGAGGATTCTACTCATCAAATTACATTTACAACACCTCCAAGTGAAAATGTAGAGATAGAGGTTTCTTGTCTAATAAATGTATCATCAACAGACACAGAAATCAATATCGGAGTAAGTGATAATTCTACATATAACTCTATTGGTGCACAATTTGAATATGATGGTGCTGGCGTAATATTTAGTGATGATGAATCAGATGACCATATAGTTGTGGCTAAATTTATATTAGGTGCATCAGAATTAGCTGCAATAGGAAGCAGTAATACCTTTTATATTGGGTTTTCAACAGCTGGGGCTACCAAAACTGCTAATATTAATTATGGAGTAAGGGCTTCTCATGGAATAGGAGACCATCCATTTGTAATTAAAGCAACAGCATTACCTTTAACAATATATGATGGACTATAAGGGGATAATATTACCATTATGAATAAACAAATAAATTTTATAAATTAATAGTTAGGCTAGAGGAGAAATATAGATGGCACGTATGGATAGATTTGATGTGCGAGATTATACTGGATTACTTCAACGAGAAAAGAAGTTTGATAAATTCCGAAAAGGACAAGCTAAGAAAGCTACAGCATGGCTTACAGATATTCTTGAAGACTATGCTAGGAAGTCAAGAAAAACATTCCAAGGCAAAATAAAACCCGGATGGCAAACATTATTTAAATTAGGTGGGAATATCCTAGCTCCTGGTGCAGGAAGTTTAATAGGAGCATTGACTGGTGCTTATAATACTATCGCAACTGATAAAGCATATTCTGATTTATTGTCTGATGTAGGAGCAAAAGTGGAAGTTCCGAGTTGGGCTAAAGGGACATTCATGGAAGATTATCTAAAAACTAATCTTCTTAGTGGGCAAGCAACAGCTAAAAACATATTAGCTGGAAGTAAAAAATCTTCTTTAATGTCAGGAGGGGTAGGAGCATTGTTAGATACTATTTCTGCAGGTAAAGGATTTGCTAAAAGTCAAGAATTAACTGATAGGGCATATAATGAAGCTTTTAAGAAAACGCCAGTGGGGGGAAAGAATGAATTTATATCATCTAAAGTTCTTGGAATGATACCTGGAATGGGGATGTTAGAAGAAACTACAAACCCTTTAATTGATTTAGCTGGTAAAAAGGGAGTCGGCGGAAGACTTGGTTCTGCAGCGTTAAATGCTACTAATTTTGGGATAGAAGATATAATCTCAGAATTATCTACGCCCGCATCATATTCACAATATGCACAAAGACCTTTAATAGAAATGTTATTAGGGCCAAAACAAGAGACATATGTCCCAGAATTAAGACCTGGTGATTATAAGACAAGGAGAAGATAAGATGAGTAATGGTGTTCCAGATTTTGGGAAGAAACGTGGAAAAAGTATGTTAGATTGGCTTGTGCCAGCAGGTATGGAAGGAGATATTAGAACTCCAATGATGGATTTAGAAGGATTTTATCAAATGATTCAAGATTCGGTATCAGCATCAGGGGGGACTACACTCGGGATGCCTCAGGAATATGGCTATGACCCATACCAACTCGGTTTTAAATCTACTGGTGATTGGGAGACTTTTGATGATTTAATGTCGCAAGATTGGTTATCGCATAAGAAAGCTAAGATAGAAGAATTTCATAATCAATATCTACAAAATGTAAATCCACTTAGTCCAGAATCTGTATTGTCTGCTCTTGGAGGAGGTCTTGGGAGGGAATATCAATTTGGGGAGGGAACTGCAGACCCATTAACGCCAGCAGCTGTTAAACCAATGGAATTACGAGATTTGCAACAACTTCATACTGGTTATTATACGAAAGATTATCTTGCTCCAGAAAGACAAAGCTTAGAAGATGTTTACAAAGGGAAAAAAGATATTATATCTTCATTTGGTAAAGGAATTTCTGGATATGGTAAGCGTAAGGGGCTAGGAGAAGCAGCAAGGGGTTCATTTATACGTGGAATGGAGAATCTTTATTCTAATATTGACAAATATAAAGGAAGTGCAATGCAAAGAATTTATGATACTATAGATGAATGGTCTCAAATGACATCTGGCTACGGAGGTCAATAAAAATATGGCAACTATAGTCCCTCCAGGAGTAAATATAAATCAAAGAACTGAAGACCCTTTTGATAGACTTTTAAAGCTTATTAGTGTAGGTAGCAGTATTGCTGGTCAAATGAGAGCTAATCAAGATAGGCGTAATACTTCAGACCTTAATACTTTAACAACGATTGGGAAGATGTATGGTAATGCTAATGATTCTGCTGATTTATCATTTGCAAAGCAATATATTGGGGATATGAAGTATAGTAATAATCCTGGTGTAAATATAATCAAAGAAGAACTATCTAGACAAATTGATGAAAAAGATGCTGTATTTTCTAACATACAATCTTCTGGGAACGAACTTGCTGGCATGATTACTAAAGGTAATGATATTTTAGACTCTGATGGTAATGTTGTTTCATCAAAAAGATTTAAAGATATGAATGAGCAGGAAGTGCAACAATGGTTTGGTTCAATAAAGCCTGATGATGGTTATTTAGGTCAAATTACAGAGCAATTAGGCAAAATTAAAGTGTATAAGCAAAATTTGGCTAATACATTTGGTGCTAGTGTAACAAAAGATGGAAGGTATGTTTTTACTAAGACTCCTAACATGTCTTTTGATGATTCTTCAGGAGGACAGCTAAAGGCAACTGAATTTTTAAATGAGCTTGATAGTTATGAAGATAGATTAAGAATATTGATTGAAACTGGATTTTCCTCTGATGGTATAATAAATTTCGAAGAAGCTGAACATATTATAATGGGAGATTTGAATTATTATAGACAAGTTAAAAAACAGAAACAGGAAGAGTTTAAATTAGGAGCTCAAACTGTTAGAACTCAAAAGAATCAAATCGTTGATGATATTAAATCTCTTGTAAAGAAATCAGATGACATGTCTGAATTATTTATGGATGCCAATGTAAGAGAAAAATTTAATGCAACTCTTGGGATTAAAGGTGCAGCAGAATTATATTTAACTAATTATGCTGATGTGCCAATTACTGGGGATGAAGAGGATATGCGTAATCAAATTCTTAGTCACATGTCTACAATGAATAAGCAAGACCTTCAAATGTATTACAATGAGCTTCTTGCAGAGCTGAATGTAAAAGAAGAATCTTATAAGTCAGGAGCTATAGCGTGGGGCTTTGGTGGTTATTTTGGTGTATATCCTAAAGATGAAACTGTTTTTTCTAATTGGATTGAGGATGATGATAAACCTACTAAAATGATGAGTTCAAAAGATTTTCTATCTCAATTCCCATTTTATGAAGCTAATTCTGATACTTTAGCTGTAAAGAATAATAATCCTGGTAATATTACATTTGCTAATCAAGCTGGAGCATCTAAGAGTGGAATGTTTGCTAATTTTGATAATCCTATGCAGGGTTGGAAAGCATTATATACTCAAGTAGAACAAGATATTGGGCGTGATGACACAATAGAAACATTTATTAAAGGTCATGTTGAGAAAGATTACACAGATGCATATTCTAAGACTGACCAAGATGCATATATTAAGTTTTTAATGCAAAAATTAAAAGTACCTAAAAATACTTTATTATCAAAAGTTAATAAGCAAGAATTAGTTGAAGCAATTGCCATTCAAGAGGGATATTTAAATCCTAAGACTGGAGAGGCTCCTACTTTAGAGATTGTTAATAGAAGTTTAGAAGGAAAAAAGACAAAATATGAATTGATAGAACATGAAGAAAAAATAAAAGAAGATATCGAGTATAAAAGAGGTGCTGTTTCTGAAGAAGTAGACTATGAAGGAGAAAGTTATGACCCTTCTATGCGACCTCCAGTTTTTAATCCTTCGCCAAAATTTAAAGAAGATATTGCTCCATGGGATGTTTTGGATACAAGTACTAAGAAAAAATGGAATAATAATGAAATTTTATATATGAGGACAATGAAGGGGAGAGTTCAAACAGAAGCTCCAAAAGAAGGATTTAATCAATTTATTGCGTCTGTAGATAATCTTGATGACGTATTGTTAAAAAGAGATTATGATGCTAGAGCTGGTAGTAAGAATTTCATTTTTAATATTAGTAAGCAGGAAAATATAGAAAATGAAACTATACAATTTATACAAAAACATTTTTCAAAACCAAGACAGCAGCAATTATTAAGACTTATAGAACAGTACAAAAAGTCAACTGGAGAAAGTAAGAAAAACAATAAGTTGAAGTTAGATAAATATTGGCATAAATATTATACAGCTGTAAATTAATTATTACATGGCATTTAAAACTCAAGATGATATAGTTAGATGGTATAAAAATTTTGATTCTGCTGGAGCTTATGGCAAGACAGATGAAGATGTATATAATTTAGCTTCACAATATACAAAAAATACATTTGGGAAATCTTTAAAAGCTTATATCCCAAAAGTAGCTCCTACAAGCGTAGAGGGGATACCTATACGTCCTATGGGGGATACAAAAGACCCTCTTGCCTCTGCAAAAACATCCCCAGATGATATTAAAGGTTTAGCTGGAATAGCTGCTAGTATTGGTACTACTGGCTTATCTGGATGGATGGCAGAATACTTGCCAGAAGGATTAGACTTACCAGGAGAATCATTTGATATATCTCCAGAATTTTTTCAACAATCATATAATAATTCTCTTGCAGGACAGCTATATCAATCTATTTATGGAGAACCTGCATATAAAGTAGAGGATTATGACCCTTCTTGGGTATCTGAAGCAGGACAGTTTATGGTAGGAATGTTTAATGTCCCTGAAGCGGCTGCATTTATGACTGGTTCTCGCTTAGGATTATGGGGAGCTAGAAATGCAGCGGGAGCATTGCATAAATATAGTATGTTAGGGGTTAATGCTAGTGCTAAAACAAAAGCATTATCTTCAAGAGCAATGAGTACAGCTATGGTTGAATCTGGATTAGAAACTGGGATTGCTCTTGGAACTTTAGGAGCAGCACATTCATCGGCATCTTCTGCAGCACAGCAACGTGTTGACCCAGAAGGAGATGGGACTATATCTATTAGAAAAACGATGATGGATGGAGCAAAAGGGTTCGCTGAAAGTTTTCTTATAGGGGCCCCCGCTGGGGCTGTTGCCAAAGGATTCTTAGGTAGTAAATATGCAATGGCTAAACTTGCTTCCGATGATAAAACTTTAGATATGGCTACAAAAGCTATGTATGGACTACCATCTCAAATAGGAACAGAAGCGTTAGCTTTTACTACATTCCCTAATTTATATAAAAGTGTAGGTCTTGGATTTGAAGATTATCCTACTATTGGAAGCGAAGAATGGAATCAGGGATTATTCCAAAATACTGTTGTTATTGGAACTATGGGGGGATTTGGGAAGCTTGCTCGTGAAGCTAAAGGAATAGATGAGTCGTATGTATGGGCTCAAAAATTATTACAGCAGTCTGTAAGGGACGTTAAGCAGTTACGTGATAGCGCAGAAAATGTTAAATCTAGTATGGCGGAATCTGGTGTTAAAATTAATCCTGATATGCTTAAGCTTATTTCTGATTCTAATCAGGGAGTTGTTCTTGAACCACAGATGTATGATAAGTTCATTAAAGACCAAGCAATTGTTAATACAATAATTAAAAAAGACCCTTCTAAGTGGACAGAAGTTGAAAGAAAACAGCTTCAAAATACATTGCTCCCGACAAAATTAGTTGAGCTTGGGTTGTGGAGAGAATTAGAACAAAATGAAGGTTCATTTAGAAATATTTTAGAAGAAATTCAAGGTAGAGAAATAACTGATACTGAATTTAATACATATTCTAAGGCATTAGATGCTCAAATTAAGCAAACAGTTAATACTTTTAATGATATGAACGAAGCTTTGACGGGCTTTAATGCTACTAGTGGGACAAAAACTGTAGACCCAACATTTAAGCCAGTAAAAATGACTAAAGATACTGGACTTTTAAAGCCAGACGGCTCACCTTATATAAAGACTGAAATTGCACAATCTGCTACACAATCTGCTGACCTCCTACGAAGGGGTTATGCTGAAGAAGGAGTGGTTCCTTTAGCTCCAGGGCAAGGAAAGATTGAGTCTCCTCAGGAGATTTCTAAAGGGAGTTCTTCTATAGCAGAAATGGAAGCAGCTCTTGAACGTAGGGGGTTAGGTTATGACAGGATTACTGAAGCAAAAAAAGCAGAAGAATTAATACTTGAGGAAGCAAGTAAAGTTTTTGAATATATAGAAAAAAAGCAAACCAAAACATCCTCTAACCAAAAATTTATAGATGATAGAACCAAGCAAATGAGTAATGTAAAGGTAGATAGTGTCACAGGGACTTTGGTTGATACTAATGCTGTTATTTCTTATGGATTATTTCATAAGGGTGGAAAGAAGTTATATAGAACTTATAGCAAGAAAGTTGCAGATTATGTAGATTGGCTTCACAGTCATAAGAAAAAATCAATCAAAGATTCTAATGCAGAAGACGTACATGAATTTATTGCAGATGTTATTATGAAGAGAGAAAATAAAAATAAAATTGACCCAAAAGACATGTCTCCTTATTCAACTTTTTACGAATATATCCACGAAAAATTCCATGGTGATGGGCTGTTGGTTCAAAAAAATATTAGTTATGAAGAAGCTAATGCTTTAAGAAGATTAAGGATTACGGGGCCAGAAGGCGGGGTTGATACAAAATTACTTAAATCTGTAGATAAGCGTGTAGATAAAGTAATATCTGAATTAGAACAGACATTAGGGCAGTCTGCATCCTTTAAAGAAAATGCTGTTTTAGCTAAATTATTAAAATACGGAATTAGAGACCAAGAAATTAATTTAATTCAAAAAGAAAATATTAGATTTAGTGATGCAGAAGGGTGGTATATTGATTTTGGAGTCGGAAAGGATGTTCCATTTATCTCAAAAAGAGCAAAAGGAGATACTCTTCCTACTGTTATTCCTATTCCTGAGAGATTAGCAAAACAGATTTTAGAATTAGAAAAACCAGGGAAGAAATTACTTTTCCCTCATGATTCTAAAATAGGGAATGTGGCAAATAAAAAGAAAATTGCACAACTTATTTTTGGGAAAGATTATGATTGGGATTTATCTAGGACAATTTTAAAAACTAAAGCTGTAGATAAAGGTATTCCTTCTGAGCAGATGGCAATTTATATGAGGAATGAGAAGGGTGTTGGAAGAGAAATATATACAAAAGAACAGGTAGATAATCTATTAAAGCGTCATAAGGAAATACAGAAAAAGTTAGGAATAGAAGGTGAAGCGAAATATCAATTAGAAGGAATTGGGCCTCCTGAATCTGCAAGGACACTATCTCCATGGCTTGAAAATCAGATTAAACGAAATCTTGGACTTAAATTAAATAAATTAAAAGATGCTGATTTTGTAGGTCGTTTTTATGAAGGTGTTATTGATATTACTATGGGTAAGGCTAATAAATTTACTTTCTTTCATGAAAATGCACATAGATTAAAGGCAATGATTGATGCTAGTGGAAATACTAGGTTAAAGAAAGCGTGGAAGCAGGCAGAGAATTTATTTAAAAATGATGCTAAAAAAGCTAATAGAGATTTAGAAGAATTTATTGCAGATGAAATAGCAGGGTACGGAATGAAACGTGAGCAGCCTGCATCTATTAAAGGAAAGATGAAAGGCTGGGCTGATAGATTCTGGTCTACAGTAAAGTCTGTATTTTTTGGCAAAGAAAATTTAACAAAGAATGATGTAAAAAACCTTTTGGGGGAGAAAGTTTATAAGGGATTTGCTTTTAATACTAACGCTAGAGCTACAAGTATTGCCAAATATAAATGGGGAACTGTAGAAGATGTTTCAAGGGGAGTAAAGAATGAATTTGATAGAGCCATAGATAATGCTGGATTAAATATCTCTGGCAAAGAAAAATCTGCTCTTGTTAAATATATTGCGGAATCAGCAGGTATTGAAGATGCGGCTGCATTTAGATTAGGTAAAATAGAGATGGGTGAAGAGAAAATGATGAAGTTTAGTCAAGCTTTATCAGTCCTTCCTTTCACAGAAATGCGAGGAATTACTAATTTAGTTGAGAAGACAGGAATTATAAGAAATATAGAGCGCGTTGCACCTAAATTATTCTCTCCAGACACACAACAAAATATTATGAAGCTTCTTGGATTTAAGAAAAATACATTATGGGGTGCATCTCTAGGTGAATTAAAAGCTTATCAAGAAATTGTCAATACAACTAGAATGCCTAAACAAGAGAGAGTTGCTGGGATTGCAGAGTCAGCTACATCAGGAGAGCTTGCAGAATCTATGGCTAAACTTGATGGAGTTTTGGGAGATGCAGCTAAAGTAGGACTTCCAGTTGGACTTATTATTAAAAAGTTGGGAGCCAAGAAAATAGCAAATAATTTAGAAAACCACATTGATGCTGAGCTTCATCATATGGGACAGTTTATATTGTTTGAAGACAATGCTATGGCGGAAATTGGAAAAAGACAATGGAATGGTTCCTTTGGTAAAGCAGTTAAAGATAGTATGTATCTTATAGATGTAGAAAGATATATAGAAAGAAAAAATGAAGGCTTAATTAAAAAGTATGAACAAAACTTTATAGATAAGGCTTTTAAGTCAGATTGGGTTATTGAAAAGGATGGAAAGTTAATTAAAAATCCTAATTATAAACAGTTAAGGAAAGCTTTAAATTTAAGTAATCCAGAAGGTAGAGTTGTAGATAAATGGATAGATTATACCGATTATGTTCATGAGGCATTTAATACTTCTGTTAAAGCGAATCTCAGCGAAACAGAATGGTTGAACTTTAAAGAACAAAATAATATTAAATGGATAAAAGATGGTATATATGTTTCAAGAATATTAACTCCTGAATTTAAAAGAAAATTCAATATAGGTGGTAAGTATTTTCAGAAGCTTGTAGATGAACAAGCAGCACCATTAGCTAGGGAATTAGCTAAAGAGAAGTATAATACTAATAAGCCAACAGACGAGCAAATCGGGTCAATGATTGAAGATGCTCAGCAATTCGTATATGCAGATTTAAATGACTTGTTTAACTTTTCAAAAGGAAAGCATAGTACTAGATTTTTAAAGCCAAGACATACAAAACTTCCTGAGTTTGTTAAGATAGATGGAAAGAAAATTCAAGTATATCAAAACAAATATGAAGATACTTTAAAGCCATATGCGTTGGGAATGTCTAAATTTATGGCTAATGTTGAAATATTCCCAGAATATGTAAATATCAAGGGGTTTGATTTCCCTGGAGTTCAAGCTGAGTTAGGAAAGTTAAAAACTTCTAATCCAAAATGGGGTGAATGGATACAAACTCAAGTTGAAAAACAACTAGGTATTGGTAAGAATTTTACAGATTACGGTGATACTTTTTCTAAAGGGTTAAGCAATACAGCTCAATTTCTTGCAAAGACTCAACTTTCTTTTCCAACATCTGGATTAAAAAATCTTATCTTAGGGCAAGGGGCTACATTACAGGCATTTAGAACTACAGAATGGTTTAGAGCTATTGGTAGGACTATGAGTAAAGAATTTAGGAATGAAGTTAAAGGAACTGGTGGAACAGAGATTGGATTAAGAAGTATTGAGGATTTAAGGGTTTCCCCTTATTTAGATAAAGTATTTTGGTTTGGTGGGATGAAACCTTCAGAAAATTTTAATAGATACGTGTCAGTAGCTGCGAGTAAAATAGAACAACAGCGTTTTGCAGATATACTTCGTAATCCTAAATCATCTCAAAAGAAGATTGTAAAAGTGGAGAGAAAATTAAAAGATTTTTATGGTTTAAATAAAGACCAGATAGCATTATTGAAAAAATATGGAACAGGTGGAGTGGATGACGTTTCCTTTACTTCTAGCTATGAAAAGACTAAAGAAAGCCGTGCTGTTAATAAAGTTTACCAGAAAATGAATACAATGGCACATATTAAAACTCAAGGAGCATCTGTGAGTTATTTTATGCCAGAATGGGCTGATAATAAATACCTAAGACCTATGACTCTATTTAAAAGAATGGCTTACGCATCCACGACTAACACCCTTAATAATGCAAAGATTGCATGGAAAAATGGAGACTATATGAAGCTAGGATGGACTGCTCTTGGTCCATATCTTACAGGTCAAGCATTAATGTCTGTATACGATTTATTGTTTGACGAGAATCCACCTAAAGAAAATTCTGACTGGGGAACACATTTTAAGCATACGTTAATAAGAGGTGAATCTCTTGGCGTATTATCAGATTTCTTAAGGATGTATGAAGGGGAGTCAGCAGAATTTACAATGTACCCAGCTGTGTATAACTTTTTTGACCTTGCATTTTTACAGACAGCAAAACCTCTATTAAAGGGTACAAAAACAGTAGACCAAGCTGGTCATGATTTATTTACAGGAGTTTTTGGAGGGTATAGAGCATACAGAAAAATAATTGACAATAAACAAAATCCATTCAATAGTAAAATGAGAAAATACAGGAAACTATACTATGAATTTTTAGATGAAAAATTCCCCGATGCTGGAGAAGACTTTACTATTGAAAAGAGATTAAGGAATAGAGATAAGTATTACAGGGATTTTAAAGAATCTTTCTACAAGGAAGATATTAAAAATTTCACAAAGCATGCTATAGTGATGACTTATGCAGTTGCTACAGACTTATACAATGAGAATCTCACCGCTGAAGGTCAGCCAACTAAATATAAAAGTCAAGAGGAAGCCTTGAAACAAGCAATCTCTATACTTAAAACTAAATTAAAAGTATTGAATCCTAATCCAGGAAACTTCTTGAGAGAAGATAAAAGCAAGTCTGTTGAGTGGATGAATTGGCTAGCAAAAGATAAGGATAGAGCTAAAGTATATTATAAAGAATTAAATACAGTTGAAAAAGAATATTACCATAAGTTAAGACAATTTTATAAATTATTTCCATCAATGATTCAGTCCCCAGAAATAAGAAAACTTATAAAGCACGAGATGGGTAGATTAAAATAATTCCTTTATTGGTAGCAGTACCATTTGACTAGCATCAAAGTCACCACCCATTACAACCTTTGCTTTCTTTTCTTTATGTAACCTACCTACCTTTTCTTTTAAGTCTTTAACATTCAATATAAAACCACCCTCTATTTTCCCTTTGTAAGATAAAAGATGTATCCAAATCTCTGAACCAGTCGTAGATAATCCACTAAGTTCTCCATTATATCTTATCTCTACAGCTATATTGCCCGTAGTTTTCCATATATCGCGTTCTGTCTTAACTTCTATCTTAGTGTTACCCTTTTGCATATCTCGGACAAAATCTTCCCCAAAATGCCCGAATTTAAGGTCTAAATCAAACTTCTTCATTTCTTCGTATTCTAATGGTAGCAATTTACCCCCTTCCCCTACTCTTTGAAGTGGTCCAAAATACTCATTTATGTCAGACAATGTTATGATATTTCTCTTGTCCATAATGAGCTAGTACAATAGCATCTGCTGTTGCTAGTGTTATTTTTCTTCCTAATTCTGGATACAGTTTCTTAGCAAGGTCTTTTATGTAGTTCTTTCTGTCTTTTTTGGTTAGTTTCTTTGGTATCTCACAAGCTTTCATCCATGCTTGTGGTGTCACATAATCTATTTCTAATTCATGTGATGCAATAATCCCTTCCCATTGCCCATAATTCCCAGCGAATGTAAAGATAGATGCTCTACCATCATGAGGCCTAGCCCAAACCTTTTCCAGCACGACGCGGATGAAATAAGGAGGAGTCTCGTTTATTGCTAACGCGAATAACAGAGACATGTCGTGTACTGTGCTTGGGCATTTCTTGGCCTCAATAAAATCGTCTTGTATTACACATAGACCTCCACTTTTCCCTGGGTCTATACCTATTATCTTAAGTGAATGGGATTTTTTGTTCTTCATTTGGCTCCTTAAAATTCTTTAGCGACCAATTGTCATAGATAGTACATATATCTCCCATGTATGACAAGTCAATTTCATTTGATACTCCATACCTTACTTTACTAGCAACTAATTTTATTTCAGTTGGACTGTGCATCGCAGGGTCTACTTTATACGGATAGTATACAAAGAACACATTCTCTGCTACTTGTTCTATTGCTCCACATTCAGCGAGGTCTGATAATTGTGGCCTTTTAGCCTCTCTACTCCTAGCCTCTATATATCTATTTAGTTGTGATGCGAGGATAACTGAGCAATCATTTTCTTTTGCAAGCCACTTATAATCGTTGCAAATCCTTTCTAACTGTAATCTCCTAGTATCCTCTTTCCCTACTGGATTAACTAATTGTATATAGTCATCTATAATAACGTCTGGTTTAAATTTCTTTACTTCTGATGCTGTTTTAGGCAAGTCTCTAATATTATCAAACATAATAAACTTATCTTCTGAATATTTATTAATTATTGATTTACTTGCTTTCTGTAATTCTTCAATAAATTTTTTGTCGTCTTTATTTACTATTCCTTTTCTTACATTTCTATATAGAAGCTTTGGATTCTCAATACATATTAATTTTTTAATAACTTCGGTGTTTGGTAATTCCCTATTAAACATTGCTACCTTATATCCGCCTTTAATTAAAGATGATAATAAATTAACGAGAAACGTTGTCTTTCCATGACCTGGTCTCCCCCCAACAATTGTAATCTCCCCCCTAGTTAATCCACCTGCAAGGCCATCAATCTCTTTATAGCCAGTCTTAATCATTCTGTTTGAGCTATTTTCCATTGTACTAATTGTGTTTTGAATCGTACTATCTATGTTGAATTGCTCTCCTGGACGGACTCTAATCAGCTCCCCCATCAATGTATGAGTATTTGTTATTAGTTCGTATACGTCGTGCCCATGATTTACAACGTTATTTTTTATCCCTTCTGCTTCAGTAACGATTTTCCTTAATAAATATTTTTCATATATGGTTTGCGCATATACTTCTGTCATCCCTAATGCACAAGCATCTGACGTGCAATCTACCACATATCCTTTAGTTAATCCATTCCCTCTATCATCTCCAGTAATAGAGTTGCATACTGTTAACGTATCTATTTTAGCTCCACTCTTAACCATTTTCCCCACCTTTAACCACAATGTTCTTGCTTTTTTTTGCGAAAATACTTTAAGGTCTGGGATGTATGGTGTAACTGCATCATATTCCTTGGGATTGAGGATAAGACTCCCTAAGACCACATTTTCAGTGGCCTCATCAACTATTTGGTTCATATGTTTCCCCTTCTATTCTATAGGTTCATTTAAGTGTGCATTGTAGGAATCTACAATCTTGTCAACATCAACCTCGTTGATTTTATACATCACCCCAACGTTAGTCGACATTTCTTCCAAGGGACTTCCTTTAAGGAATATCCCCCAGTTATTTTCACTTAGTATTTTTGTCAGCAGTTCCTTGTTCAACATCTGCTTTCTCCTTTTTCTTCTTTATAAAACTAGTAAAACCATCAACATCTTCTTTATAAAGCACATAATCATTTAGTATTAATGATATCGTATCTACCTTGTTATTCACTATCGTTAGGTCGTGAATCAGATTTTCCGCTACTTGCTTTACTTCGTTTAGTGTTGGCTTTTTTGGTTTCTTTTTTGTCATCAGTTTTTACTCCTTCTAGTATGTCTTTTAAAATATCTTTAACTTCTTTTACTTCCCGTTTAAGCATATCTATATCTCTTTCCATATCTATTGCTCTACCCATTATTTTTCTCCTATCCTTTTACATTATTTTCGTTATCTTCCACCATACCTCTGAATAAATTAGCATAAACTTTAATATCTGTTAATCTACCTCTAACATCTTCTCTCTGTGATTTATGCCCATCTGCATAAGCACAAAGTCCGTCTATATGTTTAATCATATATACTAAAAGAACCTTTTCTCTACTAAGCCCAGTAAATGATGCTACTCTTTCAAAGTTAGCAAAAACATTATCCTCATCTCTAGCATATTCTGCTTGTCCAGCATCCCTTACTTCTAGTTCCTCTTTGAACATATCTTCAATCAATTTTTTCATCTCTTTGCGTATCATTTTGCTTTATTCCTATTCCAATTATTATTAATCCCACATCTATCCATGAGATACATTTCTACCCACCAACATCCATTAGATACTTTTTTAACTATCTTAACTCTTCTTTCTAAAGTAGTCAACCCATCGTTATATATAAACTTCTTTTCCCCCATACTATTCACTCCCTTTATCATTTTCTTTGCTGTTTGTTATTGGATAATAGACTAAGACGAATGCATCACATTCAGAACAAGATAAATTTGACACTATACCTTCCCCTTCCATCCCATGGTCCTCATAATCATGGTCTCCTCCCCATATTAATTCTGTATTACAATACCAACAATTCATTTTTCTCCTTTCAGAGTCAGGGACCCTTTCAGGTCCCATACTCTTTTCGACGAGATAACACCAAAACCCTAGTGCTACCCATAAAATTTACGATAAGGCGGGATAAAGGATTCGAACCTTCCTCAACGCGATGAGTACTTCCATGTTCACCCACCTTACCTTTTTGCTAGCAATTCTTGGGAGACTTGAACCGAAGTGTAAAGGGAAGGGTAAATAGCTTATAAACCCATAAAACACTTCTTACTTCCTCACGGATAGTAAAGTCTCCCATTCAAGCTACCTATGAATATGTCTATACACAGTAGCTCTCGACACCCCAACAATCTTGGAAATTTTCATCCCTTTCATCCCAAGTCCATACAACGTGTTGATAATTAACTCTTTTCCCCACGTCACTCTTTTCCTTTTATCTTTAGAACGGAATATCTGCATCTTTAATTACCCCATCTTTCCATGTTTTAACGAATTTAACTATAAAAGGTGTTCTATCTTGACCTTCTTTGTTTTTGTATGATTTTCCTTTACCTATGACTGCTATAGCAGGTTTTCCGTTAATATCTTTAGCTTGTAATTGCGGTAATACTTGAACTTCAACATCTTGACCCTTTATTTGTACTACTTTTCTAGGGATTTCAACATTAAGAGTTTGGCAAAACCACAAGTACTGCTTGTTACCTTCAGCATTAGAGACAAAATCATCTCCTTCTTTAGGCTCTAAGAATCTAAAAATACCATTACTCCTATAACTTCTTCCAGAGTACTCTTCACCTTTAACAGTATCTCCATTATTAAGTTTATAAACATTTATAGAGTTTGAATTATCCACTACAAACTGATAGTTATAAACTATAGCCTTGAACTTTTTCCCATCTCTCTCCCAAGACACTTCTTTACATTCAGATTCTTGTAAGTGCCCTAGAAATTCGCCATCTACGTTTGGAACAAAGTCACTCTTTTTCTTTTCTTTACTACCATCATTAGTTGGAATAAAGAAGCTTTCTGTATCGTTTAACATGTCGTCAAACATTTTTTGTGTACTAGACATTATTTTTCTCCTTTTGTTAACCATTTTTCTAACTCAGATTTCTTGAATAACATCTTACCAGTAGTAGTGGATGCCTTTAATCCCTTGTCGAGATTCCTTCTTAAAGTCGCAGGGGATACATCGCAGTATTTGGATGCTTTCTGAATATCCATCCAACTATCATCTATCGATGCGCCTAACATTATTGATTTGAGTTCTTGAAGCAAAGAAACTACTCTTTCACTTGATACTGTTTGTATACTAGACATTATTTTTCTCCTTCTTTTTCTTCTATTATTATTTTATCACATTGCTCTTTACATTTACTGAAATTGCTAGAATTTACCTTACCCTCATTAATAGCTTGATAAACACCATTTCTCATGCTCTCATCTTTTATTTTACTAGCTAATTCATTTAACTCGTACTGTTGTGCATCACTTAGAGGGTCTGCCTCTGGTAAATCCTCACCAGCAAATATGTATAAGCCTAATCCATGAAGTGCTATTGCTTTTGCTAAACACCGCTGAATTGATGTATTAATTTCAAAAGCATTAGGGCTCTCAATAGTGGAATTTCTATTGTCTAATACTGGGTGAACTTGCGTTCTCTTAATCCCATCTACATCCACAGTAACTTGTACAAAGAATCCAGTCTCGGTTCTCATATAAGGATGGTCTATATTATTAACATCCTTAAATGTATGAACCTCCCATGTAGCCTCTGGGCATACTCGCAATAACTCTTGTACTGCAAAACACCAACTTAAGTAGCTAAACTTACCTTTTTTCTTAGTGAATTGAGATACGTCTACTTTGTTCAGTATCTCAAACGTATTTTCTCTTTTCTTTACAGCCATTTTATTCTCCCTTTTTTTGTCTATCTTTATACTCAAACCCTACTGGATATAAAGTTTTTCTTGCTAGTCTTTTCTTTTTCGCTCTACGCAATTCTTCTTTATAAAATTCTACTCCACGTTCTAATATTTTTCTTATCTTTTTCTTCATTTTCTGTCTTTACAATCATGTCTCTTACCAGTCTTCTTACTAAAGAGTAGCCATCCCCATTCAGTATAAGACCAATGTAGCTTCGTCTCTTTACAATGTTTACAAATTGCTTGAGACCTTGAGTCTTTAAACTTTTTAGTGAATTTACTCATCCTCGATTTCCCTAAATTGTCTTGTTAACGCGTTTGAATGTTTAGTTGAATAAGTCCCACCAGTTATGTATCCAGAGTCACTATATTCTATATCTTTTTCTCTAACATATGTTCTTAGAGTGTTAACTCTCGTCCTATACCTTAATCTTCTAAGAGCCTTTTCTTTTATTTGCCTAACCCTTTCTTTTGATAAGCCAAATTCTAAGGCTATTTCATTTAAACTTTTAGGATTGTTATCATTAAGTCCAAAATGCATTTCCAAAACATCTTTTTCTCTATCTTTTAAAGTATTTAAGAAATAAGACATATCTTTCTCTAATGATTCTTTATTATCAATATCATCTGTGTTGAAATCTGATTCTAACTGCATTACTTCTTTTGAAGATAAAGATAGCATTGAATCAATAGGAATATCTTTAGTTAATTTCTTGGGATACCCTTTGGATTTTGCAACGACATCTTCATATTGTTCAAATAAATCATACACATTACAATTTAACATTTCTGCTAATTTAGTTTGGTCGTTTATATCAATAGATGTATGTGTAAGCGAGGCAATTTTATATAAAATAAATACGGATATTTCTGATACTCTTGATAGTTCTGCTATAGAATTATACTTACTTTTTTCTAAAGCATTCATAAAGGTCGCATTTTTAAATCTAATCTCTGCTTTTATCATTTGTTTTCTTTTATTTCCTCTTATAAAATGGAGGATTACAATGGTTTAGAAACCTACAATAGTTACAATTCCAATCTTCTACTGGAGATAACCCTTCTCTAAACATGGGCAATCCTTTCTTATGCTCTTCATTTACATTTGTCCAGAATGCTGAAGCTTTTTTTAACATTGACAGAGCAACTGGAGAAGCCTTCATCCTAGATGTGTCTTTGTTGTAGTAATAAAGCCACATACCATCAAGCCTCCCAAACTCTTTTTCTACAAACAACCCATAAGTAGCAAGTTGAACTTCTTGATGAACACTTGCATTAGGTTTAAAATACTTTCTTCCAAACTTTAACGACCAAGAATAACTAGCCATTGTCTTGAAATCTATGAGATACACTCTACCACTTTCCTTTTCTACTGCTACAAGGTCATAGAAACCTCTAACATTTAATTCTGGAAGAAATATTTCTTTCTCAATGTGAAACTCAAAACTTTCTTTTTGTAAATTATATATTTCTTTTTCTTTATAATAGATAGACTCATTATAATTAGTACTATCTATATTAGTACTATATATAGTATCGGAAAGTGATGCTTGTAAATCTTCATGTACAATCGTACCTAATCTCAAAATTCTATTAGACCTTTCATTTGATGGATTTGTAGTACTAGCTTTCTCAACAGACTCATAATATAGCTTTCGTGAGCAAGAACCACCCCCAGAGGCATGATAATACTCTTCCTTACCCTTGTACCTAGCTTGATAGTTTTCTTCGTTTTTGATAGCAATATAGTCGTTATACAGCTTTTCTATGTCTATTGGACATTTCACTTATGCTGATTTCCTTTGGATATATTGCTCAATTAAATGTGAGACAACCTTATTCATAGGGTCTCCATTAGTATAACAAACACCTTTAAACTTATTCCAAAGCTTAATGTCCATGTTCGTTAGTATTATGTGTTTTTTTTCACTCATTCTCATACCTTTTTATTTAAATTATATGTGAGAGCATCTTGCTAGTTCAGAAACTTCGCCATAGCGACTCATCATCTCTGGTAAAGACACTCTCACAAATTATAAGTTTGGCGAGGGATGAGCAATGCATCTATTTTCTTCCTCATTAAGCTGATTCAACCACGTCTGGATTTACGCTCTTCAGCACCATTTTTTTTTGGGAGCTTGACCCTCGTTAGAATTTATACAGGGAATTAATGCCTGTATGGTTACTCGCCTGTCAATATCCCCCAAAATATATGTCAATAAACTTGTATATTTTAATATACAACATACATAGTATGCAAGTAATTCGTAAATTATTTTGCATCTCTCTTCTTATCTTGTTTCTTTTTATTTTCGTATCTTCTTATTACTTCAAACATAATCTCTACTTCTGGGAGGTTTTCCCAATCCCATTCTTTATGCTCATATGTGTCTTTCATCTCATTATTCACTATATGTAAGAAGTCGTCTATAAAGTCTTTTATTTTTCCCATTACTATCTCCCTTTTTTTATAATCATTTCTAAGAAATATGCTAATATTAGTAGTAGTAATATTGCCTCTATCATTATTTGCCTCCTAATAAGTAATTTCTTCTAGCTACAAACCTATCATATATTTCTTGTGTAGCCTCAAAATCGCTTACTATTACATTATTACTGCCGTATGGGTAGGTTATATTGACTTTCTTTCCGTATCTGCCTTTTATCTGCTTTATAATTGAATTATAAACATCAATCACATCCCTATGTCTCATTCATTAACTCCTTTGCCTTTATTATTTGTTTTAGTGTAAACTACCCATATGTGAATAGCTATTAATCCCATTAATTTTAATATAATTGTTATTATTGAATCTAAAGTATATAATGTTTCATATAATATTTCACTCATTTATTCATCCTCATTTATAGTTATAGTTACCTTTCTTCCTAATGATGCTAAAATTCTGCTTTCTAACTCATTAGCCATCTCATTAAAGTCATAAT
>Ga0098061_1000455_pt1 | contig 19666 bp, 13 predicted proteins | sample 22_taG_FD_92579 | JGI IMG/M metagenome (GOLD analysis project Ga0098061, IMG submission 92579) | Marine viral communities from the Subarctic Pacific Ocean - 22_ETSP_OMZ_AT15343 metaG | ecosystem: Environmental > Aquatic > Marine > Oceanic | place: Subarctic Pacific Ocean | collected 2015-01-20
GAAGTTGCAGTATAAAAACTCCAGATTAGACTACATATTGGGGATTTATACAAAAGGTGCTACAAGGACACCTTGGGTTAGATATGTTTTCTCACGAACTCATAACAAGTATGAATCCCCATGAAAATTAGTAGTGAAACTAAACTGACAATACTTATATTGCTATGGGTACTCGACAAAATAGTAATGGGTTTGTTGTTTTGGGCAATAAGATGAGCAGGTACGCTTCTTTATTTAATGGACAGCAATGTGTATTCCACACTTTATCAACTAGCTACCTGCTTTATCTCTAATGGAAAACTACGAATTTATGGATATTATAAAACATCTCGTAAAAGAGAGAAAAGATTTACAGGAAAGATTGGATGTATTGGAAGAAATATTACATTCATATTTACCAATAATAGAAAATAAGGAGAAATAATGGGAAGAGCAATAAACATGGAAAACAGGCAAGATGATCTTGAAAGAAGATTAAAGCTTGTTGAAGATGCACTGGAAGAGTTAGTACAAACAAAAATACATCATGTAGATTTAGTAGAAGATATACAGATAGAAAAAAAGCCTAAAAAAAAGAAGGATAAAAAAGAAACTATAAGTGTCTAAAACTCCAGCACAAAAAATAAGAGATTACTTTATTAAAAAGTATGGCAGTTCCAAAAATTTCTTTATTAGAAGAAAGTTCTCTGACAGTGTTCAAGTGTCAGATGTGTGGAAATGTGGCAAAAAAAAGTAAATTCTTATGGAAGAGTTGGTTTACAGGTGATGAAATAGTTATATGCAGAGAGTGTGCATACAGAGAAACGTATGGCACTAAAAATATGAAAAAAGCAAAAAAGGAACGAATACTTGAAAAAAAGCAAATTAACCAGAAAAGAGACTGAAAATTATCTTGATGGACTTAATGGAAATCAGAAATATTTATATGAGAAACTTGCACAAATGGAAGGTGTTTTTAACTTATATTTAGAATACAGGAAAGAAACTGATAAGTTCAGTAAGTTCGTCAAAGCAAGGGTAGAAAATATTGAAAAAGAACGATCAAAAGCTGGAAATAAAAAAGGAGCTTGATGTTGTATATATAGACTCAGGCGGTACAAAGCACCTTGATTACATGAAGGCTCTGTGTGCTGAAGCACAGATACAAGAATGTGTAGATCGTAAATTGCAAATAAAACAGGGAATTATGGATATAGTAGAATTAATAATGCAAGTTCTTAAAAGTGAAAATTGGGGAGTTTATTACAAGAACCAACCAATACAGCCTCTTGAAATGCAAGATGGTAATTCACTTTATCAAATAAACCGAGTTGACGAAACTGATGTTGAAACAGCAATGGAAGATGCGTTAACGAAAGGTAAAGATTGGGAACATTCGCAGACAAATTCGAGTCAGAACAAGAACTCCATGACTGGTTAATATCTTTTTACGAGGGACGATTACAACGTTTCCTCGATGATATTGGTGGGATTACAGAATATGGTGTAAAGATTACACCTCGCCTCATCAAGATCACCATGAGAAGGTATTCACAGTTATTGGAGAAACATATTGTTACTGATTGGTGATTGTTTTAAAAAGATAGATGAAATAGAGAGAAATTCTGTACAGGCTATTGTAACCTCTCCGCCTTATTGGGGTCTTAGGGACTACCAAAAAGATGGGCAGTTAGGTGAAGAGTCGACCCCAGAAGAATTTGTCCAAAGACTTACACTGTTATTTAACAAGTGTAAAAGGGTGCTGAGAGATGATGGAACACTATGGGTCAACATTGGTGATACATATTTCGGTGCTAAAGGTGGACATTGGGATGGTGGTAATTCTATAACTAATGATGGTACAGGTCATAATTATAGAATACATAGAAAAGCACCTCCTAAACATGCTAGATTAAAAACTAAAGACTTAACTGGTGTCCCATGGATGCTAGCATTTTCCTTACAAAAGGATGGATGGTATTTACGTCAAGATATTATTTGGCATAAACCAAATCCAATGCCTGAAGCTGTCAAGGATAGATGTGTAAAGTCACATGAATATATATTCTTATTGTCTTTAAATCCAAAATACTATTTTGATTATGAGGCAATACAAGAACCAGCTAAATATGCTGGAGACAATAGAGCATCAAGAAAAGATAGTAGAAGAGATGAACCCCTTGCAAATAATCTAGCAGCTGAATCGCAGCCGACTAAAGAATTTAGAAACAAAAGAGATGTATGGAGTATAAATACCGCACAATCTGGTGAAGCACATTTTGCAGTGTTTCCTGAAAAAATACCTGAACTTTGTATAAAGGCAGGAACAAAAGAGGGAGATATAGTATTAGACCCATTCATGGGTAGTGGCACGACTGCTACAGTAGCAAAAAGATTAAGTAGAGATTGGATAGGCATAGAGCTTAATGAAGAGTATGCCACATTCATTAACAACAAAACAGCCCAAGAGGAATTATTTTAAATGAGTAGAGAACTTCCCAATGATAAATCCATAGAACTAGCTGTTGTTGGTACTTTAATAAAATATCCACACAAATATAATGATATATCAAGATATATAATATCAGATAATGTATGGTATGACATAAGATGTAGAATCCTTTGGAATGTCCTCGCAGGCATGATTAAAAGAAGAGAACATATTGATCTTATGACTGTGTCATCTACATTGACAGAAATGGATAATGTAAATGGTGTTGATGGTTTATTTATAGTAGATTGTACTAACGACTGCGGAACAGAAACAACATTAGACATATATGCTAAAAAGATATATGAAAAATACTTATTAAGACTTGTTGTAGAATCTGCTAAAGAGATACAAAAAAATGCAATGGATAATAAATCTGATGCCTTGGATACACTTGTATCAGCCCATACGTCTATTGGTGAACTTATAAGCCTTAGGCCAGACAGTACATTTAGTATTAATGATGCACTTGGTGATGCAATAGAATCTATACGTAATACGGATAAATTACTTATAAAGACAGGCTTTCACAATGTAGATAAGTTTGCAGGTGGTCTTACAAGGGGTGAGATTACTATACTTGGTGGCAGACCTGGACATGGTAAATCAACAATGCTATTAAATATACTTAGTAATGTGTTGGCTTCTGATAGAAAGGTAATGCTATTTAATAGAGAACTTACAAATGTAGAGGTACTTAAAAAGCTTCTTGCTTTAGAGTCTGGGAAATTATCATATAGCATGATACGTCAAGGCATGTATGAGATGGCTCAACTACAAGAGCTTGACAGGACACGTGAATTTATTGCTAAAAAATATAATACAAAAAAGTTTAGAATGTTTGAACATATACGTGACTTTCCAACAGCAGCTACAGAAATAAAGAAATTCAAACCAGATATTATATTTGATGATTACATTCAACTTATAACTCCATCAGGAAAAGAAGAACAAAGAAGATTACAATTAGAACGTATAGTAAATGATTATAAATGGATTGCAAAAGAATATAATTGCTCAGTAATATTAGCTTCACAGCTTAACAGATCATTAGAAACTAGAGGAAATCCTAGACCACAATTATCAGACTTAGCGGAAAGTGGTGCTATAGAGCAAGTAGCTGAGAATGTTTTCTTTGTATATTACCCCTATAAAACTAACAATTCAAAGCCAGAAGAAAAGAATCAAATGTTTTTAATTGCGGGTAAAGTACGATATGGAGAAACAGGAGCAATAGAGATGGCATATGATGGAGATAAATGTAAAATGTATAACAGCGAAGAAGAATTATTTGAAACCCCAACAACAGAGGTAGAACAAGATGAAATCCCGTTTTAAAAAATTTATAGGAATAGACCCAGGAAAGGGTGGAGGAATAGCAGTTATAACTGATGAGACTGTAAGGGTACATGCATGTCCTAGAACTGTAGAAGATATGTCTATGTTAATAGGCATGTGTCTCAATGATGTATCAGCTACAGAAATAAAAGTATGCTTAGAAAAGGTTTGGGCATTCCCTACAGATGGAAGGGCTGGATCATTTACATTTGGTTGTAACTATGGACAATGGCAAGGAATATTAGCTGCACATGAATTAGAGCCTATATTTATTACTCCAAAAGAATGGCAAGGATATTTTGAAATTAAAAAAGGTCTTCCAAAACCAATACGTAAAAAGATATTAAAACAAATGGCTAAAGATAGAGCACCTGATACTTTAGGAATTACATTAAAAACCTCTGATGCTTTACTTATAGCTATATATGGTATAGAAACGTATTTAAACAAAACGTGGGTAAATGACTCATTAACAGAGAAAGTGTCTTAAATGGCTAATTTAGAGCGAATAATGACTATTGATGATAAAACAGCAGGTAAAAACTTTAAAGACTCATTAAAGATAGGACATAAGTCTGAGGATGCTGTATGTAAGAATATACAAAAGAAATATCCAAAAGCATATGTAGTAGGGGGGTATTGTAAAGGCTTTGATATATATGTGCCAGAGACAGATAAAAGAGTAGAGGTAAAGCAAGATAAAAAATCTAATTTTACTGGGAACATAGTTGTTGAAGTAGAGTTTAATGGCAAGCCTTCAGCTCTATCTACTACTACTGCGGACTACTGGGTGTTTGATGATGGTGAGATTTATATATGGACAACACCAAGAACATTGAGACTACTAATTAAATCAATGAGTCCTGTTATATTTGTAGGCAATGGAGATAATAAGAAAAAGAAAGCCTATTTAGTAAGGAAAAATATAATAGTTGCTACTGCTATGAGTGTAGACAGAAGAAAAAGAGATTAACTATTTGGATATACGAAGTGTTTCTTTCTCCATTTTGGATTGTTAATAATCCTTAGCAACTCTCTATTTTTATATTCATATAATTTTGCTACTTTTTTTACCATCTTACTATTCTCAGGTGAAAGCCATTCATGAAACTGATCTATTAAAGCTTTAGATGTCCCCTTTCTTTCATCAGTAATATTAAGTGGTTTATAGTGTGATATTACACCCTTAACAGATTTTTGTGCCTTTTTATATCTTTGTCTTGGAGATAAATATGGATCAACTCTTCCTTCATCTGTTACTACAAAACTCATTGCATCCCAATATGCTTTTGCAATATCTTCCTCTTTTCCAAACATTATTGCTTCTTTTAAGTCTGTATAATAAGGTTGTCTTCTACTTATAGAACCATCCCCAGAAAACATTGGCATATTACGTTGTTTTTTAAATGTTCTAACCATCGCTCTTGTTGCCATGAAATCCTTATAGTAAGGACTATTTTTATATAAAGTAGTCCTTCCTAAAGTTATAGCTTGATTCCAAGCTACAACAGTTTTTTTAGTCCAATTAAAAACAGCTTGTCCTAATGATTGTCCTCCACCTCTAATTTTTGCAATTTCTTTATTAGCTTCTATAATATTTCTAACTACCACAGGTTCTATTATTGGAACTCCAAGCTCTCTTTCATATGGATTAAGTCCAGGTATTACCTCTCCAGCTAAACCAAAGAACTCTGATCTCCATAGGTTTAAAAGTATTTTTGAAAATCTATCATCTTGTGCTAATTCAGAACCTGTTGGAGGTTCTTTGCCAAAAGCTTCTTTGTATACAAAATATAAAGCTGCACCACTAACAGAATGTGCCATAGTAGCCCTAAGAAGTGGAGCAAAATTACCAAACTCTTGTATTGGTTTTATAAAATTTCTATGAATATCAATAGTAGTTGCTGTTGCCATTCTTTGAAACAATGTCAAAGGTTTGGCTTCAGCTGATGACATCCATAATGGAAGAAGTACAGTTGAAGTTCCACCTTGAGTAGTTACATGTGAAAAATGCCCAACTTTATTTATGATAGATGCATATTTATCTTTAATATCTATTGAAGATAAATCTTTTGTATTTTCAAGAAAACCAATCTCATCATCAGTTAAATGCCAGACCTCCTCCATTAACCTTTTCATTCTACTTTTATTTGTCTTCATTTTAAACATGCCTTTTTCACCACGTAACTTAGAAAGTACTTGATTAAAATATAACTGCCCAGCATGAGAAGAAATTATCCTATTCATATTTTCAGTTTGTGTCATAAGATTAATTGAAAAAAGAGTTCTCATATTTAATTTTTTACCAAGAACTTCAAAACCTATTTCATCAAGCTGTAAATTTTTAGAACCATATTCAAGATAACCTTTCCCTCTTGCTTCATGCCAAGCAGATGCATCAAACATATGCCTTATTCCACTCATTGTCCTCCAAAACCCATGAACACCTATTGATCTAGGTATACCAATAGCAAGGTTTTTCATTCCAGATAAAGGAGACGATAGACCTAAAGCAGCAGATGTACTTGCAAGCACACCCCCAGTCTTAAATAAGGGTTCTGCTAATGATTTTTTCATATCCCTTTCAAATCCTAATTGTCTCTCAACTGCTAAATTTGCATAAGTAGCTATGCCACCACCCTCTTTACTATCTTCTGCTAATTTAACTATTTCTGAAAGTGTACCTGTGTGTATCTTATACTTACTTCCAGTCCCAGTCCACTCAGGAAAATAACTAACATTTGCTAAATGTTTTGACATTCTTCTAACATACATTCCAGCAGTGCCCTCAATAGAATCATCATATACTTTTATTCTTTCTTGTCTTCCTTTGTTATTTGTAATATTTACATACTCTTTCATCAGTCCTGTACGTGGAATTAAATGAGGATTTTTCACGTGACCATAGCCATATTTAAGAGCATTAAACATTTCTTCTCTAATCTCACTTCTAAGCTTTTCTCCTTCAACAGACTTAGGGTCTTTATATTTTCTTTCTAATAATTTAGCCTCAATATCTGTTGTGCTTTTTTCTTTTGCTTGTTTTTTAGCAAGCTTGTTTGCTTGTTTTTCAACCATTTCACTTATGTAATTACTATCTTTATGAATATGCTTTAAAGCTTTCTTTGTCCAAGCACGTGTCATATATCCATCAACCTCAATAGATTTCATTTCTGCCATTATTGCTTTAGCACTTTCAGGAGTTTCATGTTTTAATAATGCTGTTTCAAGTTCTTTCCAAATTTCAGTTCTATATCTATCCCAAACTTGATAAGCCCTATATTCATCAGACTTTATATCTTTATTTTTACCATATACTTTATCATAAAAGGCTTCTTGATTTTTTGATAATTCACCCTTTTCATATAATCTATCAGCTCTTTCTTTGTCAAATATTAATACAGCATCTTTAGATTTCTTTTTGCCTAAAGTTGTTTTTATAAGATGAATAGCTTCATCTCCTGGCCCTTTATATAATACATGTTCAGCCCATTCATGATTTAAAAGTCTATTAGATATTCTTTTTCCAGCTTTACCTCCATAATTTTTAAGAACTAACCACACAGGCATAACAGCACGCCCATAACGATACATCCATGGCTGTCTTGTGGAAGCATCCTGATGCCTTAAAGCTAAATTATCTGTATAATTTGTATCTTTAACTGGAGGAGCATCATATTCATTACGCACCATAGACTCATATACTTTCATTGTCTCAGGAGATGCATTTTCATATTTTCCACCTTCAACTCCCATTAGTTCTAAAGAAGCTTTTGCAACTTCTGGATTAATATGATACTTATCATTTATTTCTTGTATATTACGAGCAATAGGTTCGGCAGACTTACTATTACCACCATTAGCTGGATGATTTGTAAGATACTCTTCATATTTTTGCATTTTATCAAGCGTCACATTAGAATCATCTATCTTATAAGTTTCTGCACCAAATATATCTATTCTTGCCTTTTTCCAACCTTCAGGGTCAGCCTTTCTAACTGTTTGATCCAATCTACTTCCTCTATGAATACGATCACTTATAATTTTTATTTGCCCTCTTGCTTCAGGACTATCTTTGGATGTTTGATATTTAGTAACAAAGTCTTTTCTTCTTTGTTCTGGTAAATCACCCTTTAATACTTTTTCTCCAAGAATGCGAGTAACATCAGCTTTATTATGAACATTAAGTTTATGCTTTAAGTGACTCCAAAACCTTTGCAAGAAATTCTTAACCTTTCCTATCATTGTTTTGTTTTTCATATTACCAGCAACATATTCACCAATAGCTTGAACCATCTTTTCTTCACTTTTAAACATACGTTCACCATCTTTGATAAGCTTTTTACTGTTCTTATCTCCAAAAGCACGAAGAACATCAACTACATGGTGAGATACCTCATGAGGAATAGTGTCAATCTTAGCATCACCTTTAGCTATATCAATAAGATGACCTGTAATACGACCAAGAACAGCTTCACCTTGAAACTTTCCTAAGTCTTTTTTTAATTGTATATCAAGCTCTGGATAGAGTTTCTTAAAATGATTTATTTGTGTTTTTAATTGATCAACACTTATACCAAGTTGAGTAGCAGAAGCTTCTAATTGATATTTAGTTGATTTAGCTTCTATGGATGAAACAATTTCATTAAGCCTTGGACTTGTTTCAACAAGGTATCTAGCCATTCCTTCAGCTGTTTTATTATCTATAACTACATCTTTATAAAAAGGTTTTTTATTTTTTATTCCCTGCTGAACAGATATAATGACATCTTTTTTACCTATCTTCTTTAATCCTTTAGAAATTTCATATGTACTGTAGAAATCTTTACCTTTTGATTTTTTGCCTCCTGCATTTATTTCTTTTATAAAAGCTTTAACAAGCTTGGTTGCTTCAACTTTTTGTGCTTCTTTACTTACATAAGCTTTATTAATAACATTAACATTACCTGTATCTCCAAGAACTTCTTGTACGAGAACCTCTACCTCTGGAGCAGTACTTCCATATTTTTCGGATGCCCAGCCAACAAGAGAATCTCTAAAAAGCCTTGCCTTATCTTTTTGTTTTTTAGAGCCAAATATTTTTTCAGTAAAGGCATTTAAAAGATTATTATTTATTAACTTTCCATCTTTAGTTAAAAATGTTTGATTCGCCTCTGGAGATATTTTTTTTCTAAGCGTTGTTAAAATATTTTTTAACTTTGTAGTTATATATTTTGTTATGCTTTTATTATTTTTTGGTTGAACATAGGTGATAGAATTTTTACCAACAGAATGAGCATCAAGAGTAACACCTTCTGGTGATTCCCCAATATATTTTCTAGCATATCCTTTTGTCTCAGCTTGAGTAAGATTAAATGTTTTTTTAGAAATTTGATTTGTTTGAAGAAATTCTCTTAATTGCTGTAATTCTGTGACATGGCTTGGATTTTGAGAGAGATAATTTTGATAGTCTGCATTTGTAACCTCTTTTATCTCCTTGCCTTTTTCTGCCATCCATTTAGCAAAATTATTAAGCCTAGATGCTTTTTGTGCTGGGTTTCCAACAAGAGCACCTTTTCTTACAGTTTTGCCAATTTGAGTTGGAAAAACATTTTGAATAAAATGTCTTACAATATTTTTACTATTATTATAATTTACTGATTTATCTGTTCCAGCTTCAAAGCCTCCTGTATCTTCAACTACCTTAGCATCTATATCTGCAAGTCCTTTTTGAGTATCAGTACCTTGAACTCTTTTTTTCACATCCTTGAGCATACTCTTGTCTGTGATTTCTCCACTCCAATCTTTATCTCTAAATTGCTCATTATTAAGAATTTTAACAGCTTCTCCTTCAGCTGTGATTGGTGTATCTCTTAATCTTTCTCCTTCAAGAAGCTCACCTTTTTCTTGCTTTATTAATTCTGTAGCTTGTTTTTTACCTTCTGGCGTATCAATATCAAGTTCTGAAATATCTATACCAAGAGATTCACTTTCTTGAAGTATTTTATCTTTAGTATACATGACCTTACCTTGACGATCTCTTATCTCATCACCTTTCCATCTATCAGATATTTTTAATAATTGTTCTTTGTGTTTTTTAAATGAACCTAGTAAACCTTCATACATTGGATTTATAGGATCAGTAGCATGTTCTATAAGATTTTCAATTAATCCAATTTGTTTACCAACATTTCCTATTATTTTATTTGCACGTTCAGTAGAACCTTCAGTAATTCCATCAAGATAATCATCTATAAGAGACTTTGTTTCAGACTTCGCACCATTCAATTCTTCGTTAAATTTTAAATATTTTTCATCTACACCTCTTTTTTCTTTATGAAGAGTATCTGCAATTTTTTCATCAATCTCAGCTCCTTCAATATCTCCTTGTTCTCTTTTATCTCTTCCTCTTTCCCTTGCTTCTAATTCTTGTTTATCAAGAATGTTAGCATGTCTTGGATTACCCTCACTATCTACACCATGTTTTTTCTTTTCAGCTTCCTCTAAAAGGTTATAATGCTCCATACTTTTAGAAAATACTTTATGCATTCCTTTTGTTATTCCAAATAAACCAAGATCAGCAACTACCGATACTCCTATATCTCTCCATCTTACATCTTCGCCTTTTGCAACTTGAGTTGCTATATCTGACGCTGTATACACGACAGACTCAGCACCTATTTGCCCTATGGGATTTGTTGCTCCGAGTAATACATTTTCTCCAAAGGTAAGTTTCTCTGTAGCTTCTTTTCCTGCTCCTTTAACTATTTTTCCAGCCTTTGAAAATTGATTTAAAAGATGTGCATTTGCATAGGTTAACCCACCACCAGCAGCACCAGCAAGACCACCAAGTATACCACCATGCATAACGCCTTTACCTATACCACCCATCACATTTTCACCATTTAAACCTGCTTGTACACCGCCCATAGCACCCTCATAAGTTCCAAGAGTAAAGGCTTGTCTTACAGCAAGATCAGCAATTGAATCTTTAAGAGTTTGTTTACCACTAAATTTAGCAACTTCTTTAGCTGTTTGGACTCCAAATCCTTTTAATACCAAACTACCAACTGCTGCTCCAGTACCTAAAGCTAAAAGATCAAGTGGCATAACAAATGAAGTAATCATTGAACCTATATCTTCAAGTATATTAGGATCATAATCATTTAAATCATATCTTGCCTTTCCAGTTACTAGTTGTTCTGCGAGACCCGTAAGAGAATTATTATAGCCTGCTTTAAAGAAATCAGCAGAATTTTCATCTATACCAAGATCAAACCATGATTGGAAACTATTCATAAAATTAGGAGATGTATCAACTTTATCTTTATCCTTAGTCTTAGTATCAATATCTGTCCATTCAAGAGTTGGATTATCTCTTTTTAGGTATTTATAAACCTTTTCATCACTCATTCCTTCAGCTGATGAATATGTATTCCTAAATTCGTCTATTGCATTTTGTACATTTAATGGGGTTGGCATATACTATCTCTTTATTTAATGTTCTTTAATAAGGTGTTAAGCTGTGAAGCTTTAGATTTCTTTTTATCTTTAGCTTTTTCAAGCCTCTTTGTTAGATTATCTATTCTTGACTGAGGAGAAGTCTTATAATGAGAACCAACTGTTTTAGTTTTGTCTTTTAATTCATTATATTCTATAATTAAAGATTGATATTTCTTTTTTATATCTTCTGGCATATCTTCCTTTGCTCCATACATTCCAATCTTATATATTTTTTTAAAATCATCTATTTGAGTTTTAACTTCTACTTTTCTTGCCTTAGTAGTATCCCAATCAGTTTTTATGCCTTCAAGCTGAGAAGTTAAAGTCTTTATTTGATTATCTATTTCTCCAATTTCTGTAACAAATTTATTTCCAGTTTGCTGTATACCAGTAGATGTAGCCTTTGAAATTTCTTCTTTTTCTTTAGCATAAGGATCAACTTCACCACCACCATCTGTGCCACCATCTGTACCACCATCTGTACCACCATCACCACCTCCTTTAGACTTAACAAGTAAATTAGGATATTCAGAGTCAAGATAACCTACACCAAATCTGTCTTTTGAAATTTTATCATCTAATATTAAAGTTTTCTCTAAATCAGCCATTTGATAGTCAATGGTGCTTTGATCATCCAAATCCTTATAATATACACCTACTAAGCCACTTGGAACTAATGCTTCAGGTATAGGTATTTTATTTTCCTGCATTGCTTTTAAATTTTTATATGCATTTGCATTGGTATTTATTTTATCTACCAAAGCCTTTGCAGCACCTTTCTTTAATTCTCCTTCTTGGAGTAAATAGTCCTGTATGGGTTTATATGAATTTCCTGCAATAGCTTGTTTATAAGCACCATATTCTACATCATCTATTTTCTTTTGATCAAAAAATGAATCTAATATAAATTCATTTACATAAGCACCATGTGCAAGACTTTTATTTAAATGTTGATTAGCCACAAGTTGTAATCTATCTGCATGCATATTAGCAAATTCTTCTGTATACTTTGTATATCCACCAACAACATTTATAAATTCATCTAATTTCTTATCATAATCTTCTTCCTCATATTCTTCTTCTCTACCAAAATCATTAACAAATTTCATAACTTTATCCATCTCAGAGTCTAAACGAGATTCATATTGCATAAAACTCTTATTTTTATCCATTTGAATATCAAAATCTTTTAAATGCATAGCTCCAAGCTCTATTGTATATTCATCAACTCCTTCTGCACCCTTAATTTTATCATAATATTCTTGATACCTTTTTTTTCCAAGCTCAGCATCTTCATTATTGTACATTCTCCTTGTGTCCTTGGCAAGATTATCCATTATCTTTTGTCTTTGTTCATTTTTACGCTCTTGCCATACACGTGCTCTTTCTTGCTGTCTTGGAATATCCCTTATAGTATCTGCAACTGTTTCTGCCCACCAAGGCATATCAACTTGCTTTCCTTTTTCACGTTTAGCAAGTTCCATTTCTATTTGTTTTAACATATCACTAGCCATAAAATATCTCCTTAAACATCTGATAATGAGTCAATAAATTGCTTAAACTCAGTTTCATCGAATCGGTCTTTTTGTAAATCATATACTCCCTCTTGAACTTTAAGTCCAGCTTTATCTTGTGTAAGAGTATAAGCATCTTGAGCTGTATCAAACCCTTGTGCAATTTTCTCTTGCATGCCAATACCACTTCTCATACCAGCAATATTACCACCATACGCACTTTGCATAGCAGAACCAGCTTTACTAGCTCCCTCTTGCAATCCAAACATATCTTGTTCCTTTTTTGCACCAGCAGTTCTACCTGTTAAACTTTCAGCAAAGCTAAAATCTTTACTTTCATCAGCTTCTGTCGTTGGATCATCAACAGCTCCATATTGCTCTCTTAAAAATCCAAGTTCCGCTGTTTCAATATCTTTTAATCTTGGCAAGAAATCTTGTACACGTTCAGACAACCTACCCATCTTACCAGTCTCCTCACCAGTATCTATTTTTAATTTATCTGCTAACATATTAACAACATAACTAAACCCCTGTTGCTCACCTTGAGGAGTAAAAAAATCTTCTTTAGTTATATTTTGTGCACCATAAGCTCCAGTTGCATCAGCATCTTCGGGTGTATAACCACTAGAAGCTGCACCTTCTTGATATTTTTTATATGCACCACTTGCTTCTTTTGCTATCTCATCTAATGGCTTATCTCCATATTCAGAAGAACTAATAAACTTTGCTCCTGATGCACTTTCATGTTTACTTTTCTGTGAACTAGCCCAATCAGCTGGTGCATCTCTCATATGATGAGTGCTTTGCCCGCCAGTTCCAATACTTTGAGCTACAAGATTTTTATCAGCATCAATTCCATATACTGTATCTATTATACCATCACCATTGTTGTCATAGAACCAATGTTGCTGATTTCTATCGACCTTTATCCAGCTAGTATCAGCCATAATTATTTCCTCCCTAACATTTCAGCTAATGACTTCTTATTATTACCACCAAGTGATTTACCTTGCATTGAAAAATAATCAGCTATAGTTTGTGATTTATTATCACTTGGAACTAAACCGCCTTGAGCAAAATTTATTTCTTCTGATGACAATTCACCAAGAACATCTTGAGAGGCATCCCAATGTTTAAGAGCATCTGAAATTGCTTCCTCTCCACCAAGTCCAGCTTTAAACCCTTCTGCTCCACTAACCTTGCTCCCAAAAAATCCAACCTCCTCTGGATTCCATAAAAATTCTTTAAACTTTTCGCCAAAACCCTTTTTAGCACCTTCTTTGGTAGCACCTTTTATAGCATCACCAGAAACAATATCTTTTCCAAACTTAGGAGCAAATTGACCAGCATAATTCATTACAGTGCTTGCAAGTAAACTTTCTGGATTAAATGAATCTCTTTCATCAATACCTTCTTGCATTGATGACCTATAATCTTCTGCTTCTTGTCTTCCAAATCCATATTTATTAGAAGATTTTATTTTACTTGGATCACCACCAGCACCCAATCCCCTAGCAATATCTTCTGTAGCAGATGATAATCCACCGCCTATAAGCGCAGTTCCTATAGAGCCAAAAAGACCAGAACCTAAACCTAAAGCAGTTGATAATCCACCAGTAGCGAATCCAAGTGGAACACTAAGAAGAGACATTATTCCGCCAAGATCACTCTCTTTCTTTCTTTCTCTTGCAACTTGATCTGCAATCTTTTTAGCTTCTTGTTCTTTCTCTCTTTTTTGTAAGAAACTTCCAGTTGACATTGATGTTGTTTGCCTCGCCATAATTTATTCCTTTTAGCTATTAATTTGTTGTTTTAATGTTTCTACTTCTGCTGATAACTCTTGTATTGCTTTTACTATTATAGCAAATTCCATACCTACTTTTAACCCTTTATTATCTTCTAATCCACCAGTCTCAGTCATATCTGTAGTTCTAACTAAGGATGGAAAAACCTCTTCAAAGTCTTGGGCAATAAAGCCTAAAAGTTTTTTCTCCTGCTTATCCTTTTTATAATTAAAGTTTACTACATTTAATTTTTTTAAATCTTCTAATTTTCCAGTTGCATCAACTATATTTTCTTTCATCCTTATATCACTAACAGTAGAACCATATGTACCATTAGCATTATCTAAATCTCCATCTGATCTCATAATAAAACGTGTATCAAGCCCACCAGCACCATCTGAACATGAAAAATACATTGCATGATCAGTACTGCCTAAATCACTTTGCTCGGAAAGAGGAAAATTTATTCTTATACCACGTGGGTTTTCTACATTCTTGGCATAAGTGTGAAGACAATACTGACTAACACCATCATCTGACACAAATAATGCAGAATCTGGATTATCATACCCAATACCAACATTACCACCCAATGGATTTAAAATAAGAGGAAAAGACTCACCTGCTGATTCTTTTTTAGATTGCATCCACATGCCCCAAGGAGAAGCATTGTCCATTCCAATTTCTAAACCTACATTGTCTGCTTTTTCAAAAAAAGCTATACCATTTTGACTTGAAAGGTTAACAGCACCATACGCACCAGCAACATGCAAAGTATCTTCAGGAATATGAGTCCCAATACCAACGTTGCCACTACTCCTACCAAATGCCATCTGAGTAGTCCCAGTAGTACTATTATCATATCTAAGTAAATATAAATCACCATCGGTTGCTCGATTAAAAAATCCCCAACCATAAGTAGCAGAAGCTACATCTGCATGGTTAAATGTCCCAAGCCAAGGTTCTGCCGTATCACTATTGCCAGAACCAAAATGAGAATAAGCAGAATTATCAGATATGGTAAGTTTAGAACTTGGTGATGTATCTCCAATACCAACATTGCCATCTTTATCAATTCTCATTCTTTCCGATACGGCAGTACCAGTCTCATCACATGTCCAAAATGTTAAACCTGTTGGAGCATCATTCGTATTAGCACTATCCCAAGCTGCTTCAGCTATAGCCCTAATTATTGCTCCCTCAGAATAAACAGACTGGTCAGAATCTTTTGCAAAGAAATTAATTTCACCAACAGTATTACCATTAGCTATTGCAGTATCATCACTCCGTAAATTAAGATTACCATTAAGATATGTATTTGTAATAGATGCATTTCCAATGGTTACTGTGTTGCTCCCACTCCCAGTAGTCGAATTTCCTATAACAATCTCATTATCTCTATTAGAGCCTTGTGTTACAGCATTAGCACCAATATATATACTCCCACTTCCTTCTTGCTGGCTAGAGCCACCAGTACTCAATCCAATACCAATATTAGCAAGTCCAGTTGTAACACCTTTTAATGATTGCCATCCAATTCCAATATTATTACTTCCTTGTAGGAGTGAACCAGCACCAGCTGAATCTAATGCATTACTACCAATAGCAACATTTTGAATATTATTAGAAGCAAATGATGATCCAGCATCTACGCCAATAGCAATATTATCTGTACCTGCATCAGTTTGTCCCGTTCCAAGACAAATATTTTTAGAACCACCACCAGTCAAGCTAATCTTACCAGTAAGTAAAATATCAGCAACAGTTAATACACCAGCAGTAGACATAGTTATTTTCGCAGTACCACTTGTGCCTATTGATGCAGTACCATCACTAGCTACTCTAAATGCAGTTTTATCTGCTGCATGTGCACCAACACGAGCAGTAGTCCCATAATGAGCAACGCCAGTACCAGGATCAGCTACAGTCCCATCATTAAAAATTGTCAATCCAGCACTTGTCATTTGTGCATAAGTAGCATCATCATCTCCATATATAATTACGCCAGTATCTAAAAATTCAGCAGCTTTATTTGCATCAGCAGAACCGCCTGTTTTAATTGTCATACCGCTACTATCAATAACGCATGTATCATCCCCACTTGATTGTATTGTTACAGCAGCATTATCAACATAAACAAAATTAGTAGATGCACTTCCATACACCCTAACACCATTACTTCCTATTTGGATACAATCCGTATCAGCTAATGTAGTTCCACCAAGAGCAAGTGATGTTGAAGACATTTGAGCCATAACATCTTCATCATTTCTAAGTCTTATTCCATTTGTTGGGTCTATAGTTATATTTTCAGAATTTGTATCTACTTCTCCAATAGTAACTGCCCCTCCAGTTACATCAAAAACTTCTGCATTAGCAGTATACATAGATATAGAATTATCTTCTATAACAACTCTTTCATCTCCAATAGTGTCAGTAGTACCTTGAATAGTAATAGTACCACCTGTAATGGTAGTGTTAGCTCCATAACTCGCAACAACGCCACTATCACCATTACTTCCATTATATACAGTCATTCCACTAGTCCCTACTACAACCTTATCATTAGCATCAGCTTGAATTGTGACACCATCCGAATCTACATGAACAAAATTATATTGGTCACTCCCATATGCTTTGACACCACCACTAGCTGATATTGCAACACAATTATCAGTTGCAGCTATAGCTCCCCCAAGAGTCATACTAGTATTATCCCATTGAGATGCAACAACATCAGCTTCAGCATCAGTATACATTGTAATATTACCGCCAGTAATATCCATCTTTTTATAGCCATCATAAAACTCTAATTTATTAGCTCCAGCTGATAAATATGTATTTTCATCACCTTTTATAAATACACCAGTATTACTAGCTTTTATATAATTAGTAGCATTTGGGCCAGCCCATAAACCATATTCATTTGTACCACCAGAAGTTAAACCATCTAATCTTCCAAGTCTAAGTTTAGTTGAACCCTCTGCATACCAATCAGCATAGCTATCAATATCTGCTTTCATATCTATAAATGGAGCATCAGTATCATCAGAAGTAAGATACATGACATTCTGCCTCTTTACCTCAGCATCAGAAGTTCCTGTATTTCCTATTCTAACAAATTCATCACCAGCTACTGGACCAGCAGAGACATTATTATTAAAACCTATATTTTCAACAGTACATACATTATTAGTTACACTAGCAACTTTATATACCATTTTTAATATAACATCACCACCTTGAGCTGCATCTCCTGCTACAAGAGCACCAGGCTTTACTCGTTGGCACATTATTATATCATTATCAAGAAATGGACATAAGTTAGCAACAGGGTCTTCAAATGTTATAGTTCCATCATCATCACTATCACTAAGTCCACTACTACTTTCCACTTTAGCACAAGATGAAATAAGAATACTACCATTAGTGGCTCGTATTTGCTGTATAAGCATTTCATATACGCTTAATGTATCACGAACATTAATATTATCAAATGTAGCATCTGCGGTAGTACCATCATCCACTATCCATCCATTACCAGCAAAACCAGAAGCAAAGGAAGATGAGCCTAAACTATCATCATCAGCTATGAGAATTTTACTTCCACTAGGAGTAATAGTTAGATGACCACTAGTGTCTACACCAAATGTACAATTATCAGTTGCATCAAAAGAAAGTTTTAGTTGATTAGTAGTACTAGCTAGAACTTCTAATTTCGTATCTGGATCAGTTACCCCAATACCAATCCTACCATCATCAAGTATTCGCATTCTTTCATCTAAAATAGTTGTGGTATTATCGGTAGTATAAAATAGTAAATCTCCACCAGCTGCACTACCAACAGTCCAATTTTCAGCTGCTGCACATGCTATTCCTGCTCCTACATCCCAATTTGTACCACTATCGGTAGTTCCAGCAAAATAAATATGACCAAGCATTTCATCATGTGTTATTGTACCATCTCCGTCTCTACCAACAGCAAGTTCTCCACCACTAGCAGCACTAACATGTAATTCATAAGTTGGCTTAGTAGACCCAATACCAATACTGCCATCTTGTTTGAAAGCAACCAAGGCAGTCGTGGAACTAAAATCACAAGTAGCATGAGCATGAAATTGCAACGTTCCAGAAGAATCCGTATGTAAACGCCATGCATCACCTAAACCAAAATCATCAGCATTATCTTCAAGAATTAATTGTACATTACCTTTTACATGCAGCATAGCTTCTGGAGCGATTGTGCCTCCACTACTATTAATACCAACATTGCCAGAAGAATCAATAACAACTTGACTACTTGAAGTACTTCCTAATCCAAGCTTATTAGAACTATGGTCATATTCAACTCTACCCTGAGCTCTAGTATCATCACTAAAATAGACAGCACCTGTACTACTTGTTCCAGATATAACATTTAAAGCACTATGATCATCTCGTTCTAGAGCTATTACATCTACAGCATTATAGTCAGCACCACTAACAGCACTTGTCAAAACATGGAGTTGGTCACCTGGAGTAGCAGTTCCAATACCAACTAAGCCATTCTCATCTATAGTCATTCTTTCAGTAGAAGAAGATATACTTGTATCATTTGGAGTTGTATGAAATGCCATTCTAGCATGTGCAGTATCATCTCCACCATCATTTTTTACAACAGCTATTCTGCCACCATGCTCACTAATGCCTTGTTCAGGTATATAGAAATCTATACATGGCCCTGCACCTTTTCCTAAGTCTTGGTCATTTGTAATATCACGAACTTCTAGTCTTATAAGTGGGAAAGGGTCAGTTGCTGTTGTAGCTTGTTTTCTTATATGTAATGGATCACCTGGAGAAGTAGTCCCAATACCAATATTGCCAGAAGCCTCCACTACCATCCTAGTAGCACCATCAGCATAAATATCAAATTTATCAGCAGCCCTATCATACTCAATATGATTATCAGTGCCTACATCATTTTGTCCAAAAGTTATTCTTGGGTTGGCACTAGTACCACCTCGATCTATTGTTAAATTACCACTTAAACTTAAACTTGTAAGAGTACCTACTGAAGTTATTTGTGTTTGAGCTGCATC
>Ga0098061_1000456_pt1 | contig 19630 bp, 34 predicted proteins | sample 22_taG_FD_92579 | JGI IMG/M metagenome (GOLD analysis project Ga0098061, IMG submission 92579) | Marine viral communities from the Subarctic Pacific Ocean - 22_ETSP_OMZ_AT15343 metaG | ecosystem: Environmental > Aquatic > Marine > Oceanic | place: Subarctic Pacific Ocean | collected 2015-01-20
AAATTGTTTACGAAGAGTTTTAAATGCTACTTGATTCCAAGTTTTATATGATTTCATTTGTTCACCAAAATGGTAAAATAATAAGGCAATATATGTTTTTGATTCAGTAATATTACAGTTAGACATCATACTCATTGCTAAAGTTTTATCTTCTGCAGTTGACTTTAACATTTGACTAAGTCTACCATACATTTCTTCATCAATAATTATAGAATCTTCTGAACAAATTTGATTCATATATATATCACTTACCAATTTATACTGTGAGTCAAATATTGTATCCCACTGTTTTTCATTTTCTAAAGGAACATAAATAAAAGTTCCAGTATCTCTAGTATTCAGATCATCAAGTAATTTTTTCAACTCACTTTTATCAAACATACTACTTTGATTATGATAATAACTATTATTGTAAGTACATATCATATCTTCATCTTTCATTTTAGTAGTTAGAAATTCATCAATTTCTGCTTGAACTTCTAAATTAACTGCTCCTGTATATGAATTAAATAATTTTTTGAATTGAGATTTGGTTAGTATAGTTTTATTCCACATCCTTTCCATTATTTTCTCTACAGTTTTATTAGATATAACAATTAGGTCTGCCATACGTATATCTCTTATTACTTTTATGTTATATTTTTCTTTAACATTATTAAGTTTGTCTCTTGATAACGCAAGATTTGGGAGTCTATAGATTGTATTAATCTTACTTAAATCTATAGAATTAGTAGTAATTAAATTATCTAATACTTTTGGTGTATCATAATATCCATTAGTAGCTTGTATGTATCTTCCAAGTAATTCTATCTTAAAACTATCTTTAGTAATCATTATTTTAGAAGGATCTGTCTCTTCCACATGTAGATAAGCATTCATTGAAAGTGAGTATATATTTTTATTTTTTACTGTTGTATTATTTATCATTTTTTTATATTATTAGTTAAATATTTTCTCCATTTAGGACTTACTGCTACTTTAAATACATATAAAGATCTATTAGATATATTAATCTCCTCTCTACATATAGGTTCTAACATTTTAAAATTCTCTGTGTCAAGCTTATTATTCTCGTGATAATGTATAACAGCTTCCTCAGCATTCATATAACCTAGTGTATCAATGTTAGCATTTGACCACCAATACTTAAGGTCCTTATTTCTAGACCAATAGTACTCTTTACCAGCTAATAACCCAGCAAGCTTCCACATTAATGCAGGAGTTTTTTTATAATCTATAGTAGGTAATAATGCGCCTAACATCTCCCGGTCATCACTACTGTATAACATACCTTTTATATCACCAAGTAATTGATCAGTTAATGTTTGTATATTAGCAGATGAATTCAAAAGAGTTTCAGTTTCCATAACGTGCATATCTCCTGACTTAATCTTAGATGCTAAAGTAATAGCAAGCCCTGTTAGTACATATGAATCATATGGTGCTGACCCATATTCAAAATCACGCAAGTTCCAATATTGATTACATCTTTTATCCCAGAACACGGTATTACCTGTTTTGTTATGATAATCAATAACTTGATTTTTATAATCATGAAGCAAGAAACCATTACGAAACTCAACAAGCATTGCTGTAGTTGGATAGTTGGTACCTGGATCTGCATCTTGACTTATCATCCCATCAGTAATTATAAAATCTGCTGACTCATAATCATTAGTAATAGTTATACTATGTTCTTTAGCAGCCTCTTTTATTCTATCTGCAGAGACTGAACATCCCGGCAAAACAAATCCTTTTTTTAAAATAGTTAAATCATTAGTAGTTTCATTTACTAAGTATTCAACTATTTTTTTATATATGTCTACTTCTTCGGTTACTAATACTGTTGCTATTTCATCTAGGTTAGAAGAGGTGAACACTCCAAAGTGCACACCATCTTCTATACCAAGATTAGTAACATCAGTATTATCAATTGTTTGAAATACTGTTTTCTTTGCCATTACTTTACAGTCATTTTAATTATTGCAGGGTTCATCATCATCTTGTTAAACTTCTGCTTATTACCATTAAAGATAGTTCTCACAACCAAGTACTTAAGATCATCAGTAAAGTAATCTTTAGTGCACAGTGCAATCAATCTATCAGTTATTTTCTGATTAACTGTATTCTCCTTAGAGTATACAATAGAATAGTTTGCAAGTCTTGTTGCTAAAGCTGATGCTATATCTGCACGATATGTATCATCTTTACCAATACAACTTCTTAATTCTCCTAAAATATATTTCTCATCAGTGTGAGTTAATAGATCCATAGGAGTAATTAGCTTATCTAGTTTATTATTAATAAACATAGTGAACATAGATGAAAACTCATCACCTACACTACCTTCACCAATCATTTGAATAAGAGATAGATTCTCTTCAAAGTTCTCAATACCTGATATAGCATTAAAGAACGTTGATATAGATCTAGCATTAGTTTCTTGACTCACAAGCTCAGGGTGCATCAATAAAAAGTTAATACATCTTGAATCTATACCTGCTTCTTCTGCCCACTTAGCCCATACATTAATATCAAACTTAAGGTTTGCTGTAATGTATCTAGTCTTCTGTGCTGTATCAACACTATTAACCATGTAATCACCATTATCAGGATTAGCAGTTAATATAATATGCCAATCTTGTGGTAATGTCCATGATATATATGTCTGACGGTCAACTAGTTCCATACATGCTTGAATGAATCTAACATCAGCACGGTTCCAATCATCAAGTAAAAGGATACCACCTTTCTTCTTATCAGCAATCCATTCAGGTGCACAGTAAGACATTCTATTTTTACCAGTCATCTTCCAACCATTCTTAAGATAGTTGTCAACTGCTAATTCATCTACCCAAGAACCAATCTTCTTAGTAGTAGGAGTTCCTAACTTAGTTAAATCCTCAGCAGCAGCTGCTCTTTGTGAGGAGTTATAATTTATATCAGCCGGGTTACTAATTTTAATTTTTTTTTCTTTATACATTTGAAATTGTCTAACAGGAAATCCTACTAGATCTCCTAACTCTTCTATCTGAGCTAAATTTAATTTAACAAAATCAAGATTATGATTCTTAGCCATGTCCATTATACTAGTAGTCTTACCAATACCTGACTCACCCACTACTTCAACAGCAACTGGATTTTTTCCTTGTTCCTGTAAGAATCTATTATTCTTTACAATGTGTGCAATAAATGAGTCTAGTTCCTCAATGTTTAAATTTACTTCTGCCATTTTCTTTTTGTTTTTTTTAATTAATTTAGTTGAATTTTTTGTCCGGGCAAGTCTTCATTAATACTACAGTAGTTACTACTGCTATGTACCCATAATGTATTCTTTGGACAGTCTTCTGGAGGGTATGCTTCTCCATCTGTTAAATATATAAGAGCTGTATACTCTTTCTTCTCATTGTAATGATCTACAACTGGCTGGAAGCATGTGCCGCCTCTACCTTTTATGTCCCAATCCTTTTTTGGATTGAACTTTTCTATACTACCTATTTGTGTATCACATTGTGCTACAGTGATTTGATGACCCGTCTTATGCATATGACATAACTCATTCATAAATTCTTTAAGTTCATCATTGGATACTGATCCAGATGTGTCAACACCAACAAGAATATGATTTTTGAATTTAATTTTGAGACCAGGACTTCCAGTATATCTTTTATTATACTTACGTCTAAGCTTCTTAGTATAACTAATGCTAGAATTCCCTACGAATCTTCTTAGATATTGTTTCCATGGGAATGATGGTGGTTCAAGAATTCTTAATCTATCAATGATCTCTGCTAGTTCACCGGGTATATGACCTTGTCTTTTCTCAGTAGCATCTGCTGTTTCTTTAAGTTGATGTTCTATTTGTTTTTGAACTAACTTTTTTTCTGCTTCAGATAATTCTTCAAACTCATCCCATGTTGGATGATCATATATACTGTTACCACACATTTGATTAAGAATGTTTTCTAAAGTAGGACAGTTACCTTCACACTGCGCTTCCTCTAACTTTTCATAATAATATGTAGTACCTGCTCTTCTCTTTAGGTTAAGATCTTTAAACATTTCCATAGTAACACCACCTTCAGGAAGATAGTCATCACCTATATACTGATTAATTTCTAAATCTGCAGCTATATTAAATAATTTAGGGCATTTAAACCTATCTCTCATTACTAAGTGTCCAAATGAGACGTGTAACAATTCATGTTTAAGTAAACCAATTCTTTGATATTCATTTAATTTTTCAAAAAATTCTGGGTTAATAGCTAATTGAATACCTATACCATTTTTACTTACACCTGCTGTAGGTAAGTCTTTTCTATATTTTTTGTTAAGTCCCACTAGGAATAGGCCATAGAAAGGCTCTGAGAACATTAACGTTTTAGCTGCTCTTGCAACTATGTCTGCTATGTGTATCATATTTTAATATTTTTAATTTCTAATTTAATTATATCTAATAGATTGTGATAATCTATTAATGTGTTAACAGTGTACTTCACTTCTTCTTTAATTAATCTAATAGAAAGAGTATCATTAACTTCTTCTCTCATCTTATTGATTAGTTTATAAAAAGTTGTATCAAGATTAAATGTATTATAGATCTTTGTAAATTCAAGTAATCTTTTATGCATTTCTCTTTCTTTTTTATATTCAGTTTTACCTATATGTCTAGCTATTATAGTATTAAGAGTTATATTTTTTTTACAACCTTGCCATATTTTTACTGCCAAAAAAAAATCCTCACTAGATGAGGATGTAAACATGGCTAATATATTTTTGAAAGATTTATAATCAAGTATTGTTTTTTTTATTTTTGTCATTTTTAATTTCTATTATTACTCCTGGATTTTTTTTATCATACTTGTATTCTTCAAAGCAAGGTATAATGAACTCACAATTATCATCTTCAATCCATCCGTGTTTAACCATATCATCCTGCACTGTTTGTGCTGGGTTAATATAATCAAACTTATGACGGGTGCCTCTAATAAAAGTGAAATGCACATACACAGGTAACTCATACTTACTGAATTCTTTTTGGAAGGATACAGTATTTGCTTTAAATAGTTTCTCAGTTTCTTTTCTATACTTCATAACAGTTTTACTTGCTATGAAATACTTTCCTGTCCACCGTCTACTATTCTTAGAGCTTGGTACATTACCTGGTATGAACCATTTCATAAAATACTTTTTATTAACTTAAACAATTTAGGCTGTATTAACTCAGCTCCGTACTTCTGAACTGCATCAGAAATATCTTTTTCAGATTTTAATTTGACTGATTCAATGTTGTATAATCTATTATACTTCTTCATTGCATTATGTCCAGCCTCATCATTATCCAGCAAACATACAATTTTTTTATATTTTGACAAAAGATTTTGGATTACATATGGTTTAATCATAGTATTCTCTGAGTCAGGAGCAATAACTTCTATACCAAAATTAAAACTAAGTATACATAGCGCATCTTTAAGTGATGCACATATAACTAAGTATTTCTTTTCATATGTTAATTGATCCAGGCCCTGAAGATAAGATTTAACTTTTATGAACTTATGTCTCTTCTGTTTAGGTTGATATATCTTATATATTTCTCCACTCTTATCATAGTATCCATAGATCATAGGATTCTGAATAGTAATTTTACTTATATCATCCATCTCTTCTTTAACCATAGTATAGTACTCAATTGGTCTAACATTATATGTGGTCAACAAACTTGACCCTATATTATATTGTAACCAATAGCTTCCATCTATTGCATTCCAATCACGGTTCTTGATATAGTCTACCTGATATTTAGCAACCGGTATATATTCTACATCTTTTATAGAACCATTCTCTCTAATGAATGTATTGTAGTCTTCAACTACCCTGAATAATGCCTGAGAATATGTTAAATTAAATAATGCTAAAACTAAATCAATCTTACTTCCTTGATTACCAGTAGAGAAATCCTTGTACCTATATTCATTATGAGTTGTATCTAGATAGATAAACATACTTGGTGTTCTCTCATTAGGATTAAATATGGATTTGATTTTAACATCTTGTCCTGTTAATCTTTCTGGTAGATCCAAGTAGTATTCAAATACCCAACTACTTTTTATCTCATCTTTTTCACTGATAAAATTCTTTGTACTAATCATAATTAAAAAGTAGACAGGGACTAACAATAGTATTAACTGTTTGGCAAAAGCGCCTTTATGTTAGTCCCCGCCTAAATTATTTATTAAAGATCAAAGTCTGATCCAGACACTGATGCTGCAGGCTCAAACTTAGTAGCTTGTCCATTAGCAGGTGTATTCTTTTTAACTACTGGTTTAACATGCGTATCTGCATTAAACTCAATTAGTCTAGAGTTATCTCCTTCCATTTCTAATTGTTCAGCTGGTACACCATCTCTAGATAGTTTAGGAAGATATAAATCATTGTTTATATATCCTTCTTTATTTTCCCATTCACGGCTAGCTAAACAAACATTAAAGTAATCACTATTTGAGAAGAGAGTATTACATTGACTCATAAAATCAGCAATTGTTTCTGCTTCAATAGAATCTAACTCATCTCTTTTATCTAATACTTCTCCTAGGAATATCATAGACTTTAAAATCTCTTGATCTTTATTAATCTCTCTACCACTAGGTAATGTAGTATCCTTGAAAGGAAATGGTGAAACTCTTACTCTTCCAATCTGGCCTTCATATCTACCTTTAGATTCATTATCTTTATCTCTAAAAAATCCTTCAAATTCTCCTTCAATTGGTTGAGTTTCCATATGTAGATTTATATTATATGCATCTCTGTCATATGGTGTTTGATCTAATGTAATAGAATTAATTCTTACTACTGTGTTTCCAGGACCCATTAATGGTCTTGCTTTGCCGCTCCCAACGGACATGTCTTTAGTGTTTAACATAATTTTTTTTTTAATTAATTAATTGATTATTGTTCATACTCTGTTATACAGTTCTTTACTAACTGTAGATCATTATCTATAAAGGAATCTTTAAACATTCCCATTGGAGATTTACATGTGTTTTCTCCATTATTTTCTGTATCAAACCCATACTCTAGGCCATCCTCAGTTTTCTTTACTCTACCGAATAATACTATAGAGAATAGACCTTCTAGTGTTAAGGTGTTGTCAATCATTTTACCAATTGTTTTTGCCTTAACCTTTCTATGTCCATTAACATCTGTTGTTTCCTCTGAGTGAGTTAAAAAGAGTATAGTTAAGTCATCCCTCATATCTTTAGGCATCTTAGCAACTTGTGCTAAGTTAGCTGCAATCTGAGTGAACTTATCATATCCTTTTTCATTAGCTCTATCAAAGTATTCAAAGCTGGACATATATTGCCAATCATCTATAACTAAATTAGTTATATGTGGCATTTTATCATTAACATGTTGCATTGCTTTAATGATACCAGGCGCTGTAGAAGCTGATGTCATATTACCTTTTGGATTTTCTTTAGAGATCATAGTATAATCTTTCTTCCAACCTTGAAAAGGTAGAGGTTTATTTGCAATGTTAATTATAAATGTTTCTTTAGGATCTAATGTCCTAATTGCTGTAGACTTTCCAGTCCCTGAGTCAGCTATGACTAATACGCTTTGTGCCATTCTATTTGATTTTTTGATTAATACTTAATAATGCTTTTTCAATACCCTTTAAGACATCCACTATATCTCTTTCATCCGGGTCTGTTAATTCAATTGGTGATTGTGTAGTGGGTGCTGTACCTTTACTTGTAACATCCTTAATAGGTTTAAGTTCATCACAAGGTACAATATGTCTTTGAAATCCTGAGTTACTTGTAATTAATTCATACTCTTCTTTCCAATGAGGGTTATATTTTAATAAATAAAGAGTTCTTTTAGGATCTTCTGTTTCATATTCAATACTTACAAATTCTGTATAGATGTCTTGGTTATTTTCCAATTCACTAGGAAAGAATGATACATGTAATCCATCCTTACCACTTGGCCTATAAGCCATCTTAGGTATATATGCAGGGTTATCCATATTATTAGTATGAAAATAATCCTTATGTTCTTGTAATAACTCCTCAACTCTAGCTTTACGCTCTTGAGGTGTCATCTTTTTTTTAGTACTTAATTTACTCATCTTCTTTGTTGTTGGGGAGGTGTGTCCATCTCCTGGATTTGCATTCTTTCAAAAGCAGCTTTAAAGAAACTCATACGGGCATCCCCATTTCTTGCTTTTAGAAAATGCATTACTAATGTTTTGTCATCTTGTATGATATATCTATCAGGACCATATAATCTAATCTTTTGTTTAGCTGGCCGGTTAAGACCAATTAAAGTATCAGCATGTTGTAACATTGCATCTGAACCAAATATATCTGATTCAAGTACATAATTACCATATTTACCATCTACAGCTCTGTCAGGATTATCTATATTTCTATTAAGTTGTGATAATGTAAGAAACATACATGGATATTCACGTTTAACTTGTGTAAAAAGTTCTCCTAATTCAAATAACATATCTAACCGGTTATTTTGATATGGTGCTCTCTTTACAAGGAGTGTATGATCCAACGTAATGATTGTCTTTTTATTGTGTTCATTAAAATATGCATCAATTTGTTCTCTCATTTGATTAACAGTCATAGGTGTAGATACAATATCCACAGGATTTTTAATCCTTTCTTTAGCATACATATGACATTTATTAAATGTATCATTAGTTAATACTGTACCTGCACTACATAATTGTTTATATGTTTGACCAGTTAATGAACTAAACTCTCTTATTGCAGAGGTTCTACCAACCATTTCAAATTGAAATTCTAATACTCTAAAATCATCTTCAGGATTTAATACAAATGATTCTCTAATTATTTGATCTTTTATTAATGTCTTGCCTGAACCAGGTCTTCCACCAATTACAGTAAGAGTATTCCATTCTAATCCATCTGTCACAGCATCATTAAACTTATGCCATGGTGTATATATTGATTTTTCTTTACCTGATTGTCTATCAAGCATATATCTAAGAGCTTCTGTAAAAGCCTTATGTTGTCCCTCCCATGCTCCTTTATTCATACTACTTTCTCTTTAAAATGGTTAATATCATCATCATCTATTCCATCTTTGATCATATCAACATAGTCCATGAGTTGTGATTGTTTAATTTTATTTTGACTTGATTTACATATAAAATATTGACTTGTTTGCATGTACATAAAATCATTTACTTCATACTCATTTACATATCTTTTAGTAGCAGTTATTACTTGATTCCATGTTACATTATATTCATTAAAGAACCATGTAAAGTTCTTTGTTAATGTTTTAACATTTACTCTTGCAGGCTTACCACTTGGTAATTTTTTTGCAGGAAATATTTCTCTATATTCTTCTACTTTTTTGATATAATCTTTACCCATTAGAATAGAATTAGTTTTCTTTTTTGATTTAAGAAAATAATTATCATACTTTATTTTCAATTGTCTGCCTTTGATAGTCAGTTCTGCACCAGTATCAATGTCTTCATTCATAATTATATATCCTTCTTTTTTTAATCCCTTCACTTCTAGATGTGAATTAATTTGTGGAAAGTGTATAGACTCATCAAGTCCATATAAAAGAAGGAGTTGATTTGGTGTAATCTTATCCTTCAGCATTTCTTGCAAAAGTTCTAACATATGTATTGGTTTTTGGATTTACAAATATACTAATTATCATTGGATTATAGTAATTTTTTTGTATCTTTGTACTATAGAAATAATAAAAAATCATGGCAAAAAAGACAATAAGAAAATTAAAAAAAGGTGAGGAAAAATTACTTGAAAGTGCTTCTCCACAATTTTTAGAACAACTTAAAGAAATAAAAAAACTTCCTGATGATTGTTTTACATATTTACCTGATGCTGAGACAGTACAAATTAATCTTAATGGTGCATTTGTTAATGCATTAAGATTAGGATTAGAGTATCTAATGGAAAATGAAGAATCATTTAGAGTTATTAGAGCTCTGTATAGGATTAAAGATAATTTTAAAGATATACCACCCAATAAAATTACTAGATATGAAACTTGTGTATGGGCAGTAATGACCTTATTAAATACTATTAATGTTGCTGGAGTTACACAAAAGAAATCTAGAGTAGCTGATAAAACAGAATGGTTTAAAGCATTTGATGAAGCAATGAAGTTAGATAAAAGAGAAGATGCTGTTGGTGCTGATCCTCTTGATGAAACAGAATTAGCTAACCGTATGGGTCTTAGAGTTGATGAAAAGACTGGTGGATTAGTTATTGATGCTGAATATCTTAAAAAACATGATATGAAAAGTGTTGATACAAATCATTCTGCTGAAGATGAACTTCAAGGTAGATTTGGTATAAAACTTGAAGAAGGTGAAGTTATAGATGAAGAACTCATTAATCCAACTGATTATGTTATACCTATAAAAAAACAAAAAGGAATGAAAGGTAAAGTGGAAAAACTTTAACGTAAATTAGACCCATTCCAATCTCCTAATGTCAATATAGCTTGTATAATAGAATTTAATTCTTCTATATCACAATCTGCAAATGATTTATCAATCATTGCTTGATTTTTTACATGATGTTTTAATGTTATAGGATCCTCACCAAGATCATTAGCTAATTGCCGGATCATAGCATGAATTTTAGCTAATTGAGCATTACTACCCTTTGTACCTATGGTATTAGCAAAGACTTCTATTTTAGTGCCTTCAGGAAGTTCTTTAATTATATCTTTAAGGATACCTTCCTTAGCTTTTACTGTATGTTCTAACTTATTATCACGTTTGATCAGTATTGTATTGAATATTTGTTTCATAGTTGTTTTTATTATATATGTTCCTGGCTGTTCATCTCCTGGATCAGAGAGAATGATGATAGTGATCATCATTTGTATCTCACTGTTTCAGCATTTACAAGAATAAATTCATGACCACAACCATTATGTGAACATTTTATATCTGTTGAGGTATTAAACATTAATTTCTTATTCATGCAATTGGGACATAATATATCCATTTCTATTGGTTCTTGAGGTATTCCATACATCATTTCGTATTGTTCTTTCTCTACCATTTTCATGTAGATTTCTTTCATTTTTCCCATAATTATATTTTATTTTTGAATATTATTGCCATAATTGTTTTCTAAGTGTTCTACCTATAAAGAATAGACATAGTTCTATGAATAATACTACTCCAGCTTTAATCCATTCACTTGTTGCTAAAAATACAAGAAAAGCTATACCTATTACTACAGCAATTAAGTATACTCCTAAAATACATCCCATCATTATTAACATTTTTTTCTTATGATCCATCTTTTAATTATCTAAAGGGTTATAAAATTTAATTTTACTTTGATCAAATCCTGATAATGCTTGTGTTACCCATTTCTCATCTTGTGTATCTTTATAACAAAGTATATGACAAGTAGCAGTCTCTGTTGGATTTAATCTTAATAGTCTACCAATTCTTTGAGCTGTCTTTCTTTCATTACCATATGCATGCATTATAATACCTTGCTTAAGCCCAGGTATACTAACACCTTCACTTAATTGTAATACACATGATAACTGATCAATTCTGCCATCACTAAATAACTCTAAGTTATCTTCAGAGTTTTTGTTTCCTGAATGGTAACTATACTTACACATTTTATCTGCTTGTTTTTGTGTATTAGCAAACACAATACATTTGTCACCCATATGCTTTAACATACCCGTAGCATATAACTCTTTAGTAGTATAGTTCATCATGGATTTCATACGCATGATACCAAAAAACTTTTTCTTTTGCATAGTATCTGCTTCTTGTAGCCTATTAGTATTATATGTATAGTCATCTATTTCAGATGTATACCACGTACCTCCTGATTGCTTGTTAACTTTTTCTACTGTCTTCAAGCCTGATAGGCGTAAGTGATGTATAATGATTTGATATTGGTTAAGTATCTTATTATCAGATGCTTGGTCAACACTAAATTCATATTTGATAGGACAATATCTCTGTACCATTCTATATTTCTCACTTCCTTTTCTTTTAGGTGGTGTACCAGTTAGTCCCAGTATCTTCCCCGTGTAAGAGCTTAAAAAATTTTCATGATTATCTAATAGACTATGACACTCATCTAAATATACTATATCAAAATCATTTGGATTATGCTTATTTATACTGAGATAGGTGCTATAAGTAATATGATCAGTTAGTCTATCTGTAAGATTCATTTTATTTAACTCATCTTCCCAGGCTTTCTTCACTGATAGTTTAGGTACTACAACTAGTGCTTTAATAAATGGATTATAGTTAGCTTGTAGATGTTGGATTCCTATTCTAGTTTTTCCAACACCCATACTAATACCCAAACCACATCTATTATTACTAGTAGCAATATCTAACGCATCTTGTTGTACTTCATTTCTTCCCATCTAACTTATCTTTTAAATGTTTAGCAGTACCATAACAATGTATAAGCATTTGTAACAGTTGTTCTTTAGTAAGCTTTAATATATCCATAGGAAAAGGAAAGTATGTCTTAGCATCACTACAATATGGTGCCCACTCTCTCATCTCTCCTATCTCTTTACCAACCTTATCCACAACATCCATAGATGCCTTGAATCTTTCAGTATTTTCTATAGCTCTGAGTTCTTCCAACTCTTTAGTTTCTTTTTCAAATTCAGATTCTTTTCTAAGTTTTAATTTTTTTAGTACACCTTTAGGTATATGTATCATAATTCTTCTTTTTTAATATTATATTTTCTCATTAAATTTTTCTTTTGCTTTTTAAGTATTGATTTAGATACTTTAGGTCTATCAAACATTGGATTTAAAAACTGAGTACATGTTGTATCTAATTCTTTACTTAATGTCTGTGTAATATTCCTACATATCTCTAATGCTCTATGTCTTCCCATTTTAATTTTTTTTAATTGATAAATTCAATTCTATTGCTTCTATTGGATGTGTCTCAATCCAATCATGACATGTTCTACAAACAGATAACCATGTTGTTGGATCATTATGATATTTACCTCTACCTTTCTTATGATGTATGTCAGTAGATTGCTTGGTGCAACCCGGCAATGATGCACAACATAATGGATACTTTATAAGGTATGTATATCTTAATTGTGAATAGACTGAGTCAAGAGCATTCATCTTAGATGACTTCTTCTTCATTGGTTTTTGAGATGGTTTGATTGGTGTACGTTTGATTGGTTTAGTTGGGACCTTAGTTAGCCAACATCCCTTACAATATTTATACCTACCTTCACTCTTCCAGATGAATTGCTCTTTGCCACAGCCAACACACAGTTTGCGTTTAGCTTTCATTTCAAGCTGTAATAATTACGTGGTAATAATCCTTCACTTATAAATTTAATTATAAGATCTTCATAGGTTATACCTAATGTTTTTAATTGCATATCATTAATAAATTTTTCATCAGTTTCATTAACCGGTGTATTAATTATACTTTTAGCTAATTTACTTGATGTAAAGATACTAAGAATTTCATTAGATCTCTTATTACAAATCATTTGTTTCCAACTGTTTATAACATTTTGTGCACGTCTCCATACTTTCTTTATTCTTCTCTTTTTATCCCAGTGCATCTTCTCTAATTCTACTGGTTTATATACATTTAAACCATGTAACACTCTCTTAAATAAGAAGTGTTGTTGTTGATTTAGTTCACTATATATTACAGTTTGTACTAAATTTTTAGTAATTGTTTGGTAATCATTGAGTATACCAAGGTACTCTAGTTTGTTGAGTCTTCTTTCTCTTTCTATTTTTTGGATTTGTTCCTTATTAAATTGCATGATATGATTTTCTAAGTGAGTTATTAATTAATTGTGTATATAAAAAAAAAAGAGGTTCAAGCGTTGAGCTGCTCCGCCACTTGAGTTTAATGGTTGCGTATACATAGCAGTCCGAACCACCTCTAATATGATTTTACTTTTCAAATGTTTCTATATCTTCTTCATCTTCTTCTATCTCTACTAGTTCTTCTTCCTCTTCCTCTATTTCCTCTTCTTCAGCAGCTTCAACAACTTTTGTTTCAGTTGTTTCTCCATCTTCTTCATTATGATTCTCTGTTGCTTCTACTTCAGCAATTGAATCTTCAAGATCTATTTGAGCTGGATCTGTTTCTTCATTCTTAGTAAAGAATTCTTCACCATTAATCATTGATGCATCATCATCCATTGTTACATTATTCTCTTCTGCTCTAGCAGCATTAGCTTCTCTGATTGCATCTCCATTAGTATGTTGTACAAATACATCTGTGTCAATACCACTTGCATCATAGAAACATTTTCTATATATAATTTCACCATCTTTACAACAAATGACTCCTGTATCTCCAGCATATTTAATATCTCTGTCTCCATCAGAAGAACATGAGAATGGTTCAAGTTGCTCTTTAATAACTATTTGACCTGGTAAATATTTCTTCTTATTTAATCCTAACTCCTGAATGAGTTCAGTTTTACCATTTAATAATGTGCTCATACGTCTTTGACGTACCCACCCTGATGGTGCTATCCATGTTTTGTTTTGTACTAATAGTACATGTGCATATTCTGGATTGTTTACTGATACACGGATTTTTGCTCCTTGATCATTAGGTACAATCTCTACCTTGTTCTCTACTTTAGCCATAGCTTTCTTTTTTGATTATTAATTAATTTGATTTGAATAAAAAAAGGACATACCATACCCGTGATAGTGATCACTAGTATAATACATCCTTTGTATGTATAATGATGAATAGTTTATCTAATCATCATCTTTGTTATGAAAGTATTTGTCATTTCTTCTGACCTTTTCATTTATCTTACCTAACTCATGTTCATCTGTTAGGTCTTCTTTCTTTTCTCTTGTATTCTTTTGATAAGTATTATAGAATGGATTAGTAATCTCCATTGTATGTTGTACACCTAATCCTTCTAACTCCTCAAGTTCTAAATCACTCATCTCCAAGAATTGTTCTAAAGATAATTCAATAGTTCTTCCATTTTTTAATTGATATAACATGCTATTATTATTTGCTTGTTCCTTAACAGTTTCTGCAAATATATATAACAATTGTGGTATAAGATGAGTATCTTTTAGATAATAATTATACTGACTCAAAATAAATAGGAGTAATATAGCTATCCTTCAATGACTTCAGTCCGCTTATTCTTGTAAGCTTTTCTTAATTCATCATTTAATTTAGAATCAGTGATATGTTTAATGTCTTTTCTATCAACTATTAAGTCTTCATTAATCATCCATTTATCTTCTCTAAGTATAAGTATCTCAACCTTAAACTTATAGTGCCACTTATCAAAATCAGAACCATAATTATCAGAGTCAGATATTCTTCCTACTATATAATCATCTTGAATTAAATTAAGATCTCTTAATGTCTGTTGACATCCATATTGTGATGAATCATATTTATTAATCTTAACCCAGACTATGTCATCTTGATCAAGAGATTCAAATGGATCCTCACTTAATAATATTTCTAATAGTATACCCTTGTCTATATCACTGAGTCTACTGTTGATTAGATCTATTACAAAATCTTTATTTATATTTTCTTTAATATGATTACGTAGTATTCTTATTAATACTGAGTCTGATAATTCTATTGCCATTACTTATATTTTTTTTTCTAATTTGTCACAACTTTTGTCTAATAGTTTAATCAATGCCTCTCTTATGTCATTATCAGTTGGTTCATCAATTAATTTTCTTATACTATTAAGAACTTCAACTAACCTTAAACTAACAAATTGTGTTTGGTCTTCTATCTTAACCATTTCTTCAACTTGTTCTGATATACCTTTTTCCATCTTAAATATAAGTTTAGGTAGTTTAACTTCCTTATCTCTTCTCCATCCTTTTACTAATAAATCATGTAACTTAATCATTGGTTTAATAGTTGGAGGTACCCTATGGTCATCCAACAGTTTAAAATCTAATGTCATAATACTTGTTTTGGTTTATAAAAAGAATAAAGGAGAGAACCCATATATAAGTTCTCTCCCTCATTCACTCACTCAGAATGATCACTCATTCTTCTGTCAAACTTCAGCAACTTATTATAATTAATAAGTAACCTTGTTCCTTGATCTTCAGGATCTATTAGTTCAGCTATCTGTACTAATTCACCTGTGTCATAATCTATTGTATGTTTTACTAACTCTGCTAGATTAACTCTTTTAATAATCTTTCTAACATCACTGAGAATATGTCTCAATTCCTTTAGTTTACTAAGGTTATCAATATTACCTTGAAACATAAGACCTTCTTTATTCTCTTTATGTGTTAAATAATATCCATAAAAATCAAAATTACAACACATATTACTATTCATTATTACCTCAACAGTTATACCTGCTGCAGGATGAATAAGTAAATCCATACATGTCTTTCTCATTTTCTTTTCTAACCATTTAAGATTAAAACCACCAGTAATATTATAATTAAGAGTAGTTTTGTTATCCTTAATAGAATAGATCTGTCTAGTATGATCCATATAATATGAGTTAACAACAGTTATCTCATTTTGTTCAGCTGTATATACACTCACTGAATTCCCCTTAAACTGAGACTTTCTACCAATAATAGTAGTAGTCCCATATCTTTCAGACCTTTCTTTCAAGTTTGTATAATTAAAATTAGGATTCTTCATCTTTGATATTCTATTGCAATTATAAATATACCGAGTAATATACCTATAGTTATGTGGTCATCTTCAATATCCCATACTATTGCTGGAATAATTGCAAACATTGGAATTTTTTCAAATACTAGTCTCATGATTTTTTTCTTTTATTACGTTTATTAAATTTTTCAGCTTCCTTGATTGTATCTTCTGTGATCCAAATTCTAGGTTTTGGATATACCTTAACTCTCCAGTTAGATCTTGGTCCACCAACTGTATATTGTTTATCTTTCTTTAAGAAAGTTTCTATGAGCCACCATTTATCATTCATCTTTTATTATTTTTAAATATTAAAATGATTATAAATAATATTACTGCAATTATAAACCATATTGCAATAGTTCCAAAATAATAGTATATTACTTTAATAAATGTCATAATATTTTATTTTCTTATTGTATAACCTATTGAGTCAGGATAAATAATTATATAATCCATATCTTCTAAGTTATGTTTGATTGTAATTCGTGTTAATATATCTCCTATTTCTTCATTTTTCTCACATATTATAGTATCATTACTACAATCACCATACCAATTAATACTATCTTCTGTGATTACATGTGTAGAATAACTATACTCTTGTATCAATTCATTTGAATTGCTAGATATAGCTGTGATTAACATAAATATTTTAATTATTTCCATGATCATCTTTCTTTTTATGTTTAGCTTTACGGTTATACTTCTTCTTATTCTTATGTATACTATGAGAAGGATCATTAACACCAAGGTCAATGTCTACTTGTCTACGTATACCTCTCTTCTGTTTGTTATTTAATTTAGCCATAATAGTATTATAATTAGATAGAAAGAGAATGAGAATAATGGTGTAAAGCTCTAATTAAGGACTTAGCAGCACTAAATGGAACTCTTCCACCGTACCTCTCCACTTTATACCTTACGAATGTATGACCATTATCTCTCAAGCTCATCCTCTCAATCAATTATCTTTTCATTTTACGACAAATGTTGGTTAGTAAGTAAACCTGATAATTGATTATAATATTATGTGCATCTAAATCTAACTGTTCTGCCTCCTTAAACTCAAGTACATTGCCTCCAGTTTAATTTGTGCTTTTAAAAGTTCAGCTTCAAGTACTTTGATTCTTTTTAACAAATTGATAGGATTATCTTCATCATGTTTTGATCTTGTTGCCATAATTTAATTTTTTAAGATTACAATTATTATGTATATTAATTTTTACCATTAAGGATAATCCTCATAGTAGTCAGACATAGCATTATAGTCAGCATCTAACTCTGCCTCCTTAAACTTACGATCAATACCAGTAAGCTTAGGATAACTACCATTTATTTTCTTAGGTGTTCTACTCCAAAGATTATTAACAAATGTTTTACCTTTTAACTCTTTATTCTTTTTTTTTCTATTTTCCGCCATGTCTTTAAATTTTTTAACCTCCCATATATCCTTCATCATCAAACTCATCATATCTTATATTACCTTTACTTGTTATAACTTGTCCTTTAGCACGACTCTTATCTTTCTTTCTATTCTCTGCTTCTCTTTCATCCTTATTCATCATGAACATGCAGTACTGTAGTTCTTGTTCAGTTAACTCAGGTAAATTCTTTCTTAATTCTTCTATTGTCATAACTATATTATTTTTTAAGATTTGGGATACTAATATGCTCATTCTCTATAGAGAGAGAAGACTAATTGTACTATAGCCTATACATAAGAGTACATTAGAGAGATGCCTAGTAGTAAGGACTACTGATACTGCTCTATATACTCTTACGATAGCTATATCCTTTATATGGTGTTATCAATTACTCATGTGGTAAGAAGTGGTAATATGTGGTAATTGTGATTACCCTCACAGAGTTTCTCTAACATATTCTTCAAAAAACCAAGACAGAAGAAGGTTTGAGTACTATTTAATCAAAAATGTACTGAGTGACCTTCAATTCTGAGTGAGTATGGTTTGGTTACCTGCTAAAGAGGAGTCACTATGATAGTGATCCACTTTAGAAGAGAGAGAACTCAACAGTTCTCCCAGCTGGTTACCCAGCGTAACCCCAGTACAGGCTAGGCATTGCCTTACCGGTTGTGTTGTTGATTACTGGCTTGTCAGTGGCAACAATTGTGAACTCATCACCAACCTTTGGTTGTTGTGATTTGTTCAGTGACGTACAGTCTAACTGAACGAAGTACTGAGTTCCAAAGTTGTGAAAAGCCTTACGGCCAGTTACGGTAGCACCACCCATTTTAAAGTTTACTTTGGTTGATTTACCTGACTGTGCAACTTGTTGTGCTGAAGGCTTGTCAACACAGAACACTACAGCCTTCCTTGAAGCTGTGATTTTTTTGAAAAATACTTTCTTTTTCATGATAAATTTGTTTTAATTAATAAAAAATTATTTAAGTTGACTGATGCACCGGGGGGTACACACAGACAGGAAAAAGTGAGGGAGCTGATTAGCTAGGACCCAACTACAATGCCATGCATATAACTTTTTTTAAAACTATGGGGTATGTTTGTAGGGGGTGTCCCCCGTTTTGTAAAAGGCCGTGGGGATACTTGTATAGGTCCTGTAATTTTAGTATATTATAGTATGGGAAAAAGTTTTAATGCAACAGTGGATTGGTTGGGAATGGTAGAAAATCCGGATCAAGACGCAAATCCTTCTGTTAACGGAGGGAAAGCACAAGATGGTGTTGAGAAGAGAGGTAGAGGGTTATCTCTGTTTATGGAACCCCGTGGTCTTAGTGGTGCAGTTAGATATATGATAGGTCATGGTGATGAAGATATACATGCTAGTCATGATGCAGCTATAAAACTTATTAAAGAACAAGATTGGAAGAATTTTCAAAATGCTTGGCCAAAACTTTCAAAAGAAGAAAAGAAAGAGATAAA
>Ga0098061_1000457_pt1 | contig 19623 bp, 21 predicted proteins | sample 22_taG_FD_92579 | JGI IMG/M metagenome (GOLD analysis project Ga0098061, IMG submission 92579) | Marine viral communities from the Subarctic Pacific Ocean - 22_ETSP_OMZ_AT15343 metaG | ecosystem: Environmental > Aquatic > Marine > Oceanic | place: Subarctic Pacific Ocean | collected 2015-01-20
AAATCGGAATTTTGATAAACAAACTTAGTTATTTCCCCTAAATTCTTCTCTTCGTATACTTGTTTAAGTCGGTGCCCATCATATAAATCCGTCAAAAGATCGTCAGTATCAAAATGAACAAACTTCCCAAACTCCTTCGCCTTTCCAATAATTCTAGCTGTATACGGACCTCCCCAATTACAGATGTTTTGAGTCATGACTACATCTGCCCACTTCATATCTTTAAAATCCCAATCAGGGAGAAACTCCATCGAACTAGTGTTGATGCCTAGAGGGTTTTTCTCAAACCGAAGCTCAATGAGGTCTGGAAATTTCTCAGCTAGTTTAGCAAAAGGAGCCCACGCTCTGTAATAACTACACCCTCCATCATTTGCAGGGCAACATAAAATCTTTAATTTATCCATATGTAAAAAATATGAGGAGCTAAAAAGCTCCCCATATTATAGATCCTACTTTTTAGTTCTTACGCTTTTTTTGTAAGTTTTGCAGCCTCAACTTTTTTTGCAGCGACTTCCTCATCATGAGTAGTCTTGGTTGCTTCTGATGAGTGAGAGATGCCAAGACCAGAACCAAGAGACTTAACAGCGTCACCAAACTCCATGTTCTTGTTAAGAGGGACAACTGCCATCACCATATTAGTGTAGTGTTGACGTTTTCTGGGGCTAAAGATAGAGCATCCACCTTCCCACGCTGCTAGACTAGGGAGGAAGCCTTTCAGTAGACTCCATATTGTGTCGAGGAACCCACCAAGAGTACTAACATCAGCGTTTTCTCCCATGGCCCCCTCAACCATAGAGCAAGACATCAGACCCGCTCCAAAAAGTACCGCAATAAAAGCGGGTAGAATAATATTTTTCATGATTGTAACCTTTCCATGTAATCATTGTCACCAACCTCTGTAGTAGAACGGTTGATGTCATCAGCAGATCTCTCAACCGCCGCAAAGGGGTTGATGCTTTCAGCGATCTGCTTAAGCTCCTCATAGTCTTCCAGTTTCACAAGCGACTGGATATCATGAAGAGTGTCCATCCATTCTGCGACCTCTTTTCCGCTACCCGCAGGAGTAGACTTGGGCCTGGGCGCAGACTGATCGTATTTAGGCCATTGACCTTCCATGACCTTAATGATTTTAAAATCATGACCTTCTTCCGCATCGGTAATATCACCATAATCAGGATCAACCATAGCGGCAATAATCTTCTTAAAGAGGATAATGCCAATGGAAAGAATCTTAACCTCTCCACTCTCACGGTTAACCACATTCATGTAGTACCGATCACGCCCTTTAATTTGACGGGCAAGGTTCTCATCCTTCGTAGGCTCTTTCCAAAGAGAGTAGTAGAGATTGCAAATGGGGCATTGTTCCCCATGCACTTGGCGACAGTGAATATTTTTCACCATGCCGTCTGCCATAGGAATTCTATGCAGTTTGGTCATCGCATAAAAGTCCTGTTCATCCTCTTTTGGAGGAAGAATACGGACGGTATTCGTACCGTCTTCAATTTTAAGGAATGCGTCAGACATCCCACCACCAGAACCCTTACCTGAAAGGTTTGCGTGGATTTCCTTAATTTTTTCTAGATCAATAGCCATTGTTAAACTCCTGTGTAGTTGGTTAAGCTGTGAGTGCTATAATAGGCGAGTATGCCTGTTTGTGTTAGCTGTAAATATTTTTTTCTGCTCTCATGTTAGCGGACAGTTGGACGAGCAGATCCTTCTTCTGTCCTAAAGATTGAACTAAGCTCTTCAACATATTATGCTTCAAAGTTAATTCATTAACCTCACGGCAGATCAGCCCGTACTCATTCTGGGATAGGACATAATCATCCAAATCCTTTGCAGTAGGTTTCTTTGCGAGGCCCCTCCCCTCTTCTGTTCTTTCTTTTCTAGTTTGAGCCATATACATAGTTAGCTCTAAGTTTTTATCGTCCAGTTTCTTTTTACAAAGATCTTGCATTGCAGAGTAATAAGAGTAATGGCTCGCATGGCGCGAAAGCTCTACGTCCATATTACTCCTATCTATCTTTGTAATGCTTTGACAGATCTCATTGTATGTATCCATGTCAAGCTCATTAATGATCTGATTAATATCTAATTTAGGCATAATAATTCCTTAGCAAGTTCTGGGTTTAGTCGAGCGAACATCATCATCGCTCTGGACATTGTTATAGTAAGCTTCTCATTAGAAGCATAAATATATTCTTCATCTTCTCCTTCCCCCTCCCCTCCTAAGCCACACAGTTCCAACAACATATGACAAATTTCATGGAACAAAGTTTCTCGGGCAGGAGCATCTTCCATTTTCTCTTCTATGTGGATCTCATAGATATCAAAATCACAAGTTCCCCAGCAGTTTGTTTTTGCTGATTTAAGCCCCTTAACAATTTTAATCTTAAAGGTAGCCCAGCCTGCATTTACTTCTTGAAGACTTTCCTTAGCCTTAATTAGCTCAAAAATATGCTTACTCTGCGCTTTCATAAGGATCGCTCTCGCTCATAGTTAAAGTACTGTAATCAATAGACAACGGGACAACAAATCTTTGTTTTCCATTTCTCGACTTCATAACATAACATCTCATTTGACCGTCATCAAATTCCTCTTCGCTCTGGTTTAAAGAGATGGCATAATCACAGGTTCTAATTTTACCGTATGCATCTGCTAGTTCCGAATCTGTAATCAACTTAACGGCTCTTCCTTGGCGGTTTGTTTGAGTGGCAGTCCAAACAAGAACATTCGATTCTACAGCTAAACCTCTAAGTTCTTCGGATATTCTCTGCTGTGCTTGATACTCAGCGAGACCATCACGGGTAGGTCGCAAAAGCTCTAGGTAGTCTACAAGAATTACATCAGGGATAAACTCTTCATAATTATGCAACTGCACAAGGAGGGATCTAATGTCATTTATGTTGGCAAGACCAGTGGGAAACTCTTTAATCATTAACTGGCTGTCAGGGAACTTCTCATTAAAAAGCCCTAAGCGTTTCTGAAGCATTCCCAGGCTATTCTTTAGGTTTTTCTGCGAGATCAAGGTCATAACAGAATCAAAACGAGCGGCAATCTTATCTTCACTCATCTCCAAACTAATATAAAGAACTTTCTTATTCTGCATGAGAGCGGCTACGCCTTGGTTAACAAGGTAAAGGCTTTTTCCTACCCCTGGGGGTGCAACTACCATCGCCAACTCCTTAGCACTCAAGCCTCCCTCTAGTTCTTGATTCAAAGTATCAAAGACCAAAGAGAAACGGTTTCCCTTAGTATCCTTAAGACTTCTCTCAAACCTCTCAAGTACCCCACTAAAATAAGCGTGGCCGAGATCTACATTCCTATTAATAGAAAGAGCATCTCGAACCAGAGTTTCAATCTCCCCTATGCGATCATCTTTCAAGAGGCCAATACTGTTGGTGATGGCATCCTTCATCGCTGCGCGTTGGGCAAACTTCTCAATGAGATCTAAGAAAAAATCTGTGTGCCCTATGCAGGAGGCATCCATTGTGTTGATACGATGAATCTCGTCATCATAATCCGACAAGTCCTCACTTACGCCCTTAAAACTTTTAATACACTCTAATAGATGAAGGTCTTTGGGGATACTATGATACTCTTCATAGTAATCCTTAATAGCTTTATAAAAATTAGAATGAATAGGGTACTCAAAATATTCAGGCTTAACTAAAGAACAGATCTGAAGATAGAAGTCTTTACTGTACTTAGCTAGGAAAATTATTCCGCGCTGGATGTTATCGCTAAAATCGTATTTCATTATTGAGGCTTGCGTTCTAGGGTCTCTAGGATGTCTATGTTACAATCATTATAGACAGCCTCGGTCATTTGTTTCGCCCTTTCTGTTGCATTTTTTGCCTCAATATCACTACGTCTCCTAATTTTGCCTTCCTTTCTTAGCTTCTTTATATTGGGAGTATACTTTGCATAATGTTGGTGCCCTGTTTTTAATCCCTGCTCTGCGCTTTTAATGGCACCAGCGTAGTACTCCTCTGCTGTATCCTTATCCATTCCTTTTTCTTGGAATTTTCTAGTTCTTGCTCGGGTGGAGTGAGAATCACCCTTCATTGCAAAGGTAGTGACTGATCCCCAGTTTCTATTCCTCAATTCACCACACTCAGGGCATTCAGTTTGCTTAGGGGCTGTTCCTATAGGGTGGTCTTGTTCCCAAAGTAAACAACAATCATCACAAATCCAATCGTAATAGGTCATACAGTTTCTTTCCACTTAAAAAGCACAGTTTTCTTCTCTTCGTTCTTAATTAAATCAATTACCGAATCAGTTTGTTCCCAAGGTAGTTTACTTGAATGAGAGATCTTCTTCCACATACTGTCTACTTTTGTTTTACGCATTTGTTTGGTACAGGCCTTCATACATTTTGATTCTGCCTTAGTAACTAGTATGACTCCCTCAGGACTGTCTTTTTTGATCTTCTCTCGTTTGAGTTTTCTCATCTCTGCGGTTGCATCCATTAATGCATCCCAATCTACCACCCCAGGCTGTCGTACCGTTCGTAGATCGCTTAACCCACAAATATTATCCTCTGCGTCGGCAACCCAACCCGAATCATAGTAATCACTAACCAACCAAGTCTCGTGCATTACAGGAGGCAGACAGGCAGGTCCCAGGCTTAATAAAAATAAAACTATCCGTACCATTGAAGTATACCGTACATCCCACAAGCGAAGAGGCCTGCATAGAGGAGAGCAATTATAATTGTTTCCCTAGTTACTTGATCATCCCTTCGCTTAAAAGGAGGCCTAGGTCCTCCTGTGTTGAATTGGTTAGTCACGACCCTTCTTGCCTTCTCCTGGCCCTTTTTTCTCTTCCTCTCTTGCTTTTTTTATGTCTGCGTTAATCTTATCCGTGGCAGCTTGTGCGGCTTCGGGATCAGAAAGCCACATCTTTATGCGACTTATTTTGGAGGTATCACTTGTGTATTTATCAATACGCTTCTGTTTCACCCTAGCCCGTTCTGCTGCGTCATCTTCTTCCTGCTTTTTCCTTTTTACTTCTCGCCGTGCTCTTGCCTCTTGTTCTATTTTGTCAGGGTCCAGCCCCATTTCACGAGACCTTCTTCTTGCTGACTTAAGGGCTTCGTCAGGGGTAATATACTTACGGCGCGAGCCTCTATTAATACTTTCTGTGATACATACTTTTATATAATCAAATCCACTCATGATCCACAATCTCCTCCTGCTAGGGCGCAAACCTCATTTACTCCCGTTGCAGTTTCTTTTTTCTCTCCCATGTATTTAGCTATGTTCTCCTCAGAAAGAGGAATTGATTCTAAAGGTTCGTTACCTTTGGATCCTGCTCTGTACACGGTTAACCCCTTCAAGTAAGGAGCATAATCAAGTGCAGCTTGGGAAAATTCCTCAGGTGTAGAGGTCGCTGGGAGATTAATCGTTTTGGAAATACATGAGTCCATATACTTCTGGACGGTAGCTTGAACCTTAATGTGATCTTCGGGGGAAATATCGTATGCTCCTACAAAGGGTTTCAAAGATTTTCCTTCCTGATAAAACTCCTGAAAGAGTGGGTCTACTACCAACTGGCTCTTCCAAATATTGTTGTGTCGGTATCGTCGATTGTACATCGCTGAAAAAATCGGCTCAATTCCGCTACTAACACCATGTAACATAGAGATAGTCCCGCAGGGAGGAATAGTAAGCATAACAGCATTTCGGACCCCATATCTCTTGATGAGCATTCTAATTCTAGCGGGTAAAGTTTTTGCATAATCTTCACTTAGATACTTTTTATAATCGAACTCAGGGAAAGGCTTCTTGTCCCGCGCAAGATAAATTGATTGTTTGTACGCTTCATCTCGAATAGTAGAGAAGAGTCTTTCTAAGAATTCAAGACACTTCTCACTTCCATACTTGATGCCAAGCTTAATAAGCATATAATGCAACCCTGTTACCCCTAATCCGATTCTACGGGATCTCTCACCTACCCTCTTGCAGGTATCAGTAGGAAACTTATTTATCGTGAGAACATTATCTAAAAACCTGATGCCTGTACGCACTGTACGAGCTAACCGTTTCCAGTCAAGATCAGAGCCAGCAGAACTAACCATATTACTAAGATTGATATTGCCAAGACAACAATTCCCGTATGAGGGGAGTGATATCTCCCCACACGGATTTGTCGAATCCAGTCTTTCAAAGTACGATACATTAGTATATCTATTTGCCAAGTCTATGTTATAAATTCCAGGATCTCCAGATTCTACGGAGTTTTTCCAAATCAACTCCCATAAGTCTTTAGCCTTCATATCTTTACGACCTAGGCAAGTAAAAGTATCTTCCCATATTTTCTTATGAAAATTCTCGGCACGAGCAAGAGCATCCTCTTCATCTTGAGCGATAACATGAATAATATCATCATTATTACGAAGCATTTCATAGGAATGGTACTCTTTATTGTTAAAACTAAAGTACCAATCTTCATCTAACTCAATAGCTTCCAAGAATCTGTCGGTAATAGCTACCGAGATGTTGAAGTTATTAAGTTGTCCTTGATCTAATTTTACAGATAGAAACTCAAGAAGATCAGGGTGAGTAACATTAAGTATGCCCATAAGAGCAGTTCTGCGATTCTTTCCAGCCCTGACATGTTCACCTACCTCATTAATCATCTGAAGTACAGATACAGCCCCAGGGGCAGAATTAGCAACGCTGCCAATATTATCTCCTTTGGGTCGAATTTTTGAAACATTAAAACCCACACCACCACCAGCACAAGATATTCTATACATGTCCTGAATGGTCTTGCCGATAGAATCGACACTATCTTCTGGAATAATAACATAACAGTTAAGCAAATTATGATTACCCCTGTTACGGCCAGCACCATAAATGATCCTACCACCAGGGATAAAGTCTCCAGAGCCAACCGCATCATAGAAGTATTTTTCAATTTTTTCTTTGTCTTCATCAGGTTCAGCAGAAGCTACCACTCTTGCAATTGAACGGGCTCGTTCGGGCCATTTGGTTTCTCCTGGGTAGGCATATCGTGCTTCAAAAATTTCTTGTCCTAAAGGACTTAAATTAGCTAAGGTCATTTCTTTATTGTGGATACTCCATTCGATTTTATTATAGATAAACGAGGCGCGGAATGCAACAGCGTTTTGAGATATTTATTGTGAGTTATAATAAAGATTAATTTGTCTTTCTTAATCTCTTGTAAAAGATTGTAGAGTCCTTGAATACCTTCTTCATCCAAATTCTCGGCAATTTCGTCAAGGAAGAGGATGTTTGATTGATTTATATCCGTAAGGAGTAGCAAATCTTTCAGTGCCATAGTTACGGCTAAGTTAATCTTTCTCTTTTCCCCCCCAGACAGAGATATATACTGAATATCGCTGCCGTGCGTGACTACTTTTTCGTTTAATTCTTCATCAAAAAGTAAACTATATTTTGAATTAGTTAAAAATGAAAGATAATAATTAACTTTGTTGTTTAGATAGTCCAAGATGTTCTTAATTATAAACTTAATGATACCCTGCTGAGAAAAAGCCTTCTCCCAGAATCTCATAACTTCATAATCCAGTTTGTTCTTTGCTTTAACCTCCGAGCGCAACTGAATTTTTTCTTTATAGGATTTTATCAGAGACTCATAATTTGTTTCATCTCTACATAGTTCCTTATAAGCTAACACCTTAGAAAACTCTTTAGAGGTAATAAGAAGGTCTTGCTTCTGGTCTTCAATTCCGTCAAGAGAATTATTGAGAATAAGTTTTTCCTTATTAAGAATAACTAACTCCTCTTCAAGAAATTCTTTGTTCACAGTCCTCTTTATAGCTTGACCACATCTATCACAAATTCCCCCAGGACCGTCTTTCTGAAGGTGACTCTCCAACAATACTTTAATTTTATCAATCTGGTCGGTAACCTTCTGTAGGTCACGGGATAACCCTACTTCTTGCCACGCTCTTGTAGTTTCGAATTCTTCTTGTTCTAGAATATCTTCTAAGGACATAGCTAAAATTGCTTCATCGTACTGTGAGAACTGATTCTTCGCTTTGTTAATCTTTTCTATTTTAGAAGTGAATTCAGATATCATCGAAGTATGTTCCGAAATTAGAGAGTCCTGCTCTTTCATGGTTTGATAGAATCCAGCTTTGTGCTTCTTGATTCTGTCCCTCATCACAAAAATATCATCTAAATCCAAAAAAGTCTTAACAATATTCCTCTTGTCTTCAGCAGAGCATTCTAAAAAAGTAGTAGTATTTCCCTGTCCGAAAAACATTGAAGATAATAAAACCTTATAATTTATGTTTAGAATCTCATCAATATACTCTTGGGTCTTGGCTATACTTTCTTTTGTTTCTTCCTTTTTATTAATAAAAAGTTGTAGTTTTGATGGTTTTTTCTGTCTGGATATAGTTATCCCTTGGTCCAGATGAAGCTCTACTAAACACTTCTTCTTATGTTTAACATTCACCATAGCGTCTTCAGTGCTCTTGCGAATGGTCTTTCCCGTCAAACCAAAGAAAATAGCCTCAATAAAGGCGCTCTTGCCTGCGCCATTTGATCCTAACGCATCTTTATTATGCCCTTTGATTAAAGTAATTTTCTTAAATTTACTAAAATCAACCTCGACAGACTCAAACGAATAGAAATTCTGAATCTTGATAGAATTAATCTTCATATTTAAGTAAGTTGTATCCCCCCATAAGCTTCTCCTTATCTATAGAAGAATTCGCTGAATTTATATAGTCTTCAATAACTACATCATTTACGCGAAAAAGGTCCCGCTGAGGTTTGTACTCCGAAATTGTCTCCTCATCAAAAGCAGCAGAATACTTAATGTCTAGGCTTGCAACCTTAATTTTTTCTAAATCTTCTAAAGGATCTCCAGCCTCTAAAATTACTCTTAAATGGGTATGATAATTTTTATTATTAATCTTTTTTATGTTGGAGGGGATATCTTTATTCCTAATCATGAGATGACGAGGACCCTGTTTAATCTCATGTATCTCTAGCGATTGGTCCTCCATTATAGCATAATAATTCTTTTTATTAGACTCCCCAAAATTTGTAGTATATGGAGTCCCTAAAATTAAGAGGCTTTTTTCTTGTCCTTCGTAGAGAAAAGTTCTCTCAACTTGTCGGTGAATATGACCAAGAATACTGTTGTTCCTAAAGCTATTAACATTAATGCTGAAATCATGATCACCAACGGAATTAAGGCAACCGAAGTAGCCAAAGTGACCAAAGAGCCAATAAGATGGAGGACAACCTTGCATAGTTCTAATAATTTTTTCTTCATTCTCATAATGTGGTATAAAAGCTCGTTTTGTTTTATGATCAAACCATGTTTTCGTTACTACTCGTACCTTAGGATGATCAAAAACGGAAAGGGCCGTAACTCCATCGTCCGCTTTGGTACTGGCGCAATGATTACCTCTAATAATTATAACATTGGATTTCTTTTTCCAATAATCAATAATACTTTTGGCGGTAAGCAACGCTTCGGGGGAAGGTTTTCTAAAATCCAAAAAATCCCCTAATTGGATTACCTCATCGGGCTTCTCCTTGTCGTATATCCTCTTAAGGCATTTTTCCTGCGCTTCTCTCAAAGAAGCATCCTTGTTGGAGATATGCAAATCTCCTAGAATTAATGTTCGCATAAATAATCAAAAACCTCATTCATGTTTGTGGGAATACCATCAAGAAAAGAAACAGGGGCTCCATCCCCAAAGGAGCGGCCAACCTCTACGTCCACCCCAAAAGGAACTGCAAAATCAATATCAAAAAGCTGGCGTAAGTGTGGGTAATTTACTAACTCATCATAGACAATTACCAAACAATCCTGCAAATCCTTTTCGTCACAAATTATCTCTAAACTATCGTGGACCGTAGCTACGACTGCCGCACCTAACGCCTTTTCCTTAAAACGGGAGGACACTCCAATAAGCCCACACAAAAGAATGTCCGAAGCTGAACTTTGAATCGTAAAATTTAAGCCCTGTCTTAACGCCCTGTTAATGACCGAACGATCTCTACTGCTAACATCAGGTAGATTACGCCTCCTACCGAATATAGTATAAGCAAACCCATTATCTTTGATAAACTCATTAACAAACTCCATATATTTAAAGACCCCTGGATAGACGCGCTGATAATTTTTAATTATCTCCTTAGCTCTATCCATAGGAATTCCCATAGTCTCAGCAAGATTAAACGGGCCTCCTCCATAAACAATCAAAAAGGATACCGTTTTAGCTATTTGCCGCTCTTGTTTAGTAATAGTATCTTTGGAAAACAAGAGTTTGGCGGTGTAAGTATGCAAATCTGCCCCCGATTTAAAAGCGTGTTGCATACTCTTCTCTTTGGCGATATGAGCTAAAACACGCAACTCCATAGCCGCATAGTCTACCGTGATAAATGCTTTTCCTTTAGGGGCAGTAAACATACTACGGATATTAATGTTCGTATCTCGGGGTAGAGTATGAAAGGAAACCCCCATAGGCTTAGAGGCATTGTAAGCCGCACAAGAAAGCCTTCCAGTGGCCGTTCCATCTAGTCGATAATCTACATACAACTTGCCGTTCTCAGTATAACCCAAAGCTTTTTTGGCTCCATGGATATAAGTCTTTTGTAGTTTTTCAGCTTTTCTTAGATCTAGTAGACCAGAAATGAACTTAGACGCTTCTTTTAACTCTTCAGTAGACTTGGAGCGAACAACACTTTTGCTGATCTTCTTTCCCTCATCTCGATGTTTCCACTTCGCGCTCATGATCTTTTAACTAACTCCTCGTTTATTTGCTCTGACAAAATCTTTAGTGTGGGGGCTGAGACAGAGGGAGATCCTTTGGCAGTCTTATCAGGGGGATAAAATTCGAATCCTCCTTCTCGCAAATATAAAATATCAATAAGATCATTATTAGAAGCTAAATTGTCTTTCTTGTTAATCTGATTGAACAGGTAAAGGGAATCTTCTTGATCTAAAGTTAATTCTCGTAGCTCCTTACCAAGGGTGGCGAGCTTGGACTCACTCACCCGCAAGCCTTCATACTCCATGTCAGCGAAAGTGCCTAAAGCTTGAGGAAGGACCTTCTCTACAAAATCAAGAACCCCTAAGTCACTAAGCTTCTCCTCCACTAAATCGAATAACTTCAAAGTGAAATACGCATCCATAGCGTTTCCCTCACAGCAATCGTCAAAAGGGATGGAAGCCCAATCAAAATTTTTGGGGTTATGAATGGTTAGCATATCTATATATTACAGCACTCTAAGGAGAATTATGATGGCAAAAGTTGGGATAAATGAGATTGGAAGCGTTGGATTGCAGCGGGTTTTACATAAAAGGCGAAGGACGGTTGGAGATCCAATGTCGGTAGGACGAGTAACCACTAAACACCAAGCCTCTAAAGGGTTTAGGACAGAGGGGGAAAGAGAGGCAAATGCTCTTAAAATCCGTCAATCCACAAACAAGGGTAAGTACGGAGGAGGCAGTACTAGAAAAATCCACAATAGAAGACTCGGGATAAAAGATAATACAATAAATAAATACAACAGAATTTTTACACTTTTAACAGAAGATGATGATTGGATTCAAAAAGCCGTTAACCCCGCACATAAGGGGTTTTGCACTCCTATGACTAAAGATACTTGTACTCCCGCTCGTAAAGCCCTAGCCAAAAGATTCAAAAAAGTAGGTAGACGGGAAGGAACCAAAGCTGGTGGTAAAACGGGTTGGAAAGGTAAGGTTTGAACTATGAAAGGAACGAATAGACCTAGCAACCCTGACCGAAAAAGAGCAGCAGGATACTCCCAGACAGACCGTGCTCCTGAAAAGGGTCTAGACAATCCACAAAGTATTGAAGCCCTTCAGAAAAAGATTGCTGATTACTACGACCGAACAGATTTATCCAAAAAAGATCAAAAAAGAGCTAAAGAGTTTAAAGAAAAAGGAGAAAAGTGGACTATGAGAGATCCCAACGCAAAAAGGAAAAAGAATGTCTCAGATAATACATATATCAACCTAACTTGCATGTTGGTGGAAACTATAAGTGATAAAGATTTAGAGCATTACAAAGGTAGACCAAGCAGGAAGAAGGTTAAGAAGAAAAAAGCAAAACTACCTGCTGGCCTTGAAGCAGCAGCGGCCCTGGGGAAGGGGCTTTCGATCAGGAAGAAGAAGGGGTAATTTTATGAGTTTTGGCCGAGATAGACGGAGGAACTATACCCAACTAAAGTGGATAATAACAACGATGAGAGAATCCTTACTACAAGCTTTCCAACTCAGTAGGGAAGTATAACTTCACCAAGTCCATCAAACTCTTAGGTAGGTTCTCATCTAGAAGGTGGTGCATGATCTTAGTGTCCCATACATTCTTTGTGTAGATTCCATGATTGATCAGGAACTTCAGATCAAACTTAGCGTTATGGAATACTTTCTTGTTGCGGGGGTTCTCCAAAATCTTTCTTAAATTACTCCAAACACCCCTATAAAAACAGCTTCCCTTTTTAAAGGGACTATCCTTGTGGTCTAATGGGATCACCCAATTGGTTTCTCTGGAGGAGATGGCAATCGTTTGAATACTATCTGTTAAGAAATTGAGCCCCGTAGTCTCAATGTCTACTGCTAAAGTCTCCTCTGAGTCTTTTAGCATCTCCCCCAATGCTTCGGCAGCGGTAATTTCTGTGATGACTTGGTATTCGAGCTTTCCTTCGTGCGTTTTGCCAAGTACATATTTTTCATACGCATTTCGGAGATCCGTTTCGAAGAGTAATTTGTGTCTTGGCTCTTTAACCACAGAATAAGGATGAAAAATAGGAACGACGATACAAGAATGCCCGTCATCAGTAGTGTACTCATAAGATTTACCTCGTTTGCCTGTAATCCCGCTCTTCTTAATTAACATTTTCATGGCAAGGTTCCCGCAAGCAAATACAAGACGGGGTTTTACCACATCAATAGTAGCTTGAAGATGGTTTCTACAAGCAGCCATATTAGTAGGAGACATATCAGCTTCTTTTACTGACGGGCATTTTACAGACGCTGCCATCTGATAGCTATCACCTGGATATAATTCGGATATTATTTCTCTTTCAGGCTTAGAAAAAGCAGACGAGTTACCAAACCTATGCTTTATAGAGTCTGATAGAAATAGAACGTCTCCACGCTTTAAATGGTCATAGTCTAAAACACAATAGATGGGCTTTGTCTTTTCTAGGATAGAACAATCCTTACAAAAATCATGACTCTCATCAATTGCGTACAAAGAGTGTAAGTTAGTCATCTATAATAGGTTATGAGTGGGAAACATTACATTGATAATAAACATTTTGAGAATCTTATAAGTTTATACAAAAAAGATCCTCAAGAATATGAAGAAGAGCTTTTTCACCTATTCGATATTCTCATATCCAACATCTTGGTCGGATTCTCCTTTAAATTAGACGAAGAGGACGCAAAACAGGAGTGTTTTCTCCTAATTTTAAAAACACTAAAGAATTTCAACCCTGAAATGGGAAATGCGTTTAACTATTTTACTACAGTTATTCTAAATAATCTCAAGTTACTTTATACTAAAAACAAAAAGTATAATGAGAAGATCGAATCTTACATAAATCTAAAAAAAGATCTACTGGACTCCTAGTTCCTTATAGACCATGGAAAGATGGTCTTGAGTAACCACCTTACTCTTCTTTATAGTCACAAGCTGTGGTAGCATTGAACTTTTAAAGATTACGAAGGAGTGTGGCATATTATAACTGTCCACTAGAAAAAGGGGCTTTGCGTTAGGTCTGGGCGTAGCCTTCTCTAGTTTAGCCACCAACTTAGAGCAATAATCATCCCAAAGGGAGATAAACAAGATGGCGATCTCACCCCTCTCCTTCTTTTGCTTGCGTAACTCTCTATTGAGATCGTTTTCTTTTGTTAGCTTAACTATTCTGTAGTTCATCTGTGCTTTCGTCAACAGGAGTGTCTTCAATAGGAGTGTCTTCAAGGCCAACAGCAGAAAGGTCTAAATCGTTATCCTCTGCGTGTTGCTTAACTGCATCCATAAGGCGTATTTCCATCGCCTCGACCCCCATTTTGAAAATGCCTTTCATGAAGTCATCCTCAGGAATTTCAGGGGGTTTAACCATCTCCATAAAGTTATTAATAGCTAGGGCTTCTTCTTTATTAAATTTAAGTTGTATTTTCATTCTGTTTCTTGACCTCTCGATTTGTTTAATGTTCCATGATTGGAAGTCTAAAGTAATTTTCTCATCCATTGTCGATCACGGTATAATAGTACATGAAGGATATAGTTAACCTAGAAAAATTGAAAAAAAAGAAAAGGGTGAATAGTAAGGCTAAAGGGGGCGCTTTCGAACGAAAGATCGCCAACCTATTGAATGAACAGTTTGAAACTAAAGAGTTCAACCGTACACCTGGGAGCGGTGCTTTCGCTACTACCCACCAGCTTCCTGAGCATATTACAGTCGCAGGAGACCTAATTACGCCACTAAACTTCAAGTTTTGTGTTGAATGTAAAAAGGGATACAACGACCAGACAATATATAGCTTACTAGATTACAATTCAAAGATATGGCAGTTCGTAGAACAATGCGAAAAAGATGCAAAGAAAATGAACAAAGTGCCTATGATAATATACAAACAAGATAGAAAAGATATATTAGTAATTACTTATAAAGATATGTTTACTACAATGATTCCTTCTATTACTATATTTAAAGACAATAAACAAACATTAACATCAGACACCTATAGTATTTATAAATTAAAGGATATTATAAATGATTATAAAAACAAATGGTTTACTGAGTAGCTAATAAGGTTTCTAATAAGTGGTGTTGACCTCTTAAATAAGCAACCATTAAACTATCTTCAAGGTCACCATCTTCTTTACCTTTTTCCTCTATAACCTCATTTACTGTTGCAAATTCTTCTAAAGCCGCACTACTTATATTAAAAGCAGTTCCAGAATTAGCTGCCTCTTTAGTCTTTCCTGATCTATATGTTCCTATCGTAAGGTCTCTTTTTGGGTTTTGAGTATCTACTATATTAATAGAATACCCATCACCCGCTAACTCTAGATGAACTGCCCCCTTTTTCTTTGGGTCATAGCCTTTTTTCTCAGTATCGAGAAGCCCCTTAGTATATTTATTTACAGTCTTCATATGAGAGGTTACAAGAATTGACTTTTCGGTTTCTATAGTCATGCTTGTAATAGTACTATCGTGCTTAACTCCACCGAACATTTGGACAGTATAAGCTAAATTATTTTTAGCATCTATTCTCTCTTGTATTCTAGCTGCGTCAGTGCCATCATACTTCATATCACTGTGCTGTTTAGCATTAATAAGCAACCTAGTAAGCTCTTCTCTAGCTTTTAAACGGACATTTTTATCTTTTAAATTCTTCTTTAGCTTACCGTCATGAAAGATTGTTTGTAAAGTTAACCTCATCTCAGAAGTAAAGGAAAGATTAGCGATACGATCCTCCATCTCTGATTCAAAATTATCGTAAGTTAGCTCTACAATATTATTGTTTTTGTCTATAACCACACCCATATCAGAGGGCAAAAGAGTATCAATTTCCTCCTTAATGGTATCTAAAACATCTGTTTGGTATCTTTGAGCACTCTCTAACCCTGCCTCCTGATCCTTGGGGTCAGCACCCCACAGCCTCTTCCAGACTGCCTGAGCGGTTCCTGGGTTATATTCTTCTAACAAATACTCAGTTTTACCATCATAGTATTCCTTAGGGTCACCCTTTTTCTTCTGTCTTACTACCCCATCCTCGTCGATATAAGTAGTTTTTTCAGTACCTTGAGGGGCTATCTTCCCAGCCTTCATAACAACATCAGATCGTCGCTCAAGTCTTCCTACTTCCCCTATCTTCCGCTGTCCTCGCCCCTTGTAAGCCTTTACTCCTTCACCTACTCTATAAATAATCGTATTGTCAGGAGCACCTCGTTCTTCTTTGCCCGTCTTTGGATCTACATGCCCTTGTGGAAAAAACATATTCTCATAAATCGCAGTAAGAACAGGATCTTTCTTTCTTAATTCTCCGATAGTTATTTCTTCTGATCCATCTTCAAGACCAAGCTTTGTCGCACCCGCCTCAGCTTTTTTCTTGTCTCTAAACAAATTAATCGTATCATCTGAATACCCTACTCCCTTTTCTTTCGCTACAGGGAAAGCCATATCAGCACCTATATCCATCTTGTCTTGTTGTATCTCTCTAAGATTGGTTACAAGCTCGAAAAAAGCTCTGAATTTTGCAGGAGTATTAGTTAACCTGTCAAAATCCTCAAAGAGTTCTGTTAGAGCCGCTCCTTGAATATCTTCCGCAGCGTCTAAGTCTCTAAATCTTCTAATCTTTGCCATGGCAGCGGTGAATTTTTTACTATCCTGATTCAGTTCTTCATTCATCCACCCAACTAAATCATTACTAACAGCTTCTTTCATTTGTTCATCTTCTTCATCTATTATTGACCCAAATATAGAAGCACCTACGATACCCGTCTCAAATGCTGGTCCTCTTACCGCATTAAGCTCATTAGCATCATACTTATAGGAGATCTCTTCGATTTCCGAAAGCTTACCCTCCCCACCGCATCGTTTCATTGCTTGTTTAGCAGCGTAAGTAAGTAATTTATGGTTTTTTGGCATCACAAGACCTTGAGCCTGTCCTTCCGCACCTGGACTAGTGATAAATACAAGTTGGTTACCTTTTCTCATAACCTTCCTGCTTAACTCTAAGCATCTCGCTTTTGAATCAGCAGGTGTTTCGGGTCCCCCTAAATCAATAAGAGCAATTACTGAGTCTAATGCATCGGCAATAAAAGCAGGATCTCTTGCTATATCTATGAAATCTAAACCTATCTCAGGATCTATTCGAGCAGTTGCCCCTTCTCTAATAATACGAGAAATTGATTGGCCTTGGTCCCCCACAATGTAAGTGTCAACTGCATTAGGAGAAGTATAACCTCCGGATCCCTGTTGCAGTATCTCCCCACTCGCCTGAGCCCGTCTTTCTGGCTTCGTAACCCAGCCTGCGAAATACTCTTTTACTCCTGCTCGTTGCGCCATGGTTGAAATACCCTTAGCACTCGCTAGAAGTTTTGTCATAGCGGCAGCGATTCTATCCAGAGTGGCTTGGACCTCATCTGACCAACCCTCCTCTTCTGGAAGCGCAGCAAGTACTGCTTGTTTGAGCTTCTTCCCAGGCATATTTTGAAGAGCAGTTAAATCAGCCCCAGCAGCAGCATCTACTACATCAGGGTCTTGCTCCGACATATAGTAATTTAATAACTCTTGATACACTCTAGGGTAAAAATTCTTTAAATCTTCTACAGTTCTCCCTTGAGCCTGATGAGTGGTATATTTAACTTTTACTACTATTGGTTTTGTAGGTGGAGTTTTAGCAGCCTCCTGATCATCTGGCTTCTCCCCTAAACCTCCTGTTGCCCGTAAATTAGTAGCGATTGCTTGACCAAGTTTAGTATTAGTGTTTACTTCTGCCTTCCAATAATAAGGGGCGGGAGGAGTTGCTATTTGAGCCGCCTCGTCCTCCGATTCGACATACTCGGCATCAGCAGCATTAAAATCATTTGTTAATAAATCTAAAGCAGCTTTATTATCCTGATCTTTTATCTTCTCTTTCTCTTTTTCCTTGTCAGTTTTTATGGCCGTACTTTCCTTTTCTAAAAGAACTAGTTTACGGCTCTTTAAACGGGAGTAACTTTCAAGTAATTGATCAAAGTAGTTCATATTATATCATAGACTAAAAAAATAACCCAACCCGCATCCAACGAGTTGGGTCTGTTTTTTATTTTTTTAAGTTCCTAACTTCCAGGCATCGTGGTAGAAACATCATCATCATCATCCCACGAAGTATAGAAGAAATCATAACGGAAGGTCACCTCAAGAGTATGAAATTCATTAGTACTATAGTTATACTCACCATGAGTAATATTTTTTGGGTAACACCCAAGAAGTCTTACTTGGTTACGGAGAGTTCCATCGCCATTTAATTGAAAAACATCAACCTCACTTTTAAGGTCTCCCGATTGGCCTCCCATAGCCCCGCTACCAAGAACCCCTGTTCTAGGATCGTAAGTACTGGTAAAGAACTCGTATAGCATTTTATCTACTTGAGTGCCTGCCAAGTTGTCAAAAGTTACCACTAACTCTTCCATGCTTGGGCGACCAGGATAGTAAACTTTATCGTTAACTCGATTAACTTCAATATCTTCAACGCTCATCCCTATGCCATTAACTTGTTTGGCAGCAAGGGTGAGAGGTTTTTGCACAGAAGCATCTCCTTTCGTGGCAGCTTTACGGAAGTTTAACTCCCACTGGTAAGCTCTTACGGAATCTAATTCCGTTGAAATCATAGGAATAGGGTTTGAGGTCCCACTCTTCTCTAGTAGATTTCGCTTGTCGTTTGTTACAAAATAATTTGTGTTTGCCATATTTGTTTATTTCCTTATTTTAGTTTATCTAAAACTTTGCACTTTGGTTGGTAATGTTCAACTCGAACACTAAAATCTCCGCTGTCTTAGTAGGCTTAATCATTACTTTACACCAAAGCTCATTGCGATCAACCCGTACAGGAGTATTTACTGTAGAATCACAAATAACCTTAAAGTTTGTGATGCCTCTTCTCGTTTGAATGTCAGCGAAGAAGGGGGTTAAAAGGTTCTGAATAGCCTCTTGGGTGATAGGATCGTTAGGCTCGAAAACAAACCTACGAGTAGAAACCTCAATAGTTCTCTTAATGAAGACCATTAAGCGTCTAACATTGATTCTATCCAAGGCAGTAGGTTCTCTTTGAGTAGTTCTTTGCCCGAAGATTGTAATACCTTGCTGCGCGAAGTTAACAATTGGGTTAACAATGTTGCCTCCACTATACATAGCATCTCTATCTCCTTGGTTGATTGACACCTCAAGTTCCGTAGGCTTAGTTAACTTACCTCTTTGGAATCCCGCTGGGGCGAACCAAAGATCAGATACTGAGTCAGTGTAACCCATTTGCCTGATAGCGAAGACTGCTGGATCCATCCAGATATCTTTTCCTAGGAAAGGTTGGAAAATCTTTACTTGAGGATAGTACAAGGCAGCATAAGAGCTATTAAAGGGAGAGGTTCTATAAGTGGTAATACCATTACTGTAATCAATTGCATCCTGGACCCCACCTAAACCGTAAGGAGTACCAAAGACAGCTAAGAAATCACCTGTCGTAGCAGCCAGAGTTATTAGTTCATTCTGAACACTATCTGTGGTAATTCCAGGGACAGCCCCCAAAGTAATAGGAACAAGGTCATCATTTAGAGCCTGCATTCCTGTTCTCTCAGGAGCGGTAACACCAATTAAGGCGGCTGTTTCCGTAGCTCCCGAACCCACACCGTTTGTTCCACCTCTCAAGGGGGTAGTTCCACCAACGAACTTATCGAATCTTGCATTAATAGGTTTATCGGTTTGAAGGGCTACACTGGAAACAGAGTTAAACATCGTAGTAATTGTGGCATCAGGATAGCCTACAGCAGAAGTGGTTAGTGTACCTCCTGTTGCCGATACCTCCGTAGTGGTTCCAAGCCCTTGGAGTTTATTCGTATAGTGAGTTAAAGCTGTTGCGACTAGATCA
>Ga0098061_1000458_pt1 | contig 19619 bp, 25 predicted proteins | sample 22_taG_FD_92579 | JGI IMG/M metagenome (GOLD analysis project Ga0098061, IMG submission 92579) | Marine viral communities from the Subarctic Pacific Ocean - 22_ETSP_OMZ_AT15343 metaG | ecosystem: Environmental > Aquatic > Marine > Oceanic | place: Subarctic Pacific Ocean | collected 2015-01-20
CGCCGAAGGGGGTCAACCGAGTCGCTATAACTGTTCGCCGAAATTTCACTTGATTCGTTGGCCTGTTTCTTGGTGTATTCTTCTACTCGTTTTTGTGCCGATGCTTTTCTTTGGGCTAAAAATCTAAGTTGTGCTTCGCGGTGTTGTGTGGCAATGACCTCAAGTTGCTGTTTGTCTGCCTGTGTGTAAGCCTGATGATCGAAGAGGGCGTCATATTTTTCATTGATACCATCGACATTGGCCAATCGTATGTTTTGACTCAGTGTCCAGTCGATGAACTGTTCTTTAAAGGCTCTCTTTCCGCTGTCTCCATTAAACTGCGAAGGTATAATACTCTCTCCGCGATCATAAATCTCACTAACTAGGTTAACAAAGGCAGCACGATCATTGGGCAGCAGAAAATACTTTTTCTCTTGAGTAGACAAATCATGACTGATGTTGAAAATTACATTTAAATTTCCTTGTCCTATTTTTTCTGCTACGCAGTCTAAGATTAAAGTCACTATTCAACATCCTCCATCTTGCCCGTCAGCACGTTCCACTGCTGCACGGGCTTCAACCATGGCGTAAGTATTGGATTGGGCATTGCAGATGCTGGAATTAGTCGGCTTGGTTTCTTTTTAGGTCCCATTTGGCGATATTTCCCGCACACGACACCTATATTGTTTTTTACTCGTGCATAAGCGGCTGCTCGGCTCAACCCCTTGAACATACGCAACCATATATAATACACTGTCACTCGACCATCGGATCGATTATTAGAAACTTGACCGTGGGCGACGATGCCGGTTGAATTGGCGGGGACGAGACCAAAATACATTTTGTCACCGCGGACGGCGGGGATCTTTCTAGGGATCGAGGGCTTTGCTCTCATTATCGCCTCGACCGTCTGATAGGCTTTCTCCAGGGCAGATGAAGTAGGCACCACCAATTGACTTTTCCAACCAAAAGGGAAAGGGGCATAACAGCGCTTGCTCCAACCTCCTTTCGGTAGTTTTGGAGCTACGTTCCATTTTCCACTACCATATTTTTTACCGTTAAAACGACAGGGAACAATCATATCTATGCCAATGGCTCGGTCATTCCAGGGGGCGGCGTGGGCGCACCGGCGGTCAATCGATACATACTGCGTTGGGTTTCCGTGGGGAGGCACACTGAAGTGTGTTCCCAATCTTTTCTTTCTCAGTGTCCTTACCATTCTATCGGTTGTAGATGTGCAGGAATCATGAATGATGATCAGATCAATATTTCTACGCCTTTTGGAGCTATTAAAGTCTTTTTGTTTTATGATCCATGACGCCAAGGTTTCTGGAATTGGATCGGAGGAGATCTCTGCCAATGTGGCGTTTGGTTTTGTGCCCTTGGTCTTTGCGGCTTCGGCCTGAGCTTCGCGAGCAGCTTTCGCTTTTTCCTCGGGCGTACCCGAGAATGCAGATGCATCAAACCCTGTGGGGGTAGGCACACCATCGCGGGATCCCGAACCATCGCTATTCACCATCGACGGGCCGTTCTTGCCCGGAGCGCCGGGTTTGGGTACCGCTTTCGGAAGTATGCTTATTATGCGCAGCAACTTCGGGTTGGAAAGGTTGGTATTGTCTCCGAAAGAAACCTCAACTGTGGAGTAAGGTGGAATAGCATCGAGCGGTGCGCGGGATAGCGGGTCTTTAAGAACATCATCTTCGGACGTAAATTGGGGATACGACATCATTCGAATGTAATCTTGAGGGTGTTCGGGCAGTGGAAGCAAAGTATGAAGCTCTGGTATACGAGCCAGGACCACTATTTTCTTTTTGTCTTCCACGAGAATCGTCGGGAGTTGTGCCAACACAATTGCTTTATATTTGGTTTGAGATTTTAGCTTATTAGGCTCGAAGGTCTCAATCATGGTCTTGCGCAGTTGACTGACCGACCCTTGTAGCTTGGGATCGAGAAGAATCCTTTCGTCCTGAAATTTTGCTAAGCTCTCGTTAACCACTTGATTAGCCAAGTCGTCTAGTTCTTTGGTCATTATTTTTTGTCTCCCTGAATCAGGTCCAGGAGTTCTTCTTTATCGCTATCACCTAGTGTGGCGGGTTCCGATTTATTTTTATTGATTATAGAGGCTAACTTGACAAGTTGTTCGTTCGAACGTTGGAGAGTCTCCACATATTTAGAGGCGATGACCCCCAGGTTTTTATGCGTCTCAATGTCGTTATTTTTTTTCAACTCTTGGAATAAATCCGTCAGGAGTGCTGAAGTGATTGCGCGGTCGTTGCGAATGTTGGCAATCGCTTCTCCCAGATACGCTTCTAGATCTTTTATATCTCGTCCCATCCTTTTTTAAACTCTCTATACCTTTTTCTTATACGATTCAAAGAACTTACAACTTGTTTGGTATTCAAGCCGGTGATCTCTCGTATGTATAGATAAATAGCTTTTTTGTTGAAAATTTCTATTTTTTCAGCATCATCAAACAGAACTTGGATAGCTTGTACAGTTTTCTTTTCATTAGGTTTAAGAGGGAGTGTGTGCCATGAGTCGATTTCTTTTTTCAAATTCAGAAAAAACTCTAATTTAATGCTGTCCTCGATAATCGTATTCTGTTCTACCAAAGACGGATCAGTCTTTTCGTCTCCAGATCTTTTATCGATATAGAAATCTTCCAAAAGGATCTCTTTCCGAGCCTTTTTACTTGTTTTCTTTACCTGAGCGATAAACCAATTTTTAGTAACAACACTGAAATAGGTGAACGCTTTCGATCCCTTGTTGGGGTCGTACTTATTTAAAATGGTTATTAACCAGTTTTTGCAGTCGTCTCGGAGCGCTTCGCAATTGGGCAACGTATTAAATTTATAAGTAAAAACGATTTTATCTACCATTTCGTCGAAGACAGGGCCGATAAACTCTTTGTACAGATCATTTCTAATTTTTGGATCTTGAGTATTACAGTATCCCACAATCGCATCTTCATGATCCTGCGTGAAATAATAATTTTTGCGGTTACTCGCCATAAGTTACTTCATCCTCTGCCTCTGCATATTCTTCTTGAACTTCATCCGTTTCCGTTAAATAAAAGGTTTTAAAACCATCGCATTCCTCGGCAATTCCTTTGGAATGTTGTAAAAGATTGGCCAGTGTGGGATCCCCCATAAAGTTTTCCATATTATACACAACGTCGACGTGTTCAGCATATTCTTGGATCTTGTCCATAAATCCGTCTAATTGAGCTTGAAAATTAAGGAACCGCTTAAGAAGTTGCACAATATACCACACAAGCACAACATTTATGAGTCCCGATACGAGGAACAATACTGCAGTTAAATCTATAATCATCTTTTCTTTCCCAGTTCCTCGATTTGTGTTTTTAAATCATCTTTGGAATTCTCTATGAATTCTTTGGTTATGTCGCCCACTTTTGTCGTTACAGTCTTTTGTTTCGAAAGGTTCATGAACGATACGGGCTTTCTCTCTACAGTGTTTGAGCCGCATAAAGTACAGCATTCACACGTTTCAGACATACGATGTCGAAGCTTAAAGCTTTCTTCACAACTAGCGCACTCATAGAGATAAATAGGCATTTAAGCGCTCTCAGATGTTACATTCTGCTCAGTGTCGTCTTGATCGGCGATCTCTTGGTATTCGCCGGAAGTTTCTTCATTGTATTTGACCAAGGGTGGATTGAGCACCACTAGACCTTCATCCGACAGTTTAACTCGAAATCCTTCGAATACTGGAACGATGTCTGTTTGCTCCATTAGGCTTTTTTGTAGGGCCATCATAATGGCTCCAATTGCTTGTTTCGACAAATTCATTTCACTCATTTTAGTCTCCTTTTATAATTCTATAGCTATCTGAATCAAAATGTTGAGTAGAAAATTCAAATAACTCGGTGTCTTCTAATGCGATCATTTGGTGGCGCAGGCCCCGATAAACATGGAAACTATCGCCTTTTTCCAATGTAATTTCATCCGCTTCCGTGAGGTCATCCTCGTCAGAATATTTGACTACCACCTTTCCAGATTGGATATAAAATACTTCGTCTTTAAGTTTGTGGTAGTGCCAGGAACAGCGTCGATCTTTGACAAAATACAGGAGCTTGCCGCAATACTCATCACAATTGATGATCCACTTTTCAAAACCCCATCCTTTGGGAACAAACTTAGTTTCTAAAGAAGTCTTCATGGTTTATTCCCTTGTCGTCAATGTAATGATCGCCCGACGGTTTTCCTAAAATGAGGCGATGATGTTTGACCCCCCAGGAATTAATTTGCTCCAGAGTCATATCGAAAAACATACGAATGGCCTCCTTGGAACGGTTCTCTGTACGCCCCATTCCGCGAGCAGTAAATAGTACTATAGTATTTCCTTCTTCATAAAGACTGTTAACTTTATTTATACGATCTTTGTATGGGGTGGCGTCTTCGTAGTGTCCATCGGTTAGGGAGCACAAAGTTCCATCAATGTCAAAGACATACGTTTCGCTGGTTGTTTGATTTTTTGGGGCTTCTTTCTTTTGGTTTTCTAAGATGGAGGTGGTAGAAAAGCCCGTGATGTAATTAAAAATTTGGACGTCGGCAAGGTCGTTTCCTACTACTTCATGAGGGCGATAGTCTCCCCCTTTAACAATCAGATCAGGCTTGATCTCTTTTATTAGATTATACGGAGTGTCTTCGTTAAACACAACCACTTCGTCTACATATCTGCACGAACGAAGCATGTACTCCCTATCGTCTTGAGGGAAGAAAGGGCGACTTGAGCCCTTTAGTTTGCGTACACTGTTGTCACTATTTAGACCAACAACAACTCGGCCCTGAGATTTACAGTGTTTTAAAAGTTCGACATGTCCGCGGTGAAGGACATCGAAGCATCCGTTTGTGAAAATTGTTTTCATAGGGTGTTTACGCCTCTTCTCTGTACAACGTTGGTGGCGCAATGGTTGGCAAAAGTTATGGCTTGGTCCATATCTTGTGTCTGGAGGTATTTCACAGCAAGACCAGCGATGAATGTATCGCCGGCGCCGGATACATCCTTGATCTCTACCGACTTAACGGGATAAATTTTCTCCAAATATCTGCAACCTTTCTCCCCTAGCGTAACTATTAGTTTTGAGCGAAGGGTACCTGTGATGTGTTTTTCTGACCTTCGATACTCGCTGTTATTTATTTTAATGTAATCAACAGTGTTACACCAGTCACCTAACTGTTTTTTAGTATCCAGAAACACACAATCATGATTGGCGCCGATCCAGCGAATGTCCTTCTCAGTTAAGAAGCCTTTGCAATAGTCGGAAACAATTATCATATCGTATTTCTTTAAGGGTATTTGTTTTACATCACATCTTTCTATAGTATCATCATTTTCATCAATTCTTAAGAACATTTGATTAGTGTTTTTATGAATATAGCGCGTTTTAACAATCTCTTCCCAGTTATCATTTGTGACGATATCACACTCACAATCTAGAGAGAGGATGTTCTTCTGAACGTTCATTGCCATGCCTGGGTTTGTAATGGTACTCAGAGGAACGAATACCGGTGCGGGTGCCTCTGGGGCGAGGCGTTCACTCTTCCCATAACAAAAAACGTCTTTACATGTTTCACCGATTACTAAAATTTTCATATACTATTCAGCTTGACACAAGTCATCGAGACATAAAATGATTTTCGTTTTCTACCCTTTTTCTCCAATAGTTTAACAAATCAATCATAGTCTTTTCAAAAGAGATCTGCGGTTCCCATCCTGTATGATGTTTAAACTTAGACGTATCTGGTACCTGTAAGTCAGCATCTATCGGTCTCAGACGAGACGGATCCACTTCTACTTTTATTTCCTCAATATTGGCTTGGGAAATAAGAAAATTTAACATATCTCGTACCGAGCATGTATATTGACCTCCGATATTATAATACTCACCCGCCGTGGGGTTAATTGTAACAAGCATATAATATGCTCTTACGGCGTCCCGAACATCTGCCCAAGTTCGCAAAGAATCTAAATTTCCTACCTTTATAACTGGGGGCAAAAGGCCCTTTTCTATCATGGCGATTTGCTTAGCAAAGCTGGATTCCGCAAAAACATCGCCGCGGCGAGGACCCGTATGGGTGAACATTCGCGTGGTAATCGCTTTAATTCCGTAAGCCTCTCCATAATAACGCCCTAGGAGATCCGTTCCGACTTTTGATATAGCATAAGGAGATGCAGGATGAAATGTACAATCCTCACCAATGGGAAGCTTATCTTGAGGAACCCTTCCAAAGACTTCAGAGGAGGCGCACACGTGCACCACCGGGTCGATACCTAAAGTTCTGATAGATTCCAATAGATTGGCTGTGCCGATAATATTAGTTTGTAGGGTTTCAAGCGGGGCTGAGAAGCTGGTCTTGGGATAGCTTTGCGCGGCTAAATGGAAAATGTAATCGGGATTAGCGTCTTTGAGTGCGTGCAGGACCGAGGCATAATCGTTTAGATCTCCGTAGGTTAGGTGTATGCGGTCATGATTATTTATGCGATCAAAAAGATGCTTGATGTTTGAAAAATCATCGTTCCATCTACAAAAACCATAAACGTGCCAATCAGTGTTTTCCAGAAGAAAATCAGACAAGTGTGAGCCGACCATCCCCGTAATTCCTGTTATAAAGGCACTAGTCATTAAGCAAAGTCCTTCGAGTCATGACGGTCCAACAACTCTCTTTTGGCCGTCCAACCGGGCCAGAAGGGCTCACCTTCTTTAATATAGACGCTATAAATGGTCCTTCGCCAGCGCGTTGGGTGGGTGTTTCTATCGGCTTTATGCAACAAAAGGCCGTTAACCACAAGCACGTCTCCGGCCTTATATTCAAGCTGAAGGGTTGGAAGGTCGTCCGACAGGGAGTTTCCGTCGGAATCCGTATACTCGCTGAGTTGGTGAGCGTCTCCGATTGGAGCAATCTGATATCGGTTTCCATCTGCGTCGACTGAAAAGTTCGGCGAGGGGTCAAAGGCCAGCATTCCCAACCTATGACTACCAGGAATAACAATAAGAGACCCATTTGTGGAGTCGGCATCGTCGACCGCCAGGGCCAAATTCAAATAATGGTTCCCGTTGGGGGCCATAGGAGCGAAATTATCTTGATGCCATATCGATCCCAACTCCTTCTCGTTGTTAGGTTTGCAAAAAAATGTAGTGGTTGCGATTGGAATAGCGCGGCCACCGCAAATGGCGTCCCCTATGTCACACATCTTTTTACCTCTATGCGCCTGCTTGATGCTAGCATGGTGATGCATATCCAGTCGTACAGTGATATTATCGCCGGCATAATGGTCTAAATCTTGGCGGATAATATCTACTTCATCTTTATTCCACACTCCCGGAATTAGTAAGTACCCGTTTTCATTATAAGAGTTTAACTGTTCTTCGGTGAGAGTGAAACTGTCCATGTGAGTCTTGAGTTCGGTCATTTAATATTCTCCTTGTACCAAGATAATGTATTTTTAATACCACGATCTAAAGAAATTTGAGGGTGCCATTTCAACACCTCTTTTGCCTTCGTGATATCCACTGCTAATTTAGTTTTAATAGTTGGTTTGGTTTCGTCATATTTTATTTGCAAATTCTTCCCCGATGCTGCAACAATCGATTGTACAAGATTTGAAATAGATATCGACTCCCCTAGGCCAACATTTACTAGTTCATACGGGGTTTCTTGCTTCTCAAGGGCGGCCTCTACACACGTAACCAAATCATTAACGTGGAGCAAATCGCGCTCTTCTTCTCCTGTGCCCCATACAATCACCTCTTTCTGGGCTTTCATCACTTTTACCACTGTGGCGCCAAAAACGTGACCCTTTTTTAAATCATACTTATCGTGAGGGCCATATATGTTAGACTGTCGAAGCACTGTGTGCTTGGTTCTTCCAAAGCCTGCGAAAAACTCACACATCTTTTCCAAATAAACCTTTGTGTTTCCAGCGCCAAAATACTTCGGAAGTATGCCAGTAGACTCGTCGAAGTCGGCTTCTCTTACTGGGGTATCGCTCGATTGATACATGATTGTGCAACTGGGCATTATAAAGTGCTCTATCCCTTGCTCAAAAGCCTCTCGCAAAAGTAGAGAGGTCATAACTGCATTATCAGTTACGTGAATATAAGGCTTAGATACAATGTCGGCCGCGCCTGTGGTAGTTGCTGCGTAGTGAAGTATGACATCCACTCCGTCGATGACTCGGGCTACCTCACTCGCATTTCGCAAATCGGTGACTATCCACTCCACATTTTCAGGACAGTCATCAGGGTGACAGTTGGTACGAATTTGATCAACCGCTCTTATGCTATAGGTGGGTGCAAAATGCTCCACCAAATTTCGCCCAATAAAACCATTGGCGCCGCATATTAACATCTTTTTCATTGAAGCCTCCCATCCAGTATTAATTCGGATTCATTTAGGCTGTATGCTTTGTAGATCTTATTAACTACCATATCAATATCCATTGCGTTCTCTCTGTCGGGCGTTGTTTTTATATTAGTGGGGTAAACATCCATAATAGACAGCGAAGGGTTTTCTTTTTTTAAACTATTAGAAAAACCTCGCAGCCCCCACTTTGTTGCAGAATATAAAGTTCGAGGCTGTTTAACCTCCAAACCGACCATTGAATTTATATTTATTATCCCTTTCAGGTGGGGTAACAGATAGTGTGTAAGCAATATCGGAGCCTTTAGATTCACTTCTATCATATCACATATTTGCGCAATTGTGTAGTTATTTAATGTAATATTTGGACAAACAATGGCAGCGTTATTTACCAATACCTCGACCCCCTCGCTAATAGCTTCAAAGGCCAAATTTTCAACTCCTTGCACTCGGGCTAGATTATGATGTTTGTGTCCATTGTGGCGTAAAACAGGATGTCCGCTTTCCTCAAACTTTTTTGCCAAGTGGATACCAAGACCCGATGACGCGCCTGTTATTAAAACCTTGGGTTTCATTTTATATTGCTCCGTTTAGGGCCTTAAAAACATCCTTCGATGTGTTGGCCGCCTCTTGGTTCTCCAAATACCACTCAATTGTATTCTTGATGCCCTCTTCTATTGATATTTGGGGTTTAAAGCCCAATTTATCAGCGCGGGACATATCAAAAACTCGTCGGGCGTCTCCCGTAGGTTTGGTGGTGTCCCACTCGATGGGGATATTTGCGGCTGTTGCGATGGTTTCGGCAATTCTTTTAATGGAGATCTCGTCGCCGGAACCCAAGTTGAGCGGTTCTGTAATTTTATTTTCTACTACGAAGATCATTCCCGTGGCCACATCCTTGGCGTGAATAAAATCTCGGATGGCCGAACCGTCGCCCCAGACCTCAAGTTTGTCATTGGTGAAAGCTTTGCGTATTAAAGAAGGAATTACCATTGCACTGTCTGGATCAAACGTGTCATGGGGTCCATAAACATTTGCTGGTCTTACAATACTACATTTTCCTTGCCCGTATTGCCGCTCATAGGCTTGGCACTGTAGCTCTCCCATTCGTTTGGCCCAGCCGCCAAACCAGTCATTCTTTGAGGGTTGAGTTTTCCACACGTCATCTTCGCGAAGAACCTCTGCGGGTTCGTATACGCCCACCGTGCTGGTGTAGAGATACCATTCCACATTCTGCTTCATTGCGGCTTCGAGCATATTAGTATTGAATTGGAGCATAGGCCCCATAATACTGGCAGGTTCTTCAATGCACACACGAGGGGAACACTTGATCCCCACCAGATTGAAAACAAAGTCAATATTTTCACACACTTGAAGGCAAGAGTCATAGCTGCGTAGATCAACCTTGTGGAAAATAATATCCGCTGGCATATCGATGGGTTCTTTAATGTCGGCGATGTGGACAATGGCATTTTTCTCAAGAAGCTGCGCGACTAATTGCCGGCCGATCATTCCAGCGCCGCCTGTTACTAAAACATTTTTATTCTCAAACATTGTTTAGACCTCTGCAAAGTTCCACTATTTGCTCCTTGTTTAGTTCGGTATGATTTCCGATATACAGGCTGTTATCATGTATGTAATTGGCATTTGCCAGATCATCAGCTTGCCTAAAAGCGTAATTCTTTAAGTAGGGTTGTCGGGCTTGGTTTCCGCCGCCGGCGGTTCCGAGTCGATATTCCACTTGTTCCTGCTGTAGAAGTGCGCAAATTCTATTGAGAAGTTCTGCGTCTGGTTTGGCCAGGATTAAAGGCAGTGCAAAGCTGCTATTTCCCTCGGTGTCGAAATCAGTGAAATATGTTTCACCATCCAAGTTCTCAAGCCATACAGCTAGATTTTCTTTTCGACATTCAATATTATAATCAAGCCTTTCCATCTGTTGCAAGCCTAGAACTGCGTTCAACTCCGTACTTCTCATATTATAACCCGGCACTCCAAAAGTGAACAGAGGGTTGAGACCTTCTTCGTAGTATTTGTCGTGCGTTTCGGCGTCGACTTCACGGGTCATCCCGTGAGAGCGGAAAAGCTTGGCAAGTTGATAAATTTCATAGTTATCGGTGCACACCATACCACCTTCGATAGTGGTTATATGATGGCCAAAATAAAACGAGAAGCAGGACATATCTCCCCAGCTACCCACTCGATCTTCCTTAAAGACGGCGCCGTGTGATTCACAACAATCTTCTATAAGCAACAAATTATGGGTGAGAGCAAGTTGAATTAATTTTTCATTTAACCCATTGAAGCCCAAGCAATGAACTAACACAATTGCTTTGGTTTCCTCAGTAATTGCATTTTTAATATTCTCATAGGCCATGGCTATGTTGCTCTTATCAACATCTACAAAAACTGGTGTTAGCCCTGTGTTTATGATAGACGCCACATCAGACACCCAGCCAATCGGAGGTACGATCACTTCGCCCGTCTGTCCTTTAAGTTCGCGCGTTATGGCCATGGTAATGTAATTGGCCGAGGCACCCGAATTAACCATGACGCTGTATTTTACTCCGAGCCATTCAGACCAGACTTTTTCGAACTCACGCACTTTTGGGCCGTTCGTAAAGCGATTAGAATTTAAAATAAATTCAGCAAGAGCTTCTTTATCTTGTTGAGTAATATTATCATTAATAAGGGGCCATTTAAACATGGGGAACGATCTCCAATACTCTTTGAATGATTTGTTCTTTGGAAGGAGGTAGGTTATCAACACTTGGGTGAAATCCTGCGGTACGATGGCTGAGTCCTAATGTATGCACTTTTTTAGAAGACCATTTCGTATTAGCCGCCATCATGAGGTCGTGGGCTACACTGCTGGCTACTCCTTCCTCATAATCGTCATCAAGAACAATGCCACCAAATTTAGAGTTTTCAAGCGCTGTGACCCATTCCTTTTTAGCCTCAAAGGGTTTAATCCATAAGATATGACATATGTTTACTTTAAGGCGCATCTTTTCCAATTCTTTTTTTGCTTCTTCTGCAGCAAAGCGAGTGATCGAGATTGGAAACAGAGTTATGTCCGCCTCTTCGTGAATAGTATCCTCCATCTCTTCAGTGTTGTCATAGCTCTTGCGATGTTCGGAGATGTAATAAACCTCTTCTTCTTGCATAAATTGGTCGTAGACGGCCTGGTATTCACCGGGCGTCATTGGCGCAGCTATTTTAACACCGGGCATTCTTTGATAAATTGAATGATGTGAAGAGCCTGCGACGGGGCCGATGCCCCCTTCCATAGCAATACTTCTAACGAGCAGTGGACATGGGCGCTGCCAGATCTCTTGAGATTTCATCGCGTAGTTGGCGATAATCGGAGAATTGTACCATTGAAACCCTTGATATCTCACAACATAGATGGGGCGTTCCCCGGCCAGTGCGAGTCCTGTTATAATACCGCCCCCAGCTACGTCTGCCATCGAAAGCTCGACCATTCCATCTTCTTCATAAAGTTCCGGAAGAGTTCCACCCACCCAGCCGACTGCGGTCAGACATTGGCCAAAGCAGCGGCTTCCCCCTGCCAAATGGCCGCGTGTTATTTCTTTTATTGTATCTCTAACTGTTTTTGCCATAACTCTTCTACTCTTTGTTTAGCTTGGGTATCAATAAGAATAGCCTCTTCTCCTAGGGCTTCCATTTCTGTGCGGTATCTATCGAATATATTTTCGTCATCGATGCCAGCGCCGGAATGCCAGAATTTCCTATGTGTGTTGACATTCAAAAGAATGGGACCGTCGGCGAAGGAATTGTTTCTAAGAAAGTTCGCCAATTCTAGCGGATCATCGCTGGTGTCAAAACCTTTCATTCTGAAAGCCTTCGCGACGTCTGGTAGTTCCCAGTTTCGGCGCATCTTTTTCTCGGTGAGGATGGAAAGATTATTGTCCTCTACTACAAAGATCATTGGAAGTTTTTTAGTAGATGCCCACCCCAGGGCTCCCAAGACATAATCCTCTTCTGCCGATGCATCACCTAGATGTACAATTGTGGGATGTTTTGTGCTGTAACAGTGACCTACAGCGATAGGAGCTTGGGAGCCCATCAGACCGTCGTGACCGAATATATTTTTTTCTTTCGAGTGGATAGATGCCGATCCGCCCATACCGTTAGCACAACCTGTGGGACGGCCGAGTAATTCATCGATGAGCGATTCAATGGGTGCGTCATATGACAGATATGTCGAGTGCCCTCGATGTTGAATAAAGATGTTGGGTTGGATCTTTTTACGGTGCATGACCTCCGCGATTGTGGCGGAGATATATTCTTGGCCGGCCGAAAGATAGATGGGAAACTTGAACATCTTGTTACGAATTCCGTCAAAAACATATTGCTCAAAATTCCTACAGAGTGCTGCTCTTTTAAAGACGTCCATTCTGAAGTTTTCACTCATAAAATACTCTCCCAGCACGTGAAGCTATTTCGATCTACTGCCTTGACTCCATCTATAGAGTTGGCCTCGGCAAGATCTTTCCCATTGTCATCGAAAAAGACATATTCACCGCACGCTTGTGCTATTTCTTTTAAATTATATAACTTTAAGTCTGTTTTGTAAAGTAAAACCTTTTCATAATTGAAAAAATCATATATACCAAACTTTTTTAACAAAAGCACTGACGGTTGTTTTTCGTATTCTACTCCGTATATGCCGCCGCGAGAAAGAAAGCCAATATCTTTACCCAAAGCGTGCAAATGCTCTAATACCACGCGTACACCATTGTGCAACGAACATGTCGAAAATACATCGTCAATAATTGTATCTTCACCGTCAAAAGCATATGGACGAAGCATCTGCTTAGCCCAAATGGGTTCACCCGTTTTGGAGTTGGTGTTCCACACGGTGCGGTCTAGATCAAAAATAAAAGTGTTATATCGTGTCGCTAGGTCTGCTATCATCTTCTTTCTCCACAATCATTGTTACAGTATTAGGTGCAACGTCACTAAAAACTGTCATTAGCTTTTTTAATACCGCGGCTGAAACAATATCACCGGGACCAGCGACAGTTGTTTCATAGTCTGTTACAAGGCCGCCTCTCAAGAAGATAATATGGGTGTCATCGGACAAATCGGTAAAGTGGGAAGAATCATCAACGCTCGTCAAATGAATTTTAGAATTTGCAAAGCTATAAGTTACCGTCTGCGATGGAGGTGGATCTTCCAGCCACAAGCAATCGTCTTTTTTAGGGGCCTCAAAAGTACTGTCCTCATAGGGCTTACCCTCGCGGCCGTAAAAGTCTTTAAATCGAACCAAGTCGTGTTTATCAACCGGTGTTTCGATCTCCATTACCCAGGCACCCGGCTGGCTAACTGCCTGTGTGGAGTGGAAAAGACCTTTTCTTATCATCATCTTTCCGCACGCCTCTACAAAAAATTTATTACTTAGAAATGATATTTGCACGTCACCATCAAGCACCATCAGCCCCGTGGTCTTGTTGGGATGGCAATGCATCGATGTGGCCTGTTTATGAGCAATGTACAAAAACCAAAGACCTACGTGTTCGTTCTCGTAGGCCAGGTATTCATAGCCCCATGGTTTCTTAACTATGGTGTCTTCATAACTCATTTTCCTCTTTTTTCTAGAACCTCATAACCAGTTCTCATCCACTCACCCATAAAGTCATAATGAGGAGAGGAAACTATATTACTATCCACAACGACCGGTCCTCTGTGATAAGTTGCCCCAGCGTTATTGATATCAGCTTCAATGGCATAATAACCAGACACTGTTTTACCTCTAATGACATCCGCGGTGATCAAAAGCTGGGCTCCGTTACACAGAGAAAAAATGGTTTTATCTTCCGCATTCCACTGGCGAACAAATTCAACCACCCCTTCCTCTAGCCTTAGCTTTTCTAATGCTTTAACGCCGCCCGGTACTACCAATACATCATATTTCAGATATTCTGCTCTGGTTTCAGGGTTGTTAAAATCCGATGTTAAAACATCGCCGATCATATGACATCCTAAAATCCCATAGAATCTTCCCAACTGATTAGCTACAACAGTAACCTCAAAGTTGTTTTCCTTTAAGCTATGATAAGGATATATCACTTCGTGGTCTTGAAAACCAGCATGAGTGAGAATAAGTGCTTTCTTCATTTTGTAATTCCTCTTTTATCTCTCGCCTGCAAGATTGGATTCTCGATAGGCCAATTAATATTAATTGTGGGGTCATCCCACAGTAAAGTAAACTGATCTTCCACATCCGGATATTCGCCGGGATATGCCCATTTGTAGTGGAAAACAGACTGTTCGCTTAAGACTTCGAAACCGTTACCGACTCCGGGAGGTATTAAAACCTGCTTGCGAGTCCTATCATCTAGAACTATGCTATCCCAGTGATGGAAAGTATCCGAGTTTGGACGATTGTCAACCACCACAAAGTAAAGATCGCCATATAGGCAAGTCACAAGTTTCCACGACTTAAAGTCGCCGTGGACCCCCCGCAGAACGTTCTTTCGGGATGTGGACACTTTATCATGATTGAACTCTAAATTAAAATTTTTTTTATCTTTATGCCAGAGAGTCCAAAGATCGCCCCGGTAATCAGTATAGATATCAGGGGTGAAAACTTTCACATCTTTTATTTTTTCCAACTGATTTCCCAATCTTTAAACTCTGCGGCCAAACAATCAATCTTGTAGTCTTTTCGGCCGCCTACGATTTCTTGTATGCGATTTTTGGCTGTGTTGCGAATGCCATTCAAGCCATGGGTAAGTTCAAGATTGTTCCCATCCTTGATGCCTTTTCGGTAATTTGATTCATTATGCCAAATATGCAAATTCATCTGCGATAACACCACCACGGCGCGTATCACTTCTGCATCCAGTATAGTATCTTTGGAGGATAAAATCAAATCAATATCGTGCAGGATGGCGCCAATCTCTTCCCCATATTCTGCTTTATGGTCGGGGATGAAAACTTCTTTTAATTGGGCGATGGATAATCGGTCGATTAGTTCAGATAGAGTAGGAAGGTATTTTCTCTCTAATTTACTCATGTTGCACCTCTTCGGGTTTATTTGGAGCAAAGCAAAACATAATTCTTTATCTCATTGGTAGGTGGATTCTCTTCCTCTAATATTACTTTAGAGAAGTTTTTACTTAATTCATCGATCATCCACTGTTGCTTGCTCTCGTCTCTAAAGTTTATCAAAAAATAGCCATGATTGCAAGTTTTAATTACATTATCGATATAAAATTGCATCCCTTTGCGGTCCAGCTCTGAGAGACACCAGTTGGATACCACAAGGTCGTATTCTTTCGCCTCAATAGACTCGGTATTGTGGAACGATACATTGGAATGTTTATACAGACTTAAATATTTTTTTGCTAATGCCAAAGTCTGTGGTCTGTCAATGAGGTCCATTGACTTTACGCCGTATTTTAAAATAATATTAGCTTGGCCGCCATAGCCGCTTCCAATCTCGCACACTCTTTTATCTTTAGGATCGACCAGGCGAGTTTTAATGTCCTGGAGTACCGACAAAAAACACAGGGTGCCGGGGCTAATCATTCCCGTTTTCTCGTAGCTGTAAAAGAGAGGATTCCCTACGGCATCATTGTTCTTATATTTCGCTATGTCTTCCATAAGTTCGGTGTTTTCAAGGAAGTTATACCAGACGTCAGAAATGTCCTTACGTCGGATGTCATTCCCGATAACTTTGCAAAAAATATTATTTCTTTTAAAATTTAAAAGCTTCTCTTTGTCGTGGCAAATATTGACACATTCTTGTAAAAATGTATCCTCTAAGTTTGCTACAATACCGGCATGCCATTCGCCGTCAAATTTTATTTGTGTCATTTTGTTCTCCTTGCTTTCGGATATAGTTTTTCAAAATCAACTGTTTTATAAATCAGATCGGCCAGTTGGTCATCGGCTCGCCAATACTTCTTTGCAGTTTCAAAATTATTCTTTACAGCCTCTAGGCGAGAATAATAGTCTTCTTCGGTTAAGTTAGATAAAATTTCATCTAACTCTTCAAGCGTATCAAAGAAGATGGCGCCGTTCTCATCAAAATGTTTATTCACTTCGCGAGTCCCCCAGAAGATTGGTATAGTTCCCGCTATCAAAGGATCGATGAAATCAGTAAAAAAGGTATCTAATTGGCAATTCTGAATGACAATGCTAAACATATAATCTTTCAATGCAAATATTTTACCGTGCTGGGGGAAGCTTTTGTACGCGGCGCCCCACAACTCAATGGCATGCTTTTCTGCGAGTTCGTCGGCGACGTGGTGTCGGAGGATGTGTCCTGGTGTCCACTTCTTGGTACTTGCGACCATCGACACTAACTTGCTTTTTTCGTGGACCCCCCAATCGTCGTGGTGAACCCGCAAGTGGCAAAATGGTAAAAGGCGGCATTTTTCATATTTATCCGCCAATTCCTTGCTGAAGGAAAAGAGATAGTCCAATTCAGGGAGAACACTCGGGACAGCATCAAAAGCCCATGGGTGAACAGCCGGGGGCTCCATAATCCAACCTATCTTAATTGGCGAGTCTACCGACTTTATCACATCGGGACGCAAGTATCGATCCGTAAAGATTGTAATGCCTGAGTATTCTTGGAAATATTTCTTTCCTTCCATATAGCGTAGCTTTTTCCCGCGTGGCGCTTTTTCACCTTGTGTTGTTATGTAACCAAAATCCGGATGATCCTTGGTATGGATAAAATTGGCGTCGAAAAGGTTGACAGTTAAAAGCGGTGATTCGGGATCATCATAAATGCAGTTATACTCCTCAAAATGAGTATGAGAGGTTGGATGAAAATCTAAAAACGAAGGATGGAATTCATAACCCTCTTTCTCAAAGAATGCGGGTGGATTGTTTGCATGCTGTCCCCAGATCAAATCTTTCTCTTCAAAGAAGCCTTCTTCTACTAGTTCCTTGATTGTCTCGGGAGCTAGCCCCAATACATTAAACTTACCCGGGTTGAAGCGCGATACCGCTCCCTTTGCTGTGGTTCGGATAGGATATCTAATAAGATCTCTATCGTAAAATGACACCGTTTGGCTAGGCATCTTTTCTGTAGCGGCCTTTTGAGATCCTTTAATCTCGAAATCCCAAGGGCTCCAGTCATTATCGAGAAACTGAAGGAGAAAATCACGATTCCAAATTGCTGGTTGTGTGGAAATGCGGTAGGGGGCGTTTGGCTTTTTATGTACCACCATCAGGCCCTTAACATTGCCCATTGGGGCAATGTTGCCCTCGATCTGGGTGTCGAACGTAAGATCAAATCGCCCGATTTTGGCGGTGCGTTTCATCAACCCTAGCGCTATTTCAATCATCTGCGTGTCGGGTTTGGTACAAAGAAGATAATCATCCAGAGAGAAGATGACAAACTCTTCTTCAACATCTTTCATAAAATCATGGATGTAACGAGTCCAAGAGGTAGCTCCGCCGACTTGTTCCGGCGCTAGTGAATGAAAAGTATGATTCTCATTATAAAAGTCGAACTCTGGTGTTTTAAAGCCCAGAAAATGAACCTGGGCTTGGGGCCAAAACTTGTCAAACAAATAAGAGCTTATTTTAACAATAGGGAGTGAATCATCGCAACAGGGAATGTATATACCGGGAGTGTTCATATTATTTTTAAATCTTTTCCAATATTTCCTCGACCGTAAAACGCTCAACCTCATTAGAATATTTGCCATCAGCTAATATTTTCTCATGAAGGTTCTCACCTTGTTGAAGACCAATGGTTTTGATCTGCAGGGTTTCGCCGGCGGGTAAATACTTTTGAGCCATCGCTTTCAAAAGATTGTCTATAGACATCGACTTCATTTCGGGCACATATGGGAAAGAAGACGTGGCATTCGCCAAACAATCAAAAATTAGTTTTACAGCCTCATCTCGTGTCCAAAAGAACCTAGTTGCCTCGGGAGCGGTCACAATGACCTCATTCCCCTCTTGGAGCAGCTTCTTCCACTTGCACAGCACTGAGCCTGTTGAATATAGTACATTCCCGTATCTCACGAGTCGGTACTGAGTCTCGGGATTTAGTGCTTCGAATTGTACGAATAGGCTCTCCATAAGATATTTTGTGGCACCGTATACTCCGGCAACTTGCGCTGCTTTATCGGTGCTTATGCCTAACACAAAATCGAACTTCTCGGTTCGGCGAAGTGACTCTTGTAGAATATTCATAGAAGCCACAACGTTGGATTGTGTACACTCATAAGAAAACTTCTCTGCCAATCCTACATGTTTATAGGCAGCTAAGTGATAAACCCCATCAATCCCTTGGCATGCTTGATGTGCAATAAACGGATCGCACATATCTCCAGTGTATATTTCAATAGAAGGATGCTTTTGTTTAAGCTCGATTAACTTTCCCTCGTTGCGAGCTATAATGCGAAGGTTTAGTCCTCGACTCAACAACTCCTCTACCAGTTTCTGCCCGAGAAAGCCGGTACCACCTGTAATAAGATATTTTTTATTTGTATCAAAATAATTCAACTTTAGTTCTCCTCCAGGGTATTATATTTTTTTCCTTGTCGTAGTTTGGCTTCAATGCGCAGTTGCTCAGAGTGATCAACTTTGTCCTCGTTAAGAGGATTAGCGCGATTATACACATATACGACGTCTTCAACGTATTCTATCTTTGGGCCGGCCATTTCTAACATGGGGTACATCGCCGCAATATCACCCGCTCTTTTATAAAGCTTTCCATCGTCATCACACAGATCTTCTTTTTTAATATTTTTCCACAGTTTGTATTTAAAAGTACGCATGTGGCTCGTCATCCATTCCGATTGTCTAAAAGCTTTCGTTTCAATTATGAACTCGGGTACCTTCTTTGCAAACTTTCCTCTTACCTTGCTCGGATATTCCACATAACTGCCATAAGTCAAAGAACAATTCTTTTCTTGGTAGGTTTTGGCCAGAATTTCCAGACTTTCTTTGCGTGCGAACCAATCGTCTCCGTCGAGTACCGCGATGACATCTTCATCCTCCATTTTAGCACTCTCGATAGCTAAATTTAAGCTTCCCAGGGGATAACCTCTTTCTATGGGCTCTATCAATCGAATCTGGTAGGAATCGCCTATTTCCCGCTTGATGATTTCGCGTGTTAAGTCTGTAGAGAAATCGTCTACAACGAGGCATTCGTAATTTGTATAAGTCTGAGCTTTAATGCTCCGGAGACATAATGCGATCCACGATTCCGCGTTATAAACTGGTACTACAATTTTAAAATGCGTCTTCATTAGC